>Ga0070694_100000031_pt1 | contig 65171 bp, 63 predicted proteins | sample KBSK1251metaG_FD_65470 | JGI IMG/M metagenome (GOLD analysis project Ga0070694, IMG submission 65470) | Corn, switchgrass and miscanthus rhizosphere microbial communities from Kellogg Biological Station, Michigan, USA - KBS K1-25-1 metaG | ecosystem: Host-associated > Plants > Roots >...
CGGGCCCGGGGGGATTCGAACCCCCGACCTAACGCTTAGGAGGCGTTCGCTCTGTCCATGCTGAGCTACGAGCCCGCGCAGATTTCAACTTTTACAGCGCCAATTTAAGGCATTCCATTACTTGAGAGCAAGCGCAATTACCTGTGGTTTGCTCCCCGCTTTGAATTCCGGGTCGCGCCAACCAACCGGAAAATATGACCTACCTTTCGAAGTACGCTCAAAGTTGGTCTGCTCAGCAATTTGGATCAGTTCGTTAAATGCGGGATTGCCTGTTTCCATATCCGTAAGGATTCTGACGGTCCCACCTCGCACCAGTTTTTTTCCCAGGGCGGAAAGCATAGCGCGAAAGGAAGCCCAACCTTCTGCTGAAGCAGGCGCAGAATGTTCAGGCAACGCCAGGAAAAAGTTGTCAATAGTCCTGTCGGTTATCGAAGGAAGCAATCGTTCAGTGTCTCCCCAAAATGCCGAAGCATTCTGAGGGTCCAGTTCGGCAAACTTTGACTTTGCCTTGAACACCTCGTTCTGATCCCTGCCAATGCCGATAAAGTACTCGCCCCAGTTTTCTACAGCCATTGTTCTGAGCATCTCGCCTCTCCTCATTCCTATCTCCAAGTTCACCGCAGAATAGATCTTGCGAGCTGTAGCAATGGTCCTGTTCAACTGCGTAGAGGGATTGCCCTCATGAAAAAAGTCGTATATCAGCCTCCACCTCTGGCGGAAAATAAATGGGAAGTATTTCGTGCCTATTAGCCGGTTGAAAAGCGGGTTATCTGCGAAATCTCCGAAAAACGCGTCTGTCCTCGGCACCGCTTCTAGCTTGGGCAGGTTGAGCTCGTCATACAGGTTCGTGACTCTGTCCCAAGCCCTCACAGGACCCGATCCCATATACGTCACGGCAAGGTCCGCCAGCCAGAGTGTCTCTGCCATGAGCGAGACCTTGTCGGCGTCCATGCCCCTGCTGGTCAACTGCGCCAATAGTTTTGCAAACATGTCTTGGGCCAGTTTTTGTTTCGGGAACGGAAAATCTGTTCTCCAGATCAGGGCTTCAACCATTGCCGAGTCTATCGGGCTCCATTCAACTTTCACGTACTCTGGATGGGTCGTGGCAAATTCTGTCGCCGGAGAAAACGCAGACTTGTATTCTCGAAAATAGTTTGCGAACTCGTCCCTGCTCATGGTAAAATAGGCGTCAATTATCCTAGACCTTTCGACTTCGTCGATGGTTCGTACTACGCTGGGGCCCCTCTGCATGCTCTTGTCAGATGAATTTGTCGCCTGACCGGGGTCGTAGTCGTGCAGCAGTCCCGCTACAAGAGTTATTTCAACATCCTTGGGCCCAAACGTAAAGTCGTCAATCTCCCTTGGCAGCATATGAAGTGCCATGTAAGTAACTTCGAGTGAGTGATGGAAGCTGTGGTACTCGCTCGCACCCTCGCCAAGGCCGAGTCTCGTGTATGCATTTTTCAAAAATAGTATCAAAAGCTCGAGCATCTCGATCCTGTTTCCAGGAATACCTTTCGTAGCGGCCAGCTCTAGCACCGACGTGATGAGCTGATCATCGCTTACATTTGCAAGGTTTGAGTTCGTTTCGTCTAGGACGCGCTTTTTTGCTCCTGGAAAGTTTCGAATTACCTGCCTGTATACTATGCGAATGGGCAGGCTTTTGTTCAGGTATAGCCCAAGGTTCATTATCTTCAAATGATACCGGATTCGCAGCCGCTCCCAATTGGCTACATCGTTTGACGCGTCCACTATTTTGTGATTCAAGTCTGAGATGAGCGTGCTCAGCTCCTCATCGGCAACTTGTTGATGATTCAAGAACCTCTTGCGCTCGGTGTTCATCACGAGCCACTGGGGTATCTTTACGGTATACTGGTAGCGACGCGCTCGCCTTTCGGGCGACTCTATTCGTTCTCTTGTGGTTATCGCCACATTCCTGCTCCCATCTCTGAATGGCAGGTCCACATCCTTTACCACGTGCAGCTTGACATCCTTGTCCCTGGCGTCAAGGCTCAACAATACATGCCAGTACTTGCCCTTGTCCATCCAGCTTGGCACTTGCGTTTCCTTGTCCCAAAAGTCGACAGGGCCGGAGGGGACAAAGCCTTCATCGTAATTTTTCGTGATCGGGTTATAGGATTTGTATTCGTAATCTCCAATCATCGGGTCCAGCTTGCGTGCTGCCATCCGCGCTTCTATCACCGTATCAATTGATCGGGTGAATTCCCTGTAGGCCATTATCCCCCAGATAGTCCCAAGGGCGCTGAACAGTGTGAACAATCCGGCTACAATGTTTGTTGTGTGGTCCAGAAAATAGCGTGGAGCTAGCGGAATTCCGAACCATCCCGTAGAAAGCAAGCCTGAAAATATCAGTATGATAAACAGGTACCTTGCAGTATTGTGATTCCGTATGCTAAAGAACAATGAGCTACATCCGTAAGCACGGCAAATTCCATCCTCGCTGTTGCCAGGTACAAGTTTCAACAAGTTTGCCTGCCGATAACTGGATTACGAATGAATCCCGATTATATATTGTCTTCACGATCTATCTCATTTTGCTCTCTGATGTGTTTCTGGAATTCATGCCAGGAATCCGGGGCGTCGAGCTCTCCCCACTTCTCATAGCACACAACTTCAGAGAGGGCCATCCTTGGGAGCCATCCTACCCGTTCTAGATCGGGCTTGTTGGCGAATTCCCCGACATAGCCAAGGCATAGATAGGCAACAGGCTTTGCGTGGGCAGGCATGTCAAGCGTTTTCTCCAAATCAGAATTTGCCAGAATGCTAACCCATCCGACTCCAACGCCTTCTGCGCGTGCCGCCAGCCAGAGGTTTTGCACCGCGCAGGCGACGCTGTAGACACCGGTTTCTTCTATCGACGTTCTTCCCAAAACAAAAGGGCCAAAGCGCGTAGGATCATAGGTGACGCAAACATTGACATCCGACTCCATTATCCCTTCAAGTTTCAGAGATGAGTATTTCTTTTGTCGATCCCTGTCTCGATCGAGCATTGCCGTGGAGCGTTCTTGTTCCCGGAGGAAGGATTCCTTTACTTTCAGCCTCGTTTCCTTGTCCCTTATCAGGATAAAATTCCACGGCTGCGAAAAGCCGACTGACGGGGCGTGGTGTGCGGCCTGTAGTATCCGGGCAAGGACATCATTTGGAATCGTTTTTCGCAGAAAGTGTGATCGCACATCGCGTCTTGAAAAGATCGCCTTGTACAGTCCCTCCTTTTGCGGGCCAGTCAATGCGAAGTCGTCAGTCAATTGATCTCTTTTTTCGGACGACTCCCATTATTAGATTTGCGTTGCTGGCCTTGGCGATATTCCTTCCTGCGTTTTCCACGTTTTTCATGTAGAGGTCAATTCCAACGAATTTCCTGCCAAGAGCTGCCGCTGCAATCCCTGTTGTGCCCCTCCCTGCAAAGGGGTCAAGCACATAGTCGCCTTTTTCGGTCGCGAACTTCATAATTATCTCGACAAGTTCCTCCGGGAAAATGGCAAAGTGTTCGTTCCCATAGTGCGCCCTAGTGGCAATTTCCCACACGTTAGAAGGATTCTTCCCGCGCGGGTTGCATACTGCAAAAATCGGGTAATGTCTATGATCGCCTATCCTCCGCCTGGTCGCGTGCCTTTTGAATTTGCGATAGCATGTCGGGCAGTATTTCTCCGGGTCGTAACCATGCGCCCATGCTATCTCTGAAGTTGAGGGAAGTTCGGATATTGGCGTAGTGGATGACGCATCGTGGATCACCCGGGCAATCCGGGCTATTTCTGCTCTGTTCGGACTGTCTGGCTTGTGTTGCGTCATGCCAGCTGGCGGGACCTTGTTGCGACCGGTAGCCGCCTCGTTTCCTTGAACCCGCACTGCGTCAAGGTTTGCAAATGACTGGGGGTTCTTTGAAAAAAAGAGAACATACTCGTACGCAGATGAAAAATTATCCCGCGAGCTGCTACTCACATTGTTCTTCTTGTACCAGATAACGTCTTCGCGGAATACATAGCCCGCAGAAACCAACCTCTCTGCCAGGCGATGCGGAATGCGCAGTTTTTCACGTCGTCGTCGCGTGTCTCCAATGACGATCCATAGGCTCCCGTCTTCTGCAAGCAGTTCTCTACAAGCAGTGAAAACTCTTACAAGAGAGTCAAGATACTGATCGGCCGTTTTCTCTTGGCCTATCTCGTGGTTATCTTTGCCATAGTGGCGATGCCCAAAATATGGCGGTGATGTAATAATGGCCCTGAACTTTGTGGAAAGGCCTTTGATCGTTTCGTATGCATCGCCTTGGATCGTCCTGAACGAATCGCCGTCCAATACCAGTTTATACGCAAAAACTGTTTCTCTTAACCTTATCTGTCTACCTCATGTTTGACGTATTTACGCCAATCCTTCTTACCCTTTCGTCAATGCTGGTGACTACAGAGTTGTGCTCCTTGAGCATTGTATTGTTTTCTTTGATTGCGGCCAGTATTTCATTTAGCAGCCGTAATTCTTCTTCCATATGCCTACTGAGATCCGGGTCCGTGTCCATACAATATCAGTACACGTATAGCATATCAGGGTTGTAGAGAAAATGTCAAGACCAGAATCTATGACATATATTTGGGCAATAAAGGAAGTTTGCATTACGGGCAGGTGGTCTAGCTCGGTTATGATACCTCGTTGACATCGAGGTGGTCGGGTGTTCAAATCACCCCCTGCCCATTTTCCAGGTAATGTTGCGGAGTCTGAATCCCACTAATGCTATTCTCTTCTGAGTGCAACAATTGGGGGGAGCCGAGATGCTTTCCACGCCGGGTAAATTCCAGCAAGTATTGAAAGTCCAACTGACAGGCCCCACACCGATGCAAGGTCCGCTGGTCTGAATACTGGCGAAAGCCCCGAAGAACCAGGGTCCTGCGACGCAAAGCCGGCGACAAGCACGTATCCCCCAGCCATTCCGAGACCCATGCCGAGCGTTGCGCCCAAAATTCCAATTATCATTGCCTCTGACAAAAAGAGGGCGAGGATAAAACTGCCCTGAGCTCCGATGGCCTTCATAGTGCCTATCTCCCGTATTCTTTCCATGACTGAGGTGTACAAGGTCGTAATGATCCCCACTCCCCCGACTAGCAGCGCAACGAGTGCAATACTCAGGATAAACGATGTAAACCCGGCGGTAAATTCCTGAATAGTTTCAAGTATCGCGGCAGCAGTTGTGATGCCGATGTCCTTGCCATAAAGGTCCCTTATTTCCTCCTCGACTATTCCGACGTGGCTGCCAGACTCGGCTGCAACCAGAAGCGTATCGTACTTGCCGGACTTTTGCAAAAGTGCATCTCCAGATATCCTGTTAAAGACGACCGCATTGTCGATTGTAGGGTTGCCCGTCGGCTCCATCACGGCGCTGACAACAAAACTCTTTGAATCTTCTTCCTGCTTGCCCGTGTCCGTGTCCACAAATGAATACGTTACGCGGATTGTCTGTCCGACCACTGCGAATGGCGACTCATCCCCGGGTGGATTTGCGACCCTGTCCGAAAGTATGATTGCAGACGGATCATTCTGTCTGATTGAAGATCCTTCTACAAACTCGACAGTGGGTGCGATTACATACAGTTTCTGCGGGTCAATTGAAAATACCGTAGTGTCAACTGACTTGCCTCTGGATTCCAGAGTCACCTGCGCCTGGTACGACGGGATGACCTCGTCAACGAAGGGAAGAGATCTTAGCCTGCTGACCACCGCTTCATTGAGCGTTATCTTGGGCGCAGGCGGCGGCCCTCCTCCAAGCGGGCCCGAATTTTCAGCCTGAGCACTCGACACAAAGAGAATGTTGGGCGCAAGCTGGCTGAACTGCTCGTTTATGAACGCTCCAAAGCCTGCTCCCAGCCCGTTGAGTGCCACCATCAGGCTGCTTCCGACTACTACCATGAGCACAGTAAGGGCCGACCTTGTCTTTCTCTCCCGCAGCGCGTCAAAAGAAAGCGAGAAGACCTGGAGAAGGTTCATTTCCTATCTACTAGCCTTTTTTCTCTTGGCGGTGGCTGTCAAGGAGCGATTCGATGTCGTCTTGTTTTCTGGCAGTGATAGCATGCCTGAGTGCACTCCTTCTCTTGCGCCTGACTAGGACAACTCCCACAATTGCGCCCGCAACGACTATGCCGATAACTATTGGAATTACCATGTCCATCCCCTGGCTTGACGCAGACTCGTCTGCAGCCACCTCGGGAACGAACTGGATGTCGGAGCTATAGTCAAGCGTGTGCAGCTGCCGGAGGTTATCCTTGTACGTGACCTTGATCGCAATTGGATAACTGCCCGCGCCCGCGGTCCCTACGTCCACTGGTATGCTGAAGGGAAGCGGAGAATTTTCGTCCAAGTCGCCCAAGTACTGTTGCGGAGGCAGGTCTGCAACAAGCCCGCCGGCGTCAACGACTTCGATCGTCGTGAAAAGCGCGACAGTATTTCCTTCGTTGAGCAGGTTGCCGACGATGTTTGGAGTGCCACCGATGTAGTTGATTTCTAGTTCATAGGCCCTTATGCTGATTTCGCCATCAATGTATGCACCAAGATCGACAGAGTCTGTCTTTGTCTGGCCATCTGAGAGGTAGCGCAGGCTAAGTTCGAAATTGGTAGACTCGCCGATGAGGCTGGTCGGGGCAAATACCTGAGTCGTGAATTCTTGCGTATATCCTGCATCCATCTGCTTGACGGTCCACTCTGACTCGCCGAGGATCTTGATTGATTCGGACTGGGAGCTCAGAGTGATAAGAACGTCTGACAGTGGCGCATTTGCGGAATTGGAAATAACAAACTTGTAGTCATGAAGCTTGCCTGCCGTTATAATGGTAGAAGCAGTTTGCCCGAGTGAGACGCTGATGTCGGAGTCTAAGGCTCGTGGCAGAACAACCAGGCCTACAGGGATTGTACTAGTCTGCCTTATGCCGTATGAATTGCCAAATGAGATCTGCACGTTAATCGCCTGTGGTTCATCGCCTGCAGCTTCGCTGGGGTATATTGTGGGACGAATTTCAGCTGAAGAGTTTGCGGGAATAGAGCCAAGCTCAAAGGTGTTCTGGCCTATGCTGACGGCGGAAGTACTCCCATTTGCGCCGTTTGAAGGAGTGATGCTGACAACGACTCCAGTCGCGCCCGCAGTCCCCTTGTTTGTTATCGAAATCCTGACTTGGTTTGCGCTTCCAGGCACTATCTCCCTGTCCACTGCCATCGCGTCAAGTATTACTTTCCCGGTAACTCTGAATGGAACGGATAGCTCAGCAGTCCGGAATTGGCCAACTTCGAGGACTTTGGAATATGCCACAGTCAGCGGTGCATTGTACCCTTGCACACCAGCAGAAGGCATTATGTCCACTTCAAAGAATAACGTAAAGGAAGCGCCTGGTTCTACTATCGAATCATGAGTGGCAACAGCTTGAGGTTCGCCAGTGGATGCCCTAAAACCGGGCGGCGCTTCCAGCGTTCCTGTGACCGAAGTTATTTCTGACAACCCTCTGTTGACAAAGACCACTGCAAGGACGGAAGCACCGTCTCCCGGTGCGACCTCGACCTTGTCAAGGCTCTCGCCTGCCGGCGGGGAAGTCGTCCTATCCGTCCAGAATGCGTCCTGCACTATCGGCCCGCTGTAGTTGGCATCTAGAATCTCTTCTTTCGTAGGTCCTCTTTCTTGCGCAAAGGCACTCACAGCCGCCTGGCTGAGTAGCACGGCGGCTAGTATAACTAACGTAAACACTCGCATCATCAATACGATACCTCCTTCTCCACCATCCCATCCCGGATGAAAATAGCTCTGTCAGAAGCCTCTGCAAGTTCAGGGTTGTGCGTTACCATTATTATTGTCCTTCTAAACTTGCTTGAGAGCATCCTCAGCAGGTCAAAGACTTCCTGGCCGGTTTTGGTGTCCAAGTTGCCAGTGGGCTCGTCTGCCAAGATTATCGCCGGGTCATTCATCAGCGCCCGTGCTATGGCAACCCTTTGCTGCTGCCCTCCGCTAAGGCTGCTTGGCTTGAAATCAGCCTTGTCACCAATTCCGAGGACTTCAAGCATTTTCATCGCCCTCCGCCTCCTTTCCGCAGCTGACATTCCAGAAATTATCGTTGGAAGCTCTACGTTCTTGATTACAGTCGACCTGCTGATCAGGTTATACGACTGGAAGATAAAACCGATCAGGTAATTCCGCAATGTTGCAATTTCAGAATCGCGTAGTGAAAATATGTCAACGCCTCTTATCATGACCCTTCCCGATGATGGCCTGTCTAGGGCGCCAATGATGTTCAGAAGTGTAGATTTGCCGCTGCCCGATGGGCCAACGATTGCGACAAACTCGCCTTTTCGGATGGAAATGTTTACGTTCTTTAGCGCAACAACCCTCCCTGCTGCGGACTCGAATATCTTTGTCAGGTTCTCAACCTTCATGACCGCTTCGGCAGGATCATCTCTACCGGCATTGCTCACAGAAGTAGAGTCCTTGTACGCCAAATATTAATACAAGCCAGAGCCTGCCTAATAAATATAACTGACTGGTCAGTCAGTTATTTCTGACCACATCGGTAATAATAAATACGCTACTCCCCGCTTGGCGTACGTGCCAGTAGATCCGGTGTGTGGCATCGAGATGGACCAAGAGCTTGCAGTCAGCCATGAGCACAATGGCAGGACGTATCATTTTTGTTGTGAAGGCTGCAAGAGGATCTTTGTCAAGAAACCAGGCAAGTACTCAAAGTGAAATTGGCGTCACCGGAAATGCCCCGCACGTCCTGCAGAACCTACCACCAACCTCCATGCAGGCATGGCAGCTGGGGCAGCGCAGGGCGCAAATTTCTTCCCTTGGAGCAGCAAAATAACTTCTGTAGAGCGCGTAGTAATGCAAGTGCTCTTTGCTTCGCAAGCTGACGCCTTCATTCTTGGCAACAGTGATCTTGTTTGAAAATGTCAAGTCATCAATCTTCTCGTTGATGTAACTTTCGAACCTGTCGGTGGCAGCGCCCTGTTCTTGTGCAAGTTTTTTCCGCCACGCAATTCTGCTTCCAAGCATGGGCTCGTAGCACGTTCTGAGAATAAACTTGCCCCACTTTTTTCCTTCGTGCTCCCCAACCTTGACCTCCACCGGCAGAGATTTTGCATATTCCATGAATTCGGGATCCAGGTAAGGATTCTTTATTTCTACACCAACGTGCTCTCCAATCTTTTTTGCCGAAAAATGCATCACCTTCCATAGCCGTCGAATCTCGGAATCGAGCCTTGATGGGTCAGAGTAGTATCTCGACAAATAGTTATAGCCAGCAAAGAGCTCGTCCCCTCCGTCGCCTGTCATGATTTCGCTGTAGCCGTCCACTTTTGCCTGCACAATCCCTGCAAGTGCTACAGTGGAATTGCGAATTTCTACCGGGTCAAAAGTCCTAAAGATCTGCACCACTTGCTCAACAAGGTCAAGCATTTTTTCAGTGGAGATTGACACATTCACATGGGTGGAACAGAATTTTTCCGCGATTTCGTTTGCATAGACGGTGTCGGGCGCATCTTGTCCGAATGAACACGTGACAGCATAGCGCGGTCGGAGGATGCCCGCCAGTATGCTGCTATCAAGGCCACCAGACAATAACAGCGCTTCGCAGCGATTTCGCATGACGCTGTCCTCTAGCCTCTTCACAAGTTCCGGGCAGTGGCTCGTCAATTCAAACTCGCCGAGCCAGTAGCTAGTCTTCTTTTCCGTTCTCGGGCGGCGCTTCGCAAAACTCTGTCAGCACGCCATTAAGTGACTTTGGATGAATGAATGTAATCCTCCGCCCATAGGAACCCGTCCGCAAGCCACCGAGCATCCTCATGCCATTTGATGAGGCCCTTGCAATGTCCTTCTCAATATCGTCGGCTGTAATCGCTACATGGTGAATTCCCTCCCCTCTTTCTTGAAGGAACTTGGAAATGGGACTCTCTGGCGAAGTAGGCTCCATGAGTTCAAGGCGGGTGTCTTCCAGCATGAGCATAGCGACTTTGACCTTCTCATTTGGAACTTCTTCAATCTCTACTTCATCAATGTTCAGAATCTTTTGATAATTCTTAAGGGCCTCTTCAACGCTGTTCACCGCAATTGCTATGTGGTCGACTCTCATGGAGCGTTAATTGCTTGCTTCAGTTTATTTAGTTTAATGCCAAGCGCCTCTTTTTTGAAAGACGACCCCCTCCCCCAAAGGTGCTTGCTGGCTTATTACCCGCCAAGAAACTAGTTGTCTTGCCTGCGGAGCACGCCAACCATTCTATCCTCTCCCCCGAGAGGCTTCGCAGGCTTACTCCCCCAATGACCTGCCTATCCAATCTACTGCCTACTCATTTTACGTCAAACACGTAGTCGCTAGAGTAATTACAGTTGCCTGAAAAGTCGCATGCAGAGATTGCCAGTTTATACTCGCCGGCATACTTGTGGTACGCAGGGCCGAATCCTTCTGATACTACAATCGGCTCTGGTTCCTCCACGATGTCAAAGTATGTCTCGTCATCCGAAGGATTGTATTGTATCATGTAGCTAGACAAGTAGACGCGATCGCCATCAACTAGCGGCACGAGTTCCCTGATCGCGTTTTCATTTTCGTCAACTCCGGGCCATCCTCCAAGAAATTCGAATTTATTGGTCGCGTCAACGATGTAGATCAGTACTAGGGTGCCGTTGAACCTGTCGCTTTCCAGACGAACAGGGACGTACGCGTATTTTGTCCGTCCGTTCTTTTCATATGTGAGCGACGTTGATTTGCAATCTTGGTCGTCGGCATTACACATGGACATTATGGTCCTGCTCCAGTTGTACGAGATAAAGCCCTCGTTGTTAGGCTTGATAAAGTCCGACGGTTCATCATCGACTATCGACACTATCTTTAGGCGGAGCCTATTATCCTCGACGTCTTGCATGATGAAAGTTGATACAAATGAGATGTCATTACCCTCTATCTTGCCGGTGATAACTTTGTCTTTCCGCATGGAAAGAGCAATATCGGGCGGCGTGTCGTCTCTTTCCAAGGTCTGACGAGCAAAAGTTAGAACGCTTATCCACTTCCCAACAATGTATTTGAGGTAAGGGGCGTTGTCTTCATACTGTTCAACCTGCATGAACATTGATATGCCATGCGAGTCCTGTTTTGCTTCGCCTCCAACCTTGTATGCCACTACCTCGTCCACGCGATCCCTTATTTGTGACGCAATGCCGAGGGCCTCCGGGAACTCTTTGTCAATATTTTCCGCCAGATGATATAGATCTAGATGCCCTGTGCTGGATTTTCCACTTTCCCCGTAGCGCTCGGTTTCTCGAATTATTTTCGTTATCGAGTGGGTTATTTCCATGTCTCCTCCCTTCCTGTCAAAATAGGTCCCCACGTCGCTGACATCCTTGAAAAGTGCCGGCACCTTGGCCAAGTCGATTACAGACATTGTCAACGCCACGTCCGCGTTATAGTCTTCAAACTTGTCTCCGTTTTCCCGGGCATGAGCAATATATGAATCAGAAATGACTCTTCCGAGAGCTACTCCGTCCTGCTCCGGATTCTTGTCGATTGAAGAAAGGATTGCCGCAAAATCCATGCCCCACGCCGGTTCCAGCTCTTCTGAAGCGACGAGATACTTTCCCCTTCCGGTCAACGCGTTGGCGACTTCGATAGAGGCCATAAGACACGCATCAAAGCCAATAATTTCAAACTGCTTTCCCTGTTGAACGATCGGGTAAAGGCCTTCCCTGAGTTCAGCGAGATCAAGTGTGTCATCGTAAATGTCATCGTAGCCAAATCCAATCATCCCAGCTCCATGATCCCATAGAATAATCACATATTTCTCACCAGGATATTCCTTGACTCCCCACGATACAAAGTCGCTGAGCGTCGTGGAACTCGCCATGTTCTTCTTGCCAAGATTACCGACTGTCTTAATGTCATCTTTTAGAATTTCATGTCGCTGAACATGGGTAAAGTCAATGAACCGAAAGTCGTCTACAGTCGAGTTGGCTGATCCTCCTGTCTGGACTATGACATTTACATTGTCAGTTGATCCGACTGACATCATCTCCAAAATATCCAGAGTTCCATAGTATCCGGTTGATTCCAGATCCGAGGCAACCATGTAGACCAGGAATGTATAGGCCGCAGGATTCGCCGGTCCATCATCGGTAGGCGTCTCATCTTGAGGATGTGGAAAAAGCTGGTCATACTCTGCCAATGAGGTAACCACCTTGATGGATGATTGAGAAATTTCTGACAGTACCTCGGGTGATTCAATAGAGCTTATCACAATTGCCTTAGCGTAAAAGTCTCCCGCCTCACCTGGGGTCCAAGAGAACCGTACAGTCGAGGTATCTCCTACTGCTAACTCGCCGGTCTTCCACATGATCTCGGAGGTGATACCGCGCTCGTCTCTTATCTCAACAATAGCGACGTAGTCCTCGCTGAGGGTCCCGTCCAAAACCAAAGCCAGAACAGCCTGCTGCCCCACAACAACCCCCGGCAATTGCTCGCCATATGTTGAGCTAAGCGAGGGGCCACCGACGCTAACACTGTAGGCAGTTGCGCTCGCCTGACTCGGATTCTGACTCCCAATCTGCCCGCCTATGAGTAAAAGTGTGAAGAAAAGTAATAGAGGAATGTTCCTCTTGTTCAACGCGCGATTTGCGGCGCAGAATTATTTAACCATTCTTGGGAATTAAGATAAGGAAATTCAGATCGAAGAATTCGAACGTCTCTGCAATTCCGACCAACGCATTATCTGTGAGCAGCCCGAGTTTCGGCCGACAGCCAGGCTTCAAAGGATCTGAGTAGTCAGCCATTTATTCGCCCACTTATCATGGACTTGCCAAGCCTCTCATATTGCATGTGAAATAGTTCGATTATTGGATCGATATCAGATTCACCATTAATCCAGTACGACACCCAGCCGGAATTCGGCAATACGTGATGGGGTTCGACTTTTCCTTCTTTGACAAGTCGATCGCGCATACTCATAGGAAATGGAAAATCTGCAAGCCTCGAGCCGTGCATGTGCCCCATTTCCTTCCCGCCAACTCGAAATTCAATGCCTCCAAATCGGTGCGGCTGAGACAGAACGCCAGGCAAACTCATGACTGCTTCCTTGACCCTCCCAAATACGTCAACAGATGATTTTCCTGAATCTGTCGTCATGATATGTATGCGTCGTTTGAGTCTTTTAAATATGGCAGTAATTCCTTGCGAATCTGGTCAGCAACTTCTGACTATCCTTGTTGCCAACGATTTCAGAATGCTAAACTGCATCCGCTCGTACGACGGATTGACTAATTCTTTGCATCGGGATTTTCATGATTATTATACAAACATGTGTCCATCAGTCTTCAAACGAAGCTTTCTTTAGCTTCGAGCCACAGTTGGGACAGGAACCTCCATTATGTTTCGCTCCGCACATTATGCAGACGTACCTGATGCTTCGCTGTCCAAACATAGATCCTTGACCTCTTCCAAAGAATCCGCCTCCACGCATGCCCATTCGTCTCATCTGCCGTTGTCTCATAAAGTAATTCATGGCTAGAAAAACGCCGATTATTGCGACGAGACTGTAGGGGAATGGCAAGAGAATCGAAAGTGCGAAGCTGATTGCTAGAGATATCGCTATCCATACCATCTGGGTCCGCAAGAAATTCTTTGTGTCTGAATCCACTACAGAACCTTGGTTGTCTGTGCTAAAATAGCTTTGGTTCTAGTGGCCCTAGTTATTACAAAGGTATAAAAGCTCTCGACGTATCGACCGCTATTTTGCATACGTACTAGCCATGTGGTGTCTACGACATATACTAGTATGAAGAAAAATTTTCCATTATCCTGCATATGCATTTGGTAGTCTTGTTCAGCAGATCCACTCTCGCGAATTCGTTTGGAGAGTGAATGCGGGCAAACATGTAGGTGCCACCAACTGATATGCACGGAGAACCAAGAACTTTTGCAAATGAATGCATCGGACCCGTCCCAGCAGAGGACACGCTGACTATTGCTGAACCAAACGCCTCCGTCGCTGCCCGTTCGACCTGCTTCACAAAGGGATCACTTATGCCGGTCCTTGCCGCAGCCTCACCATGAATAAAGTTGACTCTAATGTCGCCAAAGCCATGCTCCGACAAATGATCCTTCAGCCGCTGCAGCTGAATTTCTGGCACCATCTCTGGCACGAGCCTAAAGTCGATCTTGACCATCGCACGCGCAGGAAGCACTGTCTTGGCTCCTTCGCCAATGTATCCAGAATTCAGACCAGCGATGTTGCACGTAGGCAGTCCCACTAGGGCCCTCTTGATATCACTGCCCTGTGCATTTGCAACAAATCGGCTAACACCATACTCTTCTTTGAACTCCTTTTCATCAAAGGGCTCGTGAGAAATCACTTCGATCTCTTGATGCGTAAAGTCTCTCACTTCCTTGTACCAATCTTTTATCAAGATCTTGCCGTTTGCATCGCGCATGGTGGCTAGTGCTGAAACAAGTCGCCATGCGGGGTTCTCGATCAGTACTGCAAGGCTAGAGTGTGCGTCTCGTGATGGACCAACGGAGACCAGCTCAACATACAGCAGGCCTTTCATCCCAAGGCTTATGATGGGTCGGTCCTTTGCGTCTACATAGCCGAATTCCCAGATCACTCCTTCGCATGCGAGCCTGTCACGATACTTTTGCAGGTATTGTTCTACGTGCACGCTTCCGATCTCCTCCTCACCTTCTACGATAAATTTGATATTGCAAGGCACATCGCCAGTTTTCTTTAGAAAATATTCTACGGCCTTGATCCGAGTTATGAGCTCGCCCTTGTCGTCTGCCGAACCTCTTCCATAGATATAATTCCCTTCAAGTTTGCCGCTGAAAGGATCTGCGTCCCACAATTCCAATGGTTCCACTGGCTGGACGTCGTAATGGTTGTAAAAAAGCAATGTCTTGCTGGGGTTTGATCTTGATCCTGCTTGTCCATAGACAATCGGCGGGATGGACTTGTCATCTCCAAGGTACAGAACATCTGACTTGATGCCTGCTTTCTTCATGACTGCAGAAACTAGGTTGGCACATTCCACTAGGCCCTGTTTTTTTGCAGAAACGCTCGGCTGCCTTATCAGGGTTTGAAGGTCAGCTACCATGCCGTCCATCTCTGAATCCACCACACGGTCTACGATGCTCAACACGTGATAGCGACTTTAAATCGAAATTAAAGGTTACGAAGCGAGTCAGGTTTCATGATTCTCTGACGTTAATAGTCATATCGGTGCTTCCTGCTTTTTTTCCGTCGGCATCGGTAACAGTCAAGTCGAAGTGGTAGGTACCTGGAGTATCAAAAGTACGCGTCGCGTTCTGAGTTGTGAGCACGACGCCATCCCCAAACTTCCACTCAAAGGTATAAGGCTGCTTTCCACCTTTAGCGTCTGAAACAAAGAACGCCTCCTGCCCAACTACAACCTCGGACTTGTATTGGGCTCCTGTTCTGAGGTTACTCTCGTATGTCTTGAGATATTCTGGATCAAGAAATGGATTCTCACCATCATCTACCACTCGCGTAAACACATTTCCTCGATTCTGACTGCTAATGATGGCAAAGGAAACTGCTACACCCACAGCAATTCCAACTCCGACACATACTGCTGCCATCTTTGTGCCTTTGAGCCCTAGCAACTAGAATTAGGGTTCGCTTTCGCTATACAAATCTATTGTTCAAACTACACCCGTCAGAAAAATCCTCAGCGCTTAATTAATCACGCCGTAAACTTTCGTCACACCTAACAGCGTCTATATGCTCGGTTCATCAGGGAATTTCGAGATTACTTTATAACCGAGTCCTCATGCCTTTCACCTCGTATGTCCAACTCGATCTTCTTTTCTCCGCAATCGATCGCAGTTATTGGCGCTTCAGAAAAGCCTGGCATCGGAAAGACGATTTTTACCAACATTGCAAAGCATTTCAAAGGCAAAATTTTTCCCGTGACGCCCTCAAACCCCACAGTAGGGGGACTTGTTGCCTACAAGAGCGTAGTTGACATACCTGAAAGCGTTGACCTGGCTGTTGTGGCAGCTCCTAGCCGATTCACTCCTGCAGTTATGGAAGAGGTAGGCAAGAAGGGAATCAAGGGTGCCATCATTGTATCTGCTGGGTTCAAGGAGGTCGATGAGGAAGGCGCCCGGCTAGAAAGGGAAGTCGGCGAAATCGCGCGGAGATACGGAATCAGGGTAATTGGGCCCAACTGCCTTGGAATAATGAGCCTTTCAAAAGCCAACATGATGAATTCCACATTTCTAAAGATTACTCCGAAATTTGGAGGCATTGCGCTCGTGTCACAGAGCGGCGCGATATGCGCGGCTACGGTCGAAGATGCCGAGGGTCAGAATATCGGCTTTTCCAAAGTCATCAGCATGGGCAATAAAGTCGACATGGACGAAAGCGACGTTCTGGAACTACTTGCGGAAGACGAAGACACCAAAGTCATCATCATGTACTTGGAGGACATACGTAGCGCAAAGAGGTTCATGGATATCTCCAAAAGGATAACGACTGAGAAGAAAAAGCCGATTATCGTCCTCAAGGCAGGAAGGAGCGCCGAAGGTGCCAAGGCAGCGGCTTCGCACACGGGAGCCCTCGGCGGATCGGATGCAAATTATGAGGCAGCTTTTGCCCAATGCGGCGTGATTCGCGTCGATACAATGGGTGAGCTTTTCGACCTCGCGACTGCTTTTTCAAAACAGCCTCTCCCTAAAGGTGGAGTTGTAATCGTATCAAATGCGGGAGGTCCCGCGATAATCTCCACTGACTCTTGTTCCCGGTACGGGCTAAAGATGGCGGACATTTCGTCCATAAGAGATGCAATAGCCAAGGTCATACCTGCATACGGCTCTCCGAGAAACCCCGTAGATATCGTGGGCGACGCAGACTATGTGCGGTTTGAAAATGTCCTGCTTGAAGTCCTTGCTCATCCAGAAGTGGGCTCGGTAGTCACCATGTGCACTCCATCGGCCACGCTGAATTATGACGACCTGGCAAGGGTATTGGTAAGAATGTCATCCAAGTTCCAGGACAAGACCATCCTGGCCTCCCTCATGGGTCTCGCAGAGGGCGTCGAGAACAGGGCCATAATGTCTGAAGGCGGCGTGCCCTACTACCTCTACGCCGAGCCTGCAATTAGGACGCTGAAGGCAATGTACGACTTTAGAAAATGGGTTGATGGCTCGGCAACAAAAGCAGCTACTCTCCAGTTTGCCAAGGACTCGGCGAAAGTCAGGTCAATCTTTGAAAGCGTCAAGGCGCAAGGAAGGGCGAACCTTTTGGAAGAAGAAGGCTATGAAGTGCTCAAGGCCTATGGATTTCCAACGCCCAAAAGTATCCTTGGAACAACCGAAGAAGAATGCGTTTCTGCCGCAAAAGAGATCGGCTACCCAATCGTAATGAAGATAGCGTCGCCTGACATTATACACAAGTCCGACGCCGGTGGCGTCAAAGTTGGGGTAAAAAGCGACGAAGAACTTCGCGCAGCATTTCGTTCGATAATGGAGAGCGCGAAAAAATACAAGTTCGATGCCAAGATAAAAGGAGTCCTTGTTCAAGAGATGGTAAAATCTGCAAAGGAGACTATTCTTGGCGCGAGCCAGGATCCGACATTTGGCCCTGTGATAATGTTCGGCCTTGGCGGCATCTATGTGGAAGTGCTCAAAGACGTCGTTTTCAGAGTAGCACCGATAAACGAACGAGAAGCCATGAGCATGGTACAATCAATAAAGACAATCAAGCTGCTGAAAGGTGTCAGGGGAGAAAAGCCCTCGGATCTGAAAGCGATCGCAGACTCGCTCCAGCGCCTCTCTCAGCTGCTAGTCGATTTTCCAGAGATAAAGGAATTCGATATCAACCCCATGCTCGTTCTGGAAGAAGGCAAAGGCGCCAGGGTGGTCGACTCGAGGATCATACTCAAGAGCTAGAATTTAGTCCCGCATTCGCCGCAAAAAGCCGAGTCGGCATCGTTTTGGAAGCCGCATGACGGACACTTGCCACCATAAGATGTCTTTTGCTGGCCAACAGCTCCGACAAGTATGATATCTCCGATCTTTGAAACGCTATGCCACGAAATTTCCTTACCGCCGACCTTCAAGGTGACGCTCGCATTACCCCCAATTCTCTTCAACCCGATCTCCTCTATCGTACCTATCAACATGGCTTCGCTGTCATACGCAGACATCCCTACAAGAGACTGGATGCTGACATAGTCGCTTGATACAGTGGGTTGTGCAGCGGTAGGTTGGGCTGCAGCGGGAATACTAGCTGTTGCGGGTTGTTGTGCCTGGACTGTCTGCTGCTCGGGAGCCGTATCGAACCTGCGGTATTGGGCTATTGTCGCGCTACAAGTCTTGCACTTGTATTCGCCTTTTTCTGCCAGAGTAACTCCTTCGCCAACTTCTTCATTTGGGTTATCATAAATTATAGATGGAGAACCATCGTACTCTTTATCACATTTGTTGCAAAAATACTTTACAAACCTATCTTCATCAAGCCTTCCAATCCCTGCGAGGAATAGCTCCGGTCCTCCGAGGTTGGCTTTTTTTTGCTCTGGATCTGTCACCCTCGCAATGGCATAGCCGCCTGATCCGCGCAGCTTTTTTTCTGCCATCTGGTCTTCAGCCATCATTTGACAGATTGTTTCCATTGGAAGTAATTTAAGTCTAATACTCACACTCTGGGTAACTCAGGACGGGTAACAACGGGAAGCGAATAATTTTTGAAGCCATCGTGTCGCCGCAAGCAATTCTATCGGGAAATACCCTTCGCAGGCATTCACCAATTGGCGAGTCAAGCCAGTTAGTAAACGGACTGAAGATTCCTCAAATCAATTCGCGAGAGAGAACGCCAGGAATTATTACTTAATATAAAGTTCCTCCGCAAGTGCGTAGGTGAATGCCGTCGCGATCCTGCTGTACAGAAATATTGTTGCGTCTATTGACAAGGTATTTCTTGTCTGGCAGGTCGTCTTTCCGTTAGTTTACATCTTTATCGCGGGTTACTCTTACTCTGCCCTAATTGGGGGTCAGGGAGTGCCCATCGGAGATGGAAACGTGCCCTATCCCGCGTATCTTGCCGCGGGCATGATAGGCTTTAACATGATGAACAGCAGCACGGTCGCCGGAAGTATCATTTGGAACGACAAGCGAAATGGCATGTTTCAGCAGATTCTCGTGATGCCGTTTGCAAGGATGGAATACATCATTGGCAGCATTCTAACCATCATGCTCATGGGCCTTGCAAGCGCCGGCCTTATACTCGTCGCGGGTACCCCGACTCTTGTCGGGAGTGCAGAGCCTACATTTTTTGGCGCTCTGTATGTACTCTATGCTTTGATAACCGGAGCAATTTTCTTTGGCTCAATAGCAATAATAATTTCTACTCGGCTCAAGAGCAGCGAAGGCTTCAATGTCATTGTAAATAGCGTCTTTCTATTCTTTTCATTTGTGAGCACCGCTTTCTACCCGACCCAGGGAGTACCTGGTCCGCTCGGGGCGGCGTTCTATGCAAATCCCCTGACGTATATTGTCGATATTACGCGGGCCGGAATATTCAACCAGATAACTCCTTTTGTTCATATCGAAGCAGGGATAATTGCGGCGGTCACCGCGGCGACATTTCTGCTTGCGACACTTTCAATGCTTAGAATGAAGATCTAGTTTTCTCATTATCAATAACGCTGAGGAAAACCTCTTCAAGGCTCGGCGGGTTTACAGATACACTTTCAATCTGGATCCCTGTCTTTGAGAGAGATCCGATGATCTTTACCAGCAGTTCCTGCGCCGAAGATGAGCTGACCCTGATGGTGTCCACCGCGGGAGTTTCGATTGCGGTTCCATCTGTAACAATTGGTCTTAGAAGGTGGATTATTGATAGTGCCGTAGTATCTTTTAGCTTTATCTCCACCGACTTGACGCCGCCGTGTTTTTGCTTCAATCCCTGTGGAGTATCCGTGGCGATTATCCTGCCCTTGTTGATTATGGCAATTTCATCGCACAGGTACTCTGCTTCCTCCATTATGTGGGTCGTGAAAAATACGGTGAGGCCGCCGTGAACGTGCAGCTTGACATAGTCTAGAAGCGTTCTTCTCGCAGCTGGATCTAGGCCCACCGTCGGTTCGTCAAGAAACAAAAGATCCATATCATGCATGAATTCCCTTGCTACCTGCACCCTTCTCCTCTGTCCTATCGAGAGCTCGTCATTTTTCTTGTTCCGAAAAGACGAGAGGTCAAATTTTTCAATTAGCTCCCTTGACCTGTCTCTTCGCTTTTCACCTGGCAGTCTCCACATCATGCCGTAGAGTTCTAGTGCGCGCTCGACTGTCAGGTTGGATTCAAAGCTAGGTTCCTGAAGTATCACGCCTATTTTTTTCCTGATTTCCTTTGAATGTCTGATTATGTCCTTGCCAAATATCTTGACAACACCTGACGTCGGGTGTACCAAAGTCGTCAGAACCTTTATCGTGGTGGTCTTGCCTGCGCCGTTGGGTCCCAGGAAACCAAATACCTTGCCGTAGGAAACGTCAAAGGATATCCCGTCCACGGCATTGACAGAGCCATATATCTTGCTCAATTCAGAGACGCTGATACATGTTCCATCCATTATTTCTCATCAGAATGCAGACGCTTATTTACTGTATATATCAGACAGATGAAGCAGCTCTTGATACTACTTCTGACAGTGCTGGGTGAATATGCACTGTCCTTGCAATGTCACTGACACCAGCTCCTAGCCTGATCGCGACAAGAACTTCATGAATTAGCACCGACGCGTGGCTCCCGATAATGTGGCAGCCAAGTATCTTGCCATCGTTTGACGCTAGGAACTTTACAAACCCATCCTTATCCTCTATCGCTTCTCCCATAGCCGTCTTTATGTAGTGGTAAACTGACTTTTCGTATGGGATCTTTTCTCGCTTCAGAGCTTGCTCCGTGTACCCTACTCCTGCTATTTGTGGCGAGCTAAATATCGCGTGAGGCATCCCTGTATAGTCGACGGGAATCATCTTGTTATCGTACATTATGTTATTGAACGCATATTGTGCTTCGTGGTTTGCGCTATGCTTGAAAAGGTATCGTCCGACAGCATCGCCCAGCGCGAATATCCCCTTGGCCGTAGTCTCGAGATACTCGTCTACCTTGACATAGCCCCTATCGTCTATTTCGACTCCAGTGGCTCCAAGATCAAGTGTGTCAGAATTAGGAGTTCTCCCAACTGAAACCAAGAGCTGATCTGACTCGAGTTCGATATTCTCCCCTGCTGAATTACTAGCCCTAACGACATACGTCTGTCCATTTTTATTTACAGATTCGGGCTCATATCCGAGGTATAGTTTGTATTTTCTCTTGAAAACCTCAGTGAACTTGGTGGAGATCTCCTCATCCTCTGCGGGTAAAACCGTGTTTCTCCGTTGGATTACGTTTATCTTTGTTCCTAACGCGCCGTAAAAATGTGCAAGCTCCGCCCCAATGTACCCTCCTCCAATTATGGTGAGCACCTTTGGCTGCTTTGTTAGCCTAAGCGCTTCATCACTGGTAAGAAACCCCGTTCCGTCCAGACCTTTTATCTTTGGTATCTTTGGGCGGGTTCCGGAGGCAATAAGTATTTTTTCAGCCTTGATGACTTCGCCGTTCACTTGTATAGTCTTTGACCCTACAAACCTGCATTCGCCGTGAAACAGCCTTGGATTATCAACTCCAGAAAAGGCATTCATTATTCCATCTGATTCTGAATCAACAATCGAGTTTGAGCGTCTTACGATTTTTTCGAAATCAACTGTGTAACTGGGAACATTTATTCCAAAAATGCCGGCTGTCTTTATCGTCTCCGCCACGTCCGCGCTATGAATGAGTAGCTTCGATGGGATGCAGCCCCTATTAAGGCAGGTCCCTCCCATGCGGCTTTTCTCAACTATGGCAACCTTCAGCCCGTTCTGAGCAGCGGCGTTTGCGACGTCAAGCCCAGAGCCACTTCCAATTACAATGAGGTCAAACGTTTTCACAAATCATGAATTGACATTCGGTCAAGATAAACACTGCCGTCAATTTCTCTGAAGATATATAGCCAAGTTTGCTCTACTTTTTTCCATCGGAGGTTTCAGAGGAAAGCTTGTCTCATGATTTTAAGGGAATGATGGAGCTTGTCATGAAGCAAAAGCCAGAGCTCGGGGCAGACCAGATTAAGGAGATGTTGGAAGAGAAAAAGCGGAAAGTCGGCGCAGGCTATCTGACAGACCAGGGCGCACTCTTTCTGGTTGCTGCGGACCTTGGAATTTCATTTGACAGCGTCCCAAGGAACCAGGCAGGGCTCAAAGATCTTTACGTTGGCGCAAAAGATGTTACAGTGGTCGGCCGGATAATGAACGTTTATCCTATCTACACTTTCACAAGGCGAGATAGCACAGAGCAAACCGCGACGCGAACAGTCGTTATCTATGACAAGGATGCAAGGGTGAAGGTAAAACTTTGGGACAAGCTGGTAAACGTTCCAGACGAAATGGGCCTGCATTCTGGGGACATGATCAAGATTTCAAAGGCGTACGTAAAGGCCGGCCTGGATGGCAAGCCCATAATCAATCTTGGAAGCTATGGCGTCATTGAAAATATTCAGAATGATCCTTCAATACCTCCCATAGGGTCCCTTGTAATTTCCGTAGACGATGTCAAGGAGCCGGTTGATAGCGTAGCCATAACCGGGGTAGTAAATGTTAACCCCCGAATTAGCGACTTTGTTAATGCGAGAGGTGAGATGAGCAAGTCTCTGCAGCTGCAGCTATCGAGCGAGTCAGGTGCGAGGTCCCTCAGGGCAGTCATATGGAACGTAGATGAGGCTAGGCTTCCAAAAGTCTTCAAGACGGGTTCTAAAGCTACGGTAGTCGGAGTCAGGATAAAGCCAGGAAATCCCCAATATGGAAATGGCGATCTAGAGATTCACGGGGACGAGGGCACGATACTACAGTTTTCCGGCTCTGAAGAAGATGTTGACGTCATGCCGCTTCGAGTAGTGTCAGTAGGGGGGGAGACTGGAAAGGGGAGCTTTGTCTGCCTTGCAGCCGACAGGGGAGGAAGGAGCCTAATCCTCACCATTGACAACTCGCTTGCTACTTCCGATCAGCTGGCCTCCGGGTCCATGATCGAATGCGTGCCTTCTAGGATATTTGGCAACTCTGTTATGCTGTCAAAGGACGACTCGTACCTCCGGAAAATTGAAGACGACCCTTCATTTCCTGAATTGTCAAAGTTTGAATCAAAAGTAAAAGACCTACAACCTTCTCCTGACAGCCAGTACATTGTCGAGGCGATAGTGCTGCAGGCCCCCGAAACAGTTGACGTGAATACCAAGGCCGGCGAGACCGTGCCAGTGACTTCGACCCTTATAGGCGACGACACGGGCGAAATCCGTCTTGTCGGCTGGCGCAATCACAGCGCGGTCGTCAGCAGGCTGGCGGTGGGCGACAGAATCAAGGTGACCGGCGTGACTGCAAATGCGGGAAGGGAAGGCAAGACCGAGCTAACTTTTCGCCCGTACTCTTCGATACAAAGGCTCGGATAGATTACGGTGATCTCACTTCCATGCTAGGTGATGGTGTGTTGAATGAATTTATTGACAATAGTCCGGCGGACAAAAGGCCGCAAGTAACAGTCCAAAATACTGGAAGCTAGTCGTTCCAAAATCCCCGGGTTATGACGTACTGCCGCTCAGCCTCGTAAATGCTGCGGTAGATCTGCTCGTCGTCAACATAGTTGCGAAGGATTCTGGCAGCAGTGTCCGCCCCGACTCCGTGACCCGACAGCACTATCAGAGCTTTCCTGCCAAAGTTGTTAACGAGTGAAGCCACCTTCCATGCGCGCTCAAACCTGTGGTTCTGCTCTGCAGTGAGCTTGCCTCCAGTAAGCCGCGCTTTGATTATCTTTGCCATTTCGTCGTCGGACCAAAATGTCGCTGTTACAAGCCTTGATCTGCAAGTCGGGCATACTATTTCCTCTGGCACGTCCTTTGTTTCCATCACTCTCTCCCACTTTGCGCAGCGGATGCATACGAGGCGATGTTTTGTTCGCTCCAATCTCTCCTTCACCAGCTCTATGACTCCCTTTTCTATGCTCAGTGGCGCGGCGCCGGCCATCTTGCCAGAGTGCTCGATTATGGTCTTTGCAAGGTCTGTAAACTCGGTTACTTCAATCCACTGGATGCTTACCCGTCCCTCTTTGATCCCATCAAGCACTTTCTGGGTCTGAGCCGTATCATACTTGTCATGCACAAGTTCGCGTATCGACTCTGCGCTTACCGGTGTCTTTGAGTACCTGTCATAAATCATGCGAGCCACCTTTTTGTCATACACTGCCTCTCTACTTATCATGCCAAACCTCTTGGCCACCATCCAGACTTTCCAGTTGATACTATGAGTACCTGTAAGTGACGCAATTATCACAGGCTCGAGATCATAGACATCTTTTAGGGCAGCTTCGATTCGGCCTTGGGTTATCCTTGCACTAGATGTTAGCATTATCCTGTATGCGTCGGACCTGGATTCCACGACGTAACCGAGCTGCGAAGAAAGGATAGTTGAAAGAAGTGAGGAAAGGGTATTGTTTACCTTTGAGCCAAACGTGGAATGAATCACGATCATGTTCCGGGAAGTGAGGCTCTCTACGATAATCCTAGAAGAATCAGGGACCTGCTTGAACGCAGAAACGGTGTCCTTTACAATTGATGTTGACAGGTTGACCTGACCGGACGCGGCCTGGTTCCTCACGGAGCCGACCTCCTCTGCCGTAAGGTAATCTACCGGGATCATTTCTCCAACCCAATACGGAATGTTTATTGCGGCTCCACGCAGCGGCTCAACATTTACCACTAGCCTCCCTTCGTCGACCGCCAGTATCCTCCACTGGGAGCCCTTGAGCACAAAGACATTGCCTCTTTCCCCGTAATCACCGACAAACTGCTGGTCAAGTGTCCCGATCCTGCGTTTGGAAATCGTATCAATAACCTCGAACTTTAGAACATGCGGAATCATGGAAAGATTCTCAAAGTAATACTTGTAGGCCTTCATCTTTCTGATGTAGGTCCTGTTCTCCCTGTCGTACTTTATGACATTGTGGCCGGCAAGGATATCAAGGCAGCCCTCCACGTCAAATAATCTGATTGAGCGAAATGGAAATGCGCGGGTGACGAGCTCTAGCGCGTAATCCACTTTAACGGGATCACGGCTCTGCATGGCAAGCCCCACAAGGTGGTGCGCCATGACATCTAGGGCGCCTTCATGCATCTTTTGTTCTTCGATGGATCCTTTCTTCATCCTCCTGATTATCGCTAGAGCCTCAACCTCGTCGTCGGCGTTGTTTGTGACGATAAGTCCCTTTGCAAAGCTCCTCCGGCTGTGCCTGCTCCTACCAATCCTCTGCATAAGCTTTGAAACCTGCCGCGGTGAGCCATAGTGGATTACGAGATCGACCGAGCCGATGTCAAGACCAAGTTCAAGCGAGCTTGTGCAAACCACTATTCCCGCTTCTCCTGCGCGAAGCGTGCTTTCTGTCTCCTCCCTTACTTCCTTTGAGAGTGAGCCATGGTGAACATCTACCTTGATCTCGCCTTGGTTCTTTAGAATGGTTCCAAGATATTCTGCCTCGTCCCTTGTATTTGTGAAAAGAAGAACGGACCCTTCGACCTTGCTGCTCTTGACATATTCCAATACAAAGTGAGCTACGTTGTTGAGCGAGCCCTTGACGAATTTGACTTCAATGTCGTAGCCCCTGCTGGCTGTGTCAACCAGCACGGCTTGCTTTCTGTCTGTGCCTGAAACAAATTGTGCAGCCTGCTTTAGATTCCCGACGGTTGCAGACAATCCAATTCTCGTTACGCGTTTTGACGATGCGGCCTGGAGCCGCTCAAGCCCAATTGAAAGGTGGGCTCCACGCTCATTTGCGACGAGCTCATGGACTTCGTCTACTATTGCCCACTGTAGCTCCTGAAGTGCAACTAGCATTTTTTCGCTCGTAAGCACGACCGCAAGTGATTCTGGAGTCGTTATTAGAACATCTGGCGGATCTTCGACAATCTTTTTTCTGGCTGCTGTGGTTGTATCCCCATGCCTTATCAGAACTCGCAGGCCTTCAGAGTCGGCATACTTGACAATCCTGCGGAGCACATCGTTGTTGAGTGCACGGAGCGGCGTGATGTACACGGCGCGTATCTTCCCGGGAGCCCTTGATTTTTCGCTGGCAAGCAGGGTAAAGACCGGCAGAACAGCCGCCTCTGTCTTGCCAGAGCCAGTAGGAGCGACTAGAAGGCAGTTTACTCTCCTAGAAATGACAGGAAGTGCCTTCTTTTGAATAGTAGTTAGGGACTGAAAGCCTTCCTTTCTAAATTTTTCAATAATGAGCTTGTCTTGTGCAAAATCACTTTTCAGCGTTAGCTGAAGTGGATCCTGCTGGCTGCTGATGTCGCTTCGATTTTGAGCTTTCTCTTTCATAGACCATTACCGCGAATAGGCCCGCAATGAATAGCCCCACGGCAACCCATACGTATGAGTCAAAGTTTGTGATAGCTTCAGTTGACATCTGTGAATATTCAATTTTGCGCCAATAAATATATTTGCTGTGTATAATGAAATATCAACGCAGGGACACATAGGGTAAGATTATGATCTCCTATGACGACTCCGAGATTTAAACCGCCCTGAATGCAGAGGTCAGACCCCGGATGTGTTAATGTCAGATATACGTTTAGCATAACGATGTTTCATAGACCCTTTTGGTTTTCTCGTGAATCGCATATACAGCAATTAGCCCAGTTGCGGCTCTCTGCCTTTGAAGTGCCGCCGGATGGGTTCGACTATTTTGCTGACATATTCAGCAGTCGCGTTCTTTAGATCCATTGGATGGATTTTTTTTGCAAGAAAATCTGACTCGATTTCATTGTAGCTCGCATAAGTCACAGAACCTCCATACTTTGTTGGCCGGTCTATAACAAAGTCTGAATATTGGTGGAACACAACATATCGCACCAATTCTAATACGGGGTTCCCCGCGGCCAGGTCGGTCGGGCAAAATGCCTTGCCTATCTTTTCTCTAATCGTCTTTTCATCGTCATGGATAAGTACGCCGCTTGATGGCTTGCTCTTGCTCATTTTGCTTGAGAGCCTGGCATCTTCTGCCACGTCGTCTGTTAGGCCCATCTTTACTGGTTCTGAAAGTCCAGGGAGCAAGTGGTGGTGCACAAGCACAGGCACCTTCCACTTTAGCTTTGGAAATATTTCGCGCACAAGCATGTGTATCTTGCGCTGATCCATCCCCGCGTGGACAATGTCCAAGTCAAGAGCCTTGATGTCGACTGACTGCATAGGAGGGTAAAAGAGCTGCGAAAGATCGATGTTTTTTTCAGACTCGCTTCGTCCCATGATGGTAAGCGAACGCATAGTGCGAGCAAGAGTCATCTGCTTGCTAAACCGCACAAACTCTTCCCAGTACTTTTCTCCGTGCTGTGTGTAAAGGTCACTTCCTAGGACGACGTTTACGCCGGGGCAAAAGAACTTGAACGCTTCCGCATAATACTGGGAAACCTGCCTTATTCTGTTCCAGTCGCCTCCCAGCTTATCGTTGAGGTATGTATGCCAGTCGGCAAGAAAAACTGTCGTCTCGATGCCTGCCTTGATGAAGTCATTAATCTTGAACCCAGTGAGAATTAGGCTTCCCAAGTGAAGCACGCCGGAAATTTCAAGGCCTATGTAATGCTTAGGCCGAGACTTTGATTTCAGTAGAGTCCGGAGCTCTTCAACCGTTATCACCTCTTCGGTAGGTTCTCTTGTTAATAGCTCCAGACGCTCTTCTACGTCCATGAATGTGAAAGCCGCGGTATTGCATTCTATAAACCTTGTACCACACAAAAACCGAGCTTACGAATTGTTGATAGACCAAGAACTTCTGGTGGCGTAAAGCTGTACTACTGTGCAGGAGAGAAGTGCGGTTCTAACTACTGCCTTCATGACATGGTATTGAATAATCATCGTCCGCGTTTATATGGTATTTTGAGTTAAATGACATATGAAGTCGGTAGTTTTTCTGGCTGCTTTGGCCGCCGTTACGTTCATTTCTCTCTCGCTCCCTGCACTGGCATCTGAGGTGTCGGAACCCAATTCCGAGTTTCAGGATGAAAATAATCCCAGCCTCAATTCTACTGGCGACTATCCACTTCTTGAGAGGCTCTCCGACAAGGGAAATTACCTTGTGAGGCTAGCTTGGCCCCAGCTTCCGCTCAATCCAGACAACGCATTTGATCTTCAGATTTACTTTCTGAATCCCGATGACTCAAGTGGAACCAATGTCACGGTCGCACAACCGGATTATTCAAACACGACAGGATCAGGTCAAAGAGGGGGAAACATAACGGTAGCCGTTACGGTGGACCATTATTTGGATGTTGAAAGCTATGACATCACGATATATACCGGCGACGGGAGCGTCCTGTGGCAAAGGCTGGATCGACCTGGTATGGCAGGTACCCCTGGGGAACGAGTTCTCGTGGGCAACTACACCGGCCCAGTCACGATCGAAATAACTGACATCCGGCAAGCCGGTGAAACTGCAACGACTGGTGAATCCGGGACTGACTCTGTAAGGTTCTCGGCAAGTATCGTTCCAGAATTCCCTCTAGTTGCGATCCCTCTAATCGCAGCCACAGCCGGCTTCGTTGCGATATCAAGGTTCAAGCATTCTCTAAAGTGGTCATAGGAATATGTGACAATAGTGTCAATCAAGTCTACCACTCTGAAGGCAGCTGAGCCTAGCCCACTTTTATCAGGGGTGCAAAGCTCGAAAGCCACTCCCTGTGGCTCTTGTATTCTGGGTCCGCTGCCTGCACTATTGCCCAAAATCGCGGCGAATGATCTAGCACACTGACGTGTGCCAGTTCGTGGATCATGACATAGTCCAAAACCGCTGGCGGAGCCGCGGCAAGCATCAGGTTAAAATTCAGATTCCCTTTTTTCGAACAACTGCCCCATCTTGACTTTTGTTTCTTGACAGATACTTTGTTGTATTGCGCGTTCATTCTTGCTGCAAGCATTGGCAATCGCGCCTCTATCATCTCGTAGGTTTGTTGCCTGTACCATTCCTCCTGGTAGCTGCTTGCTTTTCTCTTGTCAGGGACGTGAAAGGTGATCGTTCTCAGCGCATCTGACACAGTTGCAGAAAATCGCCTGTCCGCAACTACAACCGAGCGATATCTGACACCTTGATAGAGTAGATCAGATCGGTCAAACCCACCGCACCTGTCTCTTAGCCTCTCGTAGTACCTAGATGTTCTGCGGAGCCAATCCCGTTTACTCGTCACAAACCGCGTCAGTTCATGTGAACTAAAATCTGGAGGGACCACCGCGCGGACACCTTCGATGCCGGATACAAGCTTGAGTCTCTTCGCCCTTGGGCTGGTCTTTACACAGATCTCCAGATGACGGCCGTCACCTAGGTCAAATGATAAGGACAAACTGCCTAGGATTTTTCAATGAAGTTAAAGAATGTTATTCTGCTGTTTATTGGGGACGCGGAAAAGTAAGATGCGACTAAATCATGCCTGCTTCTCTAAGCTTGCGCGGCAAATAAACTTCAGCCAGATACTTGAATCCATGCTTAAAGAACGCGTCCAGTTCACATTTCTCTTTTCGCTTAAGGAACATGTCAAGCTCTTTTTGCCACTTTTTATCCTGGAACCAAGGCTTTTTCTTCATGTCGTTGGCTCTGTTAATATCCTCATCTGAAGCTGCAAGCCTTGCTACTTCGGGGATGTTGTATTCGTAAATGTCAGAGAACATCATGCCAAGGACTTTGGCGTCAGGCGTTACCAGCCTATCGCTGTCGTAGCTGAGAGATTCACTTCCTATCTTGTAGCGAAGTGCAATTCCGAGGCCCCACGGATCAGCGTCCGCAAAGACTACTACCGGTTTCTTCCATTCCTCATTAAGTGCCTTGACCATCATCCTAGTCGCCCTGTCTGGCTCGCCAGAGCCAGTAAGCAAAATTGCGTTGTATTTTTGGATAAAGCCTGACTTGCGGATGTTGTTAAGGACCGTATCCTTTTCCACGACCATCACAAAGTCAGCCTTGACTTTGACTATCTCTACATCACGAATATTGGTAGGTATGAGTTGCGAGGTCGCCCTGCTGCCGAGGTTGCAGTCAATAATGTCACCCCCCACGCGGAGAGTAATTGGCCCTGAAATCATGCCCTTTGGCTTTGAAGTGACAGAAAACTCTTCGCGGGGGACGCTTGTAAGAAGCTCAATTGCCTTTATCGCGTCGTCAGAATCTTCCTGCCCGTTCCAGAATTTCTGCTTGTTCTTGTCGTCGCCAACAGTGCTCAGCGTCGCATAATACATGCCCCTGATGGTGCTTTCCATTTCCTCATCAAGCAGCCTGCGAACGGCATTGGCCATGACTAGATACTGCGCAAAGGTAGGAATCTTTTTCGTACTATCGGGACTTACGCCGACAGTTTTTTCACCGATGGTAAGCATTCTCTTCTGTTCGGACCAGACCGTGTTGTCATAGCCTACCTTGGGGACATTCAACACCGGCATTGTTTTTTCCTCCACAATGTCATCACTGACGTCCTTCATTATCACCTGGATTTTTTTGATTACTTCTTGGTGGCGCTTGTCCTTTGTCGGCATTTACTTTTTCCTCACTTTCTTGTCAACAACTTCGTCAAGCGTGGTCTGACTGGTTTTGTTCTTTGTGCGCGAATCAGGAACTTTTGTCTTCCTCTCCTTTCCCTTAGTCCTGGCAGCCGCGACCGCTTCCTGCTCATTCATCTCTTCGCTCTCTACTTCTTCTTCAATGCGTTCTCCAGTGATGGTGTCTTGCTTCTCGGGAACTGCTGCACCCGTGATCTCTCCTCTTACGTGCTTCTCAGCAAGGACATTGAACGCACCAGTTAGCTTTTCAGGATCGATCTTGATTGATTCGGAAATCGCGGTTATGATTAGTGGGATATAGTGCTTGTAGAGGTTGAGCCTGTTCTGAGCATCCTTCATGCGAAGCTCCCTTCTAATCTGGGCGCTTACCTTCCTGTAAAGATCAGAGAGGCAGAACTTCATGTATTTCTTGAGATCGCCTTCAGATGCAATGCTTTCCTTTCCCGCAGTCTTGTAAGGGATCTTTGTCGAACAAATGTGGAAGAAAATGTGGAGTGGCAGAAACTCGACGGCCCGATCTGACTTTATTTCCGCAGTCGCAAATTGCTCCTTTGCCTCTTTCTTTGTAATTCCCATCTTGTTTATTTCTACCTCTGACACGACTTCCTTGGCAACGTCCGAGCCCTCGTCGTAAAGAAGAGGTATTTTATTGGCGTACCTGAAAAGTTTGAATGAAGGAATATCTCCCCCGTAGGCAATCCCACATTCTACAATTGTGGGCCTGTTGTTGATCACGCAAGTCCGCGAAGAATATGCCGTCAGCGCCGGTTTTAGAACCTTGACCGAAATCTGAGGTCGTTGTACCTGCTCTCCCGCGGAATTGGAAGTATCAACCCTTGTCGTGATAATGGTACATTCAGAGGTCATCCCGGCAGTGAGAATCTCCTCGCCAATCGGGCTCAAATGATCCGTATTTGCCTGCTGAAACGGTGTATGCTTGCAAACGTTCACGATTTCAATAAGTTCCTGCTCACTGTACTTGTCAGCGTGCTTGTTTTCTTGTCCTGCCTTCATGATAATGTCTTTTGCTTTTTCGGAAGACATTTTTTGAAAAGAGCTCGACAGCACCCCTTGTAGGGTTGTCTTTTGATTCATGTAATTCATTATTGCTTTTTTCAGAGTCTGGAGGTCCATATCTGCTGGATGGGGGAGGACTTCTTTGGCCGGCTGCGGCATGACTTCAGTCCTGCGCTCAAATGTTATCTTGCCTTCATCCGTCTCGTATTCAAAAATCGCATAAGGGTTGACGACGCTTGTCTGGCTAATGTAATCGTTTATCTTGTTCTTTATGTTCGATTTCGTAATAGGTGAGAGTTTGGCGTGAAGTATTGCCTCGACTCTAAAGCCAGATTGTCCAGAAATTGCTCGTTCCTCTGTGGCTACTTCACGCTTTACCATCTGAATTGGCTTGTTGGTGCTAATGTCGGTCCTGAGCTCAAAGTAGTACTCTGAATCCTCGTCAGCGGACTTTGACCAGACTTTAATCGGATGAATGGTGTCTTTAGTGGAAAACGCCGCGATCATCTTTAGGCCGACTCCGAAAAGTCCCCTCTGCTGCTTCTCAACGTATTTGCCAGAAGTCAGAAATGCGCATACTGCAACCGGCACCTTGTCAGAAGGGACACCAATTCCGTTATCTTCGCAGGTTATCATCCACAGGTTATTCGCGAGATCAAACGTCTTTAGTGACAACGATAATTTGGGCAGGATGTGGCCCGTCTCACAAGAGTCAAGTGAGTTCTCTACCAGCTCTCTCACCGCCATGTAGAGAATACGCTCTGTGGTAAAGCCTGCCAGCGCCGAGTTGTCGACAAAGAACTCGGATTCTGCCTTCTTGTCATACCTGACCTTCCCCTTGGGGCTGGCGGTGGGAGGTTTTGACTGCGCGGCTGCAACCTCAACAGTAGCGTTCTGTTTCAATTGTTGAGATTATTTCGATAACTCAATTTAAGTGATTGCTCAAAATTTGGCATCTATAGAGTCAAGAAAATTTACTGCTAGCAAGTTTTGCTAGTCGATCTGCGATCCATAAGGGGTAGTAGCACTTTTCAGCTCCTTTAACTGGAAGCTCGGAAAATTCAACAAGAGGCGCTTCTTTCCTTTCTGCACGACGATAAAGTCCGATCCCGATCCTACAATTGAACCCCCTACCAGATCCTTGAGATTCGACATGTTGAATTACGGACCTTCGCTTGTAATATAATTTGCTCGGCACACGCATTAAAACGGTGATAAAGTTGTAGTGAACAAGTGCTGTCCCTCGTTTTCAGACAGTCTCGAAGAACTCCTTAATCTCATTGGTTGGACCCGCCGCCGCATGTCTGACCGCATCGGTCTTCATGCCTGGTGATACTCGCGGCAGATGCTACTGCATTCAACGTCATATTGCCGTGACTCAAATTTTCACACAGGAAATTTAACCGAATAAACCTAGACATCATCGCTGCCGGATGTAAACTGATATGGATTGTTGCGCGCGCTCTGATTGACCAGTCCAAGCGAATTTCTGACTAGCTGGTACATCGGGTCATGGCAAGGGCAAACGCACATCTGCGTAATCGTAGAAGAATCGGCCTTTGTTTCCTTTGTGAAGCCTTGGCATTGGCCGTGATCATTCTTCAGGCAGTCGCTAGACTTCACGCTGTCATGTTTGTGCATACGATATTTAATTGATATGAAAAAGGACGCACTGTCCAAAACTCTTATATCATTTTCTGTCGTTTGTAACATATGGATACGTATTCCGAGAGTAGGCCGTGGGGGAAATTCGAAAAGTTCCACGAGAATAAGCCCTGCACGGTGAAATTGATTTACGTTAATCCTAATTCAAGGCTGAGCCTCCAGTATCATATGAACCGCTCGGAATTCTGGCGGGTAGTAAAAGGGACGGCCGCTGTAGAACTAGATGGCGAAAATTTCATTCTAAAGGAAGGGGATGGCCTTGAAATCCCAAGAAAGGCTGTGCACAGGTTGGGCTCACCTGATGCAGGATGTGTGGTAATGGAAATAGCGTACGGGAATTTTGACGAGCAGGACATTGTCCGCCTTGAGGACGACTATAGTCGCGCGCCTGTGATTTCTGCTTCAACTAAGGCGTCTGCAGCTGATTGATATATTTCAGTCTCTCTATTGCCAGTGTTGAAAGAACCAGATTTCAAAGTTAGCATGACAGGCGCGTCAATATCACTTGCAAAAAAGAAAATTGAAATTAGCCCCGAAGACGATATTGCGGTGCTGAATCTTACAAACGAATACGGCAACTCTCTTCGGTATGAGCTTAATGTGAATCAGTTCGACAACCTTCACGCTGCCCTGTGGCAGTTCGTTAAGGAGAGGCAACACTAACGATATATAGGCACGTTCAAGAATATCGGCGGTTGAGCGATCCATCAAGGAAGATCTCCAATGCAGCTTGATACGTTCAAGGCAAGTCTTGATCCTTCCCTATTTCGGATATACCGACGCTATCTTTACTCGCGCTACAAAGCCACTGACTACCTCGCACAGCCAGAAGTAGTACACGAAGAGGCGAAAGAGAAACTCCTCGAGATGACTCACAAATTCGGCGAGAACGCGCGCAATTTCGATCCGGGGGATCAGCTTTTGGTAAGGATAGGCACCAAGGTGCTGAAAAGCCCGGTTGGCTTGGCGGCAGGCTTTGACAAGGACTGCGACATGCTTGCTCCGATGTCCTACGTCTTTGGGTTCCTAAACCCAGGGAGTGTCCTTTTGCACCCGCGAAGCGGCAACCCCCAGAAACCAAAGAGGGGAGGCACTGTGCGAATATCAGTTGACAACGACCGGGAAGCGATAATCAACGCGCAGGGGTATCCACACAAGGGACTAGAGCACGTCGTGAAGAAACTGAAACTCTTTTCATCAGGAGCGCGCGGGCGGGCGAAAATTCTACTCAACTTTTCCGGCATCACAGATGAATACACGGAAGATGCGGTGCTTGACTCGTGCAAGGAAATCATAAACAGAACTTCTCCATATGTGGACTTTGGCTTTGAGGACAACAGGACTTCACCCAACACGGATTTTAACGAGGTGCTGCAGACGCCAGAATTTACGAAAAAGATGATCGACCTCATGAAGAGTCATGTTCCTTCTGGCATACTCAAGGCTTCCAAGATTTCTCCATATACAAAGCTCCCTCCGCCTGACGAAGAAAAAAGGGCCATGCTGGAGTCGATAAAGGTGTTTTACGAGAATGGAGGTGAAATGGTAATCCTCGGGAACACAAGGCCAGTGAGCACCAAGAATCTCAAAGAAAAGTTTGAAAGACAAGTGGCAGGTGAAAGTGGGAGACCACTACTTCCCTATATGTTGAAGATGGTCGAAGATGTACACGGTCGATTTCCCAGTCTCGCAATAGTAGCATGCGGCGGAATTTTTAGCGGTCAAGATGCATGGAGGGCATATGAAAAAGGCGCTACTCTCGTATCTCTGTATACCGCACTCACTTTTCGCGGTTTCGGAGTAGTCAGAGAAATACACGATGAATTGAAGAAAAAGTTGGCGGGAGCCTCCCTGATGGATTTTATCGAAAAGCGGGATGCAAAGATCCGTTGAATGTTTGTCGGTAACTAGTGAACGAATAGGCAACAATCTTGTCATGTCAAACACGGGTAATGGAGGTAACGTAATGATGACAATTCCGCCCCACTGTCTTGGTGTTCAGGCAGCATGACTTGACCATAAAATCGGGATTACCTGACGAATGTCTTGTTCTGGACTTCAACGAACCTCTAGTATTGTACTTCATTTGCCTTAACTACGCCGGCAAATACCACTCTCCATGTCATCACCCAGAATATTGTTGGTTGACGACGAACCCGACCTGCGAAAGATAATAAAAAGAGGTCTAGAATTGTCGGGCTGTATCGTTGATTCGGAGGGAAATCCTAAGAGTGTCTTGGCCACTTTTAGGCCGCGTAGATACGACATGGTAATTCTCGATGTTGGTATGCCGAATATGGATGGTTTTGAGCTCTATGAGCGCCTAGCAAAACTAGATGGCCAGATCAAGGTATGCTTCCTCACTGCGTTTGACGTCGAATATTTTCGTGAATTTAGAGATCGCTTTCCTGAAGTTCCTGAGAAATGCTTTCTCAGAAAGCCGATTGGTATTAGAGACCTGCTCAACACGGTAAAGTCCCAACTCGACACTGCCATCGCATGAATCTCTCATGAAAATTGATCTTGCAGGGTCCTGCCATCTAAATTCTGACAATCAACTGTTGATCTTCAACAAAACCTTGGAAATTAATCTCGATCAAAGTCTGTCACGTCCCCGAAAATACGCTTTCACTAATATTGAAATACTGATACAATCCGGGGCATTATATTGGAAAGACTTTAATGCACCTGTAGTCATTTTCCTCTAAATAGGGATTCACGGTTTGGGAAGATATCCAAAGGTCGTTCTTACGGCAGACCGCACTTTAATGTCCCCCTATAGGGGAATCTCTCTTGCCTCGTTCTTTGGCTGTGCGCCAGCCTTGGACTTTAACCGTGACCAAAATTCATTCTGGTATTACGTTCTGCGCAACCAGGTGACTCCTAAAGTCCTCTTTGACTTTATCTGCAACCCGATTGACAATACAAACGGCTATGCTAATTTTGCTCCGTATGGTCTGAGGAAGGTCGAGGCGGCCCTTCTTAGAGATGGCTACAAGCGCGAGGATGTCGTGGTGGCTCATCCTGATTACGTCGAGAATTTCATAGGACCAGGAACAGAAGTTGTTGGAACGTATGAAATGGATCCCCTGGGCATGGGTCCGGTCACCATGACTTTCACGTATGGCCGGAAACACATGTCGTATGACGAATTCTACAACCGCGACTTGCATCAAAGAATTAACGCTGCCAAAGCCCGAACTGGAAGCAAAGCCAAGGTAATCGCTGGCGCATCTGGAACCTGGCAGTACAATTACGACCCGGCCAAGATCGAGGAGTATGGCCTTTATGGCATTGTTGAGGGCGAACTCGGGGGAATCGGGCCAGAAATAGACGGCGCGGCTGGAGCATTCTTTGACGCATTGATTGCGGACGAATTTGATGTGGCTAATCCCTTCAAAAAGAGTCAGTTCAAGGTTGAGATAAAAGAGTTTGTAAGAAACGGCAGTACCATGCACGGCAGGTTCATCCACTATTGGAATGAACCCTCGATCGAGGAAATACCCAACATTGTAAACCCGAGCATGCACGGCATGATTGAAGTCATGCGTGGATGTGGACGAGGATGCAAATTCTGCGATGTCACGCTGAGGCCCCTCAGGTACTACCCTGTAGAAAAAGTGCAGAAAGAGATCGAGATTAACATGAAGTACGGCGGTTTGAAGAACGCCTGGGTTCACAGTGATGATATTTTCGTCTATGGGCTAAACCCACGAACTACAAAGAACATGCAGCCAAACAGGGAGGCAATAGAGGAGCTATTTACAGGCATTATGGCTACAGGAATTGAACACTCGAATCCTACGCATGGGACTCTTGCAGGAGCTATTGCGGATGAGAGACTGATACCAAATGTGTCAAAGATTATTCATTCTGGCCCTGACAACCATATCGGCATCCAGTGCGGATTTGAGACAGGTAGCATCAGGCTCATAGGCAAATACGCGGACCGCAAGCTGTCTCCATACAAACCAGACGAATGGCACTGGGTGGTCAAGGAGGGAATCAAGGTACTCAATGAGAACTATTGGGTTCCAGCGTTTACTCTCATTATGGGTCTTGACAACGACGAAACGCCCGAGGATAGCTGGGAGACCATCAGCCTGATACACGAAATAGAGATGGAGCAGCCAGAATCAAAGTTCACTACAACTCCTCTAACTTTCGTGCCAATAGGCCTGCTTGAAAAATCAGACTTTTACGATATCGGAAATACCATGGACCCGGCGAAACTCGGCGTCATGTACAAGACATGGCAGCACAACTTTAAGTACGGGATTCAAAAGTTCATGGGCAAGGTAGGGCGAGACAATCCGATAAAGAACTGGTTCTTTACTCAGCTTGCGTCTACGCTCGGTGGTGTGCCGCTTGGTGCAATGGAACGCTACGCACGAAGGAAAGGACCGGACCACGAACACGTGATTGATAAGATTAAGGCAAACTATTGGTAGGCCATCTCAACCTTTCAACGAGCCACAGTGAAGTACTTTTGTTACGTTCGCATTCCTGCCGAAATAATCTAAATCATGAAAATACAGAATAAAGAACTAGAATACGCACTGTGGTTCCAAATATTGGGCCCCTGTAATCAGTATTATCCTGCATCTGTGTATGCAGTCTTGTAATCCTGATACATCGTCTGCTTGATATTATCGGTAAGGTCTTGCAGTTCCTTTGAATTATTCAGCGTGTTGGTTTTCTTGGCGCTTACTCCGAGGGAACGCAATTCCTCTATCCATCTATCAATGCTCTCCATTTCCTGCCGGAAAGTGTACTCTGGCATTTCCGACACTTATGATTTCAAATCTACTAAAATAGTTCATGGCGATATGTTCTAGAACAAAGTGAGAAAATGTGTAGACAATGGTCCGATCAACGCTGCGAATAATCCCTCAGCCGTATTATCAGATTCGCCATTGAAAATGTGATGAGTTGGAGTCATAAAATCAGGCCCCGTGGGCCAAAAACTTAACGCATTCATCATGATCGGTCACTCAGTGATGATCGGCACTCGAAATCCAGTAAAAATTCACTCTTTGTTGTCGAAACATTCTAAGGGAAAGGTGTCAGCCGGCTTTTGAAATCACTCGTCATGCATAAGATAGCCGATTACCTCACGACCGGCTCAGGGGGCCACGCGTTTAAGACCTTGAGAAGATACCAATAGAGCCTGACAGCTCCGTTGAATCCTCTCAAGCGCGCAAATGTTGCGTTCATCTATTTATGCATTTTGTAATATGAACAGGCTACTACCTATTGTTTATACTTTCATGAGTAAGTATTCCCCGTATGAGTCATACACATCCGAACAACGTAACGCCGGAATCAGTGATGGAGCAAGAGACGATTCGCGCTGCTATGGAGATGGCCAAGCCGCAGGTTTGTGTCATTGGAGCAGGCGGTGCAGGCAGCAACATTGTTTCCTGGATAAAGAGCAAGGGGATTTCTGGAGGAAAGCTGATCGCAGTAAATACGGACGCGGCACACCTTGGAATCACAAAGGCAGACAGAAGGGTACTGATAGGTCCAAAGCTGACCCAAGGCAGGGGTTGCGGTGGATATCCAGAGAAAGGTATGCAGGCAACAAGGGAGAGCTTGTCTGAAGTCCTTAGAGAAGTCCAGGGTTCTAACATCATATTTCTCTGCGCAGGTCTTGGAGGCGGAACAGGTACAGGAGCTATTCAGATCCTGTCTGACGAGTTGAAGAGGTCTACCGGGGCGCTTATCGTCGGCGTTGTCACGCTGCCATTTGCAGTTGAGCGATACCGCTACACGATGGCAAAGGAAGCTCTATTGAACTTGCAAAAGTCTTGCGACACAGTGGTTGCAATTGACAACAATAGACTAACCAGAGTTGCAGGCAACTTGCCGTTACAGCAGGCACTTGGCGTAGCTAACGAGCTCGTCGGCCAGTTCATCAAGGGAACGACTGAAACAATCACTACTGCATCGCTTATCAACATCGACTTTGCGGACCTGACAGCTATCATGGAAGGCAGGGGTCTTGCAGCAATTGGTGTAGGATTCAACGATGGCATTGACAGGATCGAGCAATCAACCAGAATGGCGCTTGACACGCAGCTACTTGATGTCAAGGACATGTCGATGGCCCACGGCGCGTTGGTTCACGTCACTGGAGGAGACGACATTACGCTAGAAGAGGTCACAAGGGCAGGTGAACTCGTGACAAGGTCGCTTCCGACCGACGTAAGGATCGTATGGGGCGCTAGAGTTGACCCAGCCATGAAGGGCAAGGCTCGAGTCATGGTCGTTCTAACTGGCGTAGAAAGCACTTTTGGTGCCGAACCACAAAAAGTCGCGGCTCCGATGCCAGAAGAAAAGAGGAAGAAATTCCTCGGAATGTTCTAAACATTCCTCCTTTTTCTCCTTTTTTATTTTACTAATTCTACTTGTTTAGGCAATTACATATTCCTAAGGCGCTTTCGTCTATTTCGTTTTGAAGCAAGCTCCCATCTGGTTACCAATATTATCCCAAGTATGGGAAAAGCTGCGATGAAAGCATATGGGAAAATTGCGAAAAAGGCAGACGGTTGGTCTATCATGCTTATTCCTCTAATTCCAGCTGACTGTCCTTACATTGTCTTTTGATCGTATTTAATGCTTTGACTTTGCTGCGCCAGGTACCATACGACCTACTTAAAGACCGCCCGGATGTTCGCAAGAAATCTTTACGGACAGCCCACTCCTCATACTTGGTTTGAGGATTTATTCCAAAACTGAAAATAGCCGCAATACAACTACATCTCGGTCGGCAAGCTCTTAGGGGAGGATTGCCCTGATTTGATAGGTACGTCGTCGCCAAAGCTATTCTAAATCAAGTTTGATTGCAAGTGGGGTAACATTTCTTGTCAAGTCATTTATAGAACGGATAAAAGGGCATAACGTGCATAATATTATTGAGCCGATGAAGAACATCTGTGTCATGTGCAGAGAATTATACAAGACAGATGACGTAGAGTTTGAGCAGCGACTGATTGCTGATGAAGATTTTTGTGCTCGATGCTGGAACGATATCATGAATACGACGTACGATAACGATCTTGGAAACGATTTTTCAAAGATAATCCCGATCTAGAGAACTGGGATACCCCGGGATGGAACATTAATGCTGTTGGCTTCGCCTATACTTGGGACGCCACATTTTCTAGCGACCGGATAGCCTCGACGTATTAAATATGGTAGAATCATGATAGTATCATATATTCGGAACCGTCAGAATCTCTACTGGTTTATTCGGTCTAAACATGAAACCCGTAGTAAAAATCTTTACAGAGGACTGCTTTTAGGCGATGCATAAAACCTACAATTACAGATGCCCATCACGGTCAGCGATAGCGTAAAACGCCAAGCGGCAAATACCGTGCTTGCCAGGCTCGGCGAAGAGATGATCGAGGTGGTCAAATATCACTTGCGCCGATCCTATGCGATTTCTCTTGCGCCAAACGATAACTCGACTTTCTCGCTCGACCAGCTTCACTTCGGGCTGTCAGTCATGCTCGGTGAGGGTAGTGCCAACAACCTTCTTAGACAGATTTCTGAGGAAATACATGAACTTACACGTACGCAGGCCCAGTAGTGCCTCTCTTCGCCAGAATCTGGAAAATGTGACAATATTTCACTACACTGAATCTTGAAATTTCATTAATGATCACAGTTCTCGGACTTTCAGAGCATAAAGCCAACGTTCTCGAGGACGGGCGAAATGCGGATTACAAGTACAAAGGAAGCTAGGATACTAGGCGTGTTTCAACTGATTCTTTACCGCCTCGCAGATCTGCAGAAGACTGAATGGCTTTTTCAGGATACTATCGCGTGTAATGGTCGGCAGATTCATGGCCAAATCTTCTGGCTCTAGTTCAAACGCGGTCATGATAACTATCTTTACTTCTGGCTTTACTTTTCGCATCATCGTGGCAAGGGCGATACCGCTGATTTCCGGCATGCGAATATCGGTGAGAATGATAGAATAGCGATCTGGGTTATCTTTGAACATTTGAAAGGCAAACATTGGGTCTGTAAAAGTATCGACACTGTACCCCCAATTTTCCAGATGTTTTCTTACGATATGGACTATGTCATATTCGTCGTCAATGACCATTATTCTTCTGTCGTCGCTCGACAACGTAGATTCATATCTCCTGGGACAATTAAGCTAAGTGAAATTCCGCCTCTTAAGAGTATTCTAAATGAATGTTTGGATGAAATGCACTTTTGTTCTCTTTTGAGTCGCACGCCAAGTCAGTTCACACTTTCCGAAATTGAAAGGTATCAGTTTATGCTAGAACCTCGAGCGAAGGAATACGCTTAGAAAGCCGGATCGCCTGCCGAACATCTTTTATTCTTTTGCTATTATCTTCAATGCCACCTTGATCAGACCGGGCTCAGACTTCAGATACTAGTAGCATGAACCGTTATTATCATTGCCATGATTTCAAGTTTAGAATCTTGGTTGCGTCAAAGAACGAGAAACCAGTGCCCGTCTCGACCTTTCTCCAATCTATTGACGATCCGACAATCAAAATGTTGATGCAATATTTCAAAATTGGAGACTACGATTGCTTTGTTCGCTTTGCTCAAAAGTCTGGCATCAAGAGAGCTGTCAAGCGCTATGCTCCGCAATGATGGAATACCACCCCGCACATGAACTAAGAATGTCTTGATTATACGCGTGATGATTGGGGAGTAAATTGGTGGATATCTAACGTGACCTTCTTTTGGCTACAACTGATGCCGCCATATACAGGATGAATCCTCCAATCGCCATCGCCAATCCATAAAGCGAAACGGAATCACGCTCCCAGTACTGCCCGAGCCCGACTACTAGCGCCCCACTGATAAGCAGACCTATGCCTGCGCGAGCTGCGCCAGGCATCTGGATCTTTCTTTTTGAAGACAAAGATGCGATTTCAAAAGTGGCTCCGCTAGATATCCCTTTGGTGATATCGCTTGTCGTCAATCTATTTATTGGCTCTTATGGCTTTAACAGGACACAGTTTGAAGATCGCGGTTGTAGGGATTGGCGTCGCCGGGGCGTACCTCATGAACAGGCTCAGCGACGACCACGACCACCGCGTGATCGGGTTTGAAAGGATGCCTCAAGATCAGCATGATGCAGTCTGTGCCTGGGCCACTTGCGAAAATGTGATGGAGGGCTTGGCAGGAAAATGCGGCCTCGATTTTGAAGAATATGTTCTGCACGACGGAAAGCACATGCGTGTAGACCTTGGGCAGAAAGGCAGAATCGATCTCAAATTGAAAGGAATGGTGAGCTACGACAAACTTCGGTTGATTCAGGATATGGTGAAGGGAACTGAAATCCGGTTCGGCAGGGCCCCGCGCAAAGAAGAGCTCGAGCCTGACTTTGATATGATCGTCGACGCAACGGGTTTTCACCGAAATTACCTACCAAGACTTGCCGATGAAATGTGGATACCTTGTGTGCAATACAAGGTCAGATACCCGCAAGGCAAGGAACCATTCGACGATTTCTATTTGCGTTCGTTTCCATCGATGTCAGGCTATTTCTGGTATTTTCCACTTGGGAACGGCTATGCTCACGTTGGCGCTGGCGATTTTCTGAAGAACCATAACCAGTTTGTGAATGAGTTTCTGAACAAACACGAGTGTGAAGTAATAAAAAAAGTTGGAAGACCTGTTAGGCTCACTCCGCCATCGGGATGTGAGCCATTTACGGACGGCCGAAAGTCGGTTGGAGTGGGCGAATCGATAGGAACGGTATTCCCACTCTTGGGTGAGGGGATTATCCCGTCGACTTGGTGCGCGGAACTTTTCATCAACAATATTAACGATTTGAAGGCGTACCGCGACGCTGTTATCGATAGATTCCGAGTATATGCACTGGCATTCAAGTTTGTAAAACTGAAGATCGCAGGGCGGTTCAGCATGGCCAAGCACGGAATGGAGATGCTAAAGATCTACCGGCACATGAAGAGTGAGGAGGAACGTTACGGCATGAAGGTCAGCATGGGAGACATGCTAAAGCTATCAACGATCTAAAGGTTGACAGGGAGATCGCCGCCACAATATCTTTTCCTATTCGAGTCGTTTTCGACGAGTGAGTTCTGCGGGTCATTCCTGCTTCTTTGTAAAATTCCCCAACCTTGCAGGAATAGGACGGCAACCACATTCCTTGCTGTAAGCTATGTGCCATTTGACTCTTTGTACAACGGTTGGATTCTTGGGCATTGGATGCATTCTATGCCATTCCTTATTCATCGGATCGGATAACAATTCATGCTTCATAGGTCAGAGGAATGCAGTGCCACGCAAAGCAGTCTCGGCATTGAAATAAAGCTTCAGAGTTCCAGTCTACAAGATGAATAAAGATACTCTTGTGAGCGATGCGTTTCAGACTTTCTTTAGGGACGCTCCTGAATACTCTAAAGCATGGATGGAAGCTGTGGAAAGACTGGACAAAGCCAATGTGCTTGATGGTAAAACGAAATCCCTTGCTTACCTGTCTGTACTGGCGGCATTAGGACTCGCGAGTGGAATCCCATTCCATGTTCAACATGCAAAATCGCTAGGTGCAACAAGAGATGAAATTATTGGAACGATTCTTATCGGACTTCCTGCGGTAGGTAATAGAGTAATTCAAGCTTTACCTACTGCTTTGCAGGTGTACGACTCTTAAAACAACCGTTCTGCAACGAAATCAACCGAGCAGCAACATCAGTTCAAAACTAACGGATAGGCAACAGAACTAGTGCTAATACCTATCCAAGTCGACGTCGTATGAAGTGACGTTATGTTTTCTGACCTTGCCATGGCTAAGCTCTAGGCAGTTCAAATCGCCCCAATCTAAAGCTTTAAAAATCGAGCTGGAGCAGTGGGCTTGATGAGCGCAAACATAGACCCGGCAAAGCAGCAACAATTGGCTGCTATTGAGCAGAGGGTCAATGAGATGGTGCAGCAGGGGAAGGTTCTTGAGGCTTACATGAACGATGTCATTTCGCGACAGCTGACGGTTTCAAGGCTGGGAGAAGAGGCACGCCTTGCTTCTACCACGATTCAGAATATTTCTTCCGATTCCGATGTCGAAACGCTGATGCCAGTAGGTATTGGAGTTTATGTCAAAACCAACGTTCCGCCGATAAAGAAATTGCTTGTTAATTTAGGCGCAGGTGTTGCGGTCGAAAAATCAAGGGAAGATGCGCTCAATTACGTAGAGGCAAGGATAAAGGAGTACGATGTTGCAGTAAGGCAGCTTGAAGCGCAGCGGCAGGAACTAGAAATGCGCATGCAGCAGGTCCAAGCCCAGATAAACCAGATGCTAAAGGCGGCCCAGCAGCACGGCTGAACTCATCGCGCCGGTTGAAGAGCCATGTTTGACAAGTTAAAAAAGGCATTTTCAAGTGCAGCCAAGGGGATTGGACAGAAGGAAATAACAGAAAAGGTCCTTGACGACACTTTGTTTGATCTTGAAATGTCGCTTCTAGAAAGTGACGTAGCTCAAGAGGCGGTTGAGGCTCTGTCTGCCAAGCTAAAGAAGGAACTGGTTGGGCTGAAACTTGAGAAGAGCGAAGACTCTGGGAAGGTGATCCAATCAAAGTTACAAACATCCGTAGCAGAAGTTTTTGCAAACGCAGGCAGGTTCGATCTTCTTGAGAAAATAAGAGAGAAAAAGTCTGCGAGGCAGGGTCCTTACGTAATCGTGTTTCTTGGTATCAATGGCACAGGCAAGACAACAACAGTCGCAAAAGTTGCAAACCTGATAAGGAAAAACGGGCTTTCCGTGGTCGTCGCAGCCGGAGACACTCACAGGGCTGGCGCCATCGAGCAGTTGACGCAGCACGCAAACAAGCTTGCTTTGAAGGTTATCGCGCAAAGATACGGCGCCGATCCATCCGCTGTTGGCAGAGATGCTGTTGAGCACGCCAGAAAGAACCACATCGACGCAGTGCTTGTCGATACTGCCGGGAGAATGCAGACATCAAAGAACCTGATGGATGAGATGGCCAAGATTGTTCGGGTGGTAAAGCCTGATTCCAAGCTCTTTATTGGAGATGCCCTAGCAGGCAATGACACGATCAATCAGGCCCGGGAATTTTTCCAGTATTCCAATTTCGACGGGGCAATCCTTACAAAGATCGACGCGGACGCCAAGGGGGGAGCCGCTATTTCAATTGCTCATATTACTTCAAAACCTATCGTTTATGTCGGAATTGGCCAAGGTTATGACGACATCATACGGTTCGAGCCAGACAAGTTTATTGAATCCTTGTTTGGAACAACCAGCCAAGTCAAAGTGGAAGATCTAATGTCGGCACCAAGAATAGCACCTTCAGAAGCTATTCCTGTTGTGATTGAACCTGAACTAAGGCCACAGGAACCCGAACCAGCGCAGAGAAAAGAAGAACCAAAGCTTGCCCCGCCTATCGGTACGGGCATTCTTACGGCTCGAGAGGAACAAGTATCGGCAAAGCATGAGGCAGCAGAAGAGCCCGAACCCGCTGCAAAGCTTGCCCCCGTATTAATCGAATCGAAGCATGAAAAGCCGGAGCCAGCTATCGTTCCTCCAAGAATTGGGGAAAAGCCGCAGGAGACGGCACCAAATCCGCAGGAACCACCAAAACCGGTTGTAGTGGAAAAGCCAATTGCCAAGGAGGCCAAAGAAGAAAAGAAGGGTAGGTTCAGCGGTCTATTCAAGAAGAAGAGCGATGAGGAGAAGAAAAAGGAAGATGACAAGAAGCGCAAAGCCGAAGAAGAGCGCACTAGAGAGGAAGAGGAACGTGCACGGGCAGAGAACGAGGAAATTCAAAAAGTAGAGAAGGAAAAAGAAGCCAAGAAGAAGCGCAAAGAAGATAAAGACACTGATGCTGACAAGGTCATATATCTGACAGATGAAGACATTGAAGACCTCCTTAAGTAAGAAAGACCTTCTGAGCATGGCCGACTTGGGCGCAGATGAGATCAAGATCATTTTGCAGCTCGCAGCTAGGTTGAAGAAAGAACACAAAGCAGGAAGAATTCGCCCCATTTTGCGCGGCAAGACCCTGGGGATGTTGTTCCAAAAGCCTTCAACGCGGACCCGCGTGAGCTTTGAAGTGGGCATGAACCAGCTGGGAGGAGACGCCGTTTACCTTAGCACTAGCGATATTCAGCTCTCCCGGGGCGAGTCGATAGAGGACACTGCGAAGACACTCTCACTTTACCTAGATTGCATAATGGCTCGAGTCTACGATCACACTGATGTGCAGAAACTCGCAGCGTTCGCTTCTGTCCCCGTGATCAACGGCCTGTCAGATTCATTCCACCCCTGCCAGATTTTAGCTGATCTGCTCACCATTCAGGAGCAAAAGAAAAAGCTAAAGGGAATCAGGCTAGCCTGGCTCGGAGACGGAGACAATGTCTGCAACGACCTTATGATTGGCTGTTCAAAGACTGGCATCCACATGTCAGCTGCCTGTCCACGTGGCTATTCTCCTTCAGAAGACGCTATGAAGATTGCGCAATCCGAGGCCAGGAAATCTGGCTCGCAGATAATCATAACAGATGATCCAGGATTGGCGGCAAAGGACGCGGACGTGGTAGTAACTGACACCTTTATTTCCATAGGCAAAGAGGAGGAAAAGGCAACAAGGGAAGCCGCATTTCTGCCAAAGTATCAGGTCAACTCTGCGATCATGAAGCTGGCTAAGCGCGATGCCATCTTTATGCACTGCCTCCCTGCAAAGCGCGGCCAGGAAGTTACATCCGACATAATTGATGGGTTACAGTCAGTCGTCTGGTCAGAAGCTGAAAACAGGATGCATGTGCAAAAGGCGCTACTCTGCCTTCTGATGAAGGCATCTTGATTTCAGCGCTGTTCCTTTGCGGAGGGCTTGTTCCTGCGCCTCACAAAAATCACACCAATGATTGTAATGGCCGCGGCGACTATTGCAATTCCTATTACAGAGAATGCAGAAGACAGTTCTTCTGAAAAACTGCTCCACGCTTCACCGAGGTAATATCCTACGAGCGTAAGGGCAATTGACCAGAGTAGCGATCCAAGGAAGGTGAAGACAATAAATTTCGGGAGGCTCATGCCACCGATCCCTGCAGGTATGGAGATTATTTCTCGGATTCCTGGAACCATCCTTCCGGAGAATACCGCAATAGAGCCATATTTTTGAAACCACCTTTCAGCCTTACTGAGTTCAGCTTCACCTATTCTGACGCGCTTTCCAAATCTTAGGATGGCGGCTCTGCCCAGTTTCCTCGAAATATAATAGATCATGATGGCACCCGAGGTTGAGCCTGACGCGCCAACCGCGGCCATCCCAAGAGCGTTTTCCAGACCAAGCCCTTCACTATACGCCGTGTACCCAACGAGCGGGAATATCACTTCACTAGGGATAGGCGGAAAGATTACTTCAAGAAAGGCAGCTGCAAATACTGCAGGGTAGCCATACTGTGCGATAAGCCCTGTCAGGACATCCATTACCCCACCTAGAATTCCTGCTGACGTCAGTACGACTGTAAGGCCTAACCACTGCATCCTTCCATATTAGACTTCATCCTATATTTTATCTAAAGTACGTTTGACCTCGTTTGACATAATTTGAACAAACGATTATCATCCTGACCGACAAGCACGTTTAGATAAACGAAGCAAACTTTGAGGCTGAGGATTCAAGAATCTTTCTCTGTCTAATAGATTGTCATTATTCACAATCAAAGAGAAATCAAAATATGTCCCTCCAGTACCGATCTGGTTATGGCTAAGGTACTGGTCGGCAAGACATCAGAAGTTGGCGAGGGCAAGATGACGCATGTTACTGCGGGAGGCAAAGAAGTCCTCATTGCAAACGTGGGTGGCACGTACTATGCTACGAGCAACGTCTGTACCCATGCGGGTGCCGAGCTCCACGAAGGGGAGCTCAAAGGCAAGGAACTGACATGCCCGTGGCACGGCGCACGCTGGGATGTTTCGGCCGGCAGTCTCGTCTGGTTCCCACAAAAGCTCAAAGATATTGGCAAGTACAAAGTAATAGTAGAAAACGATACCATCTACCTAGAGATATAGCAGACTTTTGCGAGCAACGCTAATCTTCCTTTACAATCGCGTCCGCCTCAGGCGGCTCCTTTCTATAGGCGAATTTTAGCCAAACAGGTGTGATTATGGTAGTAACTGCTACCATGACTATCATCGCCGTATAGATATCGGCAGAGAGTGCTCCGGCCGAGATTCCAACTCCGGCGACAATCAGCCCTACCTCACCCCTTGACACCATGCCAATACCGACCTTTGCGGCCTTTCCTCTGTCTTTTAGAAAGAGCATTGCAGGTAGCCCGCAACCAACTAGCTTCGTACCAACCGCGACAGCGACGATGACTGCGGCCAATAACAGAACGTTGGCGTTCAGGCCGCGCAGATCGACCTGTGCCCCAATTATAGAAAAGAATAGGGGCGCAAAAATTATCTCGAGCTTGTCAACGTAGCCTTCGATCTGTTTTATAGCCCGCGAGCTTGCGACAGCCATGCCTACTGCAAATGAGCCCACGATGGGCGAGAGGCCTATGAATGCGGCAATTCCGGCTGCTGCGAAAAACGCTGCAGTTGCCATACCCTCTATGCTTCCTCTCGACTTCCACATTCTTTCAACATGAAGGATCCTGGGTACAAGAAATACCGCTCCTATTAGCAACGCGGCAAAAACTCCAAGTATGTAGAGTATCAGCAGCGTCACTTCGACCAAGTCAGGCGAGATGTTTCCTGTCTGAACCATGGTAGTGACTACGGATAGAGCTGCTATCGCGAGGATGTCGTCTACGATAGCTGCCCCCAGGATTAGTCTGGCCTCCTTGGATTGCATCCTCCCAAGTTCTGTCATGACTTGGATCGAGATTGCGATGCTAGTTGCGGTAAGCGCAGTCGCTATCAACATGGACTGTAGTGCCTCGACGCCAAACGCCGTGAAAATGTAATAGCCTGCGAAGAACGGGACAATGACGCCTATCGAGCCAACAGTAAACGAAGCCAAGCCGCCCCGCAGAAATTCTCTAGGCGTTATATGCAATCCGGCAACAAAGAGGATTACGATTGCCGCAATTTCGCCTATGTCTCTTACTGTTTCGTTAAGTATCACCAAAGGCTCACCATTGAAAAGTCCTAAACCGCCAAGGGCGAAGGGACCAACGATAATGCCTGCCATTAGCTCTCCCAGCACAACAGGCAGCTTCAACCTGTGGAAGAGCTCGGCCATCAATTTTGCGGCAAAGAGCAGCAGCCCAAGAGATATTATTACATGAAAAAACGTCGATTCGACTGTCATGCCATCAGCGTTCCCTGGCTTACTCTCTGAGCTGGTGCTCTACGGAATTCACCTTGTCCTGCAGCGTCTGGGCTTTATCCAGTCGTTCATCAATCCTAATGCTAGAGATAACCCTCAATGCCCCGGCGCGCTTTGCTGCAGCATGCGCATCTTTGACGGCGTTAATGACATCATTTATGCTGTCTGCCTCTATCTGGGTCCCAAGTGCAGTCAAAGTTGCCCTGACCCCTTTTACTTTGCGTATGGCATCAAATGCTGCTGCGACTTCCTTGCTCATGCTCGTGTTGCTATTCTGCGAGATCGGGATGATGCTGATTTCGGCGTGGACAGTCAATGGACAAGTTGTATATGGATGCGGGGGTAGAAATAACTTTGTAATGATTCAGGCCAAGACTGTGGTTACGATTTTTATTACCACACATGGTTTCTGAAATCTGCCGTTGAAATTAGACGAGCTATTGTCCTCTCTGCCCCAATCCACGTTGAAGGGAGACGCGGTCTCGCTTCCAGACAGCGTCTTACGCAGAATATTCAAGCTCGCCTCTCTCCGGAAAAGCGATGTATTTTATCATCTTGGATCCGGTGACGGAAGGGCCGTCGAGCTTGCGGTGAGGGAGTTCTCTGTGAAAAAGTCAATAGGGATAGAGATCGACGTATCGGCTGCTCGAAAAGCAAGTAAACGCCTAGCGCAGGTGGCGAACGCCGAGATTGTCGTGGCAGACATCCGAAAGGCCGATATCTCAGAGGCTACCGTCCTGCTTTTTTGGTTCACTGCACCCGAAATTGTCCACACAATGATGAAACGCTTCAAAAGAGATCTTAGGAAAGGTGCCCGTGTGATTACGATCTGGGCTCCGCTTGGCTTGACGCTTCCGGACAAAGTTGATTTTCCGTTCTTTGTGTCCAAAAAACCGTTCAAGCGCGCCACCTCGATTAGACAGCAGATAAAATCTGTCTACGGGAACGATTGCATTGACTTTACGGCAGCGTGGCTCCTTGCTGAGAGGTATATCGACGCACTGGAGGTTGTTCCGGGAGACTATAGGAGGTTTGTCAATATTCTTCAGAGTATGGTCATATGGATAAATGCCTGGAACATGGGCGTGTCTTGCGAGAAAGAAGTGCCGCCGCCTGTGGAGACCTATGTGGGAATCCTGAAAACATTCTTTAACATTGACTTGTCAGAAACAATCACAGCGCAAAAATAGCACGGTGTGCACTCTATCATGTGACAGCGTATGATCCCGAGCGGGTGATTATGCAAGCCGCCTCGACCGAACAGGATCCAAGTGTGATTAGAAGCCTGGTCTTGGACGCATTGAACATGGTGCATGCAGGCGAAACCTTGGCAATTGGGACGGCCGAGTTTGCATTCGGTTGGACCTTTTACCCAATTTCTGTTGCACGGTCGGCGATAAGGCACCTCGCGTCGCTTCCCGGTAACGATATTCTCACGGTTAAAGGTGATTCTGTCGAACAAAAATTCGTAAATTGGCTGACTCGGCAGGTCAGGAAGAAAGGTCTGGTCGAACGAATCCACTTCACATTGGCTTCTGACCTGCGCTCCTCTCGGTATGGGCTATTTTAATAATACCGGCCAGGTTTGTATCATTATCTCAGATGGACCCACGAGTAAGGAAGGCGGTTCTAGAGAAGATCGAAGGAGCCGTCTCTAACACAAATGAAATAATAAGCATTGTCGAGAAGCTCGAAAGTGTCAAGGTATCAAGCAAGGACGATTTTGCCTTTGGCGTCGCACTCGGACGGATCTTTAATTCTTTCCATTATCAGACCCGCCGGACATTGAAGAGGGACGCCACGCCCGAGGAGTTTGGCGAGTTCCTCGACATTCTCCAACGAAATGCCGAATCCATCAAGTCCGCCCTAAGACATCAATAGCTGCGCCCGCCCAAATTCCACAAGCTGCGTCAGACATTCCGCGAAGTGATAAGAAAAAAGAGCGTGACTACGTCAAAAATCTTTTTAAGCTACCAGCTTTTACTCACACAAAGCTTGTCACCAGATGCAGACATGGTTCTGCTGACGCCAGCCGAGATCAATCGATTCATTTCAACTCTTCGGACCCGATACAGCAGCGTTTCCTCTTCTGAAAAAAGAAGATCAAACAGAACAAGACTAGACTAAGCAGCGCATCGGAACAGAAGTCAGGTACTCGCTTCTATTAATATTGGAGTATATCGATTAACTCCGTGGTGTTCTGTGAGGTGTGTGCTTTTGACAGACAACCCAAAGATTATAACTACAAACTCATTGATACACGTCGAAGAATTGGATATCCGACTTGCCAAAGTCCACACCAACCTATCTGTTCCTTCTTTGGTTGAAACCATCGTTATCAAGAAGGAAGGAGTTGTTTCGTCAACCGGTGCTCTTTCGGTCAGGACCGGAAGATTTACCGGCCGATCCCCAGATGACAAGTATATTGTCGATGATGAGGTGACACATGCTACTGTAGACTGGGGAAAAGTGAACCACCCAATTTCTGAGGAAAACTTTGAGAAGATATTCCGGAGAATGAAGAAACATATCGAGGATAAGGAAGCGTTTATCTTTGATGGCTTTGTCGGGGCAGACCCTGCTAATAGGCTTCCAATTCGAGTAATCAACAACAGGGCCTGGCACAACCTGTTTGCCCGCCAGCTCTTTATCCGACCTACTCTCGAAGGGCTAGAGAATCACAAGCCTGAATTCACTTTAATTTCATCCGATGATTTCGCCGCTATTCCAGGACAGGAGGGAACAAGAACAGAGACCTTTATTATCATCAATTTCAAGAAAAAAATCGTCCTTATCGGCTCCACATCATATGCAGGCGAAATAAAGAAGGCAATGTTTTCTATCATGAACTTCTTGCTACCAAAGAAGAACGTCTTTCCAATGCATTGCTCGGCCAATGTCGGAAAGGACGGAGATACCGCACTGTTCTTTGGCCTTTCCGGAACCGGCAAGACAACACTTTCTGCAGATCCGGAGCGGCGACTGGTAGGCGACGACGAACATGGCTGGTCTGACACAGGAGTCTTTAATTTTGAAGGAGGGTGCTATGCCAAGTGCATCAATCTACGGGCAGAAAAAGAGCCCCAGATCTGGAACGCGATACGATTTGGATCCGTTATGGAAAACGTTGTGATAAAGGAAGAAACAAGGGAGCCGGACTTTGACGATGGCAGCTTGACTGAAAATACGCGTGTCGCATATCCACTCGATTTCATTGATGGCGCGGTGATACCTAGTGTCGCCGGTCACCCAAAGGTTATTGTGTTTTTGACTGCAGATGCGTTTGGAGTCATGCCCCCAATAGCAAGTCTGTCTAAAGAAGCCGCGATGTACCACTTCATGTCCGGCTATACAAGCAAACTTGCCGGAACAGAGCGCGGCATTACCGAGCCAAAGGAAACATTTTCGACTTGTTTTGGCGCGCCCTTTATGCCCTTGCGTGCGCAGCAATACGCCAAGATGCTAGGCAGAAAAATAACCACACATAATACCCGAGTTTATCTCATTAACACGGGTTGGACCGGTGGTCCCTACGGTGTAGGCAAGAGGATGAACCTGCCATATACGAGGGCCATGGTAACCGCAGCGATCAACGGCGATATCGACAAAGTTCACCTCAAGCACCTCGACATATTCAACCTCGAGATGCCTGTCTCTTGTCCGGGCGTGCCAGCCGAGGTGCTTGATCCCAGAAACACGTGGACTGATAAAGATAGGTACGATGCTTCAGCAAAGCGGCTTGCGCTCTTGTTCGTCAGGAACTTTGAAAAGTTTGGCGACGTTCAGAAAGAAATCATCGAAGCCGGCCCGCTCATGAATTAGAGAGAAATGGTAGCCCGGAGCAGATTCGAACTGCTGTCTCCAGGTTTCTTTTCTTCTAGTAAGATCCAGAGCCTGGAATCCCTAGCCCTCAACCTTGGAGATTGGCCACTAGACGACCGGGCTAACCAAAAACACGGCTATCTATCGGATATTTGAACATATCAGCCGTTAACCCAACGTAATTAGAGCTCACGAAATTGAAGGGCGCGGTGCCGACTTTCGCGCACAGTGTTCCTGAATTCCAATAAGGCTCTACACGCTTGTTAGGCAATAGAAACCCATCAAGATTTTGCATGCCAGCCGCCAAGTTGGCGGAATCCAATACTAAGATAAACAAGTAATTCCCATTTAGACTAGTAAATAATGGTGGTATCGGTCGAGCGCGAAAGATTCAGGCGAGCCATTTTGGCAGCGGTGGCTGACGAGGAGATAGTAAGAATCCTAGACTGCGCCACGCTCCGCCCAAAATCTGTAAATGACGCTATCAAGGAAACAGATGTCTCACACAGCACAGCTTACCGCAAAATCAAATGGATGCTAGAAGAGGGATTACTATTTACCGATAAGATTGACATTACGCCTGACGGCAAGAAGTTCAGTCTTTTTAGGAGCACCCTAAAGTTAATCAACATAAAGTATGAGCATGGGAAAATGACAGTCCAAGTTGAATACAACTTAGACGTGATGGAAAAGATCACAGAGCGACTGTTTTCTCTGGCTCCGGACTAGCTTTCTTGAAAAGTGTCCACCATTTTTTTGCCGCTCTTTTCTGACATGTGGAATCTTATCCAAAGCATGGCGCTAAACATCGCCATCGCCAAAATGTGCACATATACACCTATTTCACTATCCGATAACAACTTGATCGATCCTTCTTCAAGTAAATCCATCAATTCCCCTATTATCCATATTACGATAAATAACGATATCTGAAACTGAAAACTCTTGATATTCCTCGACTTCGCAGTGAGCCACACAAACATTCCAAGGGCAATCAGTAGTAGAACAGGAGTGAGAATGCTAAGGAAAGCGAACGATACAGATTCAGTTATTTCCATGCCACCTCCTTTCTCTTTTTGTGAGAGATTCCAAGATAGGTCGCGCCGAAAGCAATAAGCGCGAGCACAGATACCGGCTCGAAAACACCGTCGGCGATCGATTCCATCCCATGCATCCTTACAACGTGGTATATTCCGTGCATGACAATAAAGGCCGTAAGCGCAATTGTTATTTTGACCATGTCGCCTCTAAGTTTAAAGCTCAAATATGCCGGGACTATGCCTGCAATGAAGATCAAAAGTGCGCCAACAAGATCTAATCCACTTTCAATAGCCATTTTTGGGCAGCATCTTGTTCACATGACCTGTTATAATACATGTGGGGCTTGATCCCATGTTTGAATATCAGAAATGGGATTCGTATACTATCTATATGAACGGCGCACGAAAGTTGAATCGTATGAATCCGAAAGCTACCATAGCTCCAATAATTGTAGCAGCAGTAGTAGTTATTGCCACTGTACTATTGCTTCCTTTTCAATCCGACCACAACGCGTCAGCATCAGACACCATGATGAGTGAAGATCAAACTGCAAGAGGCCAGATAGCAAGTATTCAGCTTGGAAGCACCGGACAACCAGAATGGATCCAGGCAGGAATCTGGGTCATTAGGATGCACCCGTCGTCTGATACGGCTTGGTTGATAGCTAGGTTCGATATGATAAAACCCGACGGAACGGCTATGCACTCGCACAAGATATACGACTTTAGCTTAAGCGAAATGACTCAGGAAGGAAATTCTACTACCGTTCTTAGAGGCACAGCAACCGTTTCAATGAGGGACGGCCCGGTTTCAGAGGTGCCTATAACAGTGAAGGTGCTTAACAATGCGGTAATAGGATTCTGGATCGGTCCTGACAATGTTGACGGCCACTTTGGAACCGGCCCGGTCTATGGCACCCTTTCTACCAACTCCCACACAGTGATGGAAGACATACACTTGCTGATGCAAGGCATGGGTAACTCGACTGACACCGATCAAACTAACACAATCGAGCTGAGCGCATTGGAAGTAGATGAGGTTTACAGGTGGTCAACTGATGCTGGGACTAATCCAACTCTAACGCTATTCGCAAATACAGATAATGTGATACAAATCCAAAACCCGACAGATGAGAAACACGAGCTCGTAATAGAATCGGATGACACAGAACTCGCATCTAGTGGAGATATCGCTCCAGACAGCTCAGGACAGCTCACATTTAAGCCAGCTGTGACTGGCACTTTTGAATACCACTGTGAATACCATCCAGATACCATGAAGGGGACTATCGAAGTAAACAACCCTTCATAATTTTTTACTTATGACTCATGACTTGTCATCCTGCGCCCAACCACGCGATAATTGCTTCCACGTCCGATCGTCAGACATTGAATGTTGGCAGGTGGAGATAGCTGAGGTTTTGACACAAAAATTAACGGAACTAATTGAATATAAGATATCCGGCAAAATCTGCCACGGTATTTTACTCTAACGATTCGACTCTCTACGGTTATTTACTAGCGATCCGTTAGGTAAAGGTAACCTGAATCCGATCGGTCCTTACTACAGATTTTGACAATCACATGAACAAGGGAGCCAGAAACTTCAAGGAACCTTCGTATTACTTTGGATCTTATTAGAGCCATTAGGACACTGCCAATAACGCGCCTGTAACTTACCACCGAACAACACTTTCGGGGACCAATGCGTCTTGCATACATTGCATTCGAGTAACATCGAATTTTCATCAAGTTCTGTGACATTGTATTTGGTTAATGCATCTTGGAAATTTGTCATTCTATCTTTCCAACCCGCTTCCCCCGCCTGCCATTATTGGATACAAGCACGAGTCCATCCCTTCGGCTCGAAGTCGCATTTCTTACCTGATAAGGTTTTCGCATTTTTGCTGCTGCATCTTGGAAGGACAACCAACTTAATATGAAAACATACCGGATACATAGCTGAGAGAGTAGGGCCTTCCATAGCTTGCCCAAATAACGGGTTAAATCTATTTGGCTCATTGACTCTAACGCTTCGTGTTTACTTCTCTGATTACAAGCCCGTATTCTAGCGGAGCTTTTTTTCTCATATACGGTATGAGCCTATAATGAATGGAATAGACGTTCTTGTTTCTCCCAAGAATTCCCTTTATCAGAAGTGAAACAAAGCCACCCGCAACCTTTGAAGGAGGTACGCCCGACACTTTGCAGAATTGGTCCCTCTTTTCATGATACTCCTTTAGGGAAAAATAAGATCTATTGATATCGAGAATGAGCGGCCAAACAACGTTTTCCCAGACCATCCTCCGATTTTCTGTAGAGGACGCGTGTTTACCCTTTCTTCTAGATACTCGCTGCCCTTCACTGTCGATCCCCTCAGACGACTTTCCCCGCTGCGGGCTCTTCAGCAATCTGAGGTACATTTAAACCCCCGGGTTTATAATTTATCACAATGCGGCAAGATGAAGGATCGATAAGAGATTCACTTGATCTCCTTGCCAAAAAGTGGACAATAGATCCAAAATTATATGACCTTCAGATTGGAATGCGTGACGATGTAGAAGACACGCGAGTCGATGTTGATGGCGTGATTTTCCACGTACCAATACTAAAGCGTGAAAGCCTGTATGTCCTTTGGAAATGTCTCTGGCCTGACTGCCACAACTGTTGCGACCGGCAGGGAAGGCTTCCTCTCACAAAGGATGACATCCAAAGGATCAGCAAGAAATTGGGCTACAATAGCCAGCCAGAATTCCTGAGAAATGAAACACAGATTTCAAGCTGGCAAGAACAAGAAACCATGGGCGGACTGATCACAACCCTGACCATGATTTCGCTCAAGCGCAAAACCGACGAGCAGCCAGAGGATGACGGCAAGCCTATCAGCTGCAGATTTCTCGACGCTGGGGGAGCGTGCACGATTCATCCTGACAAGCCAGGAGTCTGCTGGCTCTATCCATTTGCCTCGTGGTTGGAGGTAGACAGTCGAGGTCAGCCGGTAGTGCATGCCACTTTCCAGTTTACCGGTGATTGTCCTGGCTATTATCTCGATGCAACCCTTGATTCTATTATGCCTGTCCTTAGAGAATATTCCGCAAAGATTTACGAATACAATATGGCTGTAAGCAGAACAACGCGCGAAAAATACGGTGCAGTGGATTTCATAAAGTCATGATTCTTTCAAAAATAAAAGAGAGTGACAGGACTATGCCTGCTGGAATCGCTTTTTAACTTCATCCCAGTTTACGACATTCCACCAGGCAGCGATATAGTCAGCGCGCTTGTTTTGGTATTTGAGATAGTATGCATGTTCCCATACATCTAGTCCCAGCAGCGGAACTAGTTTTTCCTTGTTGAATCTCGTCCAGGGGCTAGTTTGGTTTGGCATTGTGACAAACTGCACACCGCCGGAAGCGTTCTTCACGAGCCATCCCCAGCCGCTTCCCTGCAAAGTTGTCGAGTCCTGTGAGAACTTTGTCTTAAAGTCGGCAAAACTTCCAAATGCACTCTTAACGGCACTTGCCAGTTCGCCGTCCGGTTCTCCACCACTGCCTTTCTTCATGTTGTTCCAGAAAAGAGCGTGGTTGTTGTAACCTCCACCGTGAAAATTAACTGCACCTCTGGCGTTATCCGGCACTGAATCAATATTTTTCAAGATTTCGACAACGTCAGTCTTGTTATTCCAGTCGCCGCCTAGTCCGCCAAGGGCCTTGTTAAGCCCGTCGGTATATGCCTGGTGGTGCTTTGTATGATGGATTTCCATAGTTCTTGCGTCGATGTGGGGCTCCAGCGCATCGTAAGAATACGGCACTGGAGGTAAGGTAAAGTTAGCCATGCAGTGAAACTATTGTCGGCTGCTTATATTGTTTTACGGCTGCCGAATAATTTACTGTACGATTATACAATCAGCCTCGATTGGCTTGTGGTCTGACTTTTGATAGAGAAATTGCGTGGTCATCGATCATCGCACCCACTCCGATATCTATGCTTCTAATTTCGATCACGACACGGGACATTTCTTCTGATGTCATATTGTACCGCATCGACAGATGAGATTTCACCTTTTCTTCCGGATCAGAGACCTCTCCCATCTCAGAAGGAAGCGTGACGTCAAGTAACGTGCCGATTATTGAACCGGGAAGGCTGCTAATAGTGGAATTTGCATGAATCACAAAGCTGATCTTGTCTACCAATACGGAATGCGGCAGTTCGTCCAGGGCATTAGCCGTATAGATGGTCTGGACGTCAAGAACATCAAATTGGTCCTGCAGATTGTACGATACAACAGTGCCTCCGCCGGAAATAGAAGATAGCAACTTTGGATCGACAGGCACTTCAATTAAGACAAATCCTTCCACAAATTCAGCCCCCACGCCTATCACGCTGCGAATATCCTTGCAGACAATGTTTGTCGATACCTGGGGTGCCAGAGTCTTCAAGAGAGCATTCGTAGGCTCATCATCGCTTGCCGCGGCGCTCCAGGTAACCCGTACGGCAAAACTCTGCTTGTTAAAGATTCCAATGTCTGTGTCATAATGCCCGGGCCTAAGCGGTCCCTCATTGCCGGAAATAGCGCCACATTCAAACTTTGCAGCATATACGATGCTTCCTATATCATCAAAAATATTGCCGCTGGTATTTTGCGAATTGGATACTGATACTCCGAATGTCACTGATTCTGAGCTGCCGTTGGCTATGGTTACGACTCTCGGGATGATATCCCTCAACTGGCCGCCTGCACCCGCGAGTTGAATTACAGAGAAAGTCCCGTCTGACAACCCCTCGATCGTAATTATCCCATCAACCAAGCTTGAGTCCTCCCCCAGATAGCCATCATGAATAGTGTAATTACCACCCTTTGTAAAGGGGTCAGGGGCGATGCGATAAATTGCTCCCGATGAAAGCCTCCCTTCATTTAACGTAATGATAGTTAGGGTTCCGAGCTGTGGTGAGGTTGTGGCAAGGGTGTCATTGCCATTTGTGGTCAACCGGCTATTAGGTGCCGAACCGATCGCAATGTAGGCCACTAAAACCGCTAATGCAGATGCAATTAGTACGACCCAAATTCGATTTTTGGTCATGACACGACCAAACAGAAATAACATCTTCACAATATTAAGCCATTGTCTGAAACCCCAAAATCCGCAGCGTTCTGTCACTAGAAATAAATATGTAGCCTACAACATCTAAGCTTGTGGCCGCACCACTTTGTAGGTCTCTTCACCTTTTGCTCCTTGCTGCCGTCACAATTTCTTTGATATTCCCAATTTTGAACCTGGGATCTAAGCTTGCATATGCCGACGGCTTATTCATGGAAGAGTTTAGCGCGAGTTTTAAAGGAAGAGAAGCTCGGCTCTCTGTGCTCGTCAATCCGCCAATCCTCACATCAGAGACACAACAAGATGCCTATGTGCAATTCAGGCTATTCGATGAAAACACGAATGATACGATCAAATTTTCCACATTCGCAATTACCATGGAGAAAGGGATTGGTGACGACGCTGATAGGCTTCTACGAGAAGTTTTTCATACCGAAAGCGGGCTGCTGACACTAAAAATGCAACCCCGAGAAGGTGAGGTCACAATCCTAGGGACACAAGAACAATTTGCAAACGCCTGGGTGGCAGACCCCGGGGGAACAATAAACATACGGGGTCCAATTTTCTTGGAAGGCGGCTTGTATCACTTTCGGATAGATATCTTGGGAATTGATAGCATACGAAGTCTATTTCCTCCGGATCAAATCAAAACATTCGATTCCTGGCTTAGCGTAGGCGACGTGTTCACTGAAGGTGTCCAGTACTATGGAAACAATTACGATACCACAATAATTTCCTATTATGACCGAGTCCAAGGGTTCGATTTCGACGAAGGTAACATGACCTTTACATGGTCGATGCCGTTCGATTGGAATGCCAGCAGGATTGAGAAGACCACGATTTTTGTGCATGAGGAAGTCAAGATCCCAAAGGCTATGGAAGGCATAGGAGATTCATTGTCATTCAAGGCCTCGGTCAACGACATTCCCTTGCGAGGGGCCCGTATAGTCGTGGATCCGTATACGTCAGATACCGATCTTGTGTTGCACTACCTCTTGAACAAAGGTGACATACTTTCACTCGCAGAAAAGGTGCCAGCAGGAGTCGAGCTGATGAGCTTTGGCTTGACACCGTCATCGGAAGTTCTACAGGAAACAACGACAGAAATTTCCACAGATACAGGAGGCATCAATGTTGCCTTGGAATGGACGCCAGATCCTCTCAATGCAGATACTGATTCTACTGTCAAGACCACTTTCTCGGACGCGTTTTCGGGAAAGATGTTAGATGGTGTTGACGTGATGTATGATCTCAGGATTCTTGACATGAATGGGACGTTGGTTCACAGCGAACAGGGTCTTAGTGCAATCGGTGGGACAGATACACAGACGATAGACTTTCCGAGTAACGATAATTATCGCATAGAAATACAAGTGCAAGGTCTTGTTCAAGATGGAGGGTCCGTGGATAAAACTCGCAATGGAATTGCACGCGGGCTGGTCGTTGTTCCAGAGTTTCCTCTAGGCGCAGCGGTGGCTATTGGTGGAATGCTTGCTGCGATAGTATTTATTCAAAGGTACGCAAAGACACAGGGCTTCTTCAAAGGCCTGAATCGATGAAGGTTGCTTTCTATGACGAGGTCTCTGAATCTCTCCATCGAGAGCTACCTGAAACGGCCGCGGCAGCGCTCAAGGTGTTCATTAACATTGATCGCTTTGACATAGCGCAGAGCTATGTTACAGCAAAAGTAGAGAACAGATTGGGGGACGTTGTCAGGATCAACATCGAAGGTGGACGAAATGGAATCGAGCTCCAAGAAACACTCTTCAAGCTAGATGGCAAACTCCCAAGATTTGCTTATATCGCGACTACGCTGAATGAAAGTGGGAAGACACTCATTCGCAAATTACCGGTGATAGGTGTAAAGGATTGGCTCCTAATATACGAAGATGATTTGTTTTTGCTTGCCGTCAAAGATGCGTATGATGAGCTCGACATTCGGTTAGTTGAATAGAAGGTCTGGCGAAGCGCAGTTATTCTCACCCGCGCCTCAACCAGACAGTTTGTTCCCCATCGGTTTGGTCGATGTAGCCTTACTCTCGTCTAATGTCAATTTAAATGTGATGCTCGTCTTAGCCCAGAATGTCGAGGATTTTTGGGATGACCTTCTCATGAAATGTCGGTGCGTCAAGTGAAATACACAGGAACCTGTCGCTCTGAGCAGTGAGTGGAATGGATACCAACGTCACCTTGTCAAATTCTGTGACTTGGAACCGAATCTGACCTAAGTCGGACTGGAATTTTCTATTTATAGCGAGTGCTTGATAGGCGCTATAAAATGAGGTGGCTTTCGGGTCTTCATCATCAAAATTGGCCTTTATTAGAGGAAATGGGATGTCGGCGCGATACCGGCCGATCAGCAGTTTGCCTTCGCTGTCGACTACTCCAGCGAACCTTACTGTCTTGTCTGCATTTAATAGAGATTCGCAAAGTTTTTGCAGAAAATCGCGTTCATCCTGCCCCATTGGCGATACATGTGCGATATACGAATCAAAATATAAAACATGCGACGAAAGTTCGGGGTGGTATCTGAGATTGGAGATTGGCCTAATTCAAGGCAGGTCTTTCCTGACCTGTCTCCAAAGTTGGGCACTGTTAGCTCAAACTAATTAGTATATGTGGGTCAAAATCTTCCAGATATACCTTTAAATGACTATTATCGGTATCTTCGATCCTAATGCCAGTGGCAGGGGTTGACGATCTGGCTATCTATGTTCCCAAACTTTACCTCGACTACAAGGATTTTGCCGAGGCGCGGGGCATTGACCCGCAAAAGCTGGAGCATGGTATAGGCATCAAGAAAATGGCCATTGCAGATACTAATCAAGATTCTGCATGTATGGCTGCCAACGCTTGCCTGAAGCTCATGGAGAGAAATAATCTCCATCCCGAAGACATCGGAAGGCTCTATGTGGCAACCGAGTCGTCATTGGATGAATCAAAGGCAATGAACTCTTTCGTGGTCGGGATGCTAGAGCAGATTTATGGTGAAGGCTCTTTTGAGCATGCAGGCGGAATAGAATGCAAGTTCGCCTGCGTAAGTGGTTCCTACGCGTTGTATGACAACACCAACTGGATTCGGGCCGATGAAAACAATGGCAAGGCGGCTGTCGTGATAGTAACTGACATTGCAAAATATGACATTGGCTCTCCTGGAGAATATACCCAAGGGGCTGGCGCCGTCGCTTTGCTGATAAAAGAAGATCCGCGCCTTATGGCTTTTGACCAAAAAGTTGCCTCGACGATAATCAAGAACGAATACGACTTTTACCGTCCGACAGGCAAGGAAACACCACTTGTCAACGGAAGCTACTCAAACCTACTCTATTTGATATCAGTAAGAAAGGCGTTTGATAGCTACAAGGAGAAAGCCATCAAATCAGGACTTATCAAACTGAAAGACGGAGAATCGATTACCGATCATATTGACTTTTTCGCGGTCCATCTTCCGTACAGGAAGATGGGAGAAAAGGCTCTTGCCTACCTCTTAAGGCATGAATGGAGACATCTTCCAAGGTGGAAGCACGTAATCAAGGAAGTTGGGATGCCTGAACCTCAGCCAAAAGATGCGCGGGGAACGATAGAATCTATCCTTGCTGATACTGAATTTATGAAGGCAGACGAACAATTCCGAAGAGAGTTCATGCGGACGTCGTTTTACAACGAGGTATACGAGAAAAAGATGGCAAGCTCTCTCGAAGCATCAGCAATAATCGGCAACCTCTACACTGCCTCTATGTATATGGGTGTGCGCAGCCTCTTCGAAGTCGAATTCAAAAAAGGGACGGAGCTGGAAGGGAAGAGAATAGGATTCGGATCATATGGAAGCGGCAGCAGCGCGATGGTCTTTAGTGCCGTGATACAACCAGAGTATAAAGAAGTGGTAAAGAAAATGAATATCGAAGAGGATATTGGATCCCGACAACGGTTGGGAATGGAACAATACGAACGGCTCCATCGAAATGAGCGAACGTTTACCGACTCTGTCATCAACGCCCACAAGGAATTCGTGCTAGTAAGGGTAGGTGGCAGTACCTCGGACAAGGCTGGGTCCCGGGAATACGACTATGTCAGCTGACGACCTTGAATTCGATGCCTTTTTGTTTTAGGAATTCGACGAGTCGATTGGCATGCCTTTGGTCTTCCAGTTCTAGGCTCAGATAGACTCCGGCAGTACCAGCGGGGATATTCGAAGAAAGCCTGTCATGTTCGACTTCTACAATATTGACGCTAAGCTCCGCAATGCCATCTACTAACATCTTGAGCGCTCCAGGCTTATCCGGAAGCAGGATAAAGATCCTGAGCATCCTGCCCATTTGCATTAAGCCCTTTGCCACAACTTGTCCCAGGAGATACATGTCAACATTTCCCCCTGAGAGAATCGATACGACTTTCTCCCTCTTGCCTGCATGTCCTCCATTTGAAAGCAAATACGCAAGGCTAGCGGCACCAGCGGGCTCTACGACAATCTTTGCTCGCTCCATCAAGAGAAACATGGTCTTTACTATGGAATCATCGTCGATCAAAACAATGTCGTCAAGATACTTGCTCGCAATTTCGTAGGTCAGGTTTCCAGGCTGCTTCACTGATATCCCGTCAGCTATAGTGTATCCACTCTTTATCGTCTGCAGCGAGCCTTTTGCAATCGAATCCTTCATGGAAGGGAAGGCTTTTGATTCTACTCCGATTATCTTTACGTTCGGTCTTTTGGACTTGACAGCAATTGCCAAGCCGGATGCCAGTCCTCCTCCCCCAACTGGAAGGTAGATCTTGTCCACATCTGGAAGATCTTCGAGGAGCTCAAGGCCAATCGTGCCTTGACCTGAGATAACGTCCGCGTCGTCGAATGCATGAACGATGGTCTTCCCCTCTTCCTCGGCTAAATCATGAGTCGCAGCCCAGGCCTCGTCGTAGTTCGCGCCCTTGAGCACAACTTTTGCACCATATGATCTCGTCGCTGCGACCTTTGCTGGCGACGCGGACTGTGGCATGACAATAGTGCAAGGAATCTTTCTGCGAGCTGCCGAATACGCTACACCCTGCGCGTGATTGCCTGCAGAAGCTGCAATGACGCCATACCCTGATTGTCTTTCTGACAACTTGCTGACCTTGACTGAAGCTCCGCGCACTTTGAACGAGCCAGTAAGCTGCAGGCACTCTAATTTCAAAAAGAGGGAAGTACCGACTAGCTTTGAGAATGTGCTTGAGCTTTGAAGCGGCGTTTTTCTGGCATAGCCTTTGAGGAGCTCCCTTGCCTTTACAATGTCATCAAGATTTGGGGGCTTTTGCTTCCTCTTCGAGTTCCATACGCTGGCGTCATTCATCGCTATGCCCGATTCAAGTGCGGCACCACGCCTTAATTATAATTTGTGCTGGTTTAGCTGAGCCATGTGGAAGAAGAAATCAAGGTCCAAGAAAAAACAAAAGACACGCCTGCACTTATGCAGGGCAGCCTTCCATCTTTTGTATCCAGTACCCGCTCTGGGATATCGCCTTTTCTACAAATGGCGGAGCTGCC
>Ga0070694_100000032_pt1 | contig 64426 bp, 92 predicted proteins | sample KBSK1251metaG_FD_65470 | JGI IMG/M metagenome (GOLD analysis project Ga0070694, IMG submission 65470) | Corn, switchgrass and miscanthus rhizosphere microbial communities from Kellogg Biological Station, Michigan, USA - KBS K1-25-1 metaG | ecosystem: Host-associated > Plants > Roots >...
GTGATCTCCAAACTCTCCCCCTCCATAGGTTGCATCTCCCATTTCGCGATAGTGAATATCCATAACCGCCTGTGGTTCCCCTCCGAGGATGGGGTCTATACCTACGATGGATCTTTCAAATTCCAAATGGAGGATCTCAAGACCCTCTGGAAGGATGACTTTAAGATCCACAAAGGGGAGTACCTGAAGGCCATTGCTGTAGATGATCGGGAGATGCAGGTTTACAAGCTCCTCATCCCGAGGAACCAGCTTCCCCTCTCCCTCTATTACGTGGGTGCCTATACAGACCTAGAGCCTGAGACTGGTGGAGGGGCAGGGCAACCCTACTGGACTATAGACCAGAGGAACAGAAGGGATAGCACCATCGGTCTTGCTAGTGATGGGAATTCCAATGAGGTCATTACCGGGAATTGTGATGGATGGTTGAGGAGGGAGAATGTGGACGGGGATGGAGATGATGATGGGGATACCCTAGGGAAGCACCTGACTATCAGGCATGGTCACAATCTCATGGGGGATCCTATGGGAGATGAGGAGGAGGGGAAGACCTTCCCCAAACTCCACACCTCTGTGGAGAGTGAAGCTACTGCTTGGACCCTCTATGCCCTTGGGGGGGATGAGCAAGCATACCTTCAAGTCAGACCAGACAACACAACCTACTTCTGGAAGGATTCTGTTAGTGAGTCCTACTTCTCCCAAACCATTGATAACGTACTATATACATATATCCCCAAAACCATCCACTGGCACTATCCCGAACGAGTATCTGGAAGGGGGATTACCGTGGAGATCCAGGCCAATGCCCCTATCAGGATGAAGTATAGGGGGTATGGAGGGGTGTGGGGTCCTGGTCCTGCCTCCCGACCCCCTGCTACCGCAACGATATTACCGGAAGAAGAGGAAGATCCTTAGGGTGATTGGAGCATAAATGGCTGCTGGGATCAGAGTTTCGTTTGGGAGTGGGAATGGAGGGGGGTCCTATGTTCCTCCTCAGGGGGTAGGGACAGGGGGGTTTGGGGGAGGATACCCTTCCACCTCCTCCAACGGTCCTGGTGGGGCTCCCTCCGGAGGGGGATCTTCCTGGATGGGTTCCTCTACCCCGACCTCTTACCAAGGGGCAGCTTCCACTCCTGCTACTCCAGCTTCCTCCTACACCCCTGGGCCGATGAATATCCAGACCCAACAGAATCCTCAACTTGAAGCCTTACAGGGGGAATATGCGAAATATAGGAGTGGGTTGGCGGCGGGTTCAGACCAGGATGCGACCAATACCCTGCAGAGGCAGAGGGATCTAACCTCAGGGATGGCCCAGGAGGCTGGGCAGAATGCTGCTTTCCGCATGGGACCTGATAGTGGGGCTCAGGGGGAGGCGACTAAGAATGTCTGGTCTCAAGGGGCTGCGAACCTATCCGGGTTGAATGCCAACCTTGCTAGTGATGCTAGGAACAAGCAGCTGAATGCCCTCAATTCTCAGACAGGTGCCGCTCAGGGTGCAGCCCAGATCGATCAAGCCCAACAGAATTTCGCGTTGAATCAATGGCAAGCCCAGCAGAGTGCCTCCCAAGCTCAAGCCCAGTTGGCTGCCCTCCAACAGCAGAACGGTTTCCAAAATCAGATGAGTCTCGCTAACCTTGCCGGTAGTTTTTACTCGGGGTATTAAAGTTGAATTATTCCTCCTATGGTCCTAGTGGTATCAATGTCAACACCCAGGCTCCTGGGAGTAGTTTACCTGGGGGTCCTGGGGTGGATCAGCAGTTTCAGGGGCTCTTGGGGCAGGGGTTGGCCTTTAAGCAGAACATGGCCAATCGGGGGATGGCTCTCAGAGAAGGGGAAGCAGCTGATGCTTCTAAGATGAGAGCAATGCAGATGCAGGCTCTGGAGAAACAACAGGGATGGGCACAACAGGATAGGGATCGGAATACCCCACAGGAGAGACCCATGGAAGACCCCCGAATGGCAGATCTGAATCGCCTGAGACGACAAGATGAGATGGCTGCGATTAACGCTAGGCTTCATCCTGCTCCTATGAAGGGTGTGACTGGATTCAACATGATTGGGAATGCTGATGGAGCTGATGTGATGGATACTCAACGTATGGGTTTCCATCAGCGACAAGCCTACCTTCCCAAAGAATCGGGGATTGTGAGTCCCGGTACAGCTGTTCCGACTGGGTCTATCAGACCTCCATCTTCTGCTCCTATCGCAAGTCCTCAGGATCCTTTTCCCAATGGAACAGGAACTCAATTCGCAGCTGGCCAAATGGCCAATGCTCTTGAACGATCCAATTATGAAAGTGCTGCAAGGTATCAGAAGGAGCAAGGGGGGAAGGGCTAATGGGACTTAATGACTTCCTCTATAGTGCAGGGAGACTCCTCAACAACCCTTCTGTAGATGAGGCTGATCAGAGATTCAGGTCCAATGCAGCCGATCAGAACCTTCAAGGGTTAAAGCAGGGTATCCAGCAAGCAGCTGGGGCTTTTGGGGCTGGGATTAATCAAGAGGGCAACCCATCTGGTTTCCATGGTCATGGAGCTAGTGGAGGGTGGGATGCTCCAACTCCTCCCCCTCCTCCGGGGATGGGGATGTATCCTAACGTCCCCATTGATTTCACCGCTAATCCATTGGACCAGATTCCGAAGAAGGACCCTACTGCTAATGCTGATGGGGGATCTGGCTATTTGAGCCCTATGCTCCCCCCTGAGGCTCCGGATAGTGTTCGTCCTCCTCTCCCTCCAGGTGGGTATGTCCACGCAAAGATCAATGGGAAGGATTGGGTAGATTACACCACCACTGCCTCTGATCCTAGATTGGCTAACACAGAGCCGTCTAGAGAGATCGTTGCCCCTCCTCCTAGGGATACTGGAGGAGGTCTTTCCATGATGCAGATTTCAGGGAATACTCCTGGGGCACGAAGGCTAGAGATGGAAAGTAAGTTGCAGGAGCTTGAGCAGAATCAGATGAGTCAGGAGCTAGCCTTCTCCAAACTCACCCCCGACCAGATGGCTCAACAGAAGGCAGCCCAGAGACCTATGGATCATCAGATGGCACTTCTCCAGTTGGGGATGCAGACCTTTGGTGATCAGGGGTCTTATGTTCAAAGAGACCTTGCTCAGAAAGAACATGCCCTTGGTCGTCCATTCAGTCCTCAAGAGAAAGCCACTATGGCAGCCGCCGCCGCCGCTGATTGGGAAGAGAAGATGGCTCAGTTTGGTGGTGTAGGTCCCAAGAAGCCTATCTAATGGGAAAGTCTGACGAATATCTCGCTTCCCTTATGGGGGAGACTCCTCCGGTTGAGGGGGAGGGTCTCTTCACTCAGGGGAGACATGCTTTAGGAGCCCTGGTAGGATCCGTTGGAGCCCTCGGGGGGCAGGTTGCTGGGCTTGCCTTCCCTGATGCTTATCAGAGAGCTTTCCAAGAGCGAGTGGCGAATGCTGGCCCAGAGGATCAGGGACTTATTTCCTCTATCAACAATGCTCCTGGGTTTGGAGCCACCATCGCAGAGGCTATCTCTCCTGGTACCCCTGAGACTGGTTTAGGGAGAGTTGCGAAGCATGTCGGAGGGATGGCAGGAGACTTCCTCCCCTACATGCTTCTCCCCGGGGGAGCTGGACTCAAAGGGGGGATGGAACTCCTTAAGGGGGGAGAGATTCTTAAAGGGGCAGGAGCCATCCTCGGCTCAAACCTTCCCGCTGCAGCTGCCTTTGGACCTGAGTTGGTTCAGGGGATTTATCAGGGTGGAAAGCAGACTGTTGAGGATATAGGCCAGGGGGAGTGGGGGAAGGCTGCGGAGCATGGATCTGAGGCCCTCCTGATGTCCGGTTTGGGTGCCCTGATGGCCCATGGATCCATCCATGAACTCCAGGCCATGAAGGCCCTGAGAGCCTCCAGGGGGCAGAAGATCACCCCCGAGGTGGTAGATCCCCGCCTAGCAGCAACAACCTCCACAGGAGTCCCCACTGATGCTCCCCTAATCCCTGGGGAGGGAGCCAACCTCCAGGGGAGTGGAGGAACGGATAGCTATTCCCCCAATCCTTTCACTCCTCGTCCACCTGACCCCTCCCTCTCCCCCAGGACGGGATCTGACATAACTCCAGCTCCCTTTATCCCTCCCCCTGAAGGTGGTTGGGGCCCTGGGCAATCCACCCAGAGCTTCCTCCCTCCTCCTGTGGATATGGTGGTTCCTCCACCTTCCCCTGATCTCTCTCCAACATCCTCCACGGGGGTAACATCTGCCCCAGTGGATGTGAATCCCAATCCCTGGGGTTATCGTCCCCCTTCAGGGAGTGGAGGGATGTTTACCCTTCCCGGGAGACCTGAACCCCCTCCCCGACCTGAGGTCATCCTCACTCCTCAACCTCCAGGTACCACTCCCTCCAGGCCAAAGACCCCTGGACAGATCCAAGGGACTTGGATGGAAGGAGGGGAAAAGATTGATCCTAGCCTCCCCATGGTGGAGCCTGATACTCCTTTACAGATGATAGAGGCGGATCCGGAGACTCTTCCCTTAATAGAGGCTGATCCCGAAAGTAAGACAAATGGGAAGTACACTCCTGAAATCAGGGATAAGGTCTTGGGAGAAATCACCAATACCGCTTTTAGAGCCACAGGGGAAGGATCCATTCCTTTCCTAGCTAAGAAGTATGGGATTGCTCAAAACACTCTCCGCAAATGGCACGCTGAGGCAAAGGCGGCTGAGGTAGGGGAAGCACCCCCAGTTCATGTGGATCAGGCTGATACCCCCGTCTACACTCCCCTTCAGGCACTTCAACAGGAACATATCCAAAGACTCATCCCCGAGGTAACGGCAGACCTTATCAAGGAGAAGGGGGCAGCATTCGCAAAGAGGCATCCAGATATCATCCAGAAGTTGGCCGAAAAGGAATACTTCATTCGTGCCAACCATATGACTGGACTCCCGGGGATTGGTGCTTTCAATGAAGCTGTTGCTCGTCTGAAGTCCGATCCTGCTGACCCCTCTGGCAATCGTAAGCAAGCAGCCTTCATTTCCGCTGATGGTCGTAAGTTTAAGGACTGGAATGATGAGTTTGGGCATGAGAATGGAGATATGGCTCTTCAAGCCATGGGCCATCTATGGGCAAAAGCATCAGCAGAGTTTCCCGGAACCCAGATCTTCCAGCCCAGTGGAGATGAATTTAGGGGGATAGCGGAGAATCTAGCTCAAGCTCATCAAATAGGCCAGAGATTTCAGGAATTGACTAAAGGTGCCACAATTGAAATCAACCACAAAGGAAGTCGTAGACATGTTGGTCTTCCTGAGATAGACTATGGTGCAGCAGAGGGGGAATTCAAACATGCCGATACAGTCCTCGAAGAAGTTAAAGAGCGCAGACGAACTCCGGGCGGAACGGGTCGGAGGAGAGATGACGGAGGAGGAAAAGGATATTATTCGGAACCGAACTCCGGGGACGGAAGTACTCCTGCACATTCCCGGAGAACCTCCGATAGTTCTGATCCCGGGAAAGAAGTTGTCGGAAGTGGATCGGACGAAGAACTAGGCGGGAATAAGGGAGGGGGAGATGAAGGAGAAGGAGGATCCTCCCCGGCCAATGGGGGGGTATCGAACGTCAGTAAGCAGCTGGGGGACAATGTTGGTGAGACCCAAGGCGGTAAAGCCAAGGGAACTGTCTCCGGAGGAAGTGAAGGGGATCAAACTGGCTCTATCTCAACTCCAGGGAATGAAGGTGACGGACTAACCTCTAGTCCCCCCGGATCTCCTCCGGGGGTCACTCCCCCTACCCTCCCCGGGAATGGAAAGCGAACCTTCTCCCCCACCCGTACCAGGGATGCCAACTCCAAGATGCCCCCTCATGAGGGGGGGAAGGTTAGGGATCCTGGGAAGATCTCTGCTCAGCAAGCCCTCATAGATAAGCAAACAGCCCTCCTCTCCCAAGGGGATAACGCCACCAATCCCCTCATCTCAGATGAGGTTGGGAACGCGATTATTGAGCATGGGGAGGCTCCCCCAACCGACCTTCCTGTTGAAGCCACCCCCATCCTCCCCGAGTCCAAACAACTCCCCCCAGGTTCCCCTACCACTATCGAAGATAGGTTTAAGCAGACAGTGGCCAATACTCCTCCAGAGGCCCCTCTCTCCTTCCTTCAGAGAGCTGGAAAGGATGCTTTAGACCGTCTCAATACCCAGAAGGGTACTGCCAACGAACTTGGCGCAGCAGCATGGCAAGGGGCGAAGACCTTCAAGGATACCGTCATATATCTATCCTCCTTGATCGATAAAGGAGTCAGAGATTTCGCAACTGCCAGTAAGAGGATGATCTCAGAGTTTGGGGAAGGGATCACCCCTCACCTAAAGAGACTCTGGGCTAGGGCCCAGGAGCATTGGGAGACCTTCAAGGCCAAGAAGGATGAAGCCTTCGGTCCCTCTGAGGCTGGAGCTGTTGCTCTTGGCCCTCAGGGGTTGAAGGGGATTAAGCCGATACCTCTTCCAAAGAGGGCATCTATCAACGAGACTGCTCCCACCCACACCTCTCTCAAAGAAGAAATCCCCAGACTCACCGAACGAGGGACCTCTGCTCTCCTCAAGATCCATAAAGAGGGCTCTCCGGCAGAATACAAAGAAGCCCTGAAGAAGGCCAAGGATCCTAAGTGGTCGGAGATGTTCTCAGAGGCCTACAAGGCAGGCCTTGTCAGTGGACCCCCTTCCTGGATAGCGAACATCGGATCCAATGCCCTTGTCAGGGGGCTCTCAGATTGGGAACATACCTTAGCGGTGGGTTTGGATTCCGCCAGGAGCAAACTAACCGGGTCTAAAAGGGAAAGGTTCATGGACGAAATCCCCGCCAGGATGGGAGCCTATAAGGCTGCCCTTTCTGGGGAGGATGGGGCTATCTCTAACCTAGTTAGAAATCACTTCGGAGTCACCCTCGATCCTCTAGAAAATAAATTCGGCGGAAAGACCCAAGACTACCCCAACGCTATCCCAGGGAAGTTGGGAGAGGGGATCAGGGTTCCTTTCAAGATCATGGATGCTTGGGACTCTGTCTTCAAGCATCTGTCTGGGTTTGGGCAGGCCTCTGACCTCGCTATTCGAAAGGCAAAGGGGAAGGGGTTGAAGGGGGATGCCTTCAAGGCTGAATACAACAGACTCTTTAAAGAAATGAAGGATGTTGCCTCCAACGGGAAGGAGAGCAAGCATTATGGGAGGTATAAGGAGGAGTTTGAACAGATCCAGAGTGCCTACCTGGAGGATACCTTCCAATCCGCCCTAGGACCCATTGGTCAGGCGGTGAAGGGATTAGCTGCCTCTCATCCCCTGATTGGATCCGCTCTCCTCCCCTTTATCACTGTCCCTGCTAACGTTGCCAAGGCAACCTTGAAGCGAACTCCCCTAGCCTTCCTCCATGGGGAGGTGAGTATCCCCAACCTGATCAGGAAGGTGAAGAACGGGACTCTGTCTGGAGCGGATATGGATGCCCTCGCCAAACCCCTAACAGGTTCAATGATTGCCCTAGGGTTTGGTATGGCAGCTGCGGAGGGGTTTGTTACTGGTGGGGGGCCAAGCGATCCGAAGTTGAGGGCTGCGTTGGAGGAGAGTGGTTGGCAGCCCTATTCGATCAAGATAGGGAAGTCTTTCGTAAGCCTGCAACGTTTTGAGCCGATCAGCAGCATCATAGGGATGGCAGCTGACGTAGTTGAGGGGCATCAATCCGGAGCCTTCTCCAACCCTCATGACGCAGTTGAGAAGATCGCTGGATCCATTGGGGAGAATCTTACCTCCAAAACCTTCTTGGCTGGTCTAGAAGGTTTCGCCACCGCATGGCATGACCCGGTTAGGTATGGGGGGAGATGGATCAGACAGATGGAGGCTTCCTTGGTCCCCAACATCGTGGCCAAGACTGCCCAGGCTATCGATCCAGTGTTTAGGCAGACCGATACAGCAACCCTGGATCCCATCACCGCTAGGATCCCCTTCGCCTCCAGAACCCTCCCAGCCCAGACCTCCCCCTCTGGGGCTGAAAGGTTGAGGAAAGGTACCCCCCTGGAAAGGTTAGCTTCCCCCCTCCCGAGGTCTGAAGAGAAGGGGGAAGAGGGAGATCTGGGGAGAGAGTTTGCCTCCATCGGCTGGGCCCCCTCTCGCCCCAAGAGGAGCATCTACGTGGAGGGGAGGAAGATCACCCTTACCCAAGAGGAGATCTCTCGTCTGGAGAAGGCTCAGGTGGCTGCCTCCAAGGCTGCGATGGTGGTCCTGAAAGATCCGACGTACCTCAGGCTCCCCAAAAACGAAGAATCGCCTGAGTTTACACCTGGGCGTAAGACTAGAGCCGACGTACTCGAAAATATTTATCGTCGTCAACGCCGGGTAGTTCTAGCCGATGTAACCCGTTCTGCTGCAAAACGGTCCCGTATTCCCGTAACCCCTTAAGTACCAATAAGCCCTTTTTCGTCTGTTACCTTGGTAATAAGGGGGTGCAGTGATTCATGAGAGGACAGAGTCTCCAGGCAAGGTTTGAGGCCAAGATTTATCGTGAACCTGCCACAGGTTGTTGGCTTTGGACTGGTGCTAATAGAGGCAAGCTCAAATATGGAATAATCCGATCAACACGAACTAAGTCAAATCCCAAAGGACGTTATTTGGCTGCTCACCGTGTTGCATGGGAACTGTATCGTGGTCCCATACCCGATGGCATCCTCATCTGCCATACCTGTGATGTACATCAATGCGTCAATCCCTCTCACCTGTTCTTAGGGACACATTTAGACAACGCCAGAGATGCCATAGCTAAGGGCCGAAGACCTTCCATTAAACTTACCAAATCACAAGTTGAGGACATTAAACAACAACTAGTCAATGGGAGCACTGTACCGTATCTAGCTCGCCTCTATCGTGTAGGATTTAGCAATATCCATTCGATTAAGCACAATGTCATATGGAAGGATGTTCCATGGCCGGCAGTCTATCACCCGTGGGGTTAGGAATAGATGGCCATCGGCTCTGGTAAGAGGTTCTTGGATCCTGTTCCAATCCTTGTGGATCGAGAGTGGAGGGATGTCTCCAGGGACCTCCAACAGATGTTGGAGAAGCTTTCTGCTTGCATAGCCAATACCTCCTTCGCCTTCTTCTCCAATACTCCCCCAGAGCAAATCCAGGCAGGGGTAGATGCCTCCCCAGGAACAGAAACCTTCGGAGTGGCCCCCACAGACCACACCCATGATGTCCTTACTGGGGTACCGGTAGATATAGGGACAGAGAATGAGGAGGGTACCTCCAATGCCCTCTCCAGGAGTGACCATGTCCATGGTTCCTCCTTCGGAGATACCACAGTGGAGGTGGTGAATGGGCTAGATACCACCTTCACCTATGCCCCCTCTACAGATGAATTACTAACAGATATCTATCTAACCCTCCTGGAACTAGTGGAGTTAGAGAGGGAAAGATGAGCACCCCCACCTCCGTAGTCCTTAATGGTAGATCCAGCCTAATCATCGCAGACCGTACCCAGGAGGAGATCCTCACTTCCATTCTCCTACTGTTGAAGGAGCTATTAATCTTGAGGAGATCCGAATGAGTTTGATCACATCGCAGGGAACGGTTGAGAGGTTTGCGGATGGATTAGGGGTGGGGACTATGAAGTCTCTCTCCCTAACCACCCTGGGGAGTTTGAGGGTTGCTCAGGTGGAGAACCCCAACATTGAAACCGCTAGGAGCGGGAAAAGATTTGCTGGAGGTTGCCAGGTTATCGCGAGCGGAGTTGCCCCGGTTACTGCCATCCCCACAACCACTGCAACGATTGGTTTGTATAATACTGATTCTGCTGTCTCCCTCGCCATAGACCAAGTAGGGTTCTACTTGGGCTCTGGTACTCCTACCGTTGGAGCAACCCTCCTCCTTGCCTTATCGAACGGACCTCTCCTTGCCGCCAACATCCCCACTGCCCTTGCTAATTATTCCTCTCAGGCCCTTGGGAAAGCTGTGAATAGTAGTGTGGCAAGGTGGGGAGCGGCTGTGGTCTTCCCCGCTGGGAGTGCTTGGTTCCAAGCTACCAGTACCCTTCAGTTAGCAGGAGCCAATGTGGGGATGGGAGATCAGGTTGCCCTCTTGGGGAGTCTGGTCATCCCTCCGATGTATTGTCTGGGGATGGCCATTCTGTCAGGGGCTGGTACAGTGCCTCTGTATAGTTTGAGTGTGATTTGGTCGGAACTCCGTTTGGATCTTGAATAACCTAGGAGGCTTTGTATAGCCATTGCTGACATCTACCACAGGTAGCGAGGACCTAGTATCTACTTGTGCAACATGTAAGCTTAGTAAGCCATTTAGTGCCTTCCGTATGCGGAATTCAAAGCCTGTCAGTCAATGTAGACCTTGCTCTACGGCGTATCATAAACGATGGCGTAAGGCTAATCGCAAACGCTTGAATGCCTCAGTGCGGGGTAACTATAAAAAGACCCGCAGCAAACAACAGGCATATGGGCTGAAGTGGCGTAGTAAACATCCTACTGCTGTGCTTCTCGCCTCCGCTCGCATACGGGCACGTAAGACTGGTGTTCCCTTCGCGATTAAGCGTTCCGATATAGTGATTCCAGACCTGTGTCCCTTTTTGGGTATTCCCTTAATCCCACAGCATCATGGTACGCCGGGAGGCGGCAAGGAAAGCCCTAGCCTAGATCGTATTATTCCCTCTCTTGGTTATGTTCCCGGCAACATTCAAGTCATTAGCCACCTTGCTAACAATATGAAAAGCTTTGCCACTCCTGTAGAAATGGTAACGTTCGCTAAGGCAGTGTTGCGTACATATAATGACTTGGGTAATCAGAAGGTTGCTGCTTGAGTGGTACCACTCATGTGGTCCTACCGGACATTCAATCCAAGCAAGGAGTAGACCTATCCCACCTTGAATGGATAGGGCAGTACATTTGTGATGAGAAGCCAGAGATCCTTCTGTGCTTGGGGGATTTCGCTGACCTCGAAAGTTTGAGTAGCTACGATAAGGGAAAACGTTGCTTTGAGGGGAGACGTTACCAGGATGACATCATGGCCGTCTATACAGCCATGGATATGCTTCTTGGTCCCCTTCGGGCGCTACAGAGGGCGCAAAAAGCAGCTAAGCACAAACCCTATACTCCACGCATGATTATGCTCCTAGGAAACCACGAAGATCGCATTACCCGAGCTATTGAAGATAACCCCTCTCAATTAGAGGGGATCATGTCACTGGATGATCTTGGGTATAAGGAACAGGGATGGGAAGTATATCCATTCTTGGAAGTTGTGGAAGTGGATGGGATATTATATAGCCATTATTTTACCAGTGGTGTAATGGGCCGACCTGTCACTAATGCCAAGGCTCTGATTAAAAAAACCCATCAATCCGCTACTCAAGGACACGTCCAGATCACAGACATGTACCTACAGGACTCTCGCAATGGTTCGATGATGATTGGGCTTATGGCAGGCATTTGCTATCTTCATGATGAAACTTATCTAACTCCACAAGGCAATACGCATCGTCGGCAGATTATTGTTAAGAGGCACGTAAAGGATGGGGCCTATGATCCTCAATTCATCAGCCTAAGCTCTTTGAAGGACATGTATGCCGGGTCCTAACCCAGCCAGAAGGAGAATCCCTAGGGTAGTCAATCTCCCCTTCGGAGTCAGGATCAAAGTCAAGCAAGTCGGGAAGAGGCAGATGGAAGCTGAGATGGGGGATGGGGAGGCATCGGGGGGGTGGATGTGTGCGATACGAACGATCTTCATTAAGAAGACCGATTCCCCAGCTGCCAAGAGGGATACCCTCTACCATGAGCTAATGCACGTGCTGGTGGATATTAAGGACGAGCATCTAACTTCAGGCTTCACGTCTCCCACAACCTGGTGAGACCAAGCATAACAAGACGGTTCTGGTCTAAAGTAGCCAAAAGAACCATTGCTGATTGTTGGTTATGGCAGGCTGGTAAGGTATCCGCAGGATATGGAGCCATTAAGGTTAATGGACGGCAATGTATGGCAACTAGAATAGCGTGGGAAATAACTATTGGCCCAATTCCGGAAGGATTGTGGGTGTTACACCACTGTGATGTGCCGGCATGTGTCAATCCCACACATCTATTTCTAGGCACTCCAGCGGACAATGTAGCTGATAAAGTTGCGAAGGGCAGAGCTGGTGAACTACACGGCAGTGATCATGGTATGGCCAAGGTTACAGAGCAGCAGGTACGTTGCTATTCGATATTTAAGCAATTACAGTTTTGAGGGTAAAACTCTTTCTCAAGCATTTGGTCTCTCAAGAGGTTCCAGTTCCAAAATCATTAATCGTCGTCGCTGGGCTCATATATGAAAGTCATGTGGTTGTTTGTCCTACTTAATTGTTTGGATGCGGTTACAACAATGTATATAGTGACCTATCTTCCAGGTGCTTGGAATAATGAAGGCAACCCCCTCATTAGGGTAGGCGGAGAAATATGTGGCTTGTGGATCTTCCTCCCTAAAATGCTCCTCTCCTCCCTCTGCGCTTATCTCCTGGTAAGGATCAAGAGGGAGGAGATTCTCTGGGGACTAAATATGGTCCTGGCCTTGGCTGTTCTCCTCGGGTTGACTGTCTGCCTTCTACATCCCTGAAGCAAGCCTCACAACACCTCAACATCCATTCATCCCTGGGGAAGGTACCTGTCCCGTATTGGGTAGCCACATACACCTCCGCTACCCCTTCCCTCACCCTATGGTAGACCGTACCGAGCTTATCCCCTCCTAAGGCTGCCTGAGCCTCACCTATGGTGAGGAAGGTTCTCACATGTCTTCCCCATGATGATCAACTGGGGAGAAGGTCTGGGCTTGGGCCCTCTCCCACAACTCTTCAAATCTCACAGGTACTGGTTCCACATCCACCCCCACATCAAACCTATGAGGGAGCTTGGTCTTCAGGGATCCATGAGAGTGCCCATGGATCATGAGGTAACCATGGTGGGCTTGTTTCCAGGTCTCCATGGGATAGTGGCACACCATGGCCCTTCTCCCTCCTTCATCCCTGACGGTTACTAGGTCAACCTTCTTCTCCCAGGGGAGGGCCAAGACCTTAGGGTTCTTCTCATCATGGTTTCCGATGACAAGGTTCTTATGACCGGAAAGGTTGGAGAAGATTTCATCTAGAGGGGTGGTTCCTTCATGCTTCGCATGGAAGCCGAAGTCTCCGACAAACCAGATGGTATCGTTGGGCTTCACTGTGCGATTCCACTGAGCCATCATGGCTAGGTTCATCTCAGCCACATCCGCATAGGGTCTCTTGCAATACTTAATAATCCCTGTGTGGTTGAAGTGGGTGTCAGACCAGAAGTAGATGCTCATTTGACGTAATACTCCTCTTCCTCAAACCTCCCAAAGTAAGCCCTCCAGACAAGAAGACGTTCCTTTTTATCAAGGATCCCTGCTCCATCCAGGGCTCTCTTGAGGGACATCTTCCGCCCGAACTCCTTCTTATACCTCCCCCGATCCACAGGGTTGAGGGAAGTGGATCCCTCTCCCATAACCCGATACTTCATCTTCCCCTTCAACCTCCCTTCATCCCAGAGACCTTCCTCCTTAACGACAATACAGGAAGTCCCCACCATGTGATCATGCCTGAAGAGGATGGCCCACTTCTCCCCACGGAAGTCGAACCTGATCATACATCCCTCCCTATTTTAGAAATGACCTCCCCAGAGAACCCAATCGGGATCTTGAGGAGGTCTTCTTGAGCTTTGAGCAACCGCTTAATTTCATCCCTGAGAGCCCTGATCTCAGCGAGGATCTCTGAACTGGTCTTAGGTCCCAAATGCCTTCCCTGGAGTCATCCACCCTGCCATAACGGGGAGTAATCCTAGCACGTATTCTGCTCTCTTCCAAGCATCTGTTCCCTTTGCAAGTGCATAGATTGCATCCAGTTGCAGGAGGGGGTGATCCTCCACCGTCGCTGAGTTGAGGAGGGAGGCGGTGTTGGTCATGCAGAACTGCCACCTGTTGGAAGTGGTTCCGGCAAGGGTCCAGAAGGAGACGGCTAGGCCATTCTCCCCGGGGGTGTAGGGAATCCCGGAGACCCTCAAGGTAACCTTACCTAAATCGTCCTGGATCTTCCAGCCATACTCCAGAGCCGTCTGGAGGAGGTAGAGGTCTGCAGGGAGGAGAGGGGTGGGATCGGCAGAGTACCCATGGATCAGGGCTGCTAGGGCATCATAGAGGTATTGCCCCTTGGATCTCCAGAGGTTGGTTTTCATATCCCTCTCTAGGAGGGGGTCCATGTTGGGCCAAGCTAGAGGGAACTCGTAGGGAAGGCTCTGATCGAAGAGCCTCAACCTTGCCAGAGTCCTTACCATGTTAACCCTGGATGCCTTAACCAGGAGGTTGGAGGGGAGGAGGAGGGTTAGGGTGTCCAGGGCTCTGAGCCCCTCTTCCCCTTCATCAATAGCATCGTTGAGGGCAGCTAGGGCCTCTGCGACAAAGACCTCCCTCGGATCCAATCTCCTCGCCACCTTCGCTCTCTCATCCCTTTCACAAATAGCCCCAGTGAGGTTACCTAGGGCATTGGTGGCTCCTTCAACACACTCCAGGAGAGGGTGGAGGGTGTTGGCAATAATGGGTCGGAGATCAGGGGAGAACTCTGTCCCCATCACCCCCTCCATAGCCACTAAGGCAGCCCTGGCCCCGATCCCAGCTTCAACCAACCTTCTCATTTCTACCTGTTCTAAGGAATTGAACAACTAGTGTCCTCCAAAGGGTTTGTTAGGAAAGAGGTATTCCATCAGGAAGACCAACCCTACACAGGCGAAGTAGATCAGTAGAGCGAGGACGGTCTTCATTCTGGGCTTCATTAAAACCTACCTTCCTTAACCGAAGATTTCCTTAATCTCCCTCAGGGACATCTCTGCTCGCCAAGAACAGAAGTCACATACCCCACCCCAGGTCAACCCCTGGCATTCTGGGTGGAAGCAATCATATAGCTCCCCACACTCCCCACAAGGGTGGGGATGTGTGCAGGTATTCACAGGAACTGCTTACCGCACATTAGGCAGACCCAGTTCCATACCCCGTTCATAAAGAGGCATCTGGTGGTGAGGTTGGAAAGGCACTTTGGGCAATTGTGATTCATATATTGACTATACTCCCTCTCCTCTGGGAGAATCAAGGGGTTCATGGGATGTCCTTGTAGGTCTGTCTGTTGAGAAGGCGGGAGACGGTCTTGCGAGAGATGGGATATCTCTTCAAGATATCCTTGATCCTCCAGCCCTGCTCCCAACACTGGATCCTAATGGCCATGACCTCTCCTGGAGAGAGGGACCTCTGATACTTCGGGAAGGTTCCTTTCCCCTGGAGGGAGGTCATTGTCCGATGGACTCTAGGTGGCCCGCAATGTCCTCACGGGTCCATAATTCACCATCATTCAACTCTATGACTCTGGTTACGAGATCCCCACCATAGAGCTTTTCTAACAACACAATGGCATTGGGATCAGTAAGGGGGTCATAACCTAGACCGATGTAAGCTGCTCCTAGAGCACAGCAGCCTGTAATGAATCCCTCGGTACTGGTACCCCCTCTCTCCCACTTAATGGAAAACATCGTTCCAAAGACCTGTTTCCCATCCTTCCTAATCCCCTCCCTAATCGCCTCACTCAACTTCATCCTAGATTCCATCACTACACCCCACAAAGTAACCACATGAACGGCAGATGTACTTACAATGCCCGAGGAAGGTCATCTCCCCCCAACAGAGATCACACCTCACTCCAATCCTCCTCTAAATACTTCCGATACAATTCCTCTTCCCCCTGGGTTAGGAAGACATCTATAATCCCCGAGTAACCTACCAAGAAGGCGATTCGCTTGGAACAGACCTTCATTACCCACCATCTTAGGGGGAGTTCTTTCCCTCTGGGACACTTCTCCTGATATGCACAATGGTGTCTCAGACAAACCCTCACCCACCTTTCCTCCTCCACTGCCCTGAGATCCCACTCGGGGACCTCTATGAGATCTGTCATGAGACACTAGGCGACCTCTTCATCCAAGTCCTCCTCTGCATCGATTACCGTGGTATCGGAAGCTACACCTAGCTCCTTCAGGTCGATTTCCTCCATAGAGCCCCAGGTGGGGCCTACCTTGATTGCTACCCCTATAGTCAGGTAGGGCCCCAGACCCCACTCCTTAGGGCAGGGGAGGACTTTGATAGGAGTGGTCATCTCGTTATAGAGAGCCCTGATGACCCTATCCTTCTCCCCTAGGGGGACCTCACAGAGGATGGAGTCGTGGATGAGGGCTCTGATGGGGGTCCTTCCATGGAAGGTGTCTCCGATGTAGTTGGCCCCTCCGGGATCCATCAACCTAAGACAGGCTTCTTTGAGGATCCCAGCAGCTGTGCTCTGGGGGTAGAAGGCAACCACCCTGTTAGCATCTCTCCCGAGAGAAACCTTCCCCCCACTCCACTTCAACACCTCCCAGAACCAATGCTTGTAGTGGAAGGGGTGATCATTCCCTCCTAGGTAACCCTGTCTATGTGCCCTTTGCCTGAGGTTGTTATGCCAGGATTTCAGCTTGGGGCAGAGCTTATAGTAAAGGGTCTGTAGAGCCGTTGCTGAGGAAATTGTGAAGAGGTGAGGATGTAGTTTGGCCATACCATAGGGGGTTTGACCGAAATTCGTTCCGTGCACGGTGCCCTTCCCCTGATGATACTTGACGGGATAGGCTTTCTTGATCTTCTTGAAGTAATCCCCCAAGACTTCATCCGACCACCCTAGATCGGCTGGCTTGTTTACAAGGTGTGAAGTTAGATAGGCATGAACCCCTAATCTAGCAAGGCGAATGTATGTGGGATCCCCACAAAACCATCCTGTAAGGATTGCTTCTATGGCAGAGAAGTCGGCCTCTATGAAAACACACTCACTCATGCGGCTACTATGCAATCCTTGAAGCCAGCTGCCAGGGAGTCAGCTCCCTCCCGATCTGCGATGACGTTCTGAAGGTTGGGACCAACACAGCTCAAGCGAAAGGTGGAAGGGGTGTGGAGGAAGGAGGGATGGACTCTCTTATCAGCCTTAATGAGTCTCTTAGTACCGTCCACATAGGTCCCCTTCACCTTGGTCACTGCTCTGAAATCCAGGATGTCTTTATAGAAGGGGTTCTTCTTCGCCAATCCTTCCAGGACCAACTTATTTGTAGAGGGGGCATCAGTCTTGGCCCCCTTCGCCTTCCCCCCCTTATCCCCCTTCCACTTCATATAGGCCAACAGCTGGGGGTTAGAAGCAGGGTTGAAGGGGGCCTCAACAAACCACCTCTCCTTGAACTCCATTAAGTCGGCAAGTTGATATTCAACTACCAGCTTCTCTTTCCCCCTCTTATAGGTGACGGAGAAGGGTTTGGTCTTCGCCTTCTTCCACCCCTTCTTGGGATGGAGAGCTAGAGCATCAGGGGGTACCTGGGAGCAGATCTTGTCCAGGAACTCTCTCTTCTTCCCCTCCAGCTTTACCCCAAACGCATCCAGGAGGGTCTCATCCACAGGTAGCCCAACCTCCTCTGCTGGGTGGAGGACATAGGTGTCCAGGTCATGGAAGTGGCGGAGGAAGATCTCCCACTGACCTCCCTTCTCAAGATCCCTGGCAATCCCCCTAGCACACCTGAGGGTCTGAACAGCGTCTATAGCTGCATAGGTCCCTGGGTCACTCCCTGAGAGATGCTTCCAAGGACCGAAGGAACTGAAAAAAGGAGCGACGAACCCCAACCCTTTTGGCAGATCAGATTGAAGGAGGTGCCAAGCCACCATAAAGTCATAGGGGTTGGCTCCTACAGGACAATCATTTGCCTTTAGTCTGGGTACATCATATCGGGAATTCCAATAGCAGGTTGTCTGTGCTGCTTTTAGGAGCATCTTAATTAAGGGGATGTATTGTCCAGCCCAGGGGACGGTTACTCCCTGATCGGGGTTGTAGGAGAAGTTGATTCTGATGATTTCAAAGGAGGGATCCTCCTCTAACTTACCTTCGTCCTTCCCTGCCTTCATCTTCTGTGGGGTCTCAATATCTACGGCTAACCATGAGGAGGTGCAATGGAGAAATCCCTTCACCCATTCCCTAAACCATTCCGCAGGAGGATCTACTATCAGTTCTGCAGGTTCCTCCCTCCACCTCCTCTGAAGGACATCCTGAGCAACCTTGAGATCGAATAACAAGGCCCCAGTCATACCGGGTTTGGTTAGGGCATGGTTGGGGTGGAAGGTGGGGACGATTTTCCCTGAAGGACAACCATGCCAGTTCTCCAGCTTGAAATCCTTCTTAGGGAGTCTAAGGGCATTCCTGACAGCGAGACTTCCCATGGCCAACATGACACTGGGTTGGTCCCAAAAGCCATCATCTCCTTCCTGAGCTACGACCATTCTTATGGAATCCCTATCCCACCCCAGGCGGGAGTAGAGGCGATTTAGTAGGCCTCCAGACCTCCCCTGGAAGGGCCACACCCCTTTATCCATCTCCGCATAGAGGAGGATAGGGGCATTCTCGGGGCCCACGGGGGGGATCACCACATTCTCCTATAGGTAACCGTCTTGGTTTCGTAGTTGATATCAGTGATCTGGTGAGAGACGACTGATCGTCTACGTGGACGCACATCGTAGAAATCAATTTGCATGTCATGCCTGAGTAGGATAATACCCCCAGGTTTGGAGCATACAAACGTTGAGATGCCCTCAACCTCGATTGGCTCTAGCCGTGATATTGGTGAGTCAGTCCATGTAGCCTTTCCTAAACCAACTGCACCCAGGAAGAGACCACATGCCTTGAGGAAGGATCGTCGGGAGGTCATCAGTCCTCCAGACCCATGTTCCATTTCAGATCTACCAGTTGCCCCAGGGTGAGGTTCATGACCTCCCCGGGGGAACACCCCTCCTTTATGAGCAGGTGCCTGAGAGCTACCTTCCTATCCTTATACATCTGCATCAACTGGTACTGTTCTTCCTGGGGGGATAGGTTGGTCATTGACTCCTTTAGAAGGGTACGTTGTCTGGGAAGTCCAAACCACACCACCAACACTTAGGTTCATAGATGGTGCGATCTCTTTGACAGCGGGGGCAATTCATCTTCTTTGCTTGGACCTGGGGGGCTACCTTGTCAGCTCCCTTACTGGTCACTACGGAGTAACCTCCACCTACAGGGGTGGAAGAAACAATCCCTCCATTGGGACCAACGTGATAGCTCTTTGTTGATGGGGATGTACCAACTCCGGGGAGGGTCATTTGCTGTCCCATCGCATCCCACTTATCCAGGAAAGCCATGAGCATCAGTCGGGCTTCTTGCCAGTATTGTGGGCCAGGGGGAACGAACCATTCCTCTAAGATCGCATCACCGTCAGTGATCCAGCGCATTCCTCCAGGGATTAGACAGAGGGCTACCATACTGGCTAATGGCCCTTTGGCGGTATCATCACAAGCGGCTAGGAAGGCTCCTTGCTTCCCTGAAGGGTATTGCACTTCCCCCTGCTCAACCCTCCATCTCCCATGAGGTGGACACCTTGTTAGGAGAATCACACAACCTCCCTCAAGATCATCTCCAACTCCTTCCTCACCATATCCGTGATATGCCCAGCGGAGAGGAGATGCAATCTCTTCTCAGCCTTACTCCCAAAGGTCCCATCAGCACTCTCCAGGGCTAAGAGGGCCATCTTCAACATCCTCCTCATCTCAAAGATAGACATCAGTTCTGTCTTAGGAACCATCATAAAAATGCCTCACATCCACATACCCCTCCCCCCCATCCTCCCCATACATCTCCATCAAGTTATCCCCCACTCTCCCACAGATCTGGCAGATATATGCCCTGGGGTTCCGAGGGTGATGTTTGGGACTGTGACGACCTCGAAGGAAACATAGTATCTTGCTCATCAACTTCCTCCCTTTCCTGATAGGTATAGATGGCTCTTCTAACAGCCCTGAGACTTTCCAATTCCCTCTCAAGTGATCTCCGGGCATATTCTCTTCTCCTCATTGCAGGATCCACTGCACCTCCCTAAACCTTCTTCACCCCCACTGCTCTCAAACCCTTCTCGGTATTGAGGGGTTTGAAAGTCACGTTATCCCCAGCTTCAATAACCTTAAACTCCTTGGTCGCACTAGCGTGGAAGAAGTATTCGTCCCCCTTCTCATCCAAAATAAATCCAAAATTCCGTTCCCTTACCAGGGTACTAACCGTGCCTGACATTTCCACTCACTCCCCCACTGAGGGGGAGCTTGCGCTCCCCCCCTAAGGAATTTCTTAGATGGAACGGAAGTTTTCCAACCCTGCGAAGACACTCACAGAGGCACCACAGGAACAGGTGAATCGATTGGAGAAGGAGCCATCTTCATGCCTGGGGATTGCTCCATACGAGACCCCTGCTTTCGTGGTGAAGGACTCCTGGCGGTACTTGGCTCCACAACCCTTGACCCCCTGCTGAACCCCTCCTCCATCCTCCTGACGACCAGGGATGAAGATGTCCTTCTTAGGGGAACAACTGGCGCTATAGGTCACATCAGCCACAAACTGATCCCCAGCATGCTTATCCAGGGCCTTGGTGTAGGTGGAGATGGAGCCAACGGAACCCTTCTCCCTCAGGGCCTTGAGGAGGGAAGCGAAGGCATTCTGAGGCTTCCCCCTATACTCCCTGGTTTCATTGTTGATTCTGACCCAGAAGGGGAGACCTGATGCGGAGAGGATGAGGGCCTTGGTATCCTCGAAACGGACTTCAAGCTTCTGGCCATTCGGGGTATCCAGAAGTTCATAGGCTTCCTTCACGTTCTCAGGGATGGTGAAGCGATAGGATCCAGGTTGAGGAGGGTCAGGCCTTTGAGCCTTCCCCTCCTGGAGTTGGTCTAGGTCGGTTACGGTTACGTCCTCCTCGGGGAGGAGGTCCAGATCGTTTAGAGATGGCATTTGTCTTCTTTCTGTTTTCAAGGGTTTCTATAGTTGAGTCCAGAAAATACGTTCCCTTTGCCTCTCCGTACTGGAGTTCCCTCACCTCGGTAGCTCTCCATCTCAGGTATGCCTTGATTGCTCTGTTGAGAGTAGAGGACTCGATTTGAATATCAGGAACGCCGTTGATGACTACTTGGTATCTCACCTCCTTGCTATAGCCACTGGAGGAGCAACAGGCGGATATGCCCTCTTGGGCTCTGCTACAGCAACCGCCTTGGGGGGATCAACCTCTATAGTGTCCAGGTACTCCTCTTCCAGAACCTTCACCGCTGGTGGGACAGCAACCCTAGGACCGGACAGTTCCCTCTTCCCTGTTGGGATGGAGGAGACCTCTGTCTCATCTAACATGTTCAACCCGAGGATGGAGAAGGTGACCCTCCTCTTAGCCTTGGTCTCACACTTCAGGTAAGCGTTGCAGAGAGCCTCCCCCTGGAGGCCCTTGATGGGTACCGCTCCAGTGGCGATATCCTTTCTCCCATCGGGCATGGTGGCTTCAACACGGTACATGTACACATCTGCATTCCCCTGCATGGGGCCATCGTAGAGGAGGGCTAAGGAGACACCCTTCAATCCGCGCAACTGTTCAGCAGCCCCCTTGTTCGCATATGGGAGTAACCTCCCATCTTGGGTCTTCATAATGTCAAAGGGTTTCATGGCGGGGTTGAGACCCAGGGATTTGGCCAAGTTATACAGGAACTTATTACGATCCTCTAGGGAGAACTTGGACAGGTCCCCCTTAACCAACATAGCCTCCATTGCTTCCTGATACTTATCCGCAACAACGATCTCCTCCTTCATGACAGGTACCATGTCTTCGCTCATTCAGGCTCCTTTCTCGAAATACTTCAAAGAGGCATGACCTATATGCCAGTCTTGACAGATAGGGCATTGGTAAACGTGCAGACCCCTCTTATCGGCCTTCTTCTGCGGTCCCCCCTTACGCCTCTGTACTGCAAGGAGGTGACACTGGGCTTGCTTCCTACTCGCATGTCTTACCTTCCCCTTACAAATCACCGTCTGTTCAGTTGGAGTCATCTCGAATCTCCAGCAGGGGCATGTCTAAAAGCACCTGGAAGAGTCCCCTGATCTCCTCTTCCCCTGCTTTCATCCTCTTCATCTCATCTATCCCGAGGAGCATCATTGCGGTAGCTGTGGTGTGGTTGGAGGGAATGGCCCAGGCAACCATGGCCTTCATGATGGTGGTTATGGTGTCCTGGAGAATGTCCAGGTCGGTGACATGCCCTTCCACCTCAGTCATTGAAACTGTCCAGGGATTTCCAGCCCAGAACAAACCCCACTATCACACCTCCTAGAAAGACTCCGATTATGGTTAGGGTGAAGAGGTAGGCGGTCATACCAAACCCCTCTCTCGAAACTGCACCACCTCGGGTTCATGATGGGGTTCTCGACGGATGTACTTCCCTGATCCTAAGGGGTCCTTCCAATTGTCATCCTCACGGAAGCAGATCTTCACGAATGGGCAAGGGGAGCCATATCCCTGACAATCGTAACTGCGGGGGAAGAGAACAGTGAGGAGGTCTTGGTAAACCTCATTATCCCACCCCTGGAGTTGCTCTACCTGATATGCCTTCCAAAGGTTCTTGATCCACCCCACCTCATGGTTCTTCATAGCGAGGAGATACTGTCTTATCATGTGCGTCTGTCTATCGTATGGACCTATCTGCACAAAGTGTGACCAGAGGTTACTCTCGGGGAGGGTATCGATCAGCCATTCTGAGGGGGAAGGGTGAGGGAGTTCCCACACTGGAGTCTTATCAGCCCAATACCCTGTGGTACGAACGGAGGGTTCGGTGATGGGTGGGTTACCGGGAGAGTAGTTCACATAGCAGAAGTCGGAGAACTGCTTCTTGAACCCATCTTGTTGCCCCTGCTTCTTGAACTTATTCCTCCCACCCTTCACAAGGGCCCAAACGTAATACTGGGGGACAGGCTCCCCCCTTCTAGCTTCCACAGCAGCTGTCCCGATGGCCATCTGGACGGAGTTTCGGAAGGAGGCCACATATCCCTCATCCACTGAGGAGGTGGTCTTGAAATCATGGAGGGTCAGGACCCCATCACTCTTCCTTCTGGCTATGAAGTCCGGTCTGCCCATCTGCCCTATCAGATACCCTTCATGTTCGATATTGAGAAGCTCTTCCCTCTCAACATCCACAATGTCAAACTCCTTGAGGAGGATGGGGAGGTGAACCTTCACCCACCCCCGAACTAGTCCCTCCACAAGGGTGAGTTGCTCTTGGAGAACCCACTTACCCTCTTCAGGGTTCTCCATGTCCAACCAACCATCCTTCTCCACCAGGGTTTTGTAGGCTGCCAACATTGTAGAAAGTAACGGGTTGAGAAATCCTCGCTCCTGGGCTTTATGAGGGTTAGTCTTCGCCGTCTCCAATACCGTCGCCAAGATCTCATGAACCGATATCCCGGAAGTTAAGGGGATAGACTTGGCCGCCTTTACTATCCCCGTACCAAAAGCGTGGTAACTCAGGTAACGCTTCATAAGACATTCTTCTAGTCCTGTCTTATAGCGGGAACGGTCAGTAAGCCAAATCGGTTGTGTCATCATGCAGCCTCATCCAAACGGGCAATACGCTCTTTGTATGGCTTCGCGTTAGGATGTTTGCGTTGGTATGTAGCTCGACTGCTCTTGGCTGCACATGTGCTACAGCGACGGCCATAACGAGACTTGTGCCAGAGTGTATTACGTTGCGAATAGGGATGTCCTTTGGGACAATGTGTACGATTACCAGCCCAGCGGGGACTTCTAGCAGTATTGGCAATCAAGGTAGTTGGGTTCAAGTGATCTGGGTTCACGCAGGCACGATTCTCACAAAGATGATCTAGTACTAAATACGCTGGCACAGGTCCACGTAATAGTTCATACGCTATTCTGTGTGCCTGACGAACTATAGCAATGCCTCCTCGGGGTTTGTGATTGATCTGAAAGACTCCATATCCATCCTTTTTATAGGCTAACCAGTTCCAACAGTGTCCCTCTTTCCGATCCACCTTAGCCCAAAACCACTCCTGCTTCTTGAGAGACATTTCCACTAGTCCTTCACCTTGTCATGCCTATCAGGCTTAGTTAGATCCTCAGTAAGGAGACGATAGAGATATCCAGAGGCGTTGAAGATCAGAGCGTTGAGAGCATCTTGAAGGTCATCCTCACAGCTCTCCCCATCCCCAAGGTGCCACTCATGTAATTCCCAAACTCTATGGAGATGCCTCCAAAGGGAGTCCATATAGGATTGGTAGGTGAAGCCCTTCTTCCAGTTGTCCCCAGCCCTTATCGATCCATCTTTCTGGAGGCGGTTCTTCTGCATGTACTCGGCGTAGGATTTGACCACCAATGGGTCCATGAACCTTGCATACTGCAGCTTGGAATTGTCCAGGTCCCTGGTAGCTCCAGTGTCAAAGGTACGGATGAAGGGATCTGGTGCATTCTTGTGATTGGTTGTAAGAGTGATTTCTTTTAATCGGTGATCGGGGAGAGGGGCGGAGAACCAGTCTGGGGTCTTGATGGGCCCCACATTCAACTCCTCATCCAAAGGTTGGAGAGAATAAGCGTCCAGGATGGGAATCCCAATCCACTCCGCAACAGCCCTCTCAGCCCTGGCCCCCTTACTCCCCTCCCACCCTGGGAGCATTGCGATGTGGGTACAGTCCTCCAGGAGAGCCCCTAGATCTCTCTGGGCATACTTCCGATCAGCATCCTCCCCATCTGGATCTATGGACTGATCTGCATCATCCAGGGCAGCTGGATTCACCACATCCCAGCCCTCATCCAAGGCCTTCTTCTCAGCCTCATAGAAGGCAGGGTAGTTGTTTTCTGGGAGGCCCTTCATGGGGCCTGAGAGGTAGAGGAGCCCCAGAGGACGATCATTGTCCTGCTCCTCCCGGCAGAGGTCACATGGGCAGGGGACTTCATCGTCCAGGTATGTACTCAAAGCTGCCCCTGGAGGTAGAAGCGAAAGGGTTTGCCCTTCGTGGTTGAATCAAATTTGCTGATGAATCGTTGGGCTGACCTGGGGAGGGGGAGGCAGGGCTGATCGAAGACACCAAAGATGACCCGGTCACACTTCACCTGGGGATAGGCTTTAATATCAGGAGGCACGGATAATCTATCCCGGATTGCGAGGGCAACAGGGCAGGAGGTTATTCGTGCTCCAGGGAGACCACAGAGAGACCTCCCCCGACGTATGTGCTTTTCCGTAACCTCCACCAGTAACCTCACTGATCCCTCCTCAAGGTCTCCTCAACCCTCCTCAACTCGATCTGGAGATCCTCCCACTTCATTTTTCGCAATCTGCTGTAGAGAACCCACATCTGGTCCTCTATCGTCACCTTGGGCTCTGTTATGGGGCTCATTTAGGTCTTTCTCCTCACTTTGCAAAATCTTCCACAGGTGGCCCTGTAGGGATTGCAGAGTGGATAGTGAACTATCCATGAGGAGGTGTCAAGGGGGTTTACATGTCTCTTAAAGAAGTCATTTATTAGTCACAAATGGCGAGAGTGTGACGGGAAAGAAACCTGACTCCTATACAGCTCAAGGAGTTGTAAAAGAGGGGAGTGAACAAAAACCTCTCCCCTCCAATCTGGGCTATTGGAATGTGTCAGATAGGTGGGTTGTAAGGATTGACTTCCGGGGATTGTAAAGGCGATTCTATCCCCTTGGCGACCTTGGGGAGGGCCTATGCTGGAGTGATGAGTCGAGCGATCCTGAGGTGGAGGGATGCAAGGAGAGGGCCAGGAGGGGACATCTGAAGTTCCATCCAAAAAGAGCCAAGGCGTTCCTCGGGGAGGTTTCGTCGGATATTGCTTGGGTCTGGGAGCCGATGATCCCCCTGGGGTCTCTGTGCCTGTTTGCAGCCTACATGAAACTTGGGAAGTCAACTTTCCTCTATGGATTGTTAAAGTGTATCGCCAGAGGGGAGCCCTTCCTGGGCCTCCCTACCCGGAAGGTCAACGTATTGATCCTAGCTGTGGAGGAACACCCCAGGGAGGTTAGGAATAGGTTGGAGCACTTCGGGGTGACAGAGGCAGATGATGATGGGATCTTCATCCACGCTGGACGCCTATCCCCCTCCCCGAAGAACTACTCCGATATGGCCACCTTCATTAAGCAGGAGGATATTGGATTGGTGGTCTTAGATACCCTGGCTGGATTCATCGGGGTGGAGGATGAGAATTCCAACTCAGAGGTCTTGAATGCCATCACCCCCCTCCTCACCCTAGCCCGCTCAACCGGGGCAGCTGTTCTCTTGGTCCATCACTCCGGGAAGGGGGAGGGGAATGGTGGGAGGAATATTAGGGGAGCCTCTTCCCTCTTCGGATGTGTGGATCAGGCAATGATGATGTCCTCCTATGGGGATGTAGGGGGGACCCAGAGGCAGATAAACACCCTTGGGAGGTATGAGCAGACCCCGAAGACCCTCCTCCTTGACTATGTTAATTATGAGTATGTATTCCTAGGAGCCCCTATGCAAATTGATCTGACGGCGGCTAGAGAGACCTTGGTAACCATCCTGCAGAGAAGTAAAGATCCTCTCAACATTAATGAGCTAGCCTCCCTAACAGGGTTGAAGCTCTACCATATCAATAAAGCCCTGACCATCCTCCCTGAAGGGGTTGTTAGAAAGGGGAAAGGGGTGAGGGGGGAGCCCTTCCTGTTCTCTTGGGCTGGTAACGGAGTATAGGAGGAAAGTGCCCCTTTTTCTGGGCCAGGGAGGGGCCACCCCTGAGGGGAACTAGAGGGGGAACTTCCGAGGAACTTTGTGGAAGGGGACCTCTCTAGTCCGGAGGGTTACGACTTAGGTGGAATGGTGGGCCTGATCCCCTTGCCCCTGAGCCTGGGTGTAGTTGGTCGGGAGGTTGGAGGCGAAGATCTCCAACGCCTCACAACATGTGTGGAGGCTGGATGCGATGTCCCTAATCCTGGAGGGGTTGTTGGCGGCGGAATCCAACTCCTCGGTTAGGGTTTTGATCTTGTTCACCTGATTGATCACGGAAGCCTTCTCGTTCGTCATCCGATCGGTCATCTTCATATCCTCCCTTTCAACCTAACGACTAAACTTCTCCCCCGTAGAGGGAGCAGTCCTGGTCCAAGCAATACCCCTCCCAGTAGGTCTCCAGTTCCTCCCACTTAACCTCCCCCCCACATCTAGGACACTTTGCCCTTGGGGGGGTGGAAGGGGGGGTCTGGATCACCGGGGGTAAGGAGCGAATGTGTGTCTGCCACTCTACGTTTAACGTCCTTGGAGACCGGGAAACGTTCATTCATCGCCTCCACCTGTGCAGGTTTACACCTCAAATCGGTGGGTGTCAATACCCTAATTGTGGTCGGGAAAGATTCCCCCTTGGTTGAAAAGAAAGGACTTGACAAAGAGGCAAGGTGCGTCTAAAAGGTAGACATCAGGGGCATTCAGGCCCCTTTGGGAGGATACATGGCATCAGCTCTACGAGTTCACAGAACGCATGGGGATAAGGATGAGAAGCCTAATTGTGCCACCCCGGGGTGTTGGGAAGCGGCTAAGGTGACTGGGTTCTGTGGGGCTTGCTATGCAGGGTGGAGAAGACTTCGGGAATCTGACCATGCCAGAGCTGAAGACCTACTTCCAACGTACCCAGAGGATTGCTGCCAGGGCCTCAGGGCAGATGAACCTCACCAGACGAGCATCAAAGCATTCCCACCTGAAGGCTGTCTGATATGCCCCTCTCCCCAGAAGATGAGAAGAAACGTCAGGAGGCTATACAACTACGTCTTGATGGGACGATGCCGGCTGAGATTGCGGAGAAGCTCGGAGAGCCAAAGGTACGAATTCAGTCTTGGCTCACTATGGCTGCGAGTCGGCGTGGGGTAAAGTACAACAAACAGCAAGAGAAGAAGGAAAGAAGAACCCATACCCCTGAGTTCAAAGCCGAGGTTATCTCTCATGTAACCGCTGTGGGGCTTAAACCAAAAGGAAGGGGAGAGTCTCTTCCTGGAGGCATCCTTGATGTAGCTACGAAGTTCAACCTTCCCCCCAGCGCGGTCAGACGTTGGTACATGGAAGCTCAAAGGGTTCAAAGGAGGGCTAAGAAGGCAGGGGTTCAATTGGCTCATCCGCAGTTTAGGAAGGGGCCCCCGGGGAAGACCAAGGTCATCCTGGGGGAAGTGGACGAGGGGACAGAGTTGGAGCAAGTCAGCAGAGAAAGGGACATCTTCATGGCGGCTCTAGAGATCATGATCCGGAGACAGAAGAAGTGAGGGCAGTATGGTGGATAGGCAGGATCAGAAGGACTGGATTAGCGATTCCAGGCACTCCATCTTCATCGGGTATGTGTTTGGGGTACTAGTCTCCAGTTGGGAGGGGAAGGATCCTTACCAGATCAGGATCGTAGGGCCAGCTCCAGGGGGGGATAGGGGGGAGGCGAGGAACTTTGTGGTTATGCACACCACCCTGGGGACCTACAGATTGACTATCGATCTGGAGCAGGATAAGTGATCTATCGTAACCATCTCATCTGTGACATCTGCTGGGAGCAGTACCTGGAGGGGATAGACCAGTCCTATAGGTCGCAGAGGAGAGTCGGAAAGGTCCCTCCCAAGGGGATCTGTTGTAGATGTGGGAGGAGGGTGGAGAAGGGGAGCTATGTTAGGGGGATCTTAGACGACTTCCGTTGTTGCGAATGTGCGAAGAGGGAGACGGGATGATGAGATTTGTAATGAACGACCTCCCCCAGCAGATCACTGCCCTTCTGGAGGAGAGCAAGCTCAATTGCGCCTCTCCAGAGGTTGCCCTTGCTGTGGTCTGGGTGGGGTTGGTGCAGATGAGCAGTGTGGGGTTGCAGGAGGGTCTAGCCCATGACCTTGTCTGCTCGGTCTGGATGATTCAGGGGATTACTGGGGGGGATCCAGGATGCGTTCCGAACTGACCCCCCAACCTCCCCCTGACCTCTGGTATTGGCTAGACACCGGTTGGGGCTGTGGGGCGATCCTGGTGAGGAATGGGGTGGTTGTGGATGGGGCTCCGATCTTCATCCGCCTTTGGGGCCAGAGGCTGGAGAAGATGAAGAGGCTCTATCAGGTGGCTCTCCTCCAATGACCCCCTGGTGGAATTCTCCCTCCTTCAACCCCATTGAAGACGATTTGGACATCCTCATGGCAGACGCTACAGCCCTCCTGGGAGTCCTCACTAGGCTCTGCTCGGCTCTACAGGATGAATTGAATCCTCGCCTACAGTCCACTAGGGTCCAGGTGGCCCTCCTCCACGCTCAGTCCCTTTTAGGGGTAATCAACAAGAGAGACTTCCCTAAATCTTCCCCAAAGGGGGGACAAAGTGAAGGTGGGTGATTAGCCCACCCTCACTTGGGCTGAGCTGACTATCTCAAATTGCTCAGATCCCACCTTGCCTTCTTGTCAACTGGTACTGTCTAGCGTATAGCCCAAACCCCCATAGCGCATCTCTACGATATGCACTAACTAGTTCGGTAACCCCATGAGGGCCGGGATGTTGGGGAAATTAGGCCCCTCACTGTTCCCTGTTTTCTTCCCATTTAGCAACGCTTTCGGACGGGTCCGCTGAGAGTGGGTGTTTGTGGCACCGGGGGCTTCAGCTGGGAGCCACCCACCATAGGTTTCTGTTGTCATGGCCAGGGTGGCGTGACCCAGTTGCTGCTGGACCCACTTGGGAGGCGTCCCCCGAGCAATGTGCTGAGAGCCGAAGGAGTGTCGCAGGCTGTGGAGGTTGAAGTGGTCAGGGAGGCCTGCCTTCTTCAGGAGCCAATGCAACTTGAAGAGGAGGTGCTTTCGCACTTGCTCCTCATCCGCCTCCTCCATGGTGGAGGGAAGCTCAGGGAAGAAGAACCAAGCGTTGGGGGAGAGGTCAGAGGATCTCTCTCGATAACCCTCCAAGGCCTCCCAAAGAAGAGGGGAGACTTCTACTTTCCGGGTAGAGCTGGCAGTCTTGAGATGCCGGGTCTGCCCCTCATGGTTGTGGATAATCAGATGGCTCTCCGTGACATCCTTTACCTTTAAGTGGAGGAGTTCTCCGATACGGAGGCCAGCCCATCCCAGAGTGGCGTAGATGGGGAAGAGGGAGGGGTGATGTTCAAGAGAGGTTTCAAAGAAGAGAGTCATCTGGGGTTCATCCATGGCCTTGACAACCTGGATCTCACTCTTTCCTCCCCAAAGAGTTTTTCCCAGTTTGGCAGTGGGGCTCTTGACAATGATCCCTGAATCTACAGCCCAGCCGAAAAAGAGGGAGAGCTTCTGGACGAGAACCTTCTTGGAGGCCTTGGAAAGGGTATCTCTGGAGTAGAGCAACTCTCGGAGAATTCCTAAGTTGATGTCCACCATCTTCTTCTTTCCCAGCATCGGGAGAATGTGAAGGCGGATGTTGCTCTCCACGTTCCTGATGGTCCCTGCTGAACGATCAGAGCCTTTGGAGGAGTAGAGCTTCAGGAACGTTTTGGCATATTCCTCAACAGTGATGAAAGGATCATAGTTGGAGGATTGGGGTCCCTCTCTCTCCATTAGGATGAACTTCGCATCCGCCTGTTGAGCCTCCAGTTCAGTGGAGTAAATCCTCTTGAACCGAAGGGGTTTGCCTGCCACATCCTTCTTGGTAGGATGAAGACCGTCCAATTGCCAGACAGTCTTCCCTAACCTCTTGATTTCCGTGATCTTAGCTTTTCTCATTCAACCTCCTCCACTCACCTTACCTAATAGCGAGGGGAAGAGTCCAGAGAAATCGAATGGAAGGGAAAGATACCCTAGGTCTGCTTCCTACCGCTCTGCCGCAGGGCCATCTTCGGGAAGGCCTTCATCAATTCTAGGGAGGTTAGTTGGAACCTAACCATCATTTCAGCATGTAGGGAATGGCTTAGATGGACACCCTCATTAATGATTCTGGTCAGATAACTGGCGGTGATGTTGAACTCCTTCGCTAACTGACGAATGGAATACTCGCCTACCCCCACCCTTACCTTTTTGTATTGGTCATGTGCTCGGAAGATGGTTGGAGTAAGGGAGGCCTTCCCATATGACTGAAGGAGACGATTGATGGAGTCTATGTTTCCCTGAAGGGAAAGGCAATCCATCTCCATCTCATACTGTATCTGGCGAAGATGACCCAAAGAGGACTCTATCAGGGCCTTCTCTTCTTCTAACCTTTGGATGAAATCTGGAGAGGGTGGTGCAGGAAAGGTAAATGGGGGGACATCTCTGTCCCCCCAACCCTCGAACCGTCAATAATTCAGGGCTCAAAGCATTTATGTGCTGCTTCGCCCCCACAACCTATACGTCTCTCGCAGACCCCACAACACTCTTCCTGACAAGACTTGAAACTGGGGTAGCATACTTCGTTATGCGCTCCATCGCAGGAGGGGTTTCCATTTCCCCCACCAGACCCACCACAATCGATGATGGGTTCTCCGGCCTCATTGTATCCAGGGAGGCAGGACTTCCCACAGGTACCGCAAAGGTGAGTCCCCCCACATCCATCCGGGACCCAACTACATCCCTCACCTGTGGAATAACCACAGGAGGTTTGGGCAATGCATCCCCCTGGGTCTGGTACAGGGCCAGGGTTTGTCCCGGGGCAAGACCAACAAGACATCCCCACATCGGCTATGGTCGTATGGGCACAGCTCTGAGCACAGGCATTACATACTCCCTCATCCGAGTGGAGACCTATCTGCTCACAGGTTGGGGCTTGGAATGTAGGAGGGTTGAATATGTCCTGGCAGGCATAGTCCCCTGGGAGACCTTCGGAGTTGGGGATGAGTCGCCAGTCCCCACACACAGGACCATTGATGGTGACCTGGGATCTTGTCCCGGAACAGGAGAAGCGTACATAGGGCCCTCCCCCTCCCCCCTCACAGAGCATGAATGGGGTGCAGAATTCTGGCCCTAAGAAGACCGATGTACAGGCGTTGAACTCCCGGCAGACCAGGGGCCCTCCCCCTCCTGGGGCACAGCTTGGGTCTGGGTTGCGGATAAGGGGAGGTTTGGGAGCGATTGGGGGTTGTTGTCGTGGGTCATTCTTAATGGTGTTGTTGTCACAAGGGGTTGGCTGCATCGGGAGCATTCCATCACTGTCATTGTTGCTGATCTGACAGAGTTGATTCATAATGCTCCCCCCAGCACTATCCCCACAAAAGGCGGTGGGAACATCACCTAACCCCATGGTGTGTCCTACTTCGTGCATGACGATCTTTTGAAAGAACTGTTCCCGGTTGAATTGCCCAAACTTATCCACATCCACAGTAATGGTGGCGAAGATGATTCGCCTCCCAGGGATCCCTGTGGCTACAGTGATCCCAGCTGCTCTCCCCCTTGCGGTATCTGGGATCCTCCCCATTACTATCACCAGATCTGTTAGGCCTGGACCGATGTCAGTGTCAAAGACAATGTTTGAACCATTGTCGAAAGTGTTGGCAGCGTTCCATTCGTTCAGGGCCTTCATAGCGGCAGTTTTGTAAATGCCTAACCCAGTGAGATCTACATGGACATCTTTCTCCCTATCCCATCCTGCGAAGACCCAATAGGGAGGGCATTTGGTTGCTGGTGGAGTGGGTCCTGGGACGAAGAGGAGAAGGGAGAGGAGGAGAGCATTCACCGCAGACCTCCAGTTGCACAGGAACTAGCCCTCAATACCGAGGTGATGTTGTCTGGTTGGGGTTTGTGCCCGTGGATCAACTGGAGAATAGTCCTCCCCCCTGGTTGAATCTCGTAGGTCTCCCCGAGGTTGTAGGAGGTGTAGTCATTGGTGGGGGAGAGGTAGGTGAGGAAGACAATATATTTGTGTCCAATCACCAGGGGCCATTCCTGGGGGACTAGGAATTGGATGTGGTCATTGGGGATGTTGTCGATCACCCCTCCAATACGTGCAATGGTGATTCTATCCCCAACCCTCAAGTTACCCTTCAATATCTCATTCGCCTCAACCTTGTACTCCGTGAAGATGAAGCTCTCATCTTTTGAGAGTACAGGTCTGGCGTTGTAAGGGGTAACGATAGCTACAGTGTCGGCTGTGCAGAAGGTGGATTGGATTCTAACCTCCTCACCCTCTTTGGGGATTTCAAGGTTGAAGGAGTAGGCTGTGGAAAGGTTAGGTAAGAGCTTCCTCCCGGTTGCGTAGGAGGAGAAGAGATGTTCGTGGTAGCGGTGTCTCTCGTTCCTGGCTTTGTATCCCTCCCTGGTGGTGGCCAGGGGCTCCACGTCTGGGGGGGCTGCAAGGGAAGGGCATTGGAGGAGCAGAAGGGTGATGGGGAGTGCGACTATGCACGCGACAAGCAGCTGCCTCAAGACTCTCAAGTGTGGCCTCCTTTTGAAGTGTGTAAAAGGACTCTACACTCTTCGGCTAGAGGGGTCAAGGGGGGTGATTACCTGAGGAGACCTCCTAGAGAGGGAGTGGGGACCGGACTCAACACCGGTTGTTCCTTTCGCTGGCTTGGCTCACGGTTGGCTGTGCTCAGCGAGGAAAGGAGAAGCAGTGAGGAGAGGCTTGCAATCCTCCAACCCCACGCAAGCTACCGAAGTAGCCATGCTGTCCCGTGCATTCATGCTTACCCTACGTCCTTCCGTAGTGCCCCACCTTTGAGTACAGGAGAGGGGACTCGATGGAGCCAAGGAGGGCAGAATGTTAGTGCATTCCTCCCAGGCCGGATTACTCCAGGCCCACTCCCACGAATCCCCACTTCTATGCTCACTCAAGACCAAGCACTGGTGTGCCGTTGTAGTAATCAATATTGTCAATGCCCTTAACCCGGGCATCTGGATACTTCGCAGCGAATAACACCAAGGCTGCTTCAAATGACTCCGCTGCAGCGTAAATATGACCAACCGTTAGCTCACCGTATGCTCCTTGGATTTTAATCTGCTGAGTCAATCTGATAGTGAACAGTTTAATCATTCCCTAATCTCCACATAACTAGCCACAATCCATCCCCCTGCCAACACCCCAGCCCACCCCGAGGATTGCCCCTTCCCACCTGGGCAGCCCCTGCACCGAGGAAGAAGAGGCCCAAGAAGACAAACAATATGCGCCGGGATTTACTCATCGATGAAGTACCTCTCTTTAGGAAGATGTTCCCCACAAACCCACCTCACATTCGCTTCTTCTAACCAGGACCATACCGTTGCCTTTCCACACTTCCAGCAGAACATCGGGGGTAGTAATTGAGGATGAGATTTCGGGCCTCTCTTGGGAGGATGAGATAAGCGTTCCTTTCTCAGATTTTCCACTTCCTGGAAATGAAACCACTGCTTCCTGTTTCCCTCCTCCTCCACATACATAGGTCGGAGGGTTCCTCTCTTCATCAGGTCTCTTACCATACGCAGGGAGAGACCCAACCTTTGGGCGGTTTGCTTTAGGGAAAGAGGGGGAGTCAAGGGATATTCCGGGACGGAACAGCGCCGCCACGTCGAGCGGCCTCAGCAGATCCAGGCCGCGCGCCACCAGCAGGGTCGCCTCGGCCTCCGTCATGTTGTCCGGGAAGCTCACCAGCGTCTCTCCGTCCTTCGTCCAGACGTGGACGCGCCGCGGGATCCCGTTGGTCATCACTTCGACCATCACGCGCTGATCGTACGGCGCTCCGTTGCTCGGTGTGCTCACTTACCGCCCACGAATTTCATGATCGTCTCGATCGCCTCGGCCACACCCTCGACCGGCACATCCCACACGCGCACACCGTCCTGACCGTTGATCTCGCGATCGTCGGTGGACGCCACGCACTCGCCGTCTTCCCAGTGCAGGCAACCAAAGCGCACACTTGACCCACCTGGCAACTTAGCCTCGCTGAAGAAATACAGGAATCGATCGCCAGCGCCTTCCGCGCCGATCACCCATCGCGCCTGCGCCTCGATCACGCCGTCGCCTTCTCCACCGCGGCGTGGGCCGTCGCGTTAATGCGGTCGAAATGCCGCTCCGTCTCGGCCACGAAAGACTCGTCGCGTATCTGCACGAGCGCGGCAAGTAACTCCGCCTTCTCCTTGCGCAGCCGGCACACTTCCGCGACAAGCGGCGGAAGCCACTGGCTAGGGCGCGTGCCGCCCGGCCCGACTCTCCTGGCCAGCAGCGCCAGTTCGGTGTCTGTCAGCGGCGTGCTCAAGGGATCCGTGCCACGAAGCCGCCGTCGCCCAGCTCGGCCCCGTCGACCGCTCTGACGTTGAGGCTCGCGCACCGGCCGCAGATCCACCTCACGCTGTTGCCCCGTGCCCTTCCGGCGTCGCCGCCTTCGTCGCCCTCGACCTCGATGCTGGACAGCTGTTCCGCGATCCCGTCGAAGCTCCGCGCCAGCGACTCGGATTCACGCCAGCCAGGAGAGTATTCCGATTAATCATTACCTACCACCTTTACCCTGGGGAGCCATCTCCCTCCCCAGGGGACTAGCCGACCTCTTAGGCCGTGACTGCCTTCGCACCCTTCTTCCCCTTCGGCTGGGGGTGAGGGGCCACCTTGGGGCTCTCCACCCTGATCCCCAGGATGTCGTGGGTACATTCGGGACAAGTTATGCTCCTCCCAGCGGGTAAAGTCAAGAGCTTTTCCTGGATCTGGGAGTGGGTGCAAGGGGCCTCCACTTGGGGGACCTCCTCCGGGGGAGGATGACGGATCTGACTCGCCTCCGGATCCGCCAACTGACGTTCGGGTTGGGTCTTGTAGGGAGGTCTTCCCAGAGGCTTCCCGTTCTTGCTCAACTTCTCCCCGTACTTCGCTTGAGGGGACTTCTCCACCGTCTCTCCACCGTTCTTCTTCCTGTTCCACCAAGCCAGCTGTGCGGCGGAAGGTGCCTTCCCCCCATTCACCACAGGAACCCCTGCGGAGACCATGGGAGGGGTTCCCCCACCCCTGGTGAACCTCTGGGCCAAGAGAATCGCCAGAGCCCTGTCCTGGGGGGAGAGCTGGGTCAGACCCCATGCCACATCCGCCACCACTGCCCCTGTCATCACCGCTGGATTTGTCTGAGCCTTCCTCGGCATTATCCACCTACCTTCCAAAGGGTTTAACGTTTCAATCTCAACTGCCTTACCCCATCCAAGATGCCCCTACTGATCAACATCCCCTCACAGAGGTCACAATCGATGCTGTACTGTAAGAACCCTTGCACCACCTGCTCAACCTCGTAGAGCAAGAACTCCATATGAGCTTCGATAACCAGTCTACTCTCAACTATCCCTAACGTCAACTCCTTTTCAAGTATCTCTGCAAGTATCATCACCCGTGAGGGTTCCATGATATTTCCTTCACATCCGTATGACTTGTCCTTTCCAAACCCCTGGAGAGAGGAGGAGGGATTGCTTTCTTTTCCTAGTCTTGGATGTCTCGGGAACGTAAAGGGGGGGCCCAAAGGGGATCGTCAGGGGAGACGTGACTTTTCTTCAACCTGATGGAACGGATGGTGGAGGTACGGAGGTGTACTAATTTAGCTATTTCCGTATCCGACATACCTATATGGAGGAGGCGCTTGATTTCATCTACTTGGGAAGGGGGGAGGAGGGTTGTGAATCTACTCATGCCAGTTCCTGTTCCTCTAATATCTCCTTAACCTCCTCAAGAAGGTCAGCAAGGACCCATTTCTCCCTGTGGTCCCCATAGCGGACAAGGCGGACTCTTTCTTCCCCTACAGAGAAGGAGATCTTCCAGATGGTCTGATCTATCCGGGCTATTTCTCGGGCTGCTTTAAGGGTGGGATAGTGAGCAATACCGTTCTCTTCACTACGAGTTTGGAAAGACATCTCCCTTTCTCCTATAGATCAATCGTTATGGGAGGGTGGGTAGGGTCATACATCTCATCACAGATGGAGGCGTTGACGAAGATCGGGACAACATCCCCTATCGGGGTCCAGTGGTGCATTCCAGCGGCAGAATGGATATGCCCGAAGACATGGAGGGTTGGTGCTATCCGTTCGACAGCAGAGAGGAGGAGGAGATCTCCGACATGTTCCCCCCTTGGGATGAGATCCAGGATCCCCTTAGGTGGTCCATGAGTGACCAGGATATCCGTCCCCTCCGGGATCCTATCCCAATGGTCATGGGAGGGGGGGAGTTGGAAGGCCCAGTTGAAGAATCGGGGAGTCCATGGAGAGCCCCAGATCTTCAACCCCTCTATCTCCACCCCACTCTCTTGGAGGTAGTTGATCTGAGGATCATAGGCGAGGAGGGTTTGTCTAGCGAAGACTGGATCCTTTTGGAAGAGCCAATCATGATTCCCAGCGATTACCACCTTATGTTTGAAGGGTAGGGAGGCCAACCACTCTGCAGCTGCCTTCACCTCCCGAAAGGTCCCCATCCCCGTGAGATCCCCAGCATGGATGAGCATATCCCCTTCAGGGACCTTGAAGTTGTGTGAGAGGTGGGTATCGGAGAGGCAGACGATTCTCACTCATTCCTCAATATCTGGTGTATCCGTTGCCTTGTCATATGGAATATGTCACCAATGGATCGTAGGGAATGTCCCTCCTGATAAAGCCTCCTCATCAGATGTTGTCGATACTTCGCTGTTATTGTCCTATGTCTTCCTAATGGTCGTCCCGGAGGACGCCTATTGGGGAGATTCCATCCTGCAGACCCACACCAACGACAACGCTTGGGTAGATGGACATTCGCCATCCAGCCCCGTCCACAACGTTTGCAGGTTACGGGGGTTCGCATCCCTACCGTACCGAACTCCTCTCAATCGCAACCCCTCTCACCCTAACCCACCACTCCTCATACCTCCCCATCCACTCCTTCAGGAGAAGGGGATGGACGGTGTAGATTGATGCGGGAGGTTCTGGGGCGAGGAGGAGGGCAGCCAACACATCGTTGGTAGCAGGGGAGCCTAGGAGCTTCCCTGCCTCCTTCCTCGCCTCCTGCCCCCTCCTCCCCCTATCGTAGTCATCGATGACCAACCGGGCTAGCATGGTGAGCTTATCGTCTTCCATTTCAACCACCTTTCCTCAACCTGGATACATGGTATACAGCCCCTGGGGGGATGTCAAGACTTTCTTTTCCCTATCTCCACCACTTCCCCTTGGTCTGCTCATGCAATCTCCGATTCTGTTCCTCCTGCCTATCTTGATCCTCCTGCCACTTCCTCCCTGCCTCTGAGTCTTGGGTAGGGGTTGGCTCCAACCCAATCCTCACAATGATCACCACCAGAGCAATCGCTACTATCCCGGCAAAGAGCATTTCTTCTCCCTTACCTTAATACACAACGTAGATCTGTCTCATAGTGGGTCCTTTACTTTCCCCGATTAGCCGCCTGCCGGCGGCGACTTCACCACACAATCCCGATGAATTTTCCACAGTGAAATCAGGGCCTGCTTGTCACTTTGGATCGCAGCACTCTTCCATCCGCATGAACATATCGCTCGATCAGCGCCATCATGGTAGTAGAAACCACCATCACCAAATGTACAGGGCTCAAAGCGGATTAGTTCATGTTTATCACTCACAGTCCCTCTTCTTCCTCATCCTCCAACTCCAGGAAGTTCCTCTTCAACCCCAGGAAGTGGGCATGTTCCTTCAGGGCCTCCTCTGAGGGCTTGCCCTGCTTGAGGGATCCCTTCCCCCCGGTCATCTTCAACATGTGCTTCTCGATCTGTTCAAGCCCCTTCCAGACTCTCTTGGTTAACCGCTTGAGCTTCCTCACCCCTTCCAAGTCGAAGGACAGCTCGGTTGGCTTCCTCCTCTTCCTCATAGATCCTTCCTCCCCCTCACCTGATCAACCCTCCTCGTCACAGTGACACAGGTCTCCCCTGGGTTGGTTTGAAAATACTGATCCACCCCCTCCCACTCCAACCTCGCCTGACACGATAGCAGGGCAGCTGACGGGACACAAGCAGCACTCACCCCCGAGAAGTCCCTCCCAACCTGGATCTCCCTCCACACCCCCTCATAGGATCCTTGGATCCTGGGATTGGTCAGGCCGTTCACACAGCTGTGCAAGGCAACCCCTATCGCCATATCATGTTGATGTTGGGGGGACATCCGGATAGGGGGAGCGGTGGGAATGACCTTGTCCTCCACACAACCAACAGTGAGCAGGACCACTAGGAGGATAGGGGAGGGATCCAGTCCCTCCTTGGGAGGGATGAGGACCCTCAGGGCATACCCATACCCAGGGGTATTGTCGTACGCATTGAGGATGTGTTGGGAGGGGTGACTCACAGCCCCTCCTCCTCATGCACTTCCCCACACTCCAGGCAATAGCCGGGCAAGAAAGGTCCAACAAACTCCATCGGGATATTAACCCCCCTCATGGGGGGATTGTAGAACCCTTCGGAGGAACAGACAGAGAGCATGTCTTGACTCATAGTCATTTCCCTTCTGCCTTTGCCAATGCTGCCTCAAGTTCCCGACAAGAATCCGTCAACTGCCCATGCAATCTCCACTCCATTGCTGCATGTTTGGCTGCTTCCAGGAGGTCAGGGGCGGCTGAGATGAGACGGGCATTAGCGGTCGCCTCTTCTGCATCCTGAGTAGACTCGATCGTCGCGAGGTTGTTCCCGTCTGGCCCCCAAACTTGAGCCATGTAGCAGTGTCCTCGCGTGCCCTTTTGCGGGCTGAACGACCATGGCCCCGGAGTGTGTGTCACAATCCCTCCCCCTTCCCACAGCAAGGGAACACCCTCCCTGTATACCCCACATCCCCCAGGGTGCAGTCATTCCTCTCCACCCCATTCCGATCTGTCCCGGAGCCAAACTCCTCCCCTAGGGCCATCGTTAGGGCAGCCTCTCCTGACTCAGCCTCCAGGTTGAGGACCCAAGCTCCCCTTTGGACCTTCTTCGCCACGTCCTTACACCCTATGGAATGAATCTCTGCCATCTCATAGTCAGCGTTCTCGGGATTCATAACCGCCTTGAACTTCCTCATTATCCCCTCCAAGAAACCCCCAGTCACAGTGAGGGGGGTTTGAGCAAGGGATACAGCTATGGCTTCGTGATCTCACACCACGTCTTGACCTCATCCAGGATCTCTTGCGGTATTGCCTCCCTTCCCATTTGTGCCTGCCTATCCCACCACTCATCAAACGCTTTCACAGCCGTCTTTAGATACTCTCGCGCCGCTTGACGTGTCCTGAAGCGTTTACGAATTCGCAGGAGTGGCGCGTATACTTCCCAACCCTTGGCCTGACGCTTTAGGATGAAAATGTCGTTCGTGGCTCTAGTCATAGTCACTTCCTTCCCTATAATGTAAGTCACAGTTACTTAGATAGCAAGGGTTATTTAGGATGTGCGTTATATACCCTTACTCCCTACCCTTCCTCACAATGGCCCGCTGGATCCGGGCAAGGCGCAGACAGATCTTTCGGCATTCCTCTCCTCCTTCGGTGCCATCCTTCGCCAAGGAGCGTGCCTGCCTCTCATTCATCCTCGCAGCAAGGATCAGATTCCCAGCTGCTATGTTCTTCGCGTCCCTGATAGCCTCTGTCTCGCGTGAAGTGTTCATATGTGTCTAGCCTCCCAACCTACCTCCAACCCCTTCAGGATCCTCTAGGTTGGAAGTAGGGTGCGGGGTTAGGGCTCTACTCTCCCAACATATCCGCAATGATCAACATCTCATCCACCGGTAAAGCCTTATAGCGTATGGCGACCTTTGACGGCAACTGGTCGAACAAACGAAGGATCCTGGAAGCTTCTGCCGGGAGGATGTAAACGCCTTCTATGAAATTCTCTTCGGTCTTCTGTACCCCACTACGCTCTATATGGAGGAGGCGTGTCAACTTATCCTCACTCACAGTCGCCTCCATGTTCTTCCTTGACATACTCCTCCACTGCCGCTATGGAATTGTCAAGAACAATCCCACCGATGGGCTCGTCCGTCAGGTTCCAATGCTGGCAGGTAGCGCAATGCTGGCCCGCAACCCCGCCGCATGGTTCCAAGACGTCAACCGTTAAGGCAATCAATTCGCCCGAGTCCAAGCTATCACATTCTTCCCGATAGAATTTGTCACACTCGGCCAAATCCTCATCCGTAGGATGATAACGCCGGTCACACTCCTCCGATCCGCCGCTAGTTCCTTCAATTGTCTCTGCTAATCCATGAAGAATACGGGCTAGTTCCATCCCTCTGCTACCGGGTTCAAATGCGGCATTATCCGTTTTGACTTTCAATATGAACATAATGTCTAGCCTCCTAACCTAACTCACAGTCACTTGACTGGGCGTTAGGGTATGGGGTTAGCGCGGCAGTCCTGCAGCATCCTTCCAACCATTTGGATGATGTACCGTGTACGTCGTTCCTGGCTTGTCCGTGAGCACAGCGAGGGTATCCCAAAAACCCTCCGCACCCTTGCACACTCCGCAGCTGCAGTTACCTGCCGACCGCCACAAGGCTTTAGGTAACTCCACGAATACTATGTTGGTACCCTTGCGTGGCCATGAACGGGTGCCGTTCAGTTGGCGCTTACCTTCCACCATGGCAGCTAATTCAAGCTTGATCTGTGTCTGATCCTTCTTGGTCATATCGTTTCTATCCTCCTGATCTACTGCGTCTATGATTCTCATACATTCAATATAGGCCTCCGTACCCTCGCGCGCCATACTTATTCGCATACCGGGAAAGATACCCCGGAAGTAACCCGATATCCCTTGCAAGGGCACACAGCGCACGGGCCATCATGCACCATAGGTTCATGGCCACAGGTGCAGAAGGGTATGGCCCGGATAGCCCGCTTAAGCTCCCCGTCGCGATAGCCCTTACAAGGGCAAAGGGCACACCTACCACCGTCCGCAGGTTCATCGTGGTAGGCCTCCAGGTGCCCACAGAGACACTTCTGTTCGTTCGTTAGGGCTGTGAGTAGGGTATGGGTTGCGAATGGTTTGGAGGGCATCCTAACGCTGATTAGGGCAAGAGGAGAGAAGCTTAGCCTTCCGCTCATCCGTATAGCAGGTGAGGCAAAGCGCGGGAGGCCAACACTTGCTATCCCGTGGGATCAAGGGTCCGCAACACTGCCGTTTCTTAGCGATAGGCTCATCACAGATATCACAGCAGAGAAGCTTGCGCTGGCCGTCTGTACTAACCTCGAATGAGTAACCCATAGGTAACCCTCCCATTCAACCCTCAACCTTTCGGGGAGGGTTGGAGCGAGGGTTACCTAGACCGTGGTCCGATGATTCCGTACCAGCTGCCGGTAGATCCATCGCTGATCCTCAGACTCAAACCGTCCTTGCTGTAGGCTCAACCCCGGGCGGTATCCTGCAGTATCCAACCGGCAAAGGATCCTATAACCCCGCGACCATTGGCCGGAATGGTGGCGATTGCAGAATGCCCAAAGCGCGCCGTATAGGTCGAATCGATCCATTAGAATCGCTCCCTTCCATTGCAGGACCGGCAAACGAGGTTACCGCGCAAAGCCTCAAGTCTAGCGCGATAGTCTGACTTGACGTAAGGCCTTTGGCCGTTACAGCTGACGCAACGTGTCCACCGATAACCCTCGCGACAATCCACCGTGGTCCAACCCTGACCGGGCGCATACCATGCCTGACAGGCATCACAGGTATTCCCGATCAATCCATCATTGTCGTCTGCAAACCAAACGCCGGTCTCATCCGAGTCCCTGTCATCCTTGAAGCAATCGGGACAGTAGACCGCTCCCTCCCATACGTAAGCGATAGCATCGCAGGCGTTCATTACTTCCCCCCTTGACACTTGAGACACTTCGGGACGTGGATTGTAGGGCGATGGCAGGTGAGGCAGGACGTGGTGTGTGCCCTTCTCGATACCCTTCCCGCGATAGGTTCCTTCGGCCGCGATATAGGTACTGTAACCGCGGATTACGATGCTAACCTTGATTCCTTGTGAGAGTTTCATAGTACTAATATAGGTCTTTCCTCCGGGATAGCTATACCTAAATATCCCGATACCTCAATAACCCTGTTATCCTGAGATATGCCCAACCTAGCAGCATCAACCGCCCCCGCTAAGTCATTCGTCGGCCCTACCGCTCCCCAGCTAGGCCTACGTGCGAAGGAACGCCTATTCATCGCCGCATACCTCGGACAAGCCAGGATGAATGCCTCTGAAGCCGCCCGAATGGCAGGTTACATGCAACCGCGCACCATGGGAATGCGTCTTTACCGCCGTTTGCGGGAACATATTGATTCTGAACTACTTACCCTTCGGGATAGGTTAATCATGAATCCAGACGAGGTTATGCAGGGAATAACAGAGGTAGCAAGGGACTCCCATTCGCGAGACCGGTTGAATGCCCTAATCACCCTAGCCAAGATCCATGGATTACTCTCCGAACGTGTCACACTGAACCTAGATCCCAAACAATTGAAGGCGGAATTGCTAGGTGCCCTTCAAGACCTAGCCCTACAGTATCGCCAACCCCCAACCCCCTCGATAGTCTCTCTCCCCCTCCCAGGTGAGTCAATGGAAGAGTTACCCCCGACGGTCCCTGCTGTGCCTGAACTGCCGTCCTAGCCCTCCCTCCGCTCCCCCAGCCTACAGCTGCAGCCCGGTCAGGGTATACACTCCCGCATCCTTCCCTGCTAGCCTCCATTGGTCCCTCTAGGTCGCATGAGGGCTAACCCAAGTTATGTCAAGGGGTTGACATATACCCTGCGTAGGGCTGTAAGGGGAAGGGAAGTGGGAAGGAGAGCGGTATGTCTATGGTACGTATAGCGTTAGTGCAATGTAGGCCAATGCGTTACTGTTCATTGTGGCATGAGGCTTGACGCCTAGCGCCTCTGTTCGTTGACTCTAGCAGGGCGCAGCCCTGCTAAGTCACTGACCCCTATACCCTATGCCGGGAGACCCCCCCTCCCAATTTTTAGGTAGGCGCGGCCTTCTACCTCCCATACACATTTTTCCCCCAAGTGTGGTCTAACCAGTTATAGAATGAATAACTTATGAGACCCTACCCCCTTTTTTGGGTACGGATCCCCCCTCAGGGATTCCGTTATCCCCCCTAAAGGATAGTCTTGACTACAGCTTGTGGATAGGTGTAGTTTCCCCCCTGAAAGGGGGGACAAGGGATGCTCAGTGAGCAGAGGAGAGCCCAGATCCTCCTCGTCCTGATCCGGGGAAAGGTGATCAGGAGGAGTTGGAGAGGGGGGAAGTTGATCTATTGGCTGGAAGGGGTCCCTCGGTTGAGGGAGGTGGAGGTCTGGGAACTCCGGAGGCTCTTAGAGCCCCAAAGGGGGAGGGCTCTCTTTAAGTGCTTGAGATTGAAGGAGAACTGGTGGGGAATTACTAGGAAAGAGTGAGTAAAGGGGTCCTGGTTTCTGCCGTTAAAAATACCCCTCCTATACCCCTCCTACCTAAGGAAGCGGGGTTTCCTGCTTGATTAAATGTAACACAGGGGAGGTCTCCGGAGGACAGAGAGATTCTATTAGTGGTTTTACGGTGTAAGGGGTCAAATAGAATCTCTCTGTGGGTTTGGATGGGTTCCGCCGAATGGGTGTCAGACACCCTAAAATGGGACATAGGATAAATGTCAGACTTACCTCCCTCTTGTGAAAATAAAGTTGGTTATGCTACCCTCCTCATATGAGATCCATGCTTGACCTATACGGAAGACCCATCCGTAACCCCCGTGGGCCTCACTCCCGCAGCATCCTCCATCGGATCTACTCCCAACTCATGACCCCCCAGGGCTCCACATGCCAGATCTGGAGAGGTGGGAGGACAGGGGATAGAACCAAGGCGAGGATGTATATAGCTCCCAGGAAGTATCGGTTGGTTGAGAGGGAACTCTGGGCACAGACCTACGGGTATATTGAGAAGCAGGACAAGGTCATCCACACCTGTGGGAATCAGCTCTGTATGAATCTTGAGCACATGGAGCTGGGGAAGTTTGAGAAGCAGGTAGAGCATAGGCGAATGTTTGGTCAGAGGATGCAGGAGAGACGCAAGAAGCCCAAGGAGGTTGATGATGGACTACAGTCGGAAGTCAGCAAACAAACCCCCACCTAAACCCCCACCCCTCCCCAGAGGGTTCTCCACCGACTTAACCCCTCGATTGGCCCCACCCAGATTCTCCCCCACCTACCGACCCCCCGTTTACCGTATCGCCTAACCCCCTAACAATCCACCAATAATCCCAGGGTGTTACCCTGGGATAGGTGTCTTCTCGCCCCCTATCCGCCGACATTCGTAAAGATCTCGCACAGATCCAAGAACATGTCGAGAGGGGGCTCAAGTTAGAGAAGCTAACCCCAACCCAAATCATAGATGCCGTCGCTGATGCTTTCCTCCTTTCCGGGAAGCCCCAGCTCGCCTCTCAACTCCAAGAGCTGAGAGCGAAGTGGTTGCTATTGAACATCCCCCCAGAAGGAGCGGTACATTGAAAAGACTCATCCCCCTCCTCCTTCTCCTCTCAGGATGTAGGCTCCTGGATCTCCAGATCCCCAGGAGTCCTTGCCCCCCTTCTGACCCCTGCCCGATGGTGACCCCTCCTCCATCCCCCCCAATCCCCTCCCCTTCCCCCACACCTTCACCAATCCCTCTCCCCACTCCAACACCCCTCCCTACTCCTTCCCCCTCCCCAGAGGTCTGCCAGAGCCCTCCAGGTAGGGTCTGTAACTCCGGGGAAGGGGATCCTGATTGTGGATGTTGGATCTGTGCTCCCAGAACTGGGATGAAGTGGGAGAAGAAGAGGGATTGCGCCTTCCCTCCCCCTGATCCATGCCTCACCTGCTGGTCATGTGAAGGGTTGAGGGAGTATCAGGTCCGTCAGGGGCACTTAACCCCTGTGGTGCATAACGGGAAGCAACTGTATGTCAATGCGGGGAAGTATATCAATGACAGGTGTGAAAGTGTGGACGAGAATGGTTCATACCTTGGACCACCCAGTTGGTTTTTGGGTGATCAGTGCTGGCCTCCTCCTGTTTGCTCTTCTCCTCTCCCCTCTCCTCTACCTAACCCCAGCCCAATACCTGGACCTAGTCCTTCTCCTCCTCTAATGAGTGAGTGCCCCCCCTTGGTGAAGTGGGTTGTCGGGATCCACAACATCATGAATGGGAACTTCCAGCCTTCTGAGGAAGTGGTCTCTGGGGGGTATGTGGTCCTGGACTCCACCCCCAGGTTCAGATTACCCAACTACCCCCCTGACCGGGGAGGTCCCTGTAACTCCGACCACCCCTGTGGGAGGGAGTGTGAGGATCCTAGGGGGGGAGTGTTCACTGTGGTCTCTGGGGATCCAGGGAACTCCAGGACCCAATCCCCGGGCCCTGACAGTGGTTATCAGCTCCGTCTAGGCCCACTCAATAGGGGAAGCCATGTAATCCGCCTCTGCCCCCTCGGGGATCTCCATGATGGAGAGAATCCCTCTAGGAGGGTGGGGTTGGTTCCTGGGTTTGTATGCTCGGAAGTAACTGTGGAGGTGCATTGAATGATTGTTCTGACTGATAAGCATAAGATCCCCTTCCAGATAGATCCTGAGGATTATGAAGCAGTGTCTCGTTATCCATGGTGTATCGGTGGACCTGGCTATCCCTTCTCCAAGACAGGCAAATACCCCAACGACACTGCTATTACTCTTCATCAATTCCTCTTAGGTAAGGCTCCTCCGGGATTAGAGTGGGATCACATCAATCGGGACAAGTTAGACAATCGAAGAGCAAATTTGAGAGCCGTTACTCGTTCCATCAATGGTCGAAACATCGGTCTTCGTAGGCATAACACATCAGGCGTAACCGGAGTCTATTGGTTCAAGCCCATCAAACGTTGGTACGCCCGGATTAATGTCGGTAAGGGCCGTAAGTATGTTCATCTGGGGTATCACCCCAGCTATGAAGCAGCGGTGGCAGCACGTAAGGCTGCTGAAGCTTTGTACTGGTGATAGATGGCCCCAATTTACGCTGATATACGAGAGACCATCAGGAAACTGGAACGGGGAGAACTCTCGATTCCACAGATGTTATCTCTCAAAGATCAGATATTACCCTTATTAAAGGCAGGAAAGAAGCCACTTCCAGATAATCCAGCCGATTTTGCCATGTTCATGACTGAGGATGAGCATCCCGACCATAAATGGGAGGTTGCACCACATTTAAGGCTGATTTCCGACTATCTGACCGAACTAATCGCTGGAAAACGGCAGCGATTGATGATTTTCACCCCACCTAGGCACGGAAAGTCGGAACTGGTATCCAAATGGCTTCCAGTTTGGTTTTTGGCGAAGAATCCCACTAAAAAAATCATCCTAGCCTCATACGAGCAGGATTTCAGCAATATCTATGGTCGTGCTGTTAGGGATATTATCCAAAACAATCAGGATAAGCTCTCCATTACCCTTGATTCAGGCTCTACTGCAGCCCACCGATGGTCTTTGACCTCCGGTGGAGGAATGATGTGTGCGGGAGCTGGGGGACCTATCACAGGTAAGGGTGCAGACCTCCTGATTGTGGACGATCCGGTGAAAAATGACGAAGAGGCGTCCTCGGAAGTCTATAGAGAGAAGCTCTTTTCGTGGTGGCAGAGCACGGCTTTTACTCGTCTATCCCCTACTGGTGTTGTCGTCATTATCATGACCAGATGGAATGAGGATGACGTGTCGGGAAGGTTGGAGAATCTATCCACCTCAGGTGAAGGACTTCATTGGGACATTCTCAGACTTCCTGCTTTAGCAGAGGATGATGATCCCCTAGGGAGGAAGTATGGGGAGGCCCTCTGGCCCACCCGCTTCTCCAGAGAATGGCTCCTAGACAAGAAGAGGGGTATTAGTCCTTACCTCTTCTCAGCCCTCTACCAACAACATCCCACCCCAGAAGAGGGAAACGCTGTACGCCGTTCCTGGTGGGGAAGGTATCAAGTAGCTCCTGATGTTGAATCGATGGACGTGGTTATACAGAGTTGGGATCTGGCCTTCAAAGATATGTCCAAGAATGACTTCACCGTAGGTCAGGTGTGGGGGAGGAAGGGAGCTTCCCTCTATCTCCTAGACCAAATCAGAGGCCACCTCAATGCGGAGGAATGTGTCTTGGCTATCAGAGCCACCACTGCCAAATGGCCTAGAGCCTTAGCCAAGCTCATTGAGGATAAGGCCAATGGACCGGCTGTCATCCAGATGCTATCCAAGAAGGTGGCAGGAGTAATCCCGATCAACCCCAAAGCCTCCAAGGATGCTCGCCTAGCCGCTGTGATCCCCTTCATCGCAGCCGGGAATGTCCACCTCCCCGAGGGGGAGATAGCTCCTTGGGTGGGGGATTTCATAGAGGAGTGTGCTGCCTTCCCCAAGGGGGCTAATGATGACTGTGTTGACGCCATGACCCAAGCACTCAACTACCTCAACCCCCAAGCCTCCCTCCATATCGAGAAAATGCACAGAGAAGCCCTCAACACTCCCGACAAAGCCACCCCTATCGATCTTCACACAGCCTCCGTCCATAAATCCCTTCGGGAGGCAGTGAAGAAAACCACCAAAAAGATCAACACCACCAAAGGGCAGGCATTCCGTCAAAGGGCCCATACGGGTCATTGGTAGACTTACTTAGGGGGGTTAAGGGTAAATGTTCAATAAGAAGCTAATCCAATCTCTGGAAAAGGAAATCACTCGGCTCTCTGCCCAAAGTAGTGATCTCCTTGACAGGTTGGAGAGGCAATTTACTGTAGCTGCCCAGGAAAGGGAGAAGCTTTTACAGAAGATCATTGCCCTAGGATCCCCCGCTTCCTTCTCCCTCATGAACCCCAAAGTCTCCTCGGAATCGAAACTCTCCCCTTTCCCCTCCGGACAATCAAGGATGGCCCCAGGCCTCCCCTCGCAGGTTCGCCTCTCTCCACCCCTCCCCTTCTCCTCCTCAGCTGCGAACCTGAGGAAGGAGATCCTTCCCATACCTCCTCTCCCTACCGAGGGGTTTTAATTGGGAATGGTTGATCCGAAAGGGACTAGAGTCCCTGACTTGGATGCTGACGACTCTACCCTTATTGATTTTAAGAATAAGTATTTCTCCAAGTACAACATCTGCCGTTTAGCTGAGATGCAGAGGATGTCCTTGGCTCTCCACTACCTCTATGGGAGGCAGTGGATTGAGCTAGACCAAACCCTTGTGCAAAGCGGATCTGGGTATGCCTTCAAGTCTATTGATGGGGTTGATCCCCAAATGCCCAAACCGGTTATCAACATCTGTCTCCCAGCGGTGAAGGTCGAGAACAGCAGCCTCTCTAAGAGGCAGATCATCCCCAACATCCTCCCCACCGCTAAGGACCCTAGGGTAGAAACAGCTGCGAAGGAAGCGAAGGACATCCTCCTCCATACCCTCAAGAAGAATCTGTGGCCCGAGAAGAGGGATGACCACACCACCAATACCGTTGCTACTGGTATTGGAATCATGCGTTCCTTCTGGGATGAGCCCCACACAGAGACTACTCCCACAGCCTCCCCCTTCGCAGCCAAGTGCCCCAATGAGGGATGTGGAACCATGGTGAGCAACACCCAGGTCCCCACAGACCTCCTCATGCAGACGGCTCCTAATGCCCCTGCGACGGAGATTGAAGGGCTGGGGTTGTCGGAGTTGGAAGGCTGTCCTACTTGTGAGGAACCCACCCCTCTCCAACCCTTTGAGTTGGATGAAGAGGGAGCCAAGGGGGCGGACTTCTTTGGTCGCCCTATGGGGGAGGAGGTTGCTAAGGGGCATCCTGCTCTGGAGGTGGTGAGTCCCTTTGACTTCTACCCTTTCAACCATGGAGTGGATCAATCCCCTTCAGATTTGAGAGTGGTAGGTCAAGCCACCGTGAGGGATCTGGATTGGGTCTATGACAGATATCCTGAGGAGGCTGAGGATCTTCGTCCAGAGGATCCCCAAGAACTCCTTTCCAGACATCCCACGATGGGGTATGGGGGGATCTTCAACTCCTACTCCTCCTCTGTTGATAGCGGGATTTACGACTCCCATGTAACCATCTATGACATCGTTGCAGAGAAGTCCTACAGATTCCCCCAGGGTCGTCTGATCCGTATCGCTGGTCAGGGCCCTGAGGGGGGGAAGGTTCTCTTCTCTGGTCCTCTCTATAGGGAGGTTGCTGGGGTGGAGGTTGCTACTGTGAAGTATGCGGTGGCGGTCCATACCCCCCAACATCGGCTCATCTGGGGGAGATCCGTTGTGGATGATCTGGTGTCCATCCAGAATCAGGTCAATGGGATCAAGTCCCAAATCATCTCAGCCAGAGAGACCCTAGGTTCCCCTAACATCCTCGCCACTGAGAACATGGACCTCTCAGAACCCTCCTGGTTTGATGCCTACTCAGGGAAGATCATGAGGTATAGCATTGATCCTCTCAATCCTCTTGCCAAACCAGAAGTCTTCGGCGGTGTCCTCTTCCCTGGTGGGGGTGAGCTTGAGCTGGACAAGCTTTTGGAACTCGCTAAGTACATTGCTGGCCCCCAGGATATCGAGCAGGGGGAAGCCCCAAGGAACATATCTACAACTTCCGGCTTGCAACTGTTGGGAGAGGCAGCCGAGAGAAGGAGGGCTGCTACTGAGAGAGCCCTCACTTTCTGCTATGAGAAGATTTGGTCCCACCAGTTGGAACTCCTCTGGGTCCTCCGTACCGAGTCAGACACCTACGAAGTAGAGGGAGAGGATGGCTCTTGGGAGGAGAAGCAGTTCTCCAGGACGAACATCCTAGGTCAAACAAAGGTAACCATAGAGAAGCAGGCTGAGATTGACAGATCCCTCTACCAAAGAGAAGCAGCCCGAGAAGCCCAAGCCGATATGCTTTACATCGTGGATAACGCTATTACTCGGAAGAGACTTCTGGAGCTACGTGGCTTACCTACTGATGTGAATCAGGATCTGAACTATCAAGTTGACCTCGCTAAGAGGCAATGGATCGATTATGTAGATGATGGAAAGATCCCCACTATCGATCCCTCGATTGATGACTTCCGGATCAGGTTTCAAGCCCTCGCCACCATGCTCCTCTCGGATGAAGGTCAGAGGTTGCAGGAGGAGATGGGTTGGCCTAAGACCCTTAAACAGATCGCAGGTTGGGAGCAAGAGTTAGCCAAAGCAGAGATGATGGACGATCAAGTCAGGGGGATGTATAGCGCAATCGCTCCCCCTGAGGAGAACAACAAACTCTACGCTCAGGCAATGGTTTCCTACAGTGCCCAGCAAGAAGGGATGGAGGCTCAGGGGCAACAGATGGCCTCCCAAGGAGTCGTTGGTCCCCCTCCTGCTCCCCTCCCTCCTCCCCCACCCCCGATATTCCTCCCAGCGGACAAAGCAGACCGGGTGTATGGGGTCTGGAAGCAGATGATTAATGTGGCTTTGATGAAGGTCCAGCAAGGCCCCCCTGGAGCCCCCCCTCAGGGTGTTCCCGAAATGGGTACGACCGTTCCCAATGTGGGAATGGACCCAGGTCAGGGCCCAGGTCTCGCTCCCCTCCAAGACCCTGGTGCCCCTCAGGATGCCTTCCTAAAGTTCAGATCGGTTGTGGAGGCATACAAGCTCCTCGCTGAAAAGAAGGATCTGATGGGTATGATGGGAGCCCCCCAAGCCCCCTCCCCAGGTACTCCAGGGGGGAATCCGGGGACGGGAGGTGCTCTTCCAGGGATAGCCCCCGCTGCCCCAGTCAACCCCCCTAACCCCCAACCGCCTCAAATCACCTAAGAGGTATTGTGACCCGTTTCCTCAACTTCCTCCGTAGGATCCTCCCGATCCTCAGCCGTCTTCTCCCTCCTGAACGGAAGGCTTAGGGGTGTTCTCCTTCCTCATTCATCTCATCTTCCTCTTCGCCACATTCCTCATCATTTACTAATCGTTACACGTTGTTATTTAACTGCCCCTTTATGGGGAAGAAGGAGTCCCCCTAATGGGAGAAGAGAGATGGTGGGATCAGGCTACCCGGAGCTGGAAGACGAGGGGTACTAAGTCTGATAGTGAACTAGCTGATGCTAAGGCGAAGGAACAATTCCAGGACACCTCCACCCTCATTAAAGCTGCTGAGGATAACAAGGCGAAGTCGGCCACCTCCACCCCTGTAGAGGACAGTCCCCTCGTTGCAGCCTCAAAGAAAGCAGCCAAGGCCCGGAAGGCTGCCCAGATATCCGCTCTCAGCCAGTAACCCCCTATCCTTATATATAGGTCGTAGAGAAGTGCCCCTTTAGAGGGGGATGTTACTCTTAACTTATCCAGCCTCAGGGACTACCCCTGAGCGGAAAGGTCCAACCACAATATGTCAGACGAAGCAAATGATGAGGGTGATGTTGTCCTTCATCTAGACGATGATCCCACCCCCGAGTCTACCCCGGAGGAGGGACCTCAGGATGATGTAGCTGATTCTGAGGATGAAGACCCTGCTACTCCAACCGAAGAAGAGCCTGAGGAACCGGTTAAGGCTACCCAGGGTCGTAGCCCCAAGTTCCAGAAACTTCTTGCGAAGTATGGTGGGGATGAAGATAAGCTAGCTGACGCGATCTTTGAGCAATACAACTCCGCATCAACCCTTCATGGGAAGATCCGGGAGTTGGAAGCAAGGATCAACACCCCTAGCAAACCCAAACCCCCCGCTGAAGACCATCCAGATATAAAGGCTCTCAAGAGCGATATCGCCTCTCAGGAACAGAGGTTCAAGACCGCTGAACTAAGGCAGCAACAGATTCTCCAGGTTATCTCAACCGTTAAGGAAGAGGTGGCTGCCAAAAAAGGAGAACTGAGGAGAGCGGATCCAGATGAGAAGCATTCCATCCAGAGAGAGATCTCTGACCTGGAATCTCGTATGGCTCTCCTCTCCACCGATTGGTATTCCCAAGAGGATCGTAAAGGGGATATTCAATATCGTCATAAGTCCCTAGAACGGGAACTGAAAGCAGCGGAAAGAGCCGTCCAATCTGAGCTGGCACAGAAGTCCAATCAGGATGCCCAGAATCAAGTCACCCAGGAGGAGATTGCTAACACCTTCAAAGGTATCGCAACCTCCAGAGCCAAAGCAGCTGGGATAGAGGATCCCGAGGTCTTAGAGTATTTTCACAACACAGCTAGAGCGGAAGCCATTGCGTATCTCCGCACTCCAGGGGCACAGAGCCTAGACTTTGACAAGTTCATAAGTCAAAGGCTTGTTCCCTTCCTGAAGTTCGTAGGTATGGGCAAGAAGACTACCTTCACTAAAGCCAGTACCGAAAAACTTCAGGCAGCTGGGAAACCAACCCAACCCACTAAGATCCCCCCTCGCCCCTCTTCCTCCCCTGTGATCAAGATTGATAGTAAGGGTGTCCCACAATTCCCCAAAGGACCCTTAACGGTGGAGCAAGCAAAGGCCTTCACCAAGTCCATGTTGGGGTAATCGGAGTAGCACATTATGTCTGCTGGTATCTTTACCTCTATCACGACCTCGCTCAAGAATACTTACACAAATAAAATCGTTGAGCCGATGGTTAATGAATCGGCCCCTTTCCGTAAGTGGCTTTCCAAGAATACCCCTGCTGGTGGTTTCGTTAGTGGTGGTGCAGGTATTCTGAAGTTTGCTGGAAACTTGGCCCCTGAACAGAACGTTGGTCAGCTCCTGGATAGCGGAACCCTCCCCCCCACGAAGGATCGTTCTGATGTCCAGTTCACCCTCACCCCGACCATCTTTGCAGCTGCAGTTGAACTGGGATGGTTGACCCGGAGTGCTGCATCCTCGGATAAGGGTGCATTCAATGGTGGAGAACTCCGGAGGAGAACCAATGATGGTATCTCCGCTCTGGGGAAGTTTATCGAATCCACTTATGTTGGTACGCATGGTACTGGTCGTAGGGCCAGGGTCTCCACTGACGGTACCTCTACCTTCGTTGCAGCCCTCCCCGAGGGAACTCGGTTGCTTCGTAGGAATATGTACATCACCGCTCGAACGACTGATGGTGGAGCCACTGTTCGTGACACTGTTGACCTCAGGTTGATCACGGCTATCAATCACTCTACCCGTACCGTCACCTATGATGGTGCAGATCAGACCTTGGTTGCTGGGGATCATATCCATGTGGTCAATGAGGCAGCTCAGTCCTTCGTTACCAATCCCTTCGCTAACGGTCTTCGTGGTCTTGTCGATGACGCCACCTATGCTGCCTCCATCCATGGTCTTGCTCGGGTTACCTACCCCGAGTTGAATGCCACTGTTTCCTCCAATGGTGGAACCCTCCGATCCCTCTCCGAAGGGATGATGATCCAGCTTGTTCATGAAATCCTGGCCCGTACCGGAAAGCCCATCACCGCCATCTGGGCTCCTGAAGGGCAGATCCAGAAGTATGTGGAATTCGTTGCTCCTGATCGTAGGAATGTGAGGACTGGTAAGTCGGATACGGGGAATATGGCCACTGGGTATAGGGAAGAGGACTTGCTCTTCTATGCTCCGGGGATTGCTGTTCCGATCAAGACTTCCTTTGACATGGTCGCAAGGGAGATGTACTTCCTCAATGAGGATTCCTTCTTCCACTATGTTGCGAAAGAACTTGGTTGGCAGGAGGGGGCAGGTAAGGACCTTCTGCAACTCATCCCTGCGACTGCCGGCTATAAGGCAGGTTATTTAGGCTACATTACGGCTTTGGAAAATATAGGCAACGATTTTCCGATGTCTAATGGAGTAATGAGAGACTTGAAGGATCCAAGCGTGGGTGACAGCTAAATAGTCAATAGCAGGGCCTAGTTACAATACACTGGGCCCTGCTTAGTTAGATGTGTTTCCAGTTCACTCGATTGATGATTGGATATACGATCCAGCGGTGGATGTTGAAATGTGCAGCAATGTCTTTTGGTTTGACTCCTTCGCTATGTAGCCGACGTATTTTCTAAAACGATCTCGGTTGTCAATTTGGCATGAGCGTGTCTCTCGCCAAGACCCCAACGATGCCTTCCCTTGTTTCGCATATCTTGGAGGTTGTCCTGCTGGGTTCCAAGGAAGAGGTGGTCTGGTCTCACGCAGGGGGGATTGTCGCATTTGTGTAATACCGACATTCCCTTTGGAATTGGACCGTAGTGCAATTCCCAGGACACCCGGTGAGTGCCCTTGATACCAGCCTTGCGACTGCCCATTGAGAGTTGTCCGTAGCCTCTAAGTCGTCTGCCTGTCCATATCCAGCATGTCTCAGTCTTCTTGACGTTTTTCCAGAATCGTTCCATCCAGACAAGCTAGCAAACAGAGCTTGTCCCAATGCAACTGTAATAGTTCCGTAATACCTAGGGACCACCAGCTCCCTCCTCCCTCCCGATCTTCGGGAAGCTCTATACGAGCAGCGTCCTCCTTCTCGGGGGGACAAGGGGACGAAGGACACTTACTCCCTCTGAGCCCATTGGGCGAAGGAAATCATAAATGCCGCGTAATCAGCGTCCCCTCCGTTACACTTTCCCCTATCAGCTCCACCCCAACTTCACCGGGCGTAAGTATGCCCGCGAGGTTCTCTCTGGGGTTCACCCTCAGATCACCAGAAGTTCTTCCTCCATCACCGCTCTCCCCACTGCCTCAGCTGCCCAGGTTAGTCAGATCCGTACCCCTGCTGGGTACATGATCGAAATGTACCAAAGCACGGCCCAAACTTTACAGCCTGTATCTCATGCGACTAAGGGATTGGTTCTGGATGGGGATCAGGTTGATGATGAGAGTGCTGAGTATGTCATTGGCGGGAACTACACCACCAACCCCTATGCGATGGTTGTTGGGACGGATTCAGACTTCTTCTTCAGGGCAACCTTGGAGATCACCGATGCATCTGGATCCGACCAGCTTCTCGTTGGTTGGAGGTTAGTCCAAACCTATCAGGTCCCCGTCTCCTTCCTCACCACTGGGGATGCTGGGTATACTGACTTTGCTGCTATTGGTTTCTGTGCTACCAAGGCCAATCCGAATCCCGTTGGTACCGCCACCGACCTCAACAATGCAGGCTCCACCATTGCCTCTCCCATCACTTTCACTTGGGCTGATACCCTCACCCATCAATTGGAGGTCAGGGTTGTTGGGGGGAAGGCTGTCTATCTTATCAATGGTGTGAGGTTAGGTGGGGTGGTTGCCTTCGATGGTAACGGTGCGGCTATCACCGCACAGACCACCATTGCTTCCCCTTCCTTTACGTTCGATAGTGGAGACACCCTGGTCCCTTTCATCTTCGTTCGTCAGGATGCTGACCTCCTGGATGCCTGTTACCTCAAGTCCTTCGAGGTTGGGCATCTTGTTGATATCGGACTCGATCCTAACAACGAGTAACCTTTCAATGCCCTGATGGCCCTAGATGGGTTGTTGGGGCTCCATCTTTCGCTTGCCCTGCAAGAGAGCAATTTCTCGCAGACCCTCCAGGGTTGGGCAGGCGGCCACTTTCTCATAAGGGGATACAAGAGAATCATATGGCCATACAACCGTCTTGGGTAGAGCAAGCTCGCCTTAAGCGTGCGAGGAGGATCCAACAGGATCAGGAACAAGCCCCCAAGCTGAGTTGGAATGTGGCGAACAGTTTTCATACTGCCCCAGGTTACCGTCAACTGAGTGTTGAATACTCTTGTATCCCCGATTCCCTCTACCCCCCAGAGAAGGAGGTTCTTCAGGCTGTAAAGAGGATTGCTCCTGACCTGGAATATATGTGGGTCAGGTGGGTGATGCTCTCCCCCTCCAATACTGGGAATCCTCAGGTGGAGGTCTTCGGTAGACATGCCTTAGGTAGACGTGTCAGTGATCCCCACAACACTCTCCCTTATCTCCCCATTACCCTCCCCTCAGGGATGACCTCCAGGAGGAAGCCCAATAGGATCCACAGAATCTTCCAGAACATGTACTCCAAGGAACCTTGTGGGATAGGTGGTTACCTCCCCTTTGATTGGAATGTCTACTACTGGATAGCAGAGACCTACAAGGAAGCCACAGCAAAGGATCTCTTCAGGATCTATGCCCAGGAACCTGAGGACGAGAAGCAGAAGAGGGATCTCTCCAGGCAGGAGCAGTTTGGTTACATGCAGAGGGATATCGGTGGGTGGGTGCAAAGGCAGTTAGACAGTGCGTCTGAGTTGGAAGTGAAAGAACATTTCCTAGGTAACTAGAGAAGGGTCTACCCCTTTAGGAGTCAATTTGTCCTCAACCGCTACGATTAATACGGAAATCCTTGGCCTTATCAGACATAAGAGAGAGTATCTCCTCATTTCAGGAGCAGACGAAGCCGTTACCATAGCATTCGATGGGATGGAATACACCGTACCGGAGCAGAACACTATTAAGTATCCCCACCCCAAGTTCTCCGATGTCCCCTGCTCGGGGAAGGACTCCTCGGGGGAGTGGATCCCTGGATCTCTTGTCCTAGGGGACATTGAGGATAGTAGGGGTATGTGTGATGGCAGGAATGATGGAGGGATCTGGCAAGCAGGTTCAGCCATCGTGGCTGCTTTAGGGATTGATAGGAACTCTGGAGTGGCCTCTGGCCCGATCTTCCAGAAGGGCATCTCCCTCCTCCCCATGAACCCTTCCCCTGAGCAGATTGATGTGGCTAGGGAGGAAGGGAGGGAGAGGTACCTATCCTGGAAGCTGGATTGGGCTAATACCTTCCTCAAGTACATAGAGGACAAGACCGCTAAGAGGCAACAGCTGGGGCTTTCCACCCTCGGGGTTGGTCCGGATGAACTCAGGGAGAGGAACCTTGCTAACAAGATCCTGGAGAGGGCTGGAGCCTTGATCGAACCTGCCAAACCCCTAGAGGAGGAATCCTCCATGGAAGCCTTTGCTGAGCATGCAGCGAAGGAATTGGCAGCGGTTCAGGTGGCCAAGACCCCTGAGTTGGATCTGGATGCCCTTGTGAAGAACCTGATGAGTAATGGGGCCTTTAGGGAAGCTGCCAGGAAGAACTATCGCATCAGGAAGAATCGGAAGAGGAATGGTCCTGAAGTGGAGGCTTAATGGCAACAGGGAAGGGCTTGATAGATATCATCCTCAAGTATGAGGATTCTCTCTCTAGCGTAGACGCTGACAATACTGTTAGAAGGGGGAGGATTCGTCAGGCCATTCAGGAGACCACAGATGACGTGTGGAATAGCTCCGACTTCCCCTTCAAGTATGTCTTCGAACCTGAGGCCCTCACTGTCGATACCTCTGGTAGATGTGCTGTGCCGAGTGATTTTGCTGATATTGGAATACAGGGAGGTCTCTACCTAGTCTCAAACGGAAGGCTCCTGAGTGAGGTTCCTCCGCAGTTTGTTTCCTCTACCAAAGAGGCTACTAATAGAAGTGGGTCTATGTATGTGTACAGTTCTTTTGGGTTCAACCAAGGGATCAAGATCCTTCAATTCCCCTCACAGTTGATTGGTGCTGCTCTTCATCTTTACTACATGACCATCCCTCCAACCATTCTCGATGCGGATAATGTGACTGTAGGGGATGTGACTACATATAGTGGGAGTGAGCGGATCCCTTCCCAGTATCACAACACGGTAATTATCCCTGGAGCAAGGGCAAAGTTGAAGAAGTCCAAGGGGGATATGCGTGATTTCCTTAGTGAGTATAAGCGAGGTCTTGCCTACATGATCTCCAGAGAAAGACCCAGACGTTCTACGGTGCAACGTCTCCCTTACGCCCTTGGAGGGGCATGGTAATGAGAAAGTACCTTCTAGCTCTCCTAGCTCTCCTCCTGATCCCCCTTGGGGGAGTACAGGGAGCAGAGCAGAGAACCGCCTCCTTTGCCATCCTCTATGACCTGGATGCTACAGCTATCACCTACCCGATCGTTACTGGGGTAGGCGGATCCCCTTGGGGGGCTCCTATGGTAGGACCCTCCAGGATTCAGACCACAGGAACCTCTGCCTCTGTTACAGAGAGTGTGGTTGGGGCTAATCCCTTCACAGAACTTTCTGTTGGGGATCTGCTCATGGTCAACCTTCAGGATGGGACTACAGATCTCAGGGTGATCATCACCAGGACCGATGCAGCCAATATCATCCTCAACACTACGGTTACTTGGTCCCAAACTGGAGGAGTTGCTTGGAGATGGCTGAAGCAAACCACAGGGACAGCTGCCACTAATGGATGGATTGATATCTCAGGGTTGGATGATGTGGTGATGACTGTCTATATGGATCAGGTCAACATCACAGGTGGGTTGGATATGAGGTGGGAGTGTAGGGCTGCTGGGCCTAATTCCCAGGCTGTGATCGTCTACCCCGGGGAGAGTGATGGTTGTGGGGCAGCGGGGACTCTTGGGACGAATGTATGCAACCTGACTGGTACAGCTGGGATCACCTCTGGGTTGGCCTTGGTGGTTAGTGAACCTTGGAGTGCTTGTAGGTTGGGGATGTTTATCCATACCGCTGATGATGGGGCTGATACTACAACGGCTAGGGAACAGATCACCGCTACCCTTACTGGGAGAGTCCGTAGGTGAGGGGGAGGGTAAAGGAGGCTTTTGAGGAAGGACTTCTATTGGGTCTCAGGTATGGTATTGCTTCCCTCATCATCCTAGTCCTCTCAGGTTGGGTTGTTCATGACTACCTCACTTCCAGGGTCAGGGCCTACAACGGTCAACTCGCCTTTGAATTCATCCAACAGGTCCAGGAGCAGGTTAAGAAGCAGGAGGCTAAGAAACCTGTGGAAGGGACCAAATGATTAGGCCTTTGATGAAGTGGACGGTCCTTTCCCTGGGGGTGATACAACTCTCCCTTCTCTTGTGGATCCCTATCCATGCGGATGTGGTGAAGACCAATAGTCCAGCTGCTGGTGCGTCCGCTGTTGGAAATAATGCTTGGACAGGAACTAACAGCTTTATTGATGGATCCTTCACTCTTATTGGAAGTGCAGGAGCAACCAAGATTGCTAAGTTTGAGGTGGACACGCTCGTACCAGTGGGAACCAATACGTACACGTTCCCGGCCGCGAGCGGGACGCTGGCCCTCCTTGGCGCAAATGTGTTCACGGGCGCACAGACGTTCAGTACAACCGCGACCCTTAACACAGATTCTTACTTCGTGGTCGGCTCGGCGGGTGGCGCAGCGAGCAACGCGGTCTACTTCAGTTCGCTCCAGACACCGGACACCGCTTTCCTTTCCACGTCCAGTACGGGGAATTCGTGGATCATTGCGGAAACGGCTGACACCGGCTTCGATTTTGCCCACGCTCAGCAGGCAACACCGACAATCTTCTTCCACTCGGGAGTCCAGAACACCACAAGCTGGGGTTCAGTTACTCACAACAATACCGACTTCGTGCTTGGCACTGGGGCAGGCGATCTCAAGCTGACTGCTGCTGGCCATGTCAAGATGACGGGCACCGCACCGGCAGTTAGCGCGTGCGGCACGACACCCTCGGCCGTCACCGGCTCCGATCACGCTGGCAAAGTCACCACCGGATCAGGCGGAACGGTGCAGAGCTGTACCCTGACTTTCGCAGTGGCTTATGGTGTGGCTCCTGCCTGCACCGTCAGTGACGAGACGGGCATCCTCCTGGTCAGGGCCACTTCGACCACAACCACTCTGGTACTGGACAGTGCTGTGGCCGGTACCCTTGCAAGCAGCACACTCGCTTATATCTGTCTTCAGGGAAGCTAATCATAACCTCAGTAAGGGGATTTTATTGATGAAGAAGTTACTATTTCTTGCCTTTCTCCTCTCCTCCACCTCCCTCCTTGCTCAGGAAACATTTTCTATCCCGGTTACAGCTGGGCAGGTTACCAGAATTGATCGAGCAAGGATCAAGACCAACAGCAACACTTGTCTAGCCAGGAATGCCGTTGGGGGGGCAAACTGTACCCAAGCCCAAGCATGTACCGCCTATGGAGCAGCTGGAGGGGCCTCCTGCACGGTTGCTCAGGCTAGAGCTACCAATCCCTCCTGTGAGATCTTCGCAGCAACCCTGGCAGGGAGGGAAGCCTTCACCCTCGCCACTGTGGTTGCCAAGGTGGTGGAGTTTCAGACCCAAGCCGTGGCTGAGGATAAGGTGGCTTTCTGTGTGTGGTGGAACACTATCGCCTCAGCAGGGGCAAAGAATACGATCTGTACCACTGCCACTCCCTCTCTCGGGAATGGTTGCGAGATCTGCCCGTAGTGGACCACGGCCAAATCCTCCTAGCCATCATCACCCTCCTTGTTGGTACCTTCACCGCCTGGAGTATCAGGAGGGATAACGAGAAGAAGGATATCAGGAATAGGGAATGGCTTCTAGAGGACAGGGCTCACCTTGCCAAGAAGATCGATGAAAACACCCAGATCTCCAAAGGGGCCTTTGAAGTTGCGAATCATGTGAATGAGAAAATTGCCGCTATTGGAAGTATTCGTCTGAAGGCATCTGCTAGAAATCTAAGTGGAAAGAAGAGAAGGTCTGGGGATTGATGATGAGGTATCGTTCCTTCTGCGACCTCTGTGAGTGTCAGTTCTATGCCCCCCAAGGGGATCTAGAACCCACCTGTCCCAAGTGCGGGATGATTGCAAATCAAGAGGGTCCTGGGGATGAGAGACCTCCTCCCAGAGCAAGGGAGTGAACCTCCTCTTCCTCCTTCTCGTTGTCATCCCCCCTCCTCAGATCCACTGCATCCTTGAAGTTCACTCCTCAACCTCCCTAGGTCATGCGGTATATCTCCGTGGGAATAGGCTCCTCACCGTGGCACACCTCCAGGGGGAGGAAGGGCTCTCCTGGAGTACCCCTCTCCTGGATGGGACAGCATCCTTCTTATGGAAGGGGAGGAAGAGGGATCTGGCCCTCTACTCCATCAACACCCCCCCTCCCCTCTGTTGGGTAACCATCTCTAAGAAGAAGCCCGTGAATGGTGATGAGGTCTACTACAAAGGTTACCTGGACAACTATTCCCCCTATTGGGCAAAGGGAATGGTTCTCGGATATGACTCTGATGGGGAGATTCAGGTGGATGGGTTCCTCCAAGGTGGGGTTAGCGGATCTGGCGTATTGAATGAGGAAGGGGAGTTGGTGGGGATAGCAGTGGCTGGAGCTAATTGGGGCCCCGCTGATAGCAAGATCTTCTATCGCTCCACCCTTTCCGTCATCCCCATTACCGAGGACCCCAAACCTTAATGCTCCCTCCCCAGATCAAGGACCCCCTCAAGCTCTGCCCGTGTGTGAGGAAGAGGTATGAGTCCTTGAGGGTGAAGAGTATTGAGATGGATCTCCCCTTAACCCTCATAGAGACCCTCAGGGATATGCAGAGACAAGTTCATTATGTGAATATCGGGGTGAGTAAGACTCTCCTCTCCAAGCATCTCCCCCAACCCCCCCACAACCTTTCCCTCGCCTTCGACATTGTCCCCACCTCTCTCCTCACTGAACCTGGATGGGATGGTTCCTCCCCCCTTTGGGGAAGGATGGGTCTCTTGGGGCAGAGTTCTGGTCTCCTCTGGGGCTTCCGTTTATGGGGATGGGATAAGCCCCACTTCCACCTTCCTAAGTGTGAGTGTACCTAAATGAAGTACCCCAAGGATCAGGGCTACCAAGAGTTCGAGTTCCGTCCAGGGGTCAAGTTCCCCAAGTTCAAGGGAATGCACCGTATGGGAGATCCTGCCTCAATCCCTGTCAACCAATTCCACTACCTGGAGAATGTGAGGATTGTTGGAGGGGAGATCGATTCCCGAGGTGGGCAGGGGAGATACATTGATCATTCAGAGAGTGGGTGTATGGAAGGGATCTTCCCCCCGGAGTTCCAATTCGCTGATGATGAAGCAGGGTCTATTGTCCTGAATGGCTTCTCCACAGGGGTTCTGAACATCACCACCCTCACTGCCAACTATCGGTTGGGGAGTGAGTATGATCTCAGCAATAACCTCATTGGTCTTTTTGTCATTGACGTTGGTGGAGGCTTTCAGTCTCAAGCCTACTTCGGGTGTAGGGAGGGACCTATCAATAGTGATTCTGAGTATGGGGCCACGATCAGACAGTATAAGGGATTGAATGCTACCCCTGCCATAGTCAGCACTTTCCCCTCCTCTGTAATCCAGGTCACTGGAATGACCGTCCTGGGATCTGTCCTCTACCTAGGGGTTATCAATGCTGATGACCTCGGGGAGGTGTGGGTTTGGGATGGGGTGACTAACTCTGTCCCTACCCTGAGCGATTCCCCCGAGATAGCTGGCCCTGTGAGGATCACCGCTACCACAGGCGGGGAGATTATCGCCTGTTACGGAGCAGTGGTTAGGAAGAGGACTGTTGGAGGGGTGTGGAGTACCCAAGCTCTCCCTGGGGGACTAACCACCTTTAATGGAAGATCCTTCTGCATCTTTGGGGGGAAGTTGTGGATAGGTGGAGGGGAGGGGAGTAGTTTCAGTGGGAGTGGGGATGCTCTTCTTCTCTCCTACACCAGCCCCAATCTCACCTTAGAACACACGGTAACAGATGGGGTGAGCATCGGGGCTCTAGGAGCTTTCAACTCCCTCCTCTACTACGGTATCCATGCCTCAGGGGCTGCTAATGGGGATCTTGGGAAGACTGATGGGGCGATCTACACCGACTTGGAGCATGATTTCAACACCGAATATGCAGTCCATCTCCCTGCCTTTACTGGTGGGAGTGTTGGAGCACTGACGGTCTTTCAATCCATCTTCCAAAGGGGAGCTAATCTTTGTGTTGTTACCACCCCCTATAACGTAGATACTGCCGAGAAAGCCACCTTCATTTGTGAGTCGGTTGGGGTCGATACCACTCTCTTCACCACTACCTTGTTCGATGATGTGCTCCCTGGGCCTCTATATGGCTTAGATACCGAGCACAAGTCTTTCTCTATAACTGGTCTAGTCCTCACCTAATGACTGTCAACCTCATCACCACCTCCACCCCACAGGTCTTTTACAACCCTGTAGGGAGTACCACTCTCTTTGAGGTAACCATGCCTTCAGGGGTAACGGTATTCTCCCCCCAGAAGAGAAGGCCCTCGGTGGTGGAGTATAAGAAGAGAAGGCATATTGTTGGGCAGTTCTCACACAACCTGATCTTTACCGAGGATAACCTCCTCTATAAGGCAGGGATCACCGCTCCAACTGTTCTCCCTATCATTGCCTTGAATGGAGGGGGGGCCATTACTGCCTGCAGGACCCCCTACTACTCCTTCCTCCACAAGGTGGGATCCACAGTCATCCATGAGAGTGATCTCTCCTCAGCTGGGGTGGAGGTTTGTGCTACAGCTCAGAGGTTCACCTGGACCCTTCCTGCTACCTCCCCAGACTCAAGGGTTACTCACATCCGTCTGTATGCCTCTGATAACGGGACCCTCCCTAGGATAGTGGCTGATATCACCATAGGGACCCTGACCTACTCTGACAATACCGCCACCCTCTCCCTAGGTGCCACTCCTCAACTTTCCTCTAACGGACTAACCGTCCAAGGTAACAGAGGCGTCCCTCCCTATTGTCGCTTCAACGAGATGTACCACGATAGGCAATGGTTGGCTGGACACCCAACCCATCCCCAAAGGATCTACTACAGCGAAGTCGGAGAACCTGAGGCAGTAGGAACCAACTCCTACATCTCCACCAGGGATGGGGAGACTGTGACGGGGATTAAGAGACTCAGGGATCAGTTGATCGTCTTCTGTAGGACAGCCACTTATTCCATCCAAGGTTACTCAGCTGCTGACTTTGTGATCTCCAAACTCTCCCCCTCCATAGGTTGCATCTCCCATTTCGCGAT
>Ga0070694_100000033_pt1 | contig 63822 bp, 74 predicted proteins | sample KBSK1251metaG_FD_65470 | JGI IMG/M metagenome (GOLD analysis project Ga0070694, IMG submission 65470) | Corn, switchgrass and miscanthus rhizosphere microbial communities from Kellogg Biological Station, Michigan, USA - KBS K1-25-1 metaG | ecosystem: Host-associated > Plants > Roots >...
CTGCGATTCTGTAATCCAGTATGTCGATATTGCTAAGGTTCAGTTTGCCAGCGAGCTTTTGATCCATCATTGCGCTTCTAATGAGCCTCACGAGCAAAAAATACTGCCTATCTACTTCGTCGTCTCTTCCGCTAATCACCCTACCAATACTGTTTTCTTTAGACCTTATTGCGTCCAGAACGTCCCTGTACATTCCGGCAACAATCGAGCTCATCCTGCGAAGGATCTTTTCCGCGTCGAGCGTATTTTCATCGAGCAAGAATTGCGCCGTGATATTGAGCCCGTCCTCGTCGATTATTTCGAGCCCTACTAGCTTGCGCATTGCTCTTTTTATCCTGTCTGCGTCGTCAAATGAAATCTGAAGGCCTGCCTTGATCCGAATCATGTCATAACCTAGGAGGTACGCCCCGTACACTTGGTTGACAAGAGTATCCATTGAAGCGGGTGAATAGGTAATCGTTACCTCCTTTGTCTTATCGTCGGCGTCTTCCAGCGACGGAAAAATAGAAATCGTGTTGTCGCGGTTGACTTCAATGGGAACCGTGCTTCCCTTCGTAAGCTTGTTGCTTTTTATCCACTCGCTCGGAAGCGAAATCAATATGCTGCTTCCAATTCTCTGGAGTCTTCGTGCGTAGTGAGTCATATATTATTTATACCCATTTAAACTAATTATACGTTGTTCTTATATTTTTTGTGTTTTATAATTAAACATCCAATTGGCGTCAACGCTAATTACAGCGCCTGTCTCAGTAGCAAAGGCATTCAGCCCGGGTCACATAACGGGTTTCTTTGAGATCCCATCGAGCACGGGCGATCATTTTCTTAACAAAGGTTCCAGGGGCGCTGGATTTTCAATCGACAGAGGAATAACCACGTCTGTCCAGATTTATGAAAGCGCTAGACCCTCCTGGCAGATTTCAATAAACGGCGTTAAAGCCCTTGATGCCGATGTCTCCATGTGGGTTTTGGAGAAATATGCCAAATTGGCCGACAGACCCTTTTTTGCCAAAGTCGATCACGAAGTCGGAATACCGATTGGTTTTGGCCTCGGCTCTAGCGGCGCCGCTGCACTCAGCCTTTCGTATGCACTAAACAAAGCCCTCGGCTTGGGATTAAGCAAACCTCTCGCAGCCCAGATTGCTCATCAGGCAGAAATCTCTTGCAAAACTGGGCTTGGCACAGTTATCGCAGAGTACGCGGGGGGTTTTGAAATGCGTACTGGTGCTGGCGCGCCGGGGATTGGGGAAATAACGACCATGGATATTCACGATCACTCTGCAGTCGTACTGTGTCTTTCTCCGATATCTACGAGGGCGTTTCTGACAAACCGTCTCGACGAGATAAACGGCCTCGGGGGCAAAATGCTGGAGAAACTATCGATCACAAGATCGGTCGAGGATTTTCTAAGGATGTCCCGGGAATTTGCAGAGTCAATCGGCCTGACAACGGGAATCTGCAAAGGACCGATCGACGTCCTGCGCGCAAAAGGGTTTGATGCGAGCGTGGCGATGTTTGGCGAAACAGTTTTTACGCTTGTTCCGCGAAGCAGGTCGAAGGAAGCCCGTGATGCGCTGAAGGGGTTTGGCGGCACGGTTTTCACATGCAGGATCAACTCTGGCGGCGCAAGAGTGCTTTAGCAAGTGTCTTCGCGTGTTATGATACCTGAGAACCACCCACGAGCAGAGTCACTTCGAACCAGAGAACTACTAGTCGACGGCTTTAGGCGCGGCCTTGTTGCGACGGAAGGCTTGATAGCACACGGAAGAGGGGAGGCATTTGATTACCTGCTCGGAGAGCATACCACCAGGACAGCGGGGATGGCGATAAAGGCCGCCGCGGCACTGCTTCTGATTTCGAAGCGGCCTGTGATTTCTGTCAACGGCAACCTGGCTGCGCTGTGTCCAAAGGATATAGTCAAACTCTCAGAATTGACAGGCGCTGCCATAGAGGTGAACCTTTTCTACAGGACGAACGAGCGGGAACTAGCCATAAAGGCTGAGCTGGAGAAGTACGGCGCAAAGAATGTCCTTGGAGTTGGTCCGAAGGCTTCGGCGACAATCCCAGAGCTCCAGAGCGATCGGAGGCGCGTCGACCCTGAAGGGATTTTTGCCGCCGACACGGTGTTTGTACCTCTTGAGGACGGTGACAGGACTGAAGCTCTTGTCAGGATGGGGAAAAAAGTAATCACGGTAGATCTCAATCCAATCTCTAGGACAGCCAAGGCGTCCCATGTAACAATAGTCGACAACATCGTAAGGGCCCTGCCTGCTCTTGTCGAGTCCGCGATTTCGCTAAAGAATGACAAGACTTTGCAAGAGATTTACGACGGTTTTGACAATACAAAGAATCTAGACGAATCTCTAGAAATCATTAGGAGAGGAAGCTAGGTGCAAGCTAGAAAGAAACTAAGTGTAAGCGATGTGATCGCGTCAAAGAACCGCGAAAAGTTGGCAGTTCTGACAGCATATGACTATTCCACCGCCGTCATCTGCGACAGAGCAGGGACAGACATCGTCCTAGTGGGAGATAGTGCGAGCATGGTCGTGCTCGGACATGCAAGCACCGTTCATATAGGCATGCACGAAATGCTTGTCTTTTGCGGCGCTGTTTCTAGGGGAGCAAAGAGAGCGATGATTGTTGGAGACATGCCCTTTGGGTCCTACCAGCCAGGAAAATCTGTAGCGATAGATAACGCTGTACAGCTCGTCAAAGCAGGATGCGACGCAGTCAAGCTCGAGGGCGGGGAGGAAATCGCAGATACGATCAAGGCCTTGGTCGACTCGGGCATCCCTGTCATGGGGCACATTGGACTCAAGCCACAGACCAGCTCCCTCTGGGAAGGATACAAGGTCCAGGGAAGAACTGCAGAGTCTGCGATGAAACTGATGCAAGATGCAAAGGCGCTTCAGGATGCGGGAGCGTTTTCAATTGTCCTGGAGATGGTTGCAAGCGAGGTGGCAGGCGAAGTAACCAAGAGCATAGGCATTCCGACGATCGGCATAGGCTCTGGAACCCAGTGCGACGGACAGGTCCTTGTCCTGCATGACATGTTGGGCATTTACGAGGATATCAAGCCAAAATTTGTCAAAAGATATGCAGAACTTGCGAGCGTGATTTCTGAAGCAGTGTCGCGCTATTCGTCCGACGTCAAGTCCGGCAAATTTCCAGAAGAATCAAACATATTCCACATGGACGCAGAGCAGGAATCGCGTTTTAGAGAATTACTTGGCAAGGAAAAATGAAATTGAGTCAGCCCCATCCTTCAAAGGACATCATTGGCACTGAAGGAGCCGAGCTTGCGGGCCGAAAGGTTGTGCTCTGCATTACGGGCAGTGTAGCCGCTTACAGAGCTGTAGAGATGGCTAGGCTGCTAATGAGGCATGGCGCAGAAGTTTATGCTGTCATGACCGAATCAACCTCCTCCCAGCTTTTGTCTGCAGAAATGATGAAGTGGGCGACTGGGAATAATTTAGTCACCAAATTAACAGGAGATCTCGAGCACATTCGGCTTGCAGATTATGGAATGTCAGATCTTATCCTGGTCTATCCTTGCACTGCAAACACGATTGGCAAGGCTGCAAACGGCATCGACGACACCCCCGTCACTTCAGTTCTCAGCGTTGCCCTTGGATCGAAAATCCCAATTATTATTGCTCCAGCGATGCACGAGGCGATGTACCACAACCCCTTCATCAAGCAAAACCTGGAAAAGCTGAAGAAAAACGCAACATTCGTGGAGCCAAACGTGGCGGAGGGAAAGGCAAAGGTCGCAGAGCCCGAAAATGTCCTCAGCATAGTTATCGGAACGCTTTCAAAAGGGCCTCTGTCAGGCAAGCGTGTACTGGTGACTGCAGGCAGCACAGTCGAGTACATCGACCCGATTAGAGTTGTCACCAATTTGAGCACAGGCAAGATGGGCTTTGCACTGGCGCAAGAAGCCAGGAAATTGGGGGCGGACGTAACTCTAGTTTATGGGCACGGAACCGTGGAACCAGAGAATTCATTTTCTCGCATGCTTCGCGTCAGGACGGGCAAGGACATGCTTGACGCAGTCACGGCCGAACTTTCGTCCCGCAAGTACGCTATCGCGATAATGGCGGCGGCGGTGGCGGATTTTGCCCCTAAAAAGAAATCCGAGATAAAGATCGATTCAAGAGCCGGCAAGTTTGAGGTTGAGCTTGTCAAGACAGCCAAGATAGTAGATCAAGTAAAGAAGATTAGCAAGGGGACCACTCTTGTGGCATTCAAGGCTGTGCACAATGTAGACGAGCGCACTCTTGCAGACAAAGCGTTCCAAAAGCTGAAGGAGAGCAACGCGGATATCGTTGTTGCAAATGATGTCGGAAAAGTCGCGGAGCTATCCGGGCCTGACAAGAACGAGGTCTTTGTAATAGACCGAAGAAAAAAGATAGTTCACCTACCGTTGGCAGACAAGAATGTGATCGCTAGAAAGATACTCGATATTCTTGTTAGGACGCAGTCAGATAGCAAGTGAAGTGGCAGGTCTAGCCCAGAATTGTCAGGTCCTTCGCGAATCGATGTAGTATCTTGGGACCATTAGAGGTGACAATGATGCTGTCTTCTATCCTGACCCCAAACTTGTTTTCGACGTAGATACCCGGTTCTACAGTCACAGCCATCTTTTCCTTCAACAACTCTGCATTTTTCATTCTGATCCAGGGAGGTTCATGAACGTCGAGTCCGATACCGTGCCCCGTAGAGTGTATGAAAAGCTTCTCAAAGCCCTGCTCGGTTATCAAGTCACGGCATGCAGCATCCACGTCGCCGCATGTCGAACCTGCTCTAGCCGCCTTGAGCCCCGCTTTCTGGGACTGCAAGACGATCTCGTAAACTTTTTTCATCTCAGCTGTTGCTGATCCTATGGCAAAAGTCCTAGTCGCATCTGATATGTAACCTTCATGCCGAAGCGTCAGGTCGACCACCACCATATCGCCATTCCTGCATTTCCGTTCCGTTACCTCGGCATGCGGCAGAGATCCATTAGGGCCCGATGCGATTATCAGCGGATTCAGAGTTGACTTGTATGCCGGAGGGTTGGCCCCCATCTTCATCGCTTCATAGATGAGCTTTGCCTGCAAGTCACGCTCTGAGACACCAGGCTTGATTTCCTCGGTACAAATTTCGTATAGCTTGTCCAAGATACGAGATGCCTTTGCAATCACGCTAATTTCGGTGTCGTCCTTTATAGCGCGAGCCTGAAAGAACGGCTCTGTGTTCACTTCCACTGTTGCACCGTGTTTTCGGACTGACTCTACAGTAGAATAATCCCTGCTATCGGTGCATGCCCTCAGGCCCTCAATCTCGGTTGCAAATGTTGAGATAAGCTCGCTGCCACGCTCGGTAGGTATTACCTGGCAGTCAATCGAAGTCTTTTCGGCCCTCGAGAATTCCAGCCTGGGCGCGATGAGCTTTGTCCCATCTACGGTGCAAACCGCTATTGCCTCTCCCCAAAAACCGGTAAGATAGAATACGTTCTCTGGCTCAAAGGCCGCCACTGCGCTGAATCCTGCCTGCTTCGCATGATCCAACAGCCTTGACCGGCGAGCTTTCATCATGTCATTGATGCAACTAACTTAGTATTATAAAACGTTAAGAGGAATGTTCTCAGTGTCGTGTCGTCTGTTCGAATCCAAGCCGATGGCTCTTCTGACAATCAGGATAACTTTTCCAGCTCTCATAATTTAATTTAAATATGGCGGGTTTCCGCTTTTCAACGATTTCGATATGGAATATCTTGTAATGCTTCCAGGTCCAACAAACGTTCCTAATAGGGTAATGAACGCGATGCTTGCGCCCATCATAAATCACAGAAGCGAAGACTTTCGCGAATTATACAAGTCAATAGTCGAGAGGACACAAAAAGTCTTCATGACTTCCAATGACATCGTTCTTCTGACGACCTCTGGCACAGGCGCTGTAGAGACGTCAGTTGTAAACATGATAAAGAAGGGTGACAAGGCCGTAATTCCAGTCAACGGCGAATTCAGCACGCGCTTGGCCGACCTGATCGACAGCTGGGGCGGCCAGGCAATAAGAATTAACGCGCCGCCCGGCCAGAACCCGCCTTACGAAAAATTCGAGGAAGCATTTGAACAGCACAAGGACATCAAAGCAATTTACGTGGTATACAATGAAACTTCAACAGGTACCACAGTAAGGTACATGGACAAGCTGGGCGAGCTTGCGGCAAGAAAAGGCGCATACTTTATTGCAGATTCCGTATCGATCCTGGGTGGCGATGAGCTGCCTGTGGACAAGTGGAACATAGACATTTGCCTCACTGCTTCGCAAAAGGCAATAGCCGCCCCACCGGGCGTTGCGCCCATCTCTATCAGCAAGCGGGCCAAGAAATACATGCAGGAGAACCCGCCTCCTACGCAATATCTCAACCTCAAGCGATACTTCAAGTACTATGAAGAGCATTATGAAACACCATTCACACCCGCGCTGCCGCTGTACTATGCATTCCGAGAGGCATTGGACATTATCCTGGAGGAAGGAATGGAGAACAGAATCCGCAGACACAAGGTCTGTGCTGAAGCGTTCTATTCTGGCCTTAGCGCGCTGGGTCTGACTCCCTTTGCCAAGGCTGACGCGAGGAGCAACGTGATAATCGCAGTAAATTACCTTCCGGGAATGGACGACAAGAAATTCAGGGGACTACTTTCGAATGAGTTCAGGGTTCTAGTAGCAGGTGGGTTTGGGGATCTGAAGGGCAAGGTTTTCAGGATCGGATCCATGGGTGAAGTCAGTAGCTACCATGTAATGCGAACTCTGTCATCTGTATCGTCGGCGATGAACATGCTTGGGATCAAGACGAACCCGGAAGCAACGACAGTCGCGATGGAAAAGCTAAAGCCGCTGACTGCCTAGCATTTTTTATTTCTCTGAAACTTAATATTAGGTGAAACAATAGCGGGTTTCTATGCCTTTGGACAAGAGTACTCTCGTTTTGGTAGATTATACTGCTAGAGTTAAGGATACCAACGAAATTTTCGAGACTACGCGCGAAGAGGAGGCAAAAAAGACCGACCACTACGATCCGACTCGCAAGTACGAGCCACGCCTTGTTTCAGTAGGAGAGAGCTGGGTACTAAAGGGACTCGACGAGGCACTTTCAAAGGCTAACATCGGCGACAAAATGAATGTGGAGGTCGCACCGGACAAGGGATTTGGCGATCGCGATCCAGGCAAAGTGAGGATGATCCCACAGCGCAAACTCGGTGACAAGGCAGACGAAGTTTCCGTCGGCGATGTCATTGAAGTTGATGACAGGACGGGAATCGTTCGCTATGTTGGCTCAGGCAGAGTTCAGGTTGACTTTAATCACAGGTTTGCAGGCAGGACACTATTGTATGACGTAAATGTTCTGAAAAAGCTGGATACTGACGAGGATAAGGTGAAGGCGCTCGCAAAGAGAAGAATGGGCCTTGATGATGCCAAAATGAAATTAAAACTATCTGCACCGGAGTTAGAAATCGAGCTTCCAGAAGAAGCATACCTTGCTGAGGGCCTCCAGATCATCAAGCGTGCAGTAGCCAACGACATTTTCAAGTTCGTTTCCACTGTAAAGAACGTGAGATTTGTCGAGAACTATGCCCAACCCGAGGAACAAAAGAAGCCGGAGCAGCCCAAGGAGGCAGCAACCGCTGAAGCAACCCGGTAATTAGGGGAAAAAGTTATTATATCAAAAAAGCCAATTTTAAGCGTATGGAAAGTGCTCAACAGACTGAAGTAGTGACAATAACCCCAAAGGCGGCTGAAAAGGTTGCAGATTTCATGAAGCAGGAAGGAAATGGCAACCTTTACCTCAGGGTATACGTTTCAGGCGGAGGTTGCTCTGGCCTGTCGTATGGCATGGGTTTTGAGGAAAAGGCCGACGAGGATGACAAGGTTCTTGAACAAAACGGCGTCAAGTTGCTGCTTGACAGCTACAGCCAGAGATACCTGAAAGGGGCAAATATCGACTATATTGAGAGCCTGATGGGTTCAGGTTTCAAGATCAATAACCCCAACGTAACGAAGAGCTGCTCGTGCGGACACTCGTTCAGCACAGAGTAACTCACTTTTTTCGTTTTCCAAAAATTTATTTTCAATAAAAGAGCCTACGGCCAGAGTCCTCTCAACTGGATCGCTTCTACAACCCTATTTACGGCAAGAACCGTGCTGGCCTTTCGCATATTCACGTCATATTTATCGTGGGTGTCATAGACGTCAAGGAACGCCTTGGTGATATTCTTGTCAAGCCTTTCATTGACTTCATTCTCGGTCCAATAATCCCTTCTGAGGTTTTGCAGCCACTCAAAGTAAGATACAGTGACACCTCCGCCATTTGCAAGGATGTCGGGGATACCCATGATTCCATTCTTAAAGAGCACCTCATCTCCATCGGGTGTCGTGGGACCATTGGCTGCTTCTGCCACGAGCTTTGCCTTTACTCGCCCAGCGTTCTTTGACGTGATCTGGTTTTCTAATGCCGCGGGAATTAGGATGGTACAGTCTGTTTCAAGTAGTTCTTCATTGCTGACAGATTTTGCACCGGCGAATCCAACCACAGAGCCCGTCTTTTCCTTGTGCTTTCTTAGCGCAATGACATCCATGCCGCTCTTGTTGGCAACGCCACCCTTGGAATCAGATGCAGCGATCACTTTTGCACCCTGATCTTGCACAAGCTGTGAGGCGTACTGGCCTGCATTTCCAAAACCTTGGACCGCCACTGTTGCTTGTTTCAGGTTTATCTTTAACTTTTTCGCTGCTTCTCTTACTGTAATTGAAAGTCCCCTTCCTGTTGCTTCAGTTCGACCAAGTGAACCGCCTATCGCAATAGGTTTTCCAGTGATGATCTCTGGCTGAACAAAGTTGCCCTTCAGTGCTGAATAGGTGTCCATTATCCACGACATTTCTTTTCCTCCTGTGTAAACATCAGGCGCCGGAATATCTGTGCGCGGACCAATGATATCAGCGATTCCGTAAGCGTAGCGGCGGGTCATGCGTTCAAGCTCGCCCTCCGACATCTGCTTGGGATTGCAGATTATGCCGCCCTTTCCACCACCATAGGGAATGTCGGCTACTGCGCACTTCCAAGTCATCCACATTGATAGAGCTTTTACCTCGTCAATGGTGACCTGCGGATGATATCTGATGCCACCCTTGTAAGGACCACGCGCGTCATTGTGCTGGGATCGAAATCCGGTAAAAACCTCAATTTTGCCGTTGTCCATTTTTACTGGAATCGAAACGGTCAGGATGCGCTTTGGGCTTGCTAAAACTTTGTGTAAACCCGAATCTAGTTTTATCAGCTTTGCAGCTTCATCAAGCTGCGTCAGCGCGACTTCGAACGGGTTGATTCCCGCTGAAGAGCTTTTTGGACTTTCCATCATTGCACCGTTCTATGGAAGCTAATGTTATAAATTTTGTGTGAAGGTTGTGGATTCTCAATCAAATCGTGAGTATATAAAGAACTAACTAGTCAGCCTCTTTGATATCAATGCGCGCAACTCTTCATCAGATAGCCCGGCATGATCGTCTATTCCAAGAGAATCAGCCAGGGTTTCCAGCTTTTCGCGTTCCGTCGATACGGGTCCCGTTATCCTTGGCAGACTAGGAGTACCTTTTGCCTCCTGAGAAGCTTCCTGCATTTCCTTCCTGAACATCTCTCTCGCTTTTTCAAACTCGCCAACTGCTTTTCCGATACTTCGGGAGAACTGGGGCAGCTTTTTCGTCCCAAAAAGTAGGACCAGTGCTAGCAGGATAATGATAATCCACTCAGTGCCTGCAATAGCCAAGACAACCGAGTCGAACAACACTACCAATGAGAACTAGCCCTAAACGTGAATTAAAGATTTCCTTTAGAAGTACTTTGCAAGTATGTCGTCTAGTTCTTTACTGAATTCTCTTGTTGAATTTTTGCCTCCATGCTTAGAAAGGTCTTCGGTAGAGCCCACCGCTCTGTCGAACTCAGCCAAACCCTCGCATGCCTTGGCCAGCCTGTTTGCGAGAAAGAAAACAGAAGAAAGCACATAGTTTACCTTGTCCCCCTGAAGATTTAGCTTTTCTGAATCAGGAAACGCCTTATCCAGGCAGTTTCTCAGTTGCTTGGATGCGCCCTCCATGCATTCATTGCTACCATCGCATTCTGACGCTCGCTTGCCCCAATCCGCGACGCACGCCGCTACCGCCTTGCTGAAATCAGTCATACAGTAATCCTATGGCAATCGTGGAATAAATGGATTCCAAGCTTGGAAATCATCTCGGAGTTGTTCTTTTCTCAAACCTATCAACTGCATCTATCATTGCCTTTCTCCTGCTTTCTTCAGTGACGACGGCTCTGATATCTTCAATCAGCATTCTGGCTACGTCAAGTTTCTTTCGGAGCCCTGGCACGATGTTGTCATATGCTGCAAATGGGTAGATTGCGCCGTAAATCTCTTCCATCGTCGCAAAGAGCTTTTCTGCATCCTCGGCCCTACCGGACCGCATCCTGTCGAATACAAGTCGCTTGATCTCTCCGACACAGTCGAGAAGGCCCGTGAGATACGATTCACCTGTGACACCGATGTCGCTGTTCAATGGAATGGCTCTATTCTCCATCACGGCCAGCAGAGCGTGAGCTTCTACAAGCTCTTGCTCTGCAACCGCAAGATATCGTGAAAGATCATGTTGAGCATGTGTGCGAAATTCTTCGAGCATTAATTTTGCCTGCTCCATACTCTGCTTCGCCTCACCAGGGTCGCCATGATGAAGTGCAATGATCGACTTGCTGCAGAGCATTATCACGTCCCGGGTGCCCTTGATCAATTTTTCGCGTCGCTCTTGAACGTCTTTGAGGTTTGCATCAATTTGTTCCAGCGATGACTGGATGTTAAGCGTCATGATATCCCTAGAAAGGCTTTTCAATAAAAGATTGCCTATTTTCTAAGAAACTTTAAAGGCGCGATTGGAAGATTCTTTTCAGCTTGGGCAACATAAGACGCAGTCGCGGCTACAGTTATGAACATTCACTCGTTCAGCGCTTAAACAGCGGGCTTTGGCATTCCCGTCGACTGGGCGGAAGCAGCACTGGGTTGCCGGACATCGTGGCCGTGAACAACGGCGACGGCATCCTGTTGACGATTGAAGCCAAATCGGGAACAAGCGACATACTCTACGTGCCGCAGGATCAGGTTGAACGGTGCAAAATGATCATGAATATGTTTAGCATCTATCCAGAGCGGCACATAATACTGGCCTTCAAATTCATGAACAAGAAAAGATTCAGGCGCAAGAAACAGACAGTTTACGAGTCACGCAAACTCGTGGAATACTACAAGGTCGCGGATGTAGTGGACTCGATGAAGGTGCTTCCCATAATCAAGTGTACCTATGAAGGCAAAACCTCTGCAATCTTTGGCGGAAAGTCCATGCCCATCGATCTTCCTGACTATTCTATGCCCTTCCAAAAACCAGTCAGGGCAGATGACATCAGAGAAAAGATTCTCAAAATTGAACTAGAGTAATGGAAGATCGATCGACTGATCGCCATTTGATTTCTAAGGTGATTTTGTGAATTTAATCAATCATTGCAGAATGTTTTTCCTCATGAATTTGGGTAATTTCATGACAACAGCAAAAATATTGTTCTAGATAATTCTTATTCTAGATCGCACCGAAGAACCACGAAGGCAAATGTACTATGCCATTATTCCGACGATACTCGTAGTTATTCTGGTTCCGATATTCACTCTTTGTGCTCCGAACGTCAGTGTGATCGTAGCTTTTTCCGATGGGAAATATGAACCGGGATTGATCCAGCAACTAGGTGGAAGAATAATCGGCGAATCGGAAAGCCTGGGCATGGTTCACGCAATTATTCCACAAGTCCAATACGATCGCCTAGTCGCAAGTCCCTCAGTTGAATTCGTCGAACATGACAGCGAGGTAACATTTGCTTCGAGTGATTCCCTAGAAACAGCAGAATACTCTGAATCCTGGGGGCTAGAGGCCATCGGTGCGGAAGCTGTGCATTCTTCAGAATTCACTGGCAAGGGGATCAAGATCGCAGTTCTTGATACAGGAGTTGACTACCTGCACCCTGATCTCCGTCCCAATTACAAGGGAGGCTATGATTTTGTCAATGACGATGATGATCCTATGGACGATAATGGGCATGGTACACACGTCGCCGGGATCATCGCTGCAGCCCGAGATGGGAAGGGCGTTTTGGGCGTGGCTCCTGAGGCAGAAATTTACGCAGTCAAAGTTTCAGACAGTCGAGGTAAAGGGTCCTTCAGCGGATTGATAGAGGGGATTGATTGGGCGATTGAGCACGACATCGATATCGTGACGATGAGTATCACTGGAACCGGCGGAACAAAGGCACTTCAAAAGGCCGTTCAAGTTGCATACGACGAACACGGCATGCTACTTGTCGCAGCAGTAGGCAATGGAGGTAGCGGAGACGTCCTCTATCCAGCAGCGTATGACGAAGTGATCGGCGTCGGTTCTGTGACAAAGGACAATGAAAAATCACCATTCTCGCGTAGTGGAGATGAGGTTGAGTTTGTCGCGCCAGGTTCAGAAATCAAGTCTGACGCGATTGGAGGCATGTACAGAGTTTCAAGTGGAACTTCGATGGCTACCGCGTTTGTAACCGGCGCGCTGGCTCTTGTACTCGAAAGCAATGAGCAAATGTGGAATAATACCAAACTTGTGAATGGAGACGGAGAGTGGACCAACGACGAAGCCAGAGGAGTGCTGAGGGAGACCGCAATCGATCTTGGGGATTAAGGGATCGACGAGGAGTTTGGCTGTGGCCTTCTGAACTTGCAGTTCCCTGAAGAGATACAAAGCCAAGACACCAATTCCGTTTCGACCGGTGAGAAAAGAGCGGTCAATTTTGCTACCGAATGGGATGCGTTTTGGGTCAGGTTTATTCTTACTCTAGGGTAGCAGTATTAACATTATAGAAATTCGCATGATTACTGGATTCTGATGCAATTCAGGAATCATTTGCGGTTAGATGGTGCATTTGATAAGAACCTAGCGGTCAATCAATCAAATTATTCGTTTAGATATTGTTTATAAGATTGTTTTACCCATTATATGTTACCGCGATTTTCACGAACATGCAAACTTCAATATTCTGTGGTATATGCAAAAGTGGTAAGACGGTAACCGATCCCGAGTCTGGAGAGATCATCTGCAGAAACTGCGGCATCGTAATTTCCGACCGAATAAATGAAAGCCGTCCAGAGTGGAGAGCATTTTCCTCTGAAGAATTTAACGACAGAAGTCGGACTGGAATTCCAAGTTCTCTTGCTCGGCACGATATGGGTCTTTCCACGGTTATCGGGAAGACGAACAAGGATCACAGCGGACGAAACATTGACGTATCGATGCGTTCAACTATGGGCAGGTTACGAGCATGGGATTTTCGCACTCAAGCTCATTCACCGACGGATAGAAACTTGCGACAGGCGTTTTCTGAACTGGACAGACTTAGAGACAAACTCGGAGTTTCAGATGCGGTAATAGAAAAAACTGCATACATCTATCGAAAGGCCCAAGAAAGAGGCCTGGTAAGAGGAAGAACAATATCCGCAACAGTGGGTGCCGCTCTGTACATCGCCTGTAGAGAAACAGGCACTTCTAGGACACTCAAGGACATTGCCCAAGTTGGTAACATGAAGCGAAAGGATCTCGCAAGGATATATCGGCTTGTTGTAATGGAACTTGACCTGAAAATTCCGCTGATAGATCCAATGAAATGCATTACTCGGGTCGCAAATAAGGCTAATCTGAGCGAACGGACAAAGAGGGCGGCTGTGGAAATCATGAAACACGTCACCAAGAGTGGGATTTCTGCTGGCAAGGATCCAATGGGACTTGCCGCCTCGGTTCTCTACATAGCATGTCTAGAAACCGGCGAGAACAGGACGCAGACTGATATTGCAGATGCAGCCGGAGTAACCGAAGTTACCGTCAGAAATCGGTACAAGAATTTGAAAGGCCAACTAGCCTTCATCTGATTCTTTTTTTCATTTTATGTAAGCGGGGGCTAAGGGAATCTGGCGAAGTACTTGGACTCGGCAAAATTACGCCAGAACGAGCAGCAATATTACGAGATGCTTCTGGCATGTTCACGACGTTACCACAAAGCAGATTAGCCAAGCTGTTGAAAGAAGACACGACAAAGCCCCATGGCTGAGCAGCTTTCTGAAGACGCACTCGCCATTCTAGCTTCTATTCGAGATCATCCCGGCATCCAAGCTAAACACGTTGCTCTAGAATTTCAAATGGACTGGACGCGGGTTCATTCCGCTGTTAAGGAACTTCAAGACAAAGGTCTGATTGCTGCAAAGACGAGCTATCCGGAAAAAGTTCTGGTCGTTAGGTTTTACGCAAAGATATAGGCATGTTTATGCGCATGAAGCTTCAGAGATTAAAACAACTACTCAGCGAAGACGAATCAGATGACAGCAAGTAAATCTTTGTCCGAGAATGCGCTTGTCGTACTAGCCTGTGTCAGAGACCATCCAGGTCTGAGTTTGAGCCAAATAGTTGCTGAGCTTCATGCTGACCCGAATAATGTTTCCGCACCATCAGAATTGGATAAGCGCAAGTTGGTCAGGCGCGACGCCGGAGATTATCAGGAGGCAGTCGGTTATTCTCGCCCTGAGGGTTTCGTTTCAGCATACTATCCTAACTATTAACGCTTGAAGACTACGCGAAAAGCAAATTAGAGTTATTGTTGAAAGAAGATGACATATCCGATGACAGGCATGCTACGTGACGAATCGAGATTAGTTCTCGCCTGCATTAGGGACCATCCCGGCTTAACAATCGAGGAATTGACCAAGCATTTAGGCCTGAACAGTATCGTCGTTAAAGAGTCAATGAAAGAGTTACTTATCGCGGCGCGGTTCTACGAGTTTACGCAGATAGGCTCGACGAAACCAACAGGTACTATCCTGCATAATTCGTATCCAAGGAAGAGAGATGCACAACGTTCAAGAGTCTCTCTCGTCAACCTCGCTCAATGACTTCTAGTATTTTGCCTGTAATCGCAGGGCTTGCCATTGGGCTCGCTTTTGTTGTATTGCTTTCAATGAATCTAAGGCTAGACAATACTTTGTCTGATGAAGAACTAATCGCGAAATACAGCAAGCTTCCAGAGACACGCTATTTTCTCGAAAAGCATCCTGATGCAAAGGCCGATGTTGATCGTATTTCGCACGAAAATGCGCTAATGGTATCATTTAGTGTTGAAAAACAAGTGGCACCAGCATCGGACTTCTATTCAGGAATCAACATTTTTAGTGTGACCGCTTACAACAACAGATTAACTCAACTGAATTTATCTGTAGAATGTGGGAGCAATGGCATGACGGTTGGTGTCGGGCTTGCTGATGTTAGTGGAATTGATGCAGCGGAAGAATGGTGTTTTCAGACACTCGACAGAAATGGTGGAATTCTTGAGCCAGATAAAAGCAGTAACGAACTTAACGACACAGTTTATCAGTTTGCGTTTATGCCTTGATATCACAGTACAGTGCGATCGAAACTTAGCTCGTGCTAAATTTTGTTGTGATACCAATCAATATTAGTACATGGCAACACAAAATACCTAAATAATAAAATACTGTTTCAAAATTAGAGTGGCAGCTAACTCGCAAACGACGGTTGATGTTGGAGCCATCAAGCAAAGAACCCTACGAATCTCGCTTGTCGCCATCGCATCTGTTTTTGTTTTCGAATTTGCAGCAGGGCTGTTAACTAACAGCCTTGCGCTTCTTACCGATAGCACCCACGCGTTGCTTGATGTAGTCGTCACGATGGTCCTGATAATTGCGACGAATCTAGCCTTGAAGCCAAGGGATACCGATCATACCTATGGTCACGGAAAGATCGAGACCATTGGGGGCTTTATCGGCGGTACGGCACTCTTTGTCGTTGCGGTGCTCTTTATTTATGAGGCCATTAACCGAATTGTCGTCAGCGAGGCTTCGTCGCTAGTACGCCCAGCCATGGTAGGATTTGTAGCCATCGCATACACGATGGCTGTTGATGTTTTCAGGATCATGATTCTGCGAAGGGCTGAAAAAAAGACTGCGTCGACCACTATTAGGGCCGATCTCTATCATTCAATCGCAGACCTCGCCTCAACCGTAGTTGCACTAGTGGGCCTGTGGCTAGCGAGTACTGGTTTTGTCCAGGGCGATCCAATTGCTGCAATAATTCTTGGAGGCGTGCTTTCGTACTTAAGCATAAAGTTCGTTTACAGAAATGCGACCGAGCTCACCGACGTTATCTCGCCAAAGCTGGTTGCACGCGTTCGGATAGCCGCGAGCGAATCTCAAGGTGTGCTGGATTGCAAGGACATCAAGGTCCGTAGAGTGGGAAGAGATGTATTCGTGGATGTCACGATAACGCTCCGTGCACACCTAACCTTTGAGGATGCCCATGAAACGAGCGACATGGTGGCGGAAAATATTGAAAAGGTAATCAGGGCTGACGGCCTGCGCTCGTCGGCCAACGACATAAACGTGCATTTTGAGCCAACAAGCAAAGATAGCTCCCCAGAATCGATAGTTGAAGTAGCTGCCGCAAGAGTTCATGGAGTAAGAGGCGTCCATAATATTCTGATATCTAGAGTCGCTGATGTCGATTCCATAGGCGTGTCGCTCCACATACAGGTCAACAGAGATGCGCCGCTGTCAGAGGCCCATGCCCTCTCGGATGCAGTCGAAGATTCCATACGAAAGCACTTGAGCAAAGTGGACAGTATCACGGTGCATCTGGAGCCTCATCTGCCTGAAGTTGCCAGAGTTCACCCTGCCTCTGCTGATATCAAGGATTCCATAACTGATATGATCCTGGCTAGAAATGATGTAGAACGTATTGGCAAGATAGCGGTATATGCTACCGATTTCAACAAGCTAAAAATCGATATAGGATGCGTTTTCAAAAAAGGATCAGGGGGAGAGATGACAATAGAGCAAGTCCACGAACGTGTATCGGAGGTCGAGGAGCAGATCCGCTCAAAATACCCTGGCTCCATCGTAACGATCCACGCAGAACCGGCATGAGGTCAATGCATCCAAAATCATGCTGGATTCCCTGCGACGACGTTGAAGCATTTTCATAACGAACCCTGAGCAAGTGTTCAACGGTGTAGCGGTCCGTCCGAGGATAGAGCAGCGTGGCAAAGTTTATCCAGCCAGCCTAGTAAACGAGGCTTGTTGGCTGTAGTAACGATCGATGCAAAGCTTGCGAGGCGGTTGATGCCTGCGCGCAAGTCTGATTCAAAAAAGGGAGACAACGGTATCGTCCTTGTAGCGGGCGGCAGCAGGTTTTACCACGGAGCACCAATCTTCACGTCTATGGCAGCATTGCGGAGTGGGACGGATTTGGTGTATACTGCAGTTCCCAGGTCGATTATCAATCCCGTAAGATCGTTTTCTCCAAACCTAATTGCGCTTCCCCTGCCCGACGACAAGCTTACCGTGGGGTCAGCCAATCGGCTGGTCGCAATGATGCCCAAGCGCGCTGACAGTGCAGCCATCGGTATGGGGATGAGTATAGCCGGACCCGAGCCAATTATTGCACTGGTGAGAAATCTTAGAAAAGTCGGGACAAGGATTCTGCTTGACGCGTCGGCGCTTATCCCAGAAATACTACCAGAGCTGTCGGGAACCGAAGCTATCGTGACGCCGCACGCAGGTGAATATGCACGCCTATTTCAAAGTGAGCCGGGCAAGACAGCGACAGAGAGGATAGCCAATGTTTCCGCTGCTGCGAGAAAATATGACATTACGATATTGCTAAAGGGACCAACTGACGTGGTGTCTGACGGAAAAAGGACAGGGGTCAATCGCACTCACAATTGCGCTATGACTGTGGGTGGGACCGGAGACGTCCTTGCAGGCATCGCGGCAAGCATGATGGGAAGAATAAAGTCATTTGATGCTGCCCTGCTTGCTACATATGTCAATGGTGTCGCTGGGAACTTGGCGTACAAGAGGTCAGGGCTGCACATCGTATCAACAGACCTAATTGACAACCTCCCTGCGGCGATGAAACCGTTTGACAAGATCAAGTAGACCTTGCAAAGTAAGATTTGAGGGCAGCTGTTATCTCTGAGATAGTTACTTCATCGCCTTGGCTTTGTGGATCTGTTTTTAGAAATCCACCTGCAGCACCAACATGACCGCCTCCCTCCTTGAATTCCAGCGCTATCTTGCTGCAATCAATAGTCGCCGGCGCGTCATCTTTTTTTCTAATACTGACTTTTCCATCGTCCGTAAACGCAACTGCAATGTGGACATTCGTTTCATCCATGATCCTGCCAAGAAGTACGGATCGACTTACGAATGGATCGGACTTTGCAATTGCCACCCTAATGCCCTCTGTGTGACTATTGTAAGCGAACTCTTTGGAAATCATTCCTGCCTTGGAGCGCTCTATCGATTCCTCAATTAACTTGAATGACTCCATGACATCTGCCTGCATACGGCTTTCCCACAAGATGCCCTTTACAACATTTTCCAAGATAACAGTGAGTAGCCGATCTCGGAGTTCGGGAAACCCCAGGTAATACGAGATAAGAGCTGTAAGCGGGGGTATGGGAAACTTGGCAGAATCAGGAAAATCTGTCCGGTGGGCTATTGAGGCTAGTTGTGACGCCAGCTTGTTTCTTGGAACAAATCTTTCAAAGCACAGTTCTGCTGCACATTTCTTGGTACCCTCTTTCTCGGTGAATAACACAAGTTCGCAGACTTTTTCGATTTCCTTTTTGGGTCGTTCGGGCCAGATATGATGGTCAAGCCAGATGTTATTCCATCCCTTCTCCTTGCTATGTTGGAGGGCTTCACATATTGGCATGTAACTTTCCTCATTAACTCCCACATCGGCGATAATTACAGTGCCAGCGCCCACCTGAACCCTTGACTTTATCGTCTTGGCGAGTGCAGTCATTTTTTCCAGACCATAATTGGTCAGATTGACCTCGCACTGAGGAAAGGCAATTTTCAAAATGGCCGCAGAGAATATCCCATCAACGTCTTGCTCGTGGGAAAAAACCAAAACACTCAATTACAAAGCTCTGCCTGAGGTGCTTTTATAATCCAACCGATCCCCAAAGGTTTTCAAACCTATCCCCGACATGTACGTCTACTTGAAATCAGTGATTGTGACCGGCGCTTCTAGCGGAATTGGCAGGGCAGCGGCAATAATTCTCGCCGAATCGGGCTATCGTGTATTTGGACTGGCAAGAAACCATGCCAAGTTGGCAGAGCTGGCAACGCTGTTGCCTTTGGATCAGTACTATCCTATTGATTTTGATATCACAAAAGAGAATTCATTTGAGAAAATAGTTTCTGATATCGCTGAAAAAGGCCAGATATTCGGCCTTGTGAATAGCGCGGGTTATGTAGAACCTGGGGCCATCGAGGATCTTGGCATGGCCAGCCTCCGCACACAATTTGAAACGAATCTCTTTGGACTGGTAGGTCTAACCAAACAGGTTCTGCCCCACATGATGAAATACAAGGAAGGTAGAATAGTAAACGTCAGCTCCATGGCGGGCTTTGTCTCCCTTCCTTTGGTGGGGGCGTACTGCGCGACGAAATATGCTCTCGAGGCCGTGACAGATGCATTGCGAATGGAATTGTGGAGTAGCGGCATTAAAGTAGTCAGCATCAACCCTGGCGTGATTGAAACAAACGTTCACTCTATAACAGCCGAGAAGATAGAACAGTACAAGAATTCTAGGTTCTCCGGCGCATACAGAAAATATCTCTTGGAGTTGCCCGGTGGGATGCCTTCAAGTGCGGTCGGGGAAGCGATAATGCACGCAATTACCTCCAAGAAGCCCAGACATAGATACTTGGTAGGATCTGCAAAGGAGAAAGCAGGACTAATGCTGAGGTCATTAATTCCAGACGAGCTGTTTTACTCGCAGGTAGCCAGGAGGATATCGTCGTAACCAATTTTAATGGCCGCCGATCGCTTCAATGTTCATGAGCGACCCGGCTTCAGATCCATTAGTAACATTTGCTGAATTTTCAAAGGTGCAGCTCCGAATAGGAAGAGTGACACATGCCGAAGCTATCCCGGGGATGACAAAAGTATTCAAGGCGACAATAGATCTTGGCAGTGAACAAAGAGACCTTGTCGTTGGGGGGGCGCCATTTTATGCACCGAGTGAATTTGTGGGGCGTGTCGTAGTGGTTTGCACAAACCTTGAGCCAAAGAAAATAGCCGGCATGATTTCAAGAGGAATGCTTCTTGCCGCTGATGGGCCAGAAGGGAAGCCGATTTTTCTTACTGCGGAAGGCGAAGCCCCTCTGGGAGCTCAAATACACTAGTCAGAAAACCTCACAAAATCATAAATATCTCGCAAGACCTATTTATTGCCAGTCTTGATAGCAGTTGCGAGAAACAAGAAGGCGGGGTCGATGATAGCTGCTGGCGCGTTCTTTTTCTTCTTGGCAATCGGCATTAACACGATCTATTCAATCCAGACTGTTTGCTTGGATGTTCTGCCGCCACAATGCTTTACAGGGTATGACAATCTCTCCGAAAGCCAGAAAGTGATTGTCTCGCCTGGCCTGTACGTAATCGCAGTATCGATTGTGATTGCAGGGGCGGTACTCTGGTTCAGGCAGGCCCAAGTACTAGAATTTCCAAGAGCCTAGCCAATTCCGGGACCAAAACTTGACGGCTCTTTTTTCTTCTGAACCTCTTCTAGAATGGACTCGTATTGCCTGTCCAAAGGTTTTGTATCTATTTCCAAATTCTCCAGCCTTGATAAGGCCGCTAGAATGCTCTTTGCTGCGAGTGGCTGAGGAACGGCCGTCTCTGAAATCTCGCCAAAAAGCCCGATAGCATCAATACCTCTCTGCGCAGCTTGGCCCAGTATAATGCCATTGAACCAAGTTATCGTTGCTATTTCATTCCCGACGGGGTCAATGCCGGCCTTTGCGAGGACTTTTGTAAGCTCGGGCCTGTTTACAACTCCGCAGACTCGTGGTGCGCCTGCGAGCTGTTCCCGAAGATAACCTCCTGCTCCGTAGAGCCTCTTTGTCGTCCCAATCGCCTGAGCATAGTCGAGGAATGCGTTGCAGAGCACATAGAGCTCTCCGGGGTCCTGCGGCTGAGACTCGCCAGTAAGAATAAGGATTCTGCGCGTTTTCTCGTAGAACACCTTGTAGACGTCAATTACACTTTTAGCAACACCGTCAGCGTATGCCACCCAAGGCTTCTCTATCGACGTCATCTCGGCCACAAGTTCGGCCTTCAAGAATTTAGCCAGAAACGTCGAAACTAGGCCTCCAACCCTTCCCATGTCGGGAAGAGATGCAACTATTGTTAGGTTATCTGCCTTGAACTCCCTGATGACCTTGAGCTCCATCATTTGTCCATTCCATTTATTCTTGCCAAGAACGCACCGATTGCGGTGTAGTCCATTTCAGAATAGCCGCTGTTATTTGCTGCTCTAAATATCTGCTGTGCCAAGGCTGTCTGCGGAAGAGTTATCTTTTCAGTCAAGGCGGTGCTGCAAGCAAGCTCTAGGTCCTTGAGCATGTTCCTCAAGTGAAATGAGGGCTCAAAATTCCCAGCCACCATCTTGGGTCCTTTCTTTTCCGATAATCCAGTTTTGAAGTATGTCGAATTTAGAACTTGAATAAAGATTGAAGGATCAATTCCCACGCTTCTCACAAGTGTGATCCCCTCAGAAACAGCGCTCGCGATCAACGCGATATTCAGGTTCAGCGCCAGCTTTACGGCATTTGCAGCACCGTCCTTTTCACCTAAGTAGAAGATATTTTTTCCAAGAACTTCTATTGCTGGCCTTGCTTTTTCAAATGCTACCTTTGATCCAGATACAATAGGAACAAGTTCCCCTGTTTCTGCGGCTGCGGGTCCACCCATTACTGGCATACCTAGCATTTCTATGCCATCTTTGCGGAGGGTTGTTGCGCAGGATTCTGATTGAGTAGGTGAGATCGTGCTTGCGTCGGCAACCACTACTCTGTTGCCAGAATTATTAACACCTTCGTCGCCCAGCAGTACTTCGTGAAGCGCTTCAAAATCCGTGACTACCGTGAAGATTAGGTCGCAATGCTTTGCAAGCTCGGCAGGGGTATTGGCAATTCTGGCCCTCCCTGAAAATTCTTCGGCCTTTGACTTGGTTCTATTGTAGACATACAACTCAAATCCGGTCTTGAGGAGCCTGTTCGCTATGCCTGAACCCATAAGCCCAAGCCCCGCAACGCCTATTTTCATATCCTATCTAGGAGTGTGCTCGCGCAAGTAAAAACTATACTGCATCATGAACCTCCCCAAGCTTTGGGTAATGAAACACCGATTACGGTCCCCCTCCCCTACGGGTGCTGTCCTCCTTATTAGCTCCGATTAATCCATCCTCGTCATGACAAAACTCTGGTATAGCGGCTCGCCTACGCTAGAATCCAAGAAGAGCAAGTCGCTAATCCATCCATTCGTTGTAAAGGGCTACGATGGACTGACAATAAACCCGTACCAGGGTTGCCATCATCGCTGCGCATATTGCTATGCAACGTACGAATGGTCTCCAGACTTTTACGATAAGGTGTATTCCAAGAGCAATGCCGCAGAGGTTCTCGAAACCCAACTTGCAAAGTGGAAATCTCAAACAATCGGACCTGTCATGGTTTCTTCGGCGACTGATTGCTATCAGCCTGCCGAGCTTCGATTTGGCCTGACCAGAAAATGCATTGAAGTGCTGCAAAAGTATGATGTCCCATATTACGTATTCACAAAATCAGCGCTAATTGAGCGAGACCTTGAGCTTCATCGTCGTTACAGAAAGAATTGCTTCATCGTATGGTCAATCACGACCTCTAACGAAAGGATAAGGCGAGTAATCGAACCAGGAACTCCACCCACTTCAAAGTTATTTGCCACCATAAGAAAATTCACCGAAGCTGGAATATGCTGTGCAGTCAACATCGACCCGATAATTCCCCTAATTACTGATACTGAGGAGGAGCTTGGTGCGACGATTGAAGGATGCAAAGGCGCGGGCTTGAAACACGTATTTGGAGCCATGATGCGCCTCAGGTCAGACATATGGGAACGGATGAATGTAGTTTTTCAGCTCGTCAATATTCCAGATGCTGTGGCGGGTTACAAAGAGATTTATGGGTTTGAAGAGCCCCTTGGTTCAGCATATATCTCGGCAAAAAAATCATACTCGGATAAGATCCTTTCTTTCATGCAGAAAAAAATACGTGCCAGCGGGATTCAGGCTGGCTTCCCTGATTATCTAAGAGAAGTCCCGTTGGATAAGGCCAATTCTGATCAGTCAACACTACTGGGATATCTGACATAGAGTTTTCCCTGTGAATCCTGAAATCAACTTTATGACGCGTCTTATGGGAGGTTTGAGCGATGCCAAAAGACTCGTTTAATTATGGCAGCTGGAACTTTAACAGGAGGCGCAGAATCGACTGATGCCATCTAAGAAAAGTGCTAACAGGCGATTAAGATCAAAGGTCTGTATCATGTGCGGGCGAGTAATCCACAAGAACTCTTCAGGTCTTAAGAAGAATTTTGACGGGTTAGCATACCATTTCGATTCGGAGAGTTGTCTATTGATTTTCCAAAAGCTCAGGGATGTTTATGGCAAGAATTTCTTTAGACCTCGGTCGCGATGACTAGCTCGGGAAATGATCAAGTAGCACTATGAATCCAATTGAGCGCCTTCAAGCGAAATCTGCTATTCTCGTCGGCTTGGCTGAGTTGCCAAATTCATGAGAATAGGCGGAATACAATCTTAGCAGCTGCCCGTGTTTTATCCGATATTCGGTGCTTACTAGCTTGATGACTGTCCTATATTCGTCCTTTAGGTTCGTCAACGTTTCTGCGATGTTGTCTGCTAGCAGGATGTGGCCGTTGTCACCGAGATCCATGACCCTCCTGGCGAGTATGATGCCGGGACCCCAAACATTCTGGTTCTTGTTGATATCGCTTACAACGAATACCGGGCCGGAGCTCAGTCCTATCCTCACACCAATGGTCCTGTCGGAGGTCTGCTTTTCATTAAATACCCTAAGCCTTTGGTGGAGTTGCATGCTTAGCTGTAGCGGTAGCTCTGGATTAACAAGAAAACCGATCACCATCCCATCACCGGTGGGAAGGACTATCTTGGCATCGTTTGGCACTTTGCCAAATGCGTCGCAAGCACCGATAAGCGCATTTAGATCTTCAATCTTGCGTATCTGTTTTTCAACAGAAAGTAGCGGGTCCGATAGCCCTACTATGTCAATAAAGAAAAAGTTGGCGTTTACGACGCCAGGTTGCAAAGCGTACATTGAATGTGAGCCGTAGATCTCGCCTAGTTTTCTATAGGTGTCAAGGCAATGAGGATGAAACGAGGAACCCGACTCGCGGCTGACGGGGCCAATAATCGCACCATCACACAACTTGCACCTGGAATCTCCTTCCGATAATGGACTTTCTTGACCAAAGCTGAGTGTGCCATCTGACTGAATTCGAAATTTTACCCACCTTGGTGTATTGTGACTTCCCTTTAGCGACAAAATCCTGATGCTGCGCTCGATATCTTCTCCTGAATCCTCCATGCGCAACTGAATAATTCCGTCGACCAGCGAACCCAGAGCGTCCACTGCATCAGTAGACGGGCTACCTGTGTGAGTAAGAAGCGCAGTAACACGTCCGCTCGCTGTTGCCGAGTCGTAGAGATCAGCCACAAACTTGTTCACTTCATCGATCGAAAACCTTGCCGCCAAATTCGTCAAAGAATCAACCACGATGTATGCATGTAGCGGACTGGGCTTGCTGTTAATAGCGGAAATATGATCTGTACAGACGCGAAGAAGATCTGAAATGCTAGTTGAGTCGTTAATCTTGGGCCTTTTGCCGGCAAGATTGGTCATGTCTTCGCCTGCTGATTTTGTGGAGAATGGACTATAGTAGAATGGCATACGGCCGGACTCTTTTCTCTTGTTGATGAAGTATGAGTTGAATACTTTAGTAGAAAGCCCCGGGCCGCAGCTTATGTAGGCACAATCAAATCCATTGGAAATGCCTTCTCTCAGAAATTGCATGCTATAAAGAGTCTTGCCAGAACCAGGCGGACCCAACAGAAGAATTACAGAGGCGGGGAATTCCACAAGACCATTGAAGAGCAGCTCTTGTGCTGGGATGGATGCCTTTTCATTTTTCATGGTTTGGTTTCAGTCCTGTATAATCACAGTCGGGATAAAGAGTTGTGGATTCATACTTTGGCGGCAAGCGCATCCACCAACATTTGCATCTGTTTCGTAAACGGGTGATTGGGATATCGCAGCGCCGTCAGGAATTCCTTTCTGCTAAACTGTATGTCGCAATAGCAGGGGATTGCAGAAATTACATCCATGCGTGTTTCACGGGACAACATGCTTTCAGCGTTGCCTGCTTCGTACTCGTCCTGTAGCACTGTGCCTTGACTCGATCCTTCTCCCGATACGTCTGCGGTTCGGGCTGGAGATACCCCTTCTTGATGACTGGGCAGGCAATATCCCGCCACTCGATTAAACAACAGAAAAGACTTTGTTCCGTACTTTGTCAAAGAAGCATAAATCTCCGCTGCAAGCCGCTTCGTGCCTTCAAGATCAATGTCGCCCATTTTAAGGGTAAGAAAGAGAATGTCCGCTACAGCAAGAGCGTTTATCGACCAGTACCTGATGCCTGGGCTAGTGTCAATGATAACATAGTCAAGATCATAGTCTCGAATCAGCTTGTCTCTTAGAACAATGAACCTCCGAAGCTGCATCTTTGAATTTTCCAGGCTCCCGCTTTCTATCTTGTATATTTCCTCCTTTTTCACACTGCAAAATCCTATCCATAACTTACCTCTGATTTCAGAGGCCTTGTCAAATTTCGCGCCATAGTCCTGCAAGATGTCTGTCACATCCGTCATCACTTCGTCCACTTCGGCCTCACCAAGCAAATAGTCATTTAGCCATTTTCTTGGTTGCCTCTGAAAATATGCAAGAAGACTGGGAGCATAAACATCCAGATCCAAAAGAGCCACTTTGAACCCTTGCTTTGCCAATAGAGCGGCACAGTTAGAACCAATCGTCGTCTTGCCAGTTCCGCCCTTGTAGGAGTGAAAGGCAATAGATTTAGTGGTCACGTGCTAACTCCATACAACTATAATATAGCATTTATCCAAATGGTAAAAATCAATTTTCGGAGGTGCATGCAGCGGGCGGCGAGGTTCTTGTCAATGTTATTATTTTGTATCTCCTTCCTTGCGTTCGTGAGCCCAGCGGCGCTCATAAACCTCATCTCTGAGTTTGAAGCCCTTGAAAAGCTGAAAATAAGTCTGCCTCGCTTTGTTTTGCTTGTCCAGTTCAGCCTGTATCCACAATGATTCAAACATTGAAGCGTTGGAAAAGACAGTTGAATCGCTATTGGAATAAGTAGATAGGCCTATCGCGTCTTGCAATGCCTCCTTTGTATCGTCATTTACTTCAATCGTCAGACTTCTGCTCTGATCTATTATGATTGTGGTTATCTTTGTCGGAAGAAATTGCTGAAGATAGTTCACTTGAATAGCCTCGTGCGGCGCAAGTATTTTAGAGTCAGAAATTTCTTTCAGCATCTCGTCTCTCATCACCAGTATTTTCACCTTGATTCCGCGTTCGGATGCGCGAACTAACTCGTCCAGTATCTCCTCCCTCTCCGCCATAATGAAGGAGTTCTTTGTAGAAAAAAGAATCGCTATTTCATAAATCGCAGATCGTATCAAATCAAGGACTAGGGACTTTGTCCTTACCGGATCCCTGATAGTTTCGATGAATTCATTGTCCAATCCCTTCACGATATCAATGATTCTCTGCTTCGCAGGAAGCGCTTTGTCAATGATATTATTCATAAGGAACAATTGACTGCTCACAAAAGATGCGTTGGTGACGCGCAAAATTCTACTTGAGTTGCTCCCATCAACCAAATATGCGATGTATTCTCGCCGGTCCGCTAACAAGAAGCTGCCGGCCAAGTAGGAACTGTGGAACAAATCAAAGTGCCTCATGATCTCTTTACACTCCCCGATATTGGCCTGGGTGATCTCTGTGACACACCTAAGTTTGATTCCCCTACTTCTTAGCTCGAGAATCTTGGATTGGTTTGATGATATCGCGTTTGCTAAGAGCTCTAGATTCTGCGAGTCGAAAAGGCATGACAACTCTGAATTAACGCTGGATATTGTGTCTGAAATCAATCCACTGACCTTTTGGTTAGGAACGACATTTACATCGTGACTTTCAGAGCTGGCTGGCTCAGCCAAATCAATTCGTATTCATGAGTCGAAGCCTATAAAGAATCACCTTCTTGTGGCACAGGAATGCGATAACAATATTAATTTGCAAGCCGATCGAGCTCCATGCCTATATTTTTGGATGTTCATAAGGTGCCCTTCACCGAGGACAACTTGAGAGAACTATGCAAATCTCCACCTGACGAGTTTGGCGTAATGCACGTGAATCTATTCTATAACAAAGAATCTAGCGTCTGTTTTTGCCTGCTCAGTGCACCTGACCTTGACGCCGTCGAAAAACATCACAAGAAAGTCAACATCCAGTGCGAATGGATAACGGAAGTTACCAATATTGTGAATGATGCCTTCAGGACGGGACAACTCAAGCAATAGTTAACGGTTTTAAGAGAATCTGACTTAACACGCCAAAATAATAATGGCTGCCGGAAGATTTACTGGCAAAATATTCAGCTTGCGCAATTTTTCTTGGATGGTTCACCCTAGACACTTGCTACCCGAACGTTGGTGTTCTTATCCGTCGATATTGAATTTCTTATTGTCAAGGAATATTTCTTCACAATCACAGTGTCCATTGAGTCTTACTTGTCTTCCGCAGCGGGGGCATATCGTCATTGGCGCAGGCATCTCTTCCATCTCCAAGTAGATGGCTGACATTATTGTAGGATATCGGCTTTGGTATTAATAAGATTTAGGGAAACCAACCCCCTTCTGTGGTAGCTGTGACAGCTAATCGCGTTAAATGAAGAGCTCAAGGAAATGAACCCGCGGATGCCATTATGGAAGGGACTCTAGCTTGACTAGCAGCCATATCTCTTAGCCCACTCATCGATTGAAAACTCACTTTCAGCACAAAATTCAGCCAAGATAATTGCGTTCTTCGACACCAACAGTCCTTCATTAATCACCTTCCCTCCACAGTACACTTTTGCAATCATTCTTCCATATGAGCCTGAAGTCTGCCCGTCATCTTCATCGACAAACACTTCTGAACCTTCTGGACACAATCTGGCAGTATATGAAGTGGCTTCTTGATACCCGATCTCTCTCCTTTCAGGTGTATCCACAAGTGCTAGTCTGATAGTTATGTCGTTCACCTTTATTGTGTCGCCATCAATCACCTTTGTTACGATACCCTTGAAACAAGCAGCAGAGCCGCTACATTCAATTCGCAAGTCGGATTCGGGGTCGATTCGCACCTGGGCAAAAAGGAATGAGAACGTAACGGGAGATTCCACATTCTGCCACGCAAACACTTGAATGGTGTGGTCTCCCTCAATTTCGGAATGCCACATCGCCCTAGCTGATTGCGTGTCTCCGCTTTTCAAGTCAAATGCGGTGGAATTGATAAAGATTACTCTATCACTAGGATCTTTGATTTGCACGACATGGACGAAGGACAGCTCTTCTGCAGCATGACTAGTGATGTTTGACCGAATCAAAAGATTCTCTCCTATCTCCGCTGACTGTAACTGTTGTCCAAATTCGTTAGTAACAACAAGATCGATTCCTGCATCTCCCTCCCAGCTCTTCAAAGTAGCCAACGAACCTTGGTAAACGTACATCACAGGCAACAATACAAGCGCAACAATTATTCGAATTAATAGTCGAGATATCGCAAACAAAGCTATGAAATCTCACGCATGCTAATTAAGGTTATTTCTAATCATCCACACCTTGAAGCCGATCATGATCCTGAGCTGCGAATCAATGTCACTTCAAAAGAATTGTTTAATAGTCCACAGGTTAATTCGATTCACATGGCATCAGTTGCAAAAATTGTGGAGTTGATTGGAACTTCGGATGATGGGTGGGAAGCAGCAGCGCAGGCAGCCGTGAAGGAAGCTCGAAAGACTATCCGTGGGATAAGTGGAATAGAAGTCGTAGACATGACAGCTAAAGTAGATACGAAATCTGGCAAGATAGTCAAATACAGAGCGACAGTAAAGATAGCATTTGGTGTAGATGACGAAAGATAGCCGAAAATCCGGATTGGATTTATTGCGCTGGACATGAAACATCCGGAATCATTTCTTTTTCCTCTGTTGACTTGGCATATTTGCAATCATTATTAACTTGAGCAGGCCACGATGCACCATGAAGGAATATCGCAACCCTTCCCCCACTGTTGATGTCATTCTCCAAAGTGGATCAAAGATACTGATGATAAGACGAAAGAAAGACCCGTTCAAAGACCATCTGGCGCTTCCAGGGGGATTCATCGATGAAGGTGAGACGGCCGAGGAAGCGGTAAAGCGTGAGGCTCTGGAAGAAACCTCTCTCGAGGTGGAGCCAATAGAAATATTGGGCGTATACTCGGATCCAAAGCGAGACCCGCGAAAACATATCATGAGCGTGGTCTTTATCGGCATTATAACTGGAGGAACTGCGAAGCCCGGGGACGACGCACAAGGCATAGAATGGCAAGAGCTGGACAAAATAGATGTCTCGGAATTGGCTTTCGACCACACGCAGATAATTAGTGACTACAGAAGGTGGAAGACATCCGGCGGTACCTACTGGTCATCGAAAAGAAGGAATGAATAGTACTTCATCGTTCTATTCATCGTAATTGCGTCCGCTAATAATTCTTTTATCGATAATTATTCCAGCGACGACAGCTGTAACACTCACAATTTTCGTTTTCGGTTCCACAATTGCAGCCGATCCATGTATTCCTGACAGATGCGCGGAGGTTGATGTCAAGGGAACCAAATATGAGCTCCGTAACGAGGCGTTTGCGGCTTATCAACGTCTGGAAAATCATGATGCACCTTTGAATACAATGAAATTTGAATCAGAATTTCTGTCTCCAGATGTGCTATATCTTATAAACATTGATGGGGACGCCCCAGGCGTGGATTCATACGTCGAACGGTATAGCGTCAACGAAACCGGAAGCAAGATTTCTGGTGATGGCAGATTGAAGTCCCTGTACGGATTTATCTCTTAGGAAAACCTCGATTCTCTTCTCAAAGAGGCCACGCCAGATACGTTGGCTAAAGATTTGGTCTATATCTATCCAGTTGGCTCAGTCACGCTGTCGGAGGGAAATACGGTCTATAGGGAAGAGTTCTTGAACGCTACACAGCAAGAGCAGGTTACAGTCGAGCATCAACAGTTCCTCAAGGGTGAGGTTGAAAAGATAGTTACTGGTAGCCAAGGTGTAAAGAAGCTATACTCGTGACCGAGTGTAACATTTCTATCTTGAGTCTTAAGCGTCTGAAGGAAATTTCGAAGCAGACCACAAATGATCTTATGTCTCTGGGATGGAATCGAGTGTACAGGTATCCGCGGATTGTTTCAAAAAATCGGTATCTATCTACTATCCCTACGAGTGGATGGTTCCAATCCGCGTAGTTTGACGGCACTATTAACGAAGGTTCGTTTTGAGGTAATTTTGAGACATCGAAAAACTTAGATGTTCTGAGATGCCCAGTACTATTCCTCGTATGCAATGATGGCAAATTTAGTTAATTGCCCGATATCGCCTTATTAGCTTGTACAAATTCACTATCGCAAGTAGGATAAACTGCAAAATATATATAAAACATAACAGCGTTATACTGACTGTATGACGGCAAAAGAAGACCTTAACATGGATTATAGTAAATATGACTTCAAAGACCCCACGGAGGTATACGTATACCTCAGCAAAAAGGGCCTTTCAAGAGGGACAGTGGAAGAAATTAGCAGAATGAAAGGCGAGCCGGACTGGATGAGAGACTTTAGGCTCAGGTCATACGAAGTCTTTTTGAGCAAGCCGATGCCGAATTGGGGTGGCGACCTTACCAAGATTGATTTTCAGAATATTTACTATTACGCCAAGGCTTCTGAAAAGCAAAGCAAGAGCTGGGATGATGTCCCAGAGTCTGTCAGAAACACTTTTGAAAAACTTGGCATCCCGGAAGCAGAACGCAAGTTCCTTGCAGGCGTAGGAGCTCAATATGAATCCGAAACTGTCTACCACCACCTTAGAGAAGATCTTCAGAAACAGGGCGTGATTTTTATAGATACTGATTCCGCGGTAAAGGAACAGCCAGAGATAATGAAAAAGTACTTTGGCAAAGTAATCCCACCTGAAGACAACAAGTTTGCTGCGCTCAACAGTGCCGTATGGTCAGGCGGTTCTTTTATTTACATTCCACCCAATGTAAAGGTCGATCTCCCGCTCCAGGCGTACTTTAGGATAAACGCCGAAAACATTGGCCAATTTGAACGCACTTTGATAATCGCAGACGAAGGAGCTGAAGTCCACTATATTGAGGGATGCACTGCCCCGGTCTACAGCACAGAATCTCTGCATTCTGCGGTAGTTGAACTGATTGCAAAGAAGGGTGCCAAGATTAGATACACTACGATCCAGAACTGGAGCAAGGACGTCTATAACCTAGTAACAAAGAGGGCTTATGCATATGAGAATGCCAAAGTGGAATGGATAGACGGCAACCTTGGAAGCAGACTCACCATGAAGTACCCCGGAGTCTATATGCTCGGCAAGGGAGCACATGCTGAAGTAGTGTCCATTGCCTTTGCAGGCAAGAACCAGCATCAAGATGCAGGTGCCAAGGCCGTACATCTCGCTCCAAATACTACTTCTAGGATCACAAGCAAGTCAGTCAGCAAGGATACAGGCAGAACAACATACAGAGGTCTGCTCCACGTGGCCAAGGGTGCGACAGGAGTAAAGTCCAATGTAAGATGCGACGCATTGTTACTTGACGAGCGTTCCAGGACTGACACATACCCATACATCGAGGTCAATGAAGACGACGCCACCATCACTCACGAAGCTACTGTAGGCAAGATAGGCGAGGACCAGATCTTTTATCTCATGAGCAGGGGTTATTCGGAGTCAGACGCACTGTCAATGATCGTGGGAGGCTTTATGGAGCCTTTCACAAAGGAACTTCCCATGGAATACGCAGTCGAGCTCAACAGGATGGTCAAGCTCGAAATGGAAGGATCCGTAGGCTAGACGATCACGGTCACTCTCGGTGATCAAGTGGCAACTACCAACCTGTCTTCAATCGACGCCAGGTACGTCGAGTCGCTGGCCTCAGGCGACCCTTCTTGGCTCATATCGCTGCGCAAAGACGCGTTTGCAAAGTACCAGTCACTTCCTTCAGAAGTTTCTCCGCTGTACGCAAAATACTCTGATACCAACAAGATAAAGCCAGAGAACATTCACTTTTCCTTGGGCGAGCAGCCGAGGGCTTCCATTAACAAGGATCTCGCGGACAGGCTGAAGGATCTTGAAAAAGAGACTGGGATTCTTCAGATAGGTCAGGAGCCGGCGAGAATAATAGTGCCTGAAAGCGTCAAGGAACAAGGAGTAATCGTATCCACACTTAGGGAGGCCCTGAAGAGCAATCAAGAGCTAGTCAAATCGCGGATGGAAGCAAACCCGATCAACAACCTAGAAGACAAGTTCCTTTCGCTGGAAGCGTCTGCATTCCAATCGGGCGTTTTCATTTATGTTCCAAGAAATATTGTGGTCGAAGATCCGATTAGAGTAATTACTTCGCTGGCAGACGACGGCACGTCCTTGATTTCGCGTAACATTGTAATCGCGGATTCTGGTTCAAAGGCTACAGTTGTTCAAGAGCTCTATGCGCCGGGCGTCGGCAACAGGCAGGATTTGCAGCAAGGGCACTTTGAGCTCGTAGAGACCCATGTCAGCCCTAATGCCCACCTAGAGCTGGTGACATTGCAGGCGATGACGACAGACACAGTTGCAGTTTCAAACCGCAAGGCGTTTGTCGATCGCGATGCAAAGATGTCGTGGTACATTGGAATGTTCGGCTCCGCATTGTCACGGTACAAGACTGACAGCATCATGAAGGCCAGCGGCGCGTCAGCCGAGGACGTAGAGATCATCTTTGGAGCGAACACTCAGTCCTTTGATGTGACTTCAAACCTGCTTCACTTTGGTGCTCATTCTAGGGGAAGGGTTCTTGTAAAGTCCGTCTTGAAGGATACCTCAAAGTCGCTGTTCAAAGGGATGATCAAGATAGGAAAGGAAGGGAAAGGAACAGAATCATATCTCGCGGGTCACGCCATCCTTCTTGACAGAGGTGCCAAGTCCGACTCGATACCTGGGCTTGAAATTGAAACCAACGAAGTCAGGGCGACACACTCTGCTTCCGTAGCCCAGATGGACGAGAACCAGATATACTACCTTACAACAAGGGGCCTTAATAGGGAAGGAGCCAAGAGAGAAATTGTCTCCGGGTTCTTGGAGCCGCTTTCGAGAAAGATGGGTCCTACGATCAGAGCATGGGTCAATTATTTAATAGAAAACAAGTGGCAAGGCAAGCCATTGATGCTTCGCGCAGACGAAGCGATGGAACAGATCCTCGAAGTAGAAAAGTCCAGATATAGAGAGACTCAGGACATATTTGAAAAACACTACAAGTACAGGTAATCTTATGGAAGACTGGATAAAAGTCTGCGATACGAACGCCCTAAAGGACGGCGACATGCTTGATTTTGACCATGGCGAAAGAAAAATCCTTGTCGCCAGATTTGGCAATCAGGTCTTTGCAACCGACAGGATATGCACACACGCTTATGCTGATCTTTCAACTGGGATACTAAACGCGGATGAGAAAACTGTAACATGTCCTCTTCATCTGTCCTCATTCAAGCTGGACAGCGGTGCACCGCAGAATCTCCCTGCTGAGAACCCGCTGAAAACTTACAAGGTTAAAATACAGGAAAACGCAATTTATATAAAGTTGGATTAGCGAAATGTTGCAAGAACACGGCTCTTTTGATGTGGAAAGGATAAGAAAAGATTTTCCTATCCTGAAGCGAACGGTGAGCGGAGGCAAGCCCCTCGTTTACCTGGATAACGCAGCTACCACGCAAAAGCCGCTTGCCGTAATTGACGCTATTCATGACTATTACACGAACTACAATTCCAACATTCACAGGGCAGTCCACCAACTTGCTGAAGAGGCTACTCTTGCGTTCGAGAACTCTAGAGAAAAAGTAGCAAAGTTTGTCAACGCTAGATCAACCGAGGAAATAATATTTACGCGCAATGCCACGGAGGCCATTAACCTTGTAGCGTATTCATGGGGCAGGGCCAACATCAAAAAAGACGACAGAATACTCATATCTGAAATTGAGCACCATAGCAATATCGTTCCTTGGCAGATCCTTACAAGTGAAAAAGGAGCCCAGCTCGATTACATCGGAGTCGACGACAGCGGCTACCTGAAGATGCATGAATATGAAAAATATCTCGCCGGCGGAAAAGCAAAGCTCGTTTCTGTGAGCCACATGTCAAATGTGCTTGGCACGATAATCCCAGTACACGAAATCGTAAAGATGTCGCATGAAAAAGGCATACCCGTGCTGATTGATGGGGCACAATCCGTTCCGCACATGAAAGTTGACGTGCAGAAAATGGATTGTGACTTTATGGCTTTTTCTGCCCACAAGATGCTGGGCCCGACCGGCGTCGGAGTGTTGTACGTCAAAAAAGAATTGCTTGAAAAAATGCCACCGTTCATGGGCGGCGGTGACATGATAAAGGAGGTCCACAAGTACGAAACCAGGTACAATGACCTCCCCTACAAATTTGAAGGTGGAACGCCCAACATTGCTGATGTCATTGGCTACGGGGCCGCTATTGACTACCTGAACAATCTTGGCATGGACAAGGTCAGGGAACACGAGATCGATCTGACAAAGTATGCGTTGGATACTATTTCGGGCGTAAAAGGCATCACACTGTACGGCCCTCCAGACCCTCAGGACAGGGGCGGCGTAGTGTCATTTAACATCGGAGATATTCATCCACATGATCTTGCCACGATAATGAACGACCACGGTGTCGCCATCAGGTCTGGTCACCACTGCGCCCAGGTTTTGATGGAAAGGCTCGATGTAGCGGCAACGTCCCGGGCAAGTTTTTATATCTACAACACAAAAGAGGAAATCGACACATTTATTGGAGCTCTTCATGAAGCAAGGAGACTGTTCAAAATTTGAGTGACGACATATACAGAGAAATAATTTTGGACCACTACCGCAATCCGCGTAACAAAGGCAAGCTACCTGGTGCGGACGTGAGCATACACGATAGCAACCCGCTATGCGGCGACGAAATCGATATCCACCTCAAGGTTGACGAAGACAAGATCAAAGATGTCAAGTTCGAGGGGAGAGGCTGCGCAATTAGCCAAGCAAGCGCTTCGATGTTGACTGAAATGGTGATGGGCAAGCCCCTGACGTCAATCAGGGATCTCTCGAAGGATGACATTTTGGAAAATATTGGACTGACCTCGCTTGGGCCCGCGAGGATCAAGTGCGCGCTCTTGTCTCTTAAAGTGTTAAAACTGGGAATGGTCAAATATTATTCAGATAGAGACCCGGATTCCGCAAGGAAGCTGCAGGACGATTCAAAGGGCCTCTAAATGTCTACTACGACCAAGGTAAGTAGACAGGATATCCGCAAAATAATCTTTGACAATTATAATGAAACCGACGTTCGATTTTCAAACGACGAAATCATGGCTCACCTGAACGAACAGAACAGTTACCGCGAAATGGAGCTCGACGTCTTGGACTTTGAAGACGTCCTTCTGGAGATGGAGGGTTCGGGGATGCTTAGGCCAATAGCACAGAATTTCAACACCCGTTATTACAGACTTTGGGGGCCATTAGAGCAAACAAATTGCAAAACATGCGGAAGACCAACATACTTTGCGTCTTCAGAGGAAGGAAAGAAATGCCCTCATTGTAATGCAAAGTTGTAGGGAAAACAATTAAACGCCATCAGGATTGTTCATTACTGTTGTCTGCAGCGATTAGGCCGCCGTGGATGATTAGGACCAGGTCTATCTCCTTCGTTGTCCTGGTCGGCACATTCGTCGGCTTTACGGCACTGGTCGCTTCGGGCGCGACCTTTGCTCTGGACGACGCCGCAAGCAGATATTTCAAGACTTTACAAGGCGACGCCACAGTTGACGGTTTTATGGTCGTACTTACAACCTTTGGCGACGTCAGCACGCTTTTTGTCTTTGGGATCATTATCACGATAATCCGGCGCACTCGAAAGGTTGGGATGGTCTTTCTAATCGCACTTGTTGTGCTCGTGGTCCTGACAATGTACATAAAGCCTATGGTTGGCAGGCACATCCCACCTTATGGTTTTGAACCCGCATCAACTCTACTGGAAAACTTTAGCATTGAAAATGACAGCCTTTCACCGATAGCAGCTGCGTTTTCATATCCTTCAGGTCACGCTTCAAGAGCGGCAGCGCTTGCCTTCATAGTGGGGTTCGCAGTATACAACAAGTCAAAGATGGCAGGGTATGCCTTGTGGGCTTTTCCTGTGATAATAGGGATAACGCGCCTTTACGTAATGCAACATTACCCCACGGATATCATTGCCGGGATCATGTTTGGCGCCATCGTCTCAGTAGTTTTGGCAAACGCTATGAAGCTCGACCAGCCATTTTTCCTGTCGCGCTTCAAGGGTAGAGAGGACAGCAAGGCTCCCGGCGACACCCTCCAGCGGTAGATCACGCCTTGCTCTCAAATCGCTCAAACATTTCGGGGTTCGCCAAAATCCAGCCATAGTGGCTCTCGTCGTGAAGATATCGCAACTCGCGCACCTTGGGGGATAACTTTTTCTTGCGCAACGCGAGCAGGAATTCTCCCTGGAGTGACACGCCTAGCCTCTTTGCCTTGCTCGTCACTTTTTCTCCTCGTGGAAGTAAGATCCTGTAGCTAAAGCTTGAGTCAGCCACTTGCAGTTCGTAAGATTCTACCATTTTATCAACTGCCTGCCTAATGTCAGAAAGTTCCTGCAGTTCTATTGTCCCGGTGACTGGAAAAGACACGTACGGCGATGTCATTTATACCTGGCAAAGGCTTCAACAAGGTGATTCTGGAGCGTCTTGTTCCACTCTGGAAAGCCCTCTGGAGAATCGGGATAGGAGTAATAGTGGTCTGTCAGGACCTTGTTTACGCTGGCACAGTGTCGCAAGTCATCCGCCAGTTTCTTGTTCATCGCACCGCGAATTATCATGCCGAGCTTGTCTACGGTGCCAAACTCTGGATGTTCTCCCTTTGTTATCTTGTCAATGTCCAGCTTTGATAGAAAGTGCTTCATTCCAAAGTTAATCTGTTCATTCGACAACCCTTGGAGCATACGGCGGAATACCTCCAGTCCTGCGGTTTTGTAGCCATAGTCATTGATAAAGTGCTTGTTGTATTGCCACAGGCTTTTTTCCGATGTGTCGCCGGCCTGAAGAGCCTCTACGGCATCCTTGCCGGCAATCGTAGCTGCAACTATCGCAGGGCCAATCCCCCCTGCATCCAGCGGCTTGGGCATCCAAGCAGAATCACCTACGAGCATGTAGCCATTTGCGACCAGGCAGTCGTTCTGTCGCCTGACAGAAACCTGCCAAGTCCCCCATGCATTGCCATCATCCTCCGCTCCATCAGCAAGAGCCGGATTTTCTATGACTGGGTTGGCCTCGACATATTCATCGATAAGCGTCTTCAGGTCGGGGTGGACGCCCATCTGCTTATTCCTGGCATCAAAGGCCTTTTGCTGCACGCCAAGGCCGATGTTTACCTTGCTTTTTCCTTTCGGAAACACCCAGCCATAGCCGCCGGGCGCCAAGTTCTGGTCTAGGTGAATTATGCAATAGTCTGGGTCAAAATAGGTCTTGTCATCTTTGGCAAGATCAAAGTTGTAGATGTACCTTCCAGTTGCTTCAAGGTCGTCGCGGTCAATTCGCTTCTGGATAAATGACTTGATGGGAAGGTTTGTGCGCAGAACTGAGGTTACGCCTGTACAGTCAACCACGAGCTTTGCAGTCTTTTTGAAAACCGTCTTGTCCGCAAGATTCTCTCCCTCTACTCCAATAACGGTATTGTTTTCAACCACAAGGGAACGCAGAGCCACATGATCTTTTACTTCAACTCCCATCTTTGTTGCATCGTTGAACTGCTTTTGCGGAAGCAACCTCCTATTAAGCAAGAAACCTTCGCCATCAAACGAGATTCCAGTCTCGTGATCTGGCGAGTAGGCAAGGACGCCTTTTACAGGGTGCTCAATCTCTGGGTAGCCCCATTTGATCTTTATGCGATCGGTCATATAGTCGACAGTATTCTTGCCAACCGCGTCTCCACAGACCCAGCCATTCACGGTCTTTTTCCCAAGCTGCGAAAGGGGGTTGCGATCTAGTACCAAAATTCGGATGGACTGGCGTGAATAGTATGCAGCTGAAGAGGCGACGATGAGGCCAGCAAGCCCTCCACCTGCAACGATAATGTCATAGTCACGGTTGCTCAAAGACATCTATATTTGCGACAGCGCGAGAAGACAAAAAACGCTATTTAAAGTATGTCGAGCACCGTGACGACCGTACCGTAGAAATATTCAAAAATGCTTTGAGCGAATCTGTATGATGATGCTTAGGCCTTTTGTCTTTTTTGACTTGGGTCAGACGCTCATCGATGAAAGGGATTTTATCGACTCATTTGACACTCGATTCCTCGAAATTCTGAACGGCTTTGGGGCAAGAATAGACCGGCGCAATTACGTTACCGTACGGGACAGCGTCATAAGAGACAGGAGAATAGGAACCGGAAGCGTGACCGAATTGATCATAGAGGTCTGCAGGCTCCTCGCTCCTCCGGGATACGACAAAGTAATCGCGTCACGATTAGAACCAGAGATACGAAAGAGACGAGGCTCCTCTTTCAGGTTTTCCAACGACGCGCCAGCGATGCTGGAGACATTGCATGAAATGGAAATCGAAATGGGGCTGATCGCTAACCAGTCTGATGATATCGCAGAAATTCTGGCAAAATCGGGACTCGAAAAATTCTTCTCTGTAAAGATAATTTCTTCGGCTGTCAGGTTTGCCAAGCCCGACCCAAGAATTTTTCAGCTTGCCCTTGACAAGGCTAGAAGATCGGCGCAGGAATGCATAATGGTGGGCGACAGGTTGGACACGGACATATGTCCTGCCAAATCAATCGGAATGACTACAATACGTTACACGAATTCGTTGTTCTCCCTCCAAACCCCTTCAGAGGAATGTGAACAACCTACGTTCTCGATAGCTAGTCTTTCAGAGATCCCTGGTATTCTCGAAAAGATTATCTTTCGATAAAGCATATCCATACTATGAGTCGATTGCTGCCCTCATTTTGGGTTATGTTAAGAAATACCCATCGGCATCCTGTAAACAGAGCACTCCACCTTGCAAGTATGCCCCTTTACGTTTTGGGTATTGCTCATGTGGTTGGCTTCTTCTTCGGCTATCCAGCTCAACCGGCTCTTGGGGCATTGCTCTTGATTGCTGGCATTTCGATTTTTACCTTCGGTCACAGGATAGAGGGAAACCTCAGTTCGATAACTCCTGTACTTGCCTCTCGCCTGATTTCAAGAAATGTGCGACGCTATCTTGCTGCGAATATCATCCATGACCGCGCTCGTTGACTCTGGTCGTTCAAGAAACATAGAGTGAACGGGTCCTGCACCGTCTCCTTCTCTTCTCGGAATAATATGGACATGGACGTGTGGTATTTCCTGCCCTGCCTCCTTTCCATTGTGCACTGCTACAATTGTTGAAGGGGCGCCTGTCGCTTTTTCGACTGCAGGGGCAACCTTGCATGCGAGCTCGAAAATTTCTCGCGACTCTTCCCTGTCTAGATCTTGAACCTTGCTACTGTGAGACTTGCTTATTACTAGAGTGTGGCCAATTGCAAGCGGGAATGCATCAAGTATTGCCAGAGCTTCCTTGTTCCTAGCGACAACCTTTGCAGGTATCTTGCCGTCGAATATCCTGCAAAAAACACAGTTCATGTCTTGCATGAATATTTGAATTAGCTTTTTGCTATTAAGGTCTACCGCAGGCTAATGTTTCTGGACATTCATGGCGCCGGCTGCTGGACAGGGACCGATGAAAGTCGCTCCAGCTTTGCCTTCGCAGCGACATAATCCGCTGCTATCCCTGAGCCAAACGCAACTGACGCAAGTCCTTTCTTTGATACGGTGCCTATTTTCTCTGGCGCAAAATTGTGTTTTCGCAGCTCTTCCATTATCAGTTCCGCAGCATCTCTTGTCGCGACCAGCAAGTGACATCCGTTCAGAGATGCCGTAGCATTCTCTACAAGGTATTCCTTTGTCGCGAATCTCGCAATCTCGTCATGCCTCATCGGAATTTCGTTTATTGCGAGCTGGGCATTAGCAAGCTCCGCGAGTGCACCTAACGCGAATACGCCTCTTGTCCCGACCGGATAGACTGCAGTGACATGAGAATTCCTGTCATACGGAGTCCCAAAGTCAGGCGAGTACTTTGCAATGATTTTTCCAAGCGCAAAATGGGGCTCACTCAAGTTCTTTATCGCTTCGTCTCTTCCCTTTGTTATTGATTCAAACGACACACCTCCCGTTTCGTACTTGATGATGTTTTCTGAATCCATGCGCGCAAGCGTATACAGGCTCAATGCCGCAAGACCCCCAAACTTGTTTGTCACAAGGATGTCCATGCCTTCTTCAACCTGGTCATATCTGGTCGGAAGTTCCTTTGTTGTCGTTGCCATCGCTGTGGTGCCGTAGAACAATTTGTTTGTCTTGAGCGAGCTATAATCTTCCATTGCAAGGTTGTAGCGCGAAGTAAATGCATCAAGATTTGATCTTACGCGGTCAAGAATTTCCTCAGTTGGTGCATCATAGACCGGGAAGAATTTGTACGATGACGACAGTCCGCAACCCAGGAGGTTCAGAGTCTCTATTGCAGAGGTCATCGCGATGTTGCTGTGGACATCCGCGTCGGGATCCCTTGTGATATCAGTGAGGTGTGTGACCGCTGTTACTGCCGGCATAAAGCCGACCTTGTCGCCTCTGTGAAGTTCGATATAGTCAAACATGGCAAACTGGGCCTCGGGATGTTCCGTCAGCACGGCTGACGTACAGGTCACGGCCACTTTTGCGGCAAATGCCTTCAGAAACTTCTCAAGTACTTCTGACAGCAGACGCGATGATTCGCCCGGTCCGGTGTGGATTCTGAGGATCGCAAGAGCGCGCTTTACCTCTAATTCTTTTTCTATCGCGGGATCCGACAGGCTATAGGTTCTCCTAGTCAGCTCTGGTACTTTGCCTTCGATATGGAAGAAAGAGTCAAACCAGGCTGGAGTTATCTTGATCGTGCTCTTTTTTACTTCTTGAAGCGCGTCGCGCAAGACGAGTTGATCCACTTCGTTTCCGCAACTGGGAACCCATCTCAGAGGGTCAAAACCTAGCTTCCTGTACTTGTCAATATGTTCCCAAAAATTATCAAGCAAACCAAATCTCTCCTAGCAATCACTATAGTTATTAGAGTATTTTCACATTATGTAGAAGATTACTTCCTAATAAACAAACTTCTACAATTAGTCTACTAGCATGTAATATGGATTACCTACATCGGGGCGTCTCGCAGATAATTGTAACAAATCCTTCAAGGAACAAATATTATAAGCCCAATAGCTCCAAAAATCATAGAGAGATGGAATTGTCCAGACCCACTCCGTTTGAGCTAGAAAAGCTAGCGGAGGATTTTGAAACCAAGTCCGCCCAGTATGTATTAAGGTGGGCGCTTGAGACTTACGCGGGCAAAATAGCTCTGGCATCAAGTTTTGGTGCCGAGGATGTCGTTATCATCGATATGATGCATAAAATTGTGAATAGTACAGCCAAGGTCTTTACGCTCGACACAGGTCGCCTAAACCAAGAGACCTATGATGTCATTGACGCGATAAAGACAAGGTACGGAATAGAAATTGAAGTTTACTTCCCCGACCAGTTCGATGTCGAAGGAATGTTGCGTGCTCATAGTATGAATTTGATGTACGAAAGCGTGGAGAACCGCAAACTCTGCTGCGAAATAAGAAAAGTCCGCCCGCTCAACAGGGCTCTCATGAATCTTGACGGCTGGATTACTGGGCTTCGAAGGGACCAGGTTTCGACAAGGGTGTCAACCAAAAAAGTCGAGATCGATGGATCGCACGGAGGCATTATCAAGGTCAACCCACTGGCCGACTGGACTTTTGAAAAAGTGTGGGATTACATAAAGGAGAACGATATACCCTACAACAAACTGCACGATGCAGGATATCCGAGCATTGGATGTGCCCCATGTACCCGGGCTGTCGGCCCTGGAGAAGATCGACGGTCGGGCAGGTGGTGGTGGGAGAATGCGGCCAATAAAGAATGCGGGCTCCACTTTGACCCCACTGTCAGGAAAAAGAGAGCAGAGTGATAGTTGATGGCGGGCAGAAATTCCATACCTCTACCACACGGAGGCAGACTCGTAAATCGAATTGTTGGGGACGGAATCGACCCAAGCATTTACACCGTACAAGTCAGTACTGACCTCCGAAACGACATTGAGAATATTGCCGACGGCGTGTTTAGCCCTCTTGAGGGATTCCTGGGACGCGAGGATTTTGAGAGCGTCGTACGAACCGGCAGGCTAAAGAACGGGCTTGCTTGGACCGTCCCTATCGTCCTGGATGTTGACGAAGAAACTGCAGTAAAAATAAAGGACGCCGTCGAGATAGCCCTTTCCACGGGCACTGAACGCTTTGCAACTTTGAAGTTTGAAGAAGCATATTCTTTCAATAAACTAGAGAGCGCCAGGCAGGTCTACGGAACCGACGACACAAAGCACCCAGGGGTTGAAAAGATGACTGGGATGAAGTCAAAACTCGTTGGCGGCAAGGTTCAAGTCTCCAAGAGGATCGGCGAGTCGCCTCTGAGAATATACAGAAAAACTCCCGCTCAAACGAGGGAAGAAACTGCAGCAAAGGGCTGGCGAACCATGGTGGGCTTTCAGACAAGGAACGTTCCCCACGTCGCACATGAAATGCTGCAAAAGGCAGCCCTCAACGTCTACGATGGGCTCTTTCTAAACCCCCTTATAGGAAAGAAAAAGCCAGGCGACTTTAAGGACGAAGTCATACTAGCCGCATACGAGGCGCTAATCCGCAATTACTACCCTAAAGACAGGGCTATGTTTGTCACCCTCCATACGGAGATGCGTTACGCTGGTCCGAAAGAAGCAATCCACCACGCAATCATGAGAAAGAATTTCGGCTGCTCGCACTTTATCGTAGGAAGGGATCACGCTGGTGTTGGAAGCTACTATCCTCCTTTTGCCGCCCATGAGATATTCAAGGACTACGCTGACCTAGAGATCCAGCCAGTATTCTTCCCAGCATTCTACTACTGCAAGAAGTGCCTCGGCTATGCTAACGAGAGGAATTGCCCACATGGTGCCGAATCCCGAGAGGAGCTATCTGGGACAAAGATGAGAAAGATGGTGAGTTCTGGCGAGATTCCTGCTGTGCACTTGATGAGGCCGGAGATTGCAAGCCTCATTGTCTCTTTCAAAGAGCCCTTTGTGTCGTAAACCACACTTGCTAAAGGATAAATAAATTCTGACTTCGATAGAGCTCGTGCAACTGCTGGCCGATTTCGAGCTGGTTAGGGTCGCTATTGCCCTTGCCATGTTCGGCTGCTCGTGCTACTTTGACTTGAGAAACAGGTCAGTAAGCGATCTGCTCTGGGTAGTATTCGCAGTCGCTGCGGGCGTTGTATACATCTTTGATTTTCCTTACTCCTGGAATGAGGGACTAGCCATTATCACTTCTATAGCCCTTGCAGCCGGAATCTCGTATGGCATCTATCGATCAGGTCTGTTTGGAGGGGCAGACATGCTAGCCCTCATTACATTTTCGGCTATAGTGCCACTCTACAACTTTGGGCCACTTGTGAGCTTGAATGCCAGTTCCTCATTCCATCCATTTGCCCCTCTCATTATTCTTACAAACGGGGTGATATTCTCAGTAGTGCAGGTCCTAGCAAACTTGGCCAGAAACGCTGTTCACCGCGAAGGGCTTTTCGAAGGCCTGCAACATGAGCCTACTTCCAGGAAAATAATTGCAGTGCTGATAGGCCACAGGTCGGCCAACCCAAAGTATGCCTTTCCAATCGAGAGGGTTGTCCGAGGTAAGAGAAAGTTTGACTTCGGCCTAATGCCTGCCGAGACTGCTGAATATGAAACAAGGAAGGACGTATGGGTCACCTCGGCGACGCCGTTTCTTCTCTTCCTGGCCGCCGGATTTGTCATGATGTTAATCGCTGGTGATCTGATGAGCCTCGCCATGGGCCTGTGGCAGTAATCCCGGCGACTTTATAACAAGTTATCATGTTATCAACTCAAATACATATATTTATAACGACCAGTATGCTCTCATGTACCCATGTCTCTCATAAACGCAAGGATAGACGACAAACTTCTCAAGGATTTCCGACACGTAGTCTACGTAAAATACGGCCTGCGGAAGGGTGATCTCACGAAGGCTCTTGAAGAGGCAATAAAGGACTACGTCCAGAAAAATTCCGAGGCAAAGCAGTCAAAGTAAAGCACGTGCTTTTGGCACGTAACATAGAGCTGTATACACATACTATGTATAGACGTATGTCTTTATATGTATCCATTTTATACGTACGGCGGGATGGTTTCTTGGCAATAATAAATGCTAAGATCGACGACAAGCTGGTGAAAGAGTTCCGCCATGTAATCTACAACAGGCACGGCTTGAAGAAAGGCGATTTCAAGAATGCACTGGAGGAAGCGATGCTCGACTATATTCGCAAGTATGCAGCTGGCGAAATGTCAGCCTCGACAGAGCATGCAGCCGTGATTGAAGAAAATATGGATCAGACCTAAGTCGTCGGTCGGTTCTCGACTTAGAGTCTATTCGGTGTCTTCACTTTCATCTTCCTGTGCCGGTTTTTTAGTTCTAGCCCGTTTAACCGGCTGCTCAATTTTTGGTTTCTTGATGTGGTTTATTAGACCGGCTCCCGCCCCGGCAGCTGCGGCTCCCGCAATACCAAAGATAATCCAAGGTGGGATGACAGTTGGAACATTCTGCACTTCAAAGGCAGTGTTCTTGACGCCCATGCTATAGCCTGCCTTTTCTGCAGTCGCAGTCACAGTGCCTCTTGCCTCTGCTCCTGTCGGCGTATACACAAAAGTCACGATGCCGCTGGAGTCGCTTACTCCCTCCGTCGGAACAGCGGTCGCGTTAGGGCCTGGATTGATCCTGACCATCGCGCCAGGCACCGGCTTTGAATTACTGTCAACCACTCTTACGTTCATCGTTACCGGCTCGTTGTATTCTATCGAAGGAGAATTGTGGAATATCACAACTTCGAGCGGCTTCTGGAATTCTGCAAACTTCATTGAATCGGATATCCTGGTCGGCTTGTAGCCGTCCTTGAGTAACGTCACGTCGACTATGTAGCTTCCTGGCTTTGATGCTATGACCTGAGTCGAAGCACGGTAGGTATTGGTGGCAGGGTCAAACGTCGTCGCCTTGCCTTCTTTGCTTACAACTTTTAGCGCTGCTGGTAAGTTCCACACTACGCTCGTGCCTTCATCAGTTTGGACGGTAATCGTGCTAGGCTGGGTAGCCATCAAGGCGCTTCCTCCAGCAAAGGATGCCGGGAGGTCGGCCAGCACTGATCGCAAAGCAGATGTTGTCGATCTCACTCCATCAGCGAATGCCGAGACCGTCAGGCTTTCCGCCTTGCCGGAAGTCGCCACGACAAAATTTGCGAATGACTTGCCCTGCGGAATCGTTACCGTGGGCGTGACGACGGATCCTGTCCTAGGGGACGATAGCGTTATCGCAACGTCTTCTGACGCAAGCAACGGGTTTCCAAAGAGATCGGTCAGCTGCACTGTCCCAATAGGATGAGTCTTGCTGAAACCAATTACGCTTTCAAATGGGAACATAACCTTGCCAGTGATGCTGCTGTAAAATACGGTGTTGAACGTCGATTCCGCCTGCAGATCTGGGTCTGCATTGACCCCTACGGGAATTGCAGATATAGTCGCAACTTGTTCTGCAGATGAAAACTGGCTACTCCTAATTTGCAGGCTCGAAAAAGTGGCGTCGGGTTCTATTTCTGTTATCTCATTCATCGGCTCAATCAAATACTGCACTCCTGATTCGGCTCTTGCAGGGCGTTTCTCAGAGTCGAGCGTGAGCACGAAGAGGTCGGCCAGTCCCTGCTGGTTGAAATGGATTCGGTCCTGTTCAGAGCTACCTTCCCCTGCGGGCGAGAAGATCATTGACTGAACTGGTGTAAGGCTTCCCGTGATCGTCATCGAGTTTGTATTTGACGCCGTATTTGCAAGCGACACGGAAACGTCGACGGGGCCAGGCTGGCGACCACTTGCTAGGACTGCCGTACCATATGAGCTCCCAGCCGTAATGGAACCAGTGTCTACTACTCTAAGAGCAGTCAGGTCTGTAGTCACCACGTTTAGGTTGCCTTGGTTTGACGAGTATAGCAATCCGGATTGTATTGGATAAAGCTCTCCTTCAGCCAGATCATCTATCGGATGATGATCTCCCGAGTCGACTTCACCGTCGCCGTTTGTGTCAGTGCCATCATCGTCATCGTCTTCAATTGCGTTTAGCTGGTAGACTATAATCGATGACGAATCCCCAGGCATGCCGGTTGGGATCGTAAAGATGCTAAGGTACTTTTCTTGTGCTTTGACACCTGTTGAGAGAAGCGGCTTTTCGACCACTTCGAAACTATCAGTGCTGACACCTAGTCCCGGTGCTGTAGCACCTATGGTTACGTTAGCCTTTGAATAGAAAATAATAGATTGCCTTGAATAAAAGCCGAATTCACCCTTCTTTATCATCGCCGTGTTACTATCTACATTCTGGACTCCGGGAGCGCTGGCGAATAGGTCGAGCCTAATGTCAGCCGATGCAACCGTTGGGTTTCCGCTCGAATCGACCAGTCCCACAAATACATCCACTGTCTTTTCGTTCACTCCAACTTTTTCGGGAAACACTGAGAGCTTAAGCGCAGCTGGCTGTGTCTGAGAGATTCGGACAGTTGAAACAGTGTCAAGAGGCGGACTAATCGTGAAAGCCTTGACGAATGCGTTTCCAGACTTCTCCAACGTCCTCACGGTGGCAAGTCCGTAATAGTCACCCTTCTTGATAGTAACGCTGCCCGAACTCAGCTTCAGCAAAGTCCTGTCGTAATCAAACGTGACGGTAACGTCCTCGGGTGCCTGCATGATTTCACCATTGTTCTCCAGGTATACGGAAAACGGCACCTCCGATCCTATCTGCATCGTGTTCGAAGGCAGATTAAGCACAACGCTAACGTCGTTTGGAACTTGGCTGCCCGCCTCAACAACTTTTAACGTCTTTGTCACTTTGCCATTGCCAAATAGTGCAGAAATTTCCGACTCACCTATGAGTCCTGTCACTCCTACTGTGAACTGCGCGTAGTCATTTCCTTTTGAAACCACGATCTTGGCAGGAACTGAGGCGATGCTGGGGCTTCGTGAACTAAGCTCAACTTCCAAGTCGCGAGGGGCAAGGACGGGCTCTCCTGTCTTGTTGGAAATCAGCTGAACATACCCCAGGTCATAATTCGCGAGCCCATACTCCACAATTGATGGAGTGAGGCTCAACTTGATCAAAAAGTCAGCTTCTGTCGATATAGCGTCCTGAGCAAATGATCTTGCGGAATATTGAGGGCCAACCATCAACGCCGATGTTAGCAGCACAGCACTCAAGACTAGCGCTGCGTCTAGTCTTTTGATTCTATTAAACAAGGCTTTGGACTGTAAGCAGAGACAGCTTCTTTAGCCTCTTCGTGTCTGTCAACTTTACAAACAATTACCCTCTCGTGGGTCAGTTTTGTGAAATCCCTCCATTTCCTGAGGACCCTACCATCTTATCATTATACCGTGATATGACGCGGCTTTGCCCTAAAGTCATTTGGCATACATGCCGCACGTTATACCGTCGCGGAGAAAAATTCAAACTGCAATTGAAAAAGGCGGGCAGGGTCCGCAAGGGTAAGAGCGGCACCCCTAGCAAGTCAAAAGTGGTGATCCTGGGAGGAGCGGCCGCCTGTGCAATAGCCATCGCCGTAACCGCTACCTCCATAAACTTTGGCGCTTCTCAGCAAGAATTTACCCCCGGCTCCAACCTTCCGGCGGCATCCGGGAGTAACGTGAATTCGGCGGCAACGGGTAGCCCATCCGAGGAACCAACAGAAAGCACGACAGACCCGGCAAATCCCGATCCTAATCATTCTGGTGTCCCCTCTGGCACGGGTGAGGAGGTTCAATCACCCGTTCAGGTCCAATTTACGGACGAAAATTTTGAACTGCTCAGATCAAGTCCTAACGATTATGTCAACAGCACTGTAGAAATATCAGGCAGGGTTTATGAATTAGTCGATCAGAGCACTGGCGGCTACATCCTGATAACATATCGGATTCACAATCAGGCAATTGATTCTGAAGAATCAAGGGCAGTCGCAATGTTCCAACAGGTGAGGCGAACTGGTACAATTCCGCCTGACGTATCTGTTGACGACTGTATATCGATTCAGGGAAAAGTTAGGGGCGGGATTGGGGATACGAATTCACTTGGCCAACCAATCGAGATCCCAATAATAGATCTAAACAGCGTGAAAGAGGTTGAATGCATTGACTCTGCAATGCCTGCTTTACAGACAATAACTGCAAACCTGTCGCAAAGCTATGCTGGAGTTGTCCTTACGGCGGAAAAGGTGCAGATATCAGATGGTCATTTGCGAATCAAGATCTCCGCCCAAAACATCGAAGTGGGGGACAGCGTTTTCGTACGAGAAAAAGAATCACAGGCAGAATATCATGGAAAGATATATCCCAGCCTAAATCTTCCGTTATTCAGCGTATACAAGATAGACTCTGTTGTCCCAGCCAACTCGGAGGTTTCCGGCTATCTTTTCTTTGAGCCCATTGAGGGATTTACAGGAGATCCTATCGTCTTTAGAATCGTCGTAGAAAAGGCAGGGCTTGCGGAAAGCGAAAAGTCCACGTTCATACTAAAAATCTAGAAAAAAGAGAGGGAGGCTTTTAGTCAAAGCCTGGGATTGTGTTTGTTGGCGAGTTGAATGCCTTTGTTTCCGTGTACAGAAGGAAGGTAAAGAACACCGGCTGTGTTGGATTGTCTACTGGCCATGCTGTGGACTGCGGCATAGGCTCCTCAGTCTTCACACCCTGGTCAAGAAGCTGCGCATAGTCTGCAGGTGGCGGGTTGGTCAGGGAAGGGTCGTCAGGTAAAGGAGTGAAGCCTTGTGCTTGTTCAGAGGTCAGTGGACCGATTCCGCCTGGCAACTCGACGCCGGAAGGCACGTTGACTGCGAAAAGTGCTACAACGAGCGGCAGGGCCGAGTTGAAAGTCCGAATAGAATCTGCTTTCGTCGACAACATGTCCCACCATCAGGTGCACGAATATCTTTTCGACGACTAGTTCCTTGGCTCCGTCTGTGACGTCATAGATGTTTGCATGTCCGTACAGCGATACCCTGTTTACAAACATTGGCGCGTCGGCCCTGTCTACCATAGAGTGTCCATGCTGGATCTGGTCAAACGCTACTCCGTGCCCCGCTGATAGAAACTGCGGCACTCTTGTCGGAGTTGGAGTCAGCTGTAGGTCGGCGTTATTCCATTCGGTGTCCACAAGCTCTATTCGGTATTTGTGGCCTGCCACTTGGTGTTCTCCGTACGTGATCGGAGAGGTGTACTCCGCACTGAACCTGTTGTCGTCTTCGCCGCCAGCCTCCTTGAAGACGCCCTTGAAAGTTGCCCCTTCTGCAAGCACTCCGCACTTTACCACGTCGTCGGCGCACGAAAATGTGTCGTTAAAGAACGGAAAGATTCCACCTGGTCCAAACACATTCGTTTTTCCGAGGCCGGGTTCGTAGAGCGCAGTCTTGGCATAAACTTTGACGTACGGTCTTTCCATGCTGTCATCAGCTTCAGCACTCTGCAATGAAACGGTGCTGTTCATATTCAGCATCACTGGCAGCATCGCAACGAGCATCGCTCCGATGACTGACGTGATGAGTACGTTCGTTTTTGCGTTTGCTTTAGTCATTCGTGCTTCGTTGCAATGAGCGATAAAGGGTTTTTTCCCAACTCACACCCAGATTTCACCCTAATGAGATCAACTTTATATCGGCCAAGACAAGCATCGTTCTAAAATATGTTCTTCATTCTCGGCGAATTGCTGAGTTTTGCTTTCCGCTTTCCAAGGTTCCCGTTCATTCTCGCATCAGACAACCCAACGGGATCCGGTGGATACCTGGATCCTAGGTTCAAGCGAGTTCTCTGGTACCTAATTGGCAGTACAAAGGGGGGTGTGAATAGGGCCAAGATTCTCGAACTCATAAATTCCCGCCCTGCAAATGCAAACCAGATTGCTGAAGGGCTTTCGCTTGACTACAAGACGGTCGTCCACCACTTGCGCGTGCTAATGGAGAACGGGCTAGTTGTTACCGATAACAAGGATGCGTATGGCGCAACATACTTTCTGACACCGCTCATGGAAAAAAACATCATTTCCTTCAGGGAGATATTGGCTAGAATTGGGGCAAAGTAAATTAGGAAACCAAGGAGGTTCAGCATCGTAGCAATGGACTTTATGCTAGGTGCCGCCGCAGCCGCCCTGCTCAATATTGGATTGCTTGGAGCGATCATGGTCACCTATCTTCAGAACTTGCGCCTCATCCGGTCATACTTTACTTTTGGGCTTGTTCTAGTAGCGTCGCTCTTTATCGTGCAAAATATTGTTATCGTGATATTCTGGTCAAATCTTTATTCCGCCGATCCGGCGATAAAAAACGTTGTCGACGCCGCAGCGCCTTACCTTTTTGCCATAAACACTGCCCAGACCGCGGGGCTGGCCGTTTTGTTGTGGATAACTAGAAAGTGAGGGTCGGGGGCTTCTTTTTTCGGGTCTAGTAGACTATGTGGTGAGTAAAGGCATCTTTGGGTTGGTTTCGTAACTCTCTGTTATCAATTCTGTCATTCGAGAGTAGCAGTTGAGGAATTCTCTGCCCTTTTCAGTCGTGCGGTAGACAAGTGCGCCGTCTGAAGCGTCCTGTGCCAAAAGGCCCTTGCCTAACAGCTGAGTCAGGTAATGGATTATCTGTTCGTAGCTCAGGTTAGCCCTGTACATGATGTGGGTCTTCTTTATCCCGGCCGTCGAAAGCGACAGGACATCTGCCATAATCTCGATCTTGCCGCGATTGTTTTTTCTTTCAGACATCGTTATGTTAGAGGATTTGTAGTTATATTAGGGGAATGGCGGAACTCGCACTTTGAAACAACCGTTCCAGCGTGCCGCGAATACCAGAGGCTCGGGATTGTAGGACGATTGTGCTGAAAACGTCAATAAAATAGATGAAATTCTACCGAAGTAGCTGTCAGCGTGTTTGGAAGTTACTGGTCGTCCTCGTCGTTGCTTCCACTACCCGAATTGCTGGTTTCGTCAGATCCCGACGATTCGTTATTCTCGTCCTCGTGTTTGCCTTCGTCTCCTGACGCATTTTCGCTGCCTTGGTTTTCAGAGGACTCGTGTCCATCGTTTTCACGTTCATTCTGCTCGTCCTTATTCATCTCCTTGGCTTCGTCGAGAGATGAGAATGCCGCTGACAGGTGGCTACGGGCGGAGCTGTAGTCCTCATTCTGTATGTCAAGCCTCGCTTGGGAAATGAGCCCCAAAGCTGTTTGAACCGTTGCATTGACACCTTCGCTCGGATTGTCCTCAAGAATGCTGTAGGCAGTCCTTTCAAACCGATCGGCAACACTGGAAAGTTTCTTTGCCTGCAGATCCTCCGCCCTACTAGTCGAATTCGCTGCGGCGCTCTCAGAACCATGATCCCCATAGAGGCCCTGTCGTATGGACTCGAGCATTGTATTAGCTTCTTCAAGGTTCTTGTTCGCCTGATCCAGACTATTCTCGTCAATCAATTGCTTGGATCTCGCCAGCAGCGAGACAATGATGCCAAATTCGTTCTCGTTATCGACTCCGTTTTTCTGGGCCAGTTCTTCGAGTCTGAAGTAGAATTCCTTTATTCTATCGTACCGTTCGAGCACAGCCTCTCCGCTGTCGTCATTTGCCGCATCTAATATGATCGCCTGCTCAAATATCATCCGATCTGCAGCCATCGAAGCAATAACACCTCTGAAATGCCTGACAGCAAAAATGAGATGCTTCTTTGCTTCTGCGGTATCGCCAAAGTCTACCGCTTGGAGAACCAGGGAAGCTTCAAAAACACCAAGGCTATACTCGTCCGCAATGTCCTCTGGAATAACCTGGTTCGATTCCAAGAATTCCCTCAATTTCTGGTTTACAGTCTCCTGGGAATGAATCGCGACGTTCTTCAGCAACCGCAACTCTAGCTTGTTTCCATGGCCCGTCTGGCTGCTGTTTGAGACTGTAAATGTGGAATTGGCTGATAGCTCGGCATAGTATGCAGTCACAAAGTATTGACCTACACCACATTCACCCAGGGCAATGGGACGTGAAACAAAAGAATCGTCCGAATCCGGGAGGATATTCTGCGCTGAGCATTCTGACCCATCAGGTCCTAATACTCTCACGAGCACTGCGTAACCTTCTTGGGCAGAGTCAGGGATTACGCCTACGATAATCGCCTTCTCGCCTGCGGTGTAAAGATCCTTATTTGTTGTAACATTAAGTGATTCTGCATATGCCGATGCAAGAGGAACCAGCAAAGTCAGTACTAACATTAACGACAATATCGGCTTGCAACGCATACACTGGAGCCTAGACAAGACCTTGCTTCTCTATATTACTCTTCCAAGCCTTTATTTCAGGAACCCTTGGAACAGTCGTTCCATCTCTGCCCTTGACACAAAATCAGTTTTGCTGTGCATGTTCACCACGAAGGAACGCGTCCGCGAAAAGTCGCCACGCAAGGGCATGGCAAATCCGTGTCGATTATATTACTATAGCGAAGAGTCCCGCTGGAGAACTTGTACTCGGCAATAGTACCAATCGTGATTGTCATGCTGTTCTTGCCATCAGTGGCTTTTGCACAGGAAAAGCAATATCAGACAATTTCCTCGGAGAGAAATGAGGTATTTTCCTTTCCGTTCTCGGCCTCTAATAGTGAAGTTGATTCTCCTCTGGTTTACAATTACGATGTGCCGAAGGGTCCGACGTGGATACTCACAATAAATAACAACCTCACTTATGTTGCAGATGACGATGCCAAGACGGTAGTGAGACTTCGAGAACCAGCACCCAGCGAAAAATACATAGACATAGCAATGTACGGAGGCGAAGCCATGAAATTCTGGATAGCTGTCAACATTCCAGGGACAGGGTACGCCAAACTCTACTCCAAAGATTCAGCTGGGTGGTCCCCCGAGAGCGCGATCACGGTTTCCCACGTTTCAACCGCGGGGCTATCTGTCACCGACGGCAAGAGAATCATCCTTGATAGATTCGACCTAGATGGCTTTACCGTGGGCTCAATTGCCGTTTATGGAAAAGACGAAGCTACATCTCCGGAAAATGCAGTGGGAGGGAATATTTCGTTTGAAATCTTATTTGGCAATATTGAGGATTCACCGCTGTATCTAGTACCGGCGATAGTGACGGCAGGAGTAGGCGGAATTCTCGCGACACTCTTGATAGTCAAGAAGCGGAAGCCTTCTGACTAGAACGATAGTAGCTGCATGACTTTTTCAGATCGCACAGGCTGCACCGTGGTTTGACAGGCAGGCAGATGTTCTGTCCGTACATTACAAAAGTGTCGTTTACTTTGGTCCAAAGGCTCTCTTCAACCGTTCGGACAAGCTCCGTCTCTGTCTGCTCTGGAGTACGTGTCTTTACAAGGCCAAGCCTATTTGAAATTCTGTGAACGTGGACATCGACCGGTATTGCGGGCCTGTCGAAAGCATAAACAAGCACGCAGTTGGCAGTTTTGCGCCCAACGCCGGGTAGCTGCAAGAGTTCATCGATATTCGAAGGAACCCTTCCGTCATATTCATCAACCAAGATTCTCGATACATTCTTGATGCGTTTCGCTTTCACATTATAAAAGCCGATGCTGTGGATGATCTTTTTTATCTCGTCAAGGTCAGCTGATGCGACATCCCGCGGTGAATGAAACCGTTCAAAAAACTTTCGTACTACCTTGGTTGTATTTTCGTCTCTTGTACGCGCCGACAGGATAGTACCAATCAGGATCTTGAACGGGTCTCCAGTTTCTTCCATCTGCAATCCACGAAGGGCCGTCAGTCGCGGAGGCTTTTCCCTGTTGAGGGTGACCCGCATTTTTTCGATTATTGATTTCATGGGTCGCCTCCGTGCTGGAGTCATGGTTGGATTTGAATCGGTAAGGAGCATATAATTGCGTAATGGTTCTTATACTGACATCCAACGATCATTGTGTGATTAACCCTAATGCTTCTGACAAAGGAAGAAGAGGAGTCACTAGATGGCAAGAATGGGGACGCACTTGCTTCCGCTTACAGAATTCTGGCTGCGATCGGCGAAGCCACTGATGCGGAAAGATTGGTACCCATAACTTGGGCACATGTTTCCGGCGTGAACTACAATACAATTGGCGACTCTGGTCTAAAATTCCTGGAAAAGTTTGCCAGCGAAGCAAGGACTGTCGTACGGACAACCATAAACCCAATGGGCTTCGATAGATCCAAGCCTGAACGGATTTCGGCTGAATTTCAACAAAAGCAAGCGGGTATTGTCTCAGCCTATGAAAAAATGGGAATCTTGCCCTCATTCACGTGTACGCCTTATGAGGTATTTGAAACCCCAGAGAAGGGAAGTGCCGTAAGCTTTGCGGAGAGCAATGCCGCCGTGTTTTCCAATTCCATGATGGGTCTCAGAACAAACAAGGAAAGCGCTCTCTCTGCCCTAGCAAGCGCTGTCACTGGGAAGGCTCCTCTGTCAGATTTGAGGGCAAGGGGATCAGTGGTGCCCAAAACCGCAATAACGGCAGATTTCGAATTCAAGAGCGAGCTTGATTTTGGCCTGCTTGGATATTTTGCAGGTAAGGTCGTCAAGGACAGTAGCGTTTCACTAGTAGGAATACCAAAGCCATCAACAGTCGAGGCAAAAGCTCTCTCCGGCGGAATGGGGACTTCAGGTTCCTGCGCTATGTTCACGATTGGGGGTGATGCAATGGAAAAAATTTCCTTTGGAAAGAAGGAGGCGCAAGCCGTCGAGGAAGAGCTGAATACTGCAGAAGATGGGGACATCATTACATTGGGTAGCCCACAATTTGGAATGGGCGAGCTCGAATTGCTATCAAAGCTAGTTCAGGGAAAAAAGTTCACCAAGCGCTGCATGATTTTTTGCTCCAGAGCGATTCACAGTCAGGCAACAAAGATAGGCCTTACAGGAACACTTGAAAGATCTGGAGCGGAGTTTATGTGTGATTCATGCACCTGCCTAACTCCATACGTTACAAAGGAAGAGTATGACTCTGTGGTCGCAAATAGCGTCAAGGGCGCGTATTATCTGAACAACTCTAACAAAGTAAAGGTCGCATTGAAGGACATAAAGACGATTGCAAAGGAGTATGCCAATTGATAATTTCTAATTGTCATAGGATCGTGGGGGGAATAGGAGAAGGTCCTGCCCTCGTAACAAGCCAACCAATAAATTTCTTGGCAATGGTGGACGCAAAGTCTGGTCTAATTACTGACCCTAGACACGAGCTAAATGGCAAAACTATCAAGGGTTCTGTGCTGGTATTTCCATATTCAGTCGGCAGCAGTGTCGGTGCGTATGCCTTTTATTCTCTGAAAGAGCATGGAAACGCACCCAGTGCAATCGTATGTGCCAAGGCAGATATCACTACAGCGTCGGGATGCGCAATTGCAGGCATTCCTGTTGTAGAGCTTCCTGCAGGAACGGAGCTCAGCCTGATTAATCAGGGGGCAATGACACGAGTCGATGCCAATAGCGAATCCGCCAAAGTAAAGGTTTAATTTCAAAAATTGCATAAGAAAGCTCTCGGTGCATGGCATTAACGATGGGCGAACCGACCACTACGTGGAATGACGACCAAAGTCCATGCACCGAATTTGAAAAAACGTTCTAGAGAATTTCCACTATCTTTTTCCTTGATGTCATGCCGGAAACAATTCTGATTCGAGATAAGTCTACCTTAAAGTGGCGTGACAGTTTCTTCAAAAGTTCTGCGTTAGCCTTGCCGTGCTTGGGCGCTGACTTTATTGATAAAGTGATTTCGTTTCCGTGAATGATAAAAAGTTCGTCCGAGTTGAATTTCACTGATACATGGTACATCAAGGCTATAGAATAGTATCACGCCCATTTGAAAACCTTTTATTGGTGGTAGCCAGATAGAATTCACGTTGGCAAGCTTTTGTCCTGAATGTGGAGGAGAACTAAAGTTTGACTTGTCCAGCAAGAATTTTATCTGCAAAAGCTGCGGACTCTTTGCGACTAGAGAAAAAATTGATGAGCTCCGCGACAAAGCAGCGAGGTCAGGGGAAGACCCGCGCCAGAAGCACCACGACGACTATCTTGACTGGTGGCAGTCGTCAAAGAAGGACAAGCAGCAGAAATAAAGTCAGGTAGCGACAGCACCCATACTGTCGGCGACGTCTTTCGCAAGTGGAACGGATTGCTCCTCCTTTGTTGTCCTCAACACAGTCATTAACTCCGCTTCACTTATCTGGGGAAGCTGCCTCACCTTGTTCACGATAATATCCCTCAATTCGTCGAGGCTTCTTGCCCGGATCTTTAGCAGGATGTCAAACCTTCCGTGAATTTCGTGGACCTCCAAGATTTCCTCCTGCTTTGAAAGAAAGTCAACTATTTCGTCAGCACAGCCTTGCCTGATGTTTATCCCCATGAAGGCAAGATGGCTGTAACCCAACCTCCTGCTGTCAGTCGAAATGGTAAAGCGCCGTATTATCCCCGACGCCAATAACCTCTTAACGCGCATGTGCACCGTTGCGTCGGATATTCCAATCTCCTTCGCAATATCAACAAAAGGCGTTGAGGAATCTCGGTTGAGAATATCCAAGATCCGCAGGTTGATCTCGTCAAGAAGGTCTGATTGGAATAGCACCACAAAGACGGTACCATCTTTAGAATTAATAACGATTAACACTCGAATGATTAATAACTCTTACAATGAGGGAAGACTCTATGATCTGCACCAAATGTGGAAACGGTCAAAGTGTATTCCATAGGGCGTACTCGGGAGAGTACCTGTGCAGAAAATGCTTTCTGCGTTCTATAGAAGACAAGACATCTCGGACCATGTCAAAGTTTTCAATGATCGAGCGCGGAGACACTGTAGCTGTCGGAGTCTCTGGCGGTAAAGACAGCCTGTCGCTTCTTTTTGTTCTAAAGAAATTATTTGAACATCACGACAATAAGAACGAGCTAGTAGCTGTTACGATAGACGAGGGAATAAGGGGATACCGTGATGAGTCTCTAAAGATCGTCAAGGATTTCTGCTCGCAGCTTGGAGTAGAATCAAAGGTTCTGAGCTACAAGGGCCTCTTCGGGGTAGACATGGATGAAGCCATGGTGCAAAGGCCATCGGAAAAAATGTCGTCATGTTCAATATGTGGAACTTTCCGCCGAAGGGCAATTGATCTCGCAGCGGAGAGCGTAGGGGCGGATGCAGTGGCTACTGCACACAATCTTGACGACCAAGTGCAGACATTTATGATAAATCTTCTTGCGGGAGATGCGGAGAGGATCGGGTGGATTTACCCGCAGCCGGTGGAGTATGGAGGCAAAATGAAAAAGATAAAGCCGTTTGTGGAGATCTATGAATACGAAATCGCGTTCTACGCACTTCAGCGCGATATCCCATTCCAATCCGAGGAATGCCCTTACATGAACGAAAGCATTAGATCTGATCTCCGAATCTTTTTCAACGGCTTGGAGAATAGCCACCCTGGCTTGAAATACAATGCTTATAATACAATGTTAAAAGTTTCAAAAGTCATGCGGGATACGGGATCGCCTGCGACCGGAAAAAAATGTGCGCTCTGCGGCAGGATATCAACAGGTGATATCTGTTCTGTATGCAGTCTTGTCAGTGTCCTTGCATCCAACAAGCAAATATAGCCAGTATGCAAAGCAGTATTTGGAGGCAGGGAGGATCGGGGTGCCAGCCGTACCCCATATCGGAAATCGGCTTTATGCCGGGATCAGTAACCACCGGGTAAATCCGCTGGCAGGATGTTCCCGCTTGCCCAGCTGAAATGAAATTACGCCGTGTCGGATGGGTGTGAGTGGCGCACCACGCGAAGGCGGGGATGCCGACTGCGAACTGTCGAAATGGATGAGGTCCGGGAGGGAGCAATCCTAAGGCAGCATGTCCATGCTAGCACGTCTACGTGGTGGATCTTGCAGGGCTTGAGATGGGGCTTTCTGTCTGCGGTGGTACCGGCGGGCTGCCTCCATTTCATCTCATGAAGTCGCACAGATTCTCGGCGAACAACGAATCTGTGGTTTGTAATACGTGTCTGATGCTATGTTGCAGCGACTACACGTTATATTTATAGTTGGAAATCCTTAATTGACCTGTGTACAACTGGATCTGCTCGGAAAAGGTGTTGGCGAGAGTCATTAGCAGAAAATCTGCTCGTAACTCCTTTTGGCTTTCCTCGTGTACCGTTTATGCGTGTCAGGAGTTTTTATGAACATGTTCTCTAGTCTAAATAAGCGAAACTCAAAGGAAGGTTCTTCAATGATGAATCTAGGCGAAGTTGAGCTGCAAGTTGAGGACGCATATATCGCAGATAAGGGAAAAACTGTAGCCCGGATCGACAAACGATCAATGAAGGAACTTCACATATCAGCGGGAGACGCAGTTATTGTTTTTGCTGAGGAACGACCGTTAATCGTAAAAGCGTTTCCGCTATATCCATCTGACAACAATTCTGGAGTTATAAAACTAAACTCCTCTCTTCGCAGTCAATTGAGACGAGAAGTAGGAGACATGGTCACCGTGAGAGGAATCGGCAATACAAAGATCGACAAGGTTGTCAACTATCTCTTATTCGAAGAACTCAGCAAGCAAGGCAAGTAGGTTTGCCTCACTGCATTGTAAGTCCTACACGATAACAACCATAACTTAATTACGAAAAGTGCAAGCTGCAGTCATGTAGAATGTTAGTATCGGAGGATCATGAGCCCAGCAATAGCGAGCTCTACCGAATTCTGGATAGCTTCATGAAGACCTCACCATGTTCCCTGCTCATACGTGGTGAGCCAGGGCAAGGAAAAACTACGTTTGTACTTACGTTAATGAAGCGCTATAGGGGCACCTATCGGGGTTATTACGTCTCAACGCGTGTGTCGCTTGAAAAATTAGAAATGCAGTTCAGCTGGATAAAGGGACTGCTTTCGAAAGAGAGCGTGCTTGAAGCCGAGGAGTCGGGAAAAGAAGACCTCAAAGGTTTTGATGCAAGAATTGGTAGGGCGAAGAACCTCACAGAAATCGTAACCAACGCGGCCCTTGGAGACAGTGCACTCGTAGTTTTGGACAGCTGGGATACCCTTGCAAAAGAGACTCCATTTGACGAAAGGGCAAAGACAGAGAGAATGATTACAACGATAGCTGATGCCCACAACAGTCTCATCATTTTCGTCGGAGAAGAGGACGAGTACTCTAGGAACAGTGCCTATCTTGTAGACGGGATAATCACCTTGGGGTATTATACAATTGACTCGGTGAAAATACGAAAGTTGACCATAGACAAGATGAGAGGCACGTCAATACCAAGGAGGGACATGCTATATTCGCTTGAAAACTCGCGATTTGAAATTCTTCCAAAACTGCATGTAACTGAGTACAGAGACCCCGCCCGATACGAGCCTCCAAGGATGAAGAGTGGCTACTTCTCAAGTGGCAACATTCACTTGGACAACATTCTGGGCAGCATAAGGGAAGGCAGTGTCATTCTAATCGAATCGGATCAGGATTCAATGAAATTTGCCCTTGACCTTATGGTATCCGGTTTTGTACTAAACGCATTGTCCACCAAGAATGGTGCGATAATGGTAAATGCTGCAGACACACCGTCCAAGGAATCTTCTCGACTGGTTAAGCCCTTTATCCCGGTGGATGCGACAAAGAATTTCAGAATTTTTGCCCACGGAGTTTCAGGAAAGGAGAGCGGAGTCGTAGGGCTCGGCGACGACGAGAATTCCAATTATGGGCTTTTGCTCAATGAGTATGACTCGCTAAGGTCTTCAAAGAAAGGTGGCGGTCAAATAGTCATCGCACTTGACGTTGGCCTTGCTGATAAGGGAACAAGCGAAAAATCTGGCGAATGGAGAGCCAAGCTGGTGGAACTCTGCAGAGTCGTCAGAGACAATGGGGACATGCTGGTCCTCGTTAACAGGACTGGTCTCGATACTATGCCCTTGTGCAAGACCATTTCAGATGTTCACCTACAAATACTGAACAAGAGTGGCGTCCATTTCGTGAGAGTGCAAAAGCCCTCAATTGAAGGCCCTACAATACTGTTTTCGCTTTCTGCTGACGACAACCGCTACCCGTCATATGTGCTTAAAAGAGTGGTCTAGTAGCAAACAGGCCGTCGGGATCATGCCCTAGCCGCTGCCGCATGAATTCTTGGCAATGCAAAGTTGATACAGCTACAGAATTCAGAAACAAAGCTGGCTCGCGTATAGTCGTACTACATACATGACCATACCTAGAAGGACTGTCCCCATTATTGGTGAAGAGCAGACAGCATGAAGATACTAATTGCAGAGGATGAGGAAAATATTTCGATGCTTTATCGAATAGCGCTTGAAAGCAAGGGGCACGACGTTACTTCCACCAAAGACGGTGAGGAGTGCGTTCAACAATACAAGTCGAGCGTTTCGCGAAACTCGCAAAGCAACGGCACGAATGAGAGCCCATCGGCTCCTCCATACGATGTCGTTATTTTAGATTATAGAATGCCTAGAATGGACGGAATGGACGCAGCAAAGCATATTCTAAAGTTACGCCCAAAGCAACGGATAATCTTCGCATCCGCCTTTGTAAAAGAGACACTAATGGAATCGATAAAGGAGCTCGATCAAGTAGTGGAACTATTGCAAAAGCCCTTTGAAATAGATGTTCTCGTTGACACGGTTGAGGACAAGACTATCTACCAGCAACTTGAAAAGCTGAACGTCAACATCAAACACTTACTAGGCTGGAACCCGTCACATGCTCAGGTACGTGACCTGCTTGATGGATTGCTAAAGCTACGAAAACCAGGATTCGAATTCGAAACTATGGGAACCTCAAAGAAGAATAGAGCACACATTTCGCAGTCAAGCCAAGCGGCAACATAATATTGGGATATGAAACATAGAGTTGGCTAATAGTCAGTTAGACGCTTCTTCAGTGCTTGAGGATGTGCTGAAAGTACTTGGAGTCGACAATATGGCTGTTCTATACGTTCATCTTGAAAAGCTAGGAGTCAAGAGAAACGAAGTGGCCGACAAGCCCGTCGAATTTTCGAATGCCCTAAGGACTATTTTTGGACAGGCCGCCTCGATTTTGGAAAGACAGATTATTTCAACGATAGCATCTAGAACCGGCGGGATATACGGGCAAAAGACCACGCTTGCAGATGCACTGCAGAAACTAAAACAAGAAGCAAGTGCAAACTAGTTTATCTGTTGCATATCCTAGATTGCTCCTGCAAATCTACCACGTAACGGATTCGTTTTGGCCTTACAGCATGTTTCACGAAATGTTCTTGCACATAAGTCAATCAGACAATGAAGTTTTCCGAAATGGCGTATGCTTAAATTTGGTTAGTTTGCGCCTAATAGCGAATCCTTAATGCCTATTGACGCTGATTTCCTGACCCACAGAACTCCTACCCAATCTGATGGATTGCAGGTTTGGAATGATTCTGAGAGTGTCCGCGGCATCTATGGAACGGAAGTTGCTGTTGACTTTGACCTTTGCGTCGGAGATGGCGCATGCATAGAGGTGTGTCCGGTAAATGTTTTTGAATGGCAGGGGGACGGTGAGGATAGAAAGGCGCTTCCATCGCGTGAGCGTGATTGCATCTACTGTTTTGGATGCGAAGCCGTATGTCCCAAATTTGCGATTAGGATAACGAAACTTGGCAGGGGCGAGTTATGACAATAAGAATAGACGAGCAGAAAATCTTTCAAGTGATCGAGGAACGAAGGCCAAAGTCCGTAGCACTTAATGGCCCTGAGGGGCTGATAGGGAAGATCCAAGACGCCGCGGATCACATTACAGAAAAATACGGGATTGAAGCTTATGTTATTGGAGATACCTGTTGGGGCTCGTGCGACCTGAACACCCATGCGGCAGACATGCTTGGAGTTGACATTCTCTTTAACATAGCACATACTGTGGCGATGGACACGTTTGGAGACAAGGTGTTCATGATAGGAGCCTTTGACGACATTAGCTTTGATGCTGTTGCGAGAAAGTGCGCGCAGGGACTTTCGGGCAAATACAGAGCGGTTTCGCTTCTCACCGACAGCCAACACCTCGACCAGATTGTAGGCGTCAAGAAGATATTCGAAGATCACGGCTACAATGTTATAATAGGAAAGGGAAAAGGCCAGCTCCGTGACGCGCAAGTTTTCGGATGTGAATTCTATCCAGCATACAGTGTCCAGAAGAAAGTCGATGCTTACATTTTTCTCGGGCAGAGCATGTTCCATGCCGCAAGCATTGCGATGTCGACTGAAATGCCGACGTTCATGCTAGATCCTTACTTTGAGGAATATTCCCAGGTCAACGAATTTGCTCAAGGACTGCAAAAGCGAGCTATACTTGCAATTTACAAAGCGCTTGACGCAGAAACGCTTGGATTAATCATTGGACTCAAAGAGGGCCAGTTTGCCCACTTAAGGGCACTGGAGCTAAAGAAAGAATTTGAAAAAGTCGGCAAGAAAGTACAGCTGATTGCGCTCACCGAAATAACCGAGGAGCGCGTCCAAGTATTTCGCGGTATTGACGCGTTCGTCCAAGTTGCTTGCCCAAGAATCGCAACTGACAATCACTTCAAGAAGCCGATGCTTTCTGTTCCACAGGCACTGGCCTTAATAAAGCTCCTAAAGAAGGAGCCAATCGAGAACTTTTTGAAGATCCAACACTGGCTGTGACCATAGGTGGGGTCAAACACGAAATAATTACGGATTTTAGATTTTATAACCGAGCTGGCTGCCTTTGTTTGCAAAATTTATGTCTCATTCAGAAATTAGGCTAATTATACTTGGTATTCCTCATGCAGTCAGCACATATCGGATTAACTGATGTATTTATTTATACAAATTCTGACAAAACTTTGCTTTTATAAATAAAATATTTGTACAAATCTTAAATAGATATTGCGTGTAATTAACGGAGGTAAGGAAACTAGCTATCTGACGTCTTCTCTCGGAGACGCTTTAGTCGGTTACTACCGGTGATAAAAAAATGACCTGTAAAGGGATATGCATCCGTCACAAAGCGCAAAAGCCAGTTGGCTCTGGCAGGTACGCATCAGGCCAAAAGCGATGCCAGATATGTGAAATATTCATAAAATGGGATGGCC
>Ga0070694_100000034_pt1 | contig 62577 bp, 42 predicted proteins | sample KBSK1251metaG_FD_65470 | JGI IMG/M metagenome (GOLD analysis project Ga0070694, IMG submission 65470) | Corn, switchgrass and miscanthus rhizosphere microbial communities from Kellogg Biological Station, Michigan, USA - KBS K1-25-1 metaG | ecosystem: Host-associated > Plants > Roots >...
CCCCCCCCCCCCCCCCGGCCAAGTTGGAGCGCTAGGGGGTGCGGGGGAACGCTTCGGATTTCGAGGGATAGGGGAAGAATTCTCGGCGAAGTGGTCACACGACGCGCAGGCGGGGACGCGACGGCGCGAACGACGTAACGCCGACTGCGGACGTGCGACAACATCGAAGCCCTGAGCGCGCAACGGAGACAATGGTGGTTTTGGGGGGAGGCGGGTGAAAGTGTGCGCGTCTGACGCAGGGCTTTCGGCCACCTCTCCGATAGTTACATAATTCACAACGGGAATCTGGGGCACAGCGACTCGTCCTTGACGGGCCGCACCACGAAACTCGGAGACCGATCCCCGCGTTCCGGTCATTTCCAGAAGTCCACCAATAAGCGTATAAGGAGGCCGGGTCGTCGTTCGGGTGCCGGTACGGCCATGCGGCCCCGAATTGCGCTGACTGGGTGGGCGGCGGCCACGCTGCTCCTTCTCTTGGCCCAGCCGGCGGCCGCCGAGGGCCAGTTCGCCTTCACGGCGGGCATCCCGGTCCGTTTTTCGGGCGCGACAGTGGTCGAGGCCGACCAGGCGACGCTCGTCACCCGGGCCGCCCCCACGGGTCTCCTCCTGGACCCCGCGGCGCATGGCCGCCTCGTGACGTTCCACACGGAGTACGCCCTCTTGCCGGACGGCAAGCTCGTGCGCGCCGCCCATTCCGTCCTTGAAGCGGACCAATCCATCGATGGCCTAAGGGTGACGAACACCCGACCAGACTACTACCTCGCCGCCACCGGCGACGGCGCCACGCTCGCGAGCTCGGCGCCGCCCGTCCGGCCTGAGGACGTCTGGACAGGTGCGAACGCGCAGCTCAGCGTCCTCCTCCACGACTACGAGATCGCGCCGCGGCCGCTCGTCGCCGTGAACGACGTGGCGGTCGCCTCGCCGCAAGACGATGGGGGCATCCGGGTCCCCCTGGGCCTGCACGAGGCCCGCTCCTCCGCTTCCACCGCCGAGATCGGACTCGACCGACTCGTCGTCTACGACGCGACCCTCGTGACGCGCGCCGGCTCGTTCGAGTCGGGCCGCCTCGTCGCGTCCGCGCCCGGAGGCGTGTACGCCGCGACCGGCTGGACGGGACCCGGCGAGCACCTCGTCGAAGACCTCAGCGTCCTCGTCGTCGACGGCGCCGGGACGAGGCTCTCGCTGTCCGCCTCCGAGGTCGCGCTCTACGCGAGCGACCTCCTCGTCCGCGTCGACGGCCTCGCCCAGTTCGCGTGGGCCGAGGGACGCATGGACGCCCCAGACGCGCCCGGCGGCGTCTCCGGCGAAGCGATTCTCGCGGGCGCCTTCCAGATGCGCGCCCTCGCCATCAACCTCGAGCGCGCGCCGAGCGTCTCGTGGCTGGGTGCCGGCGACTTCCACCTCGTCGCCCTTGGTGCCGCCTCGGAACCGACGCCCGCCGCCGTCGCAGCCACCGTGGCCGCCGGCGGGGCCGCCGCGGCCGGGCTCTTCGCCTTCCTCTACTACTGGCCCGCCCTCAAGTACGCCGCGACGACCCTGCTCATGCCCCTCTACGCGCGACTGCCACGGGACCGCGTCCTCGAGCACAAGGGCCGCGAACTCGTCTACGACCGGATCCGCCAAGAGCCCGGCATCAGCGCCCACCGCCTGGCCGACACCGTCGACTTCGGCTGGTCCACGCTCGCCTACCACTTGCGCGTCCTCGAGAAGACGGAACTCGTCGTGAGCGTCCGCGACGGCCGCTACCGCCGCTTCTTCGACCGCGAGAGCGGCCGCTACGCCAACGGCCGCAAGCACCTCGTGGCCGTCCTCAAGAACGACCAGACGCTCGCGATCGCCCGCGCCGTCATGGACGCCCCCGGCGTCACCCAGAAGGCCCTCGCGGAACGCTTCGCCCTCTCGCCCTCGAGCGTCCACTGGCACGTGGAACGCCTGGAGGCGGCCGGACTCCTCCTGCGTGCGCGCGACGGCCACAATGTACGGTACAGCCCCGGCGCCGCGTGGTCCGAAGTCGACCTCGCCGACCTCGGTCCGGCCGCCCGGGTCGGACCGGGGGCCCTGGCTCCGACGCCCTCATAGCCCGATTCCGGATGGCCAAGGCGTGGCTGCGCCGCCGGACGACGTCGAGCGCCTGCGCAACCACCTCCTGGGCGCCGTCCAACGCGCGCTCCGCCTGTGCAACGACTTCACGATCCACTTCCCCGCCGACCTGCCCGCCGCGGTCCTTGCCGCCCTCGCAAGGGAACAAAGCGACGTCCCGTTCTCCCTCGTGCACGTCGTCCGGGGCAACCACGTCGCGCAGGCGCGGCGGCTGGCCAAACACCTCGGACTGGCCCTCGTCGAGCGCCGTTGCGTGCCCCGGGACGTGGAGCATGCCGAACAGTTCCTTGAACGCCTCGGCTTGGAGCGGAGTGAGGACGTGACACGGTTTGCCTTGGCGGCGTTCGAGGCCCGACTCAGCGGGCCGCGGATGCTGACGGGTCACGGAGCGGCCGCGGCCATCGAGGCACCGCTCCAACCGAGTCCCAGGGCGGCTGCGGATCGCCGGGCGGAGGCGCGGATCGCCGAAACCCTCGGCCTCCAAATTCGTTATCCGTATCTCGACCGCGGCGTCCTACCCTTCCTCGAGCGGATCCGGGAGCGCCGGCCGCTCGGGGATGTGCTCCAGGACCTTGCGGATCGCCTCGGTTTGCAGGTGCCTGGACCATGAGTTCGAGAGGTTTGGCGCCGATCGGAAAACACGGATTCCGATGACTTGAAGAACCGCCGCTTCGTATGAGAGGAACCCCCGGGTTGGACAAGGTGGCAAGGGGCGGGAAGGCGCGGGTCCGTGCAGTATGGCGCAGCAGAATCCTGCGTAGGAAATCCCTACGCTGAGGATTTTGCATCAACGTTAACACAAGCTTCAAATAGGCTGTCCCACACGGACGCGCCATCCACGTTGGGTGGTGGCTAGGCCATGCGATTCGTGAAACGAGTGAGCGACCGCGGTAACATGACGCTCCCGACCGAACTGCGCGAGGCCTTGGGCATCGCCGTCGGCGACATTGTCGAATTCGAAGTCATCGGGATCGTGAAGAAAGGCCACGGCCCCAACGGCAGTCACCACCCCAAGGAGGCCAACCAATGAACGATGCGATCCGCGACCCCCTTCCGACCCTTGACGTTTCCCAAGTCTACCTCCTAGGCGGGTGGGCCTGATGCAACCGCTCGTGGCCCGCACCGCTGCCGTCCTCCTCGTGGGCGTCTTCATGCTTTCCGGTCTCGCCGTCGCCCAGAACACCCTCGTCCCTTCGCTGCCGATCCAGGACACGGTCGGCAACTGCTTCCCCGTCCGTGACCGGCCTCTCTCGTTCACCGACACGCAAGGCCTCACGGGGCCCGGTCCGTTCCGACCCAACGACTTCGACGCGGACGGCCCGACGAACGCGGAGGAACTCTCGCAGGGGTCCGACCCCACGTGGAAGAAGTCGACCCCGAACGACAAGGACGCGGACGGCGTCAACGCGACGGCCACGCCGGGACACCCCGCTGACCCGTGCGACTACGACCCGAGCGTCCCCAACGTACGCCTCGTGCTCAACGTCACCTGCATCGACTGCGCCCCCGGGGGCGTCATCGAGCGCCTCAACACGCTCGAACTCAGCCTGGAGATCCGCGACGGCTCGGGCGCACCCCGAAACGCCGAGGGCGACACCGCCACCTGCCGCATCGACTTCCAAGGCGACGGCGCACCGGCCGACCGCGTCCTCACGCTGGGCACGACCGACCGTCACGGCGAGGACGGCAACTACACGCGCGGGGTCACTATCGCCATCGGCGACTGGTCCGGCACGTGGGCGTTCCGATGCTCGGCCAACGTGGGCCAACTGGCCCGCGAATCGAACGAGGCCAAGGTCGTCGTCAACCCGACCGAATTCCCGGTCACGATCACCCTCGACCTCGTGAAGTACTTCGAGGACGATGTCATCCACGTCACCGCCAAGCCGACGGCGGGCTTCTACCACATCCCCGCGGGCCAGACGGGCGAGGCCCTCTTGCACGCCGAGACCGCGAACGGCGTGCCCATCACGCCGGTCGACGGCCAGCCGATGGTCTGGAACGAGGCTGAACGGGCCTGGAAGGCGGACCTCAACACGGACCGCTTCCCCGACGGGGGATCCGCGGGCGCCTTGCTCGACGCGATCGAGAAGGGCGCCTTCGACGGGATCTGGTCCCTCCGCGTTGAGGCCACCGACGCCGCCTCGGCCCCCAACAGCGGCGAGGGCACCAAGACCGTCGAGGTCACGAGCGACCTCGTGGACCAACTCGTCCTCACCGGGCCCGCGACCGCCGCACGCAAGGGTCAACTCCACTACGCGGCCAACTACAAGTTCCGGGGCACGCCGGCCTCGGAGAGCGTGTACCTCACCGTCCAGAAGGACGGCGTCAAGCTCGTCGACAACCAGCCCATGGCCTCCGCATCCACCGGCGCGTACACGTACGATGTCGCCTTCCCGATCGGTTCCGACTCGGGCAAGTGGAGCGCCCAGGCGCGGCTCGTGCGGACCGGCGGCGTCGAGGTCAAGTCCAACCTCGCGAACACGACGGTCGACCCCGCCTTCGTCACCGTGGTCGTCTCGACGGACAAGGCCTCCTACGTCGGCAGCGGCGCCCGGGCCACCGCACCCAACCCGAGCCCACAACCGATCATCTCGGGCGCGCAATCGGGCGTCATCGGCCCCGTCGCGACCTGGAGTCCCGACCCGAACACGCCGCCCGTCCTCAATCCCACTCCCGCAGCCGACGCAGCCGGCGACGCCATCGACGGCGCCACGGGCTCGGCCGCCCCCAGCCAGGGCGAGGAGATCCTCGTCCTTGCCTACCCTGCAGGCACGCAGGGCACCGACTTCTTCAACGACGCCCCGGCCAGCGCGCCGGGCACGGCCACGTTCACGCTCGAGTTCTCGGGCGTCGTGGACAGTCCGACCGCGACCGACATCGAGATGCAATGGGTCGGACCCGGACACGGCATCCCCTTCGCCCACTTCCTCGGCACGTACCGGCTGGGCGCCACCGACCTGCCGGGCTCCTGGCGCGCGAAGGTCCACTACGAAGACGACGCCAACGAACCCAACGCGGGCGACGGGTCCCAGGGCTTCCAGGTCCTCAACCCCACGAAGGCCCCCCTGCCGCCTGCCGTCTCCATCACGAGCATCAACGGCGTGGTCGTCGCCCAAGGCCAGTCCATCCCCGTGGACCAAGAGGCCTGGATCGTCGCCGGCGAGTACTCGGAGCGCAACGCTCCCGCGCAGCCGACCGACGCCAACGAGGTCTGGGTCCGCATCAACGCGGGCACCAAGGTCTGGCTGCCCGCCCAGCTCAGCCCGGGCGCGCCCGGCAAGGGCACGTGGTCCGTCACGCTCCACAGCCAACGCACGTACGGCCTCAACGCCCTGAGCAACGGGGCCTTGGACGTCCAGGCCGTCGCCGTCGTCAACCCCATCCTGGCCGCCGGGTCCTCCTGTGCAGGCAACAACGCGGCCGCCTGCAACCAGTTGAGCCCCAACGGCAACGTCGGGTCCGCCGTCGTCGCCCAGGGCCTCGAGAACAAGGTCATCTACAGCACGACCGCCTCGGCGCGCGCCCAGTTCACGTTCCCCAACACGCCCCGCGCGGTCCTCCTGGGCGTCATCGGAGCCAACGGGCAACTCGTCGGAAACGGCGACGTGCTCTGGGACGCCGCCACGCACACGCTGCGGGGCCGCATCGACAAGAACGGCGTCAACCTCGCCTCCGCCAAGATCTTCATCCAGCGCGTGGCCTACGACAACTGCGCCACGAACCAGAACCCGACCGCCACGGGCGGCGCCGTGGCCGACCCCGGCTCCGAGTGGTGCCGCCGCGACAACGTGACGACGTACGTGCGCAACGGGCAAACCATCCAGGGCTTCGACCTTCTCAGCCCGCCCTCCGGCCTGGAGGCGCGCGTGCTGGACCTCGGCAACCAGCCGAACGCCCTCTACTTCAACTGGACGTGGAACATCGCGGACAGCGCGACCGGCCCGGACCTGGGCTCGTGCAACGGATCCAACCCCCGCGACGATTCCTACCTCGTCGAGGACGCCCAGTCGCTCGTGCGCCGCACGAACCACCGGCGCAACGGAACCAGCGGCGAACCCGTCGGCGCCATGGCGCGGTACCCGCAAGCCGGCGGCACGACCACCTGCCACGTGATGCCCGAACGGCTCGAGGCCCAATCCTTCCTGCCGCCCTGGGCGCTCTCCGCAGCCCACCCCGCCAAGAACGCGGCCAAGGGCCTTGCCGGCGCGCCCGACATGGTCGAATCGGCCCGTTACTGGGTCTGGATGGACCTCGCCACGGACAAGGGCTTCAGCTTCGACCAGACCAAGCCTCGCACGAGGGACGACGTCAAGGAGGCCCACGGGGACCTCACGGCCCAGGCCACCCAAGCGGACAGTCCCACCCTGGCCCAGATCACCGCCGCCGGCGTGATTCCGACCTTCGACGCCGTCCAGCTCCGGTTCGGCGCCTACCCCCGCGCGGCCCTCACGCAGATCAAGACGGTCACGGCCCAAGGCGACGACGTCACCGCCGCGCCGGGCGACGCCCTCTTCCAGCTGCGAAACGCGAGCGCGCCCATCGAGTTCCAAGGCACGGTCCTCAACAACGGCAACCCGACGATCGCGACCAGCCTGAAGCTCGTTCTCTACAAGGTGAGCTTCGAGGACTGCGCAAGCGACACCGTGACGGAGTCGACCGCCGATGACTACCTACCGGACACGGACGGAGAATGGTGCGTGAAGGACGTACGGTCCTTCCCGATCGCCCCGTCCGACTTCATCGGTTCCAACTACCAGACGGGTCCCCAGGCCGGGCTCCAGTCGTTCAAACTCACCGTGAACCCGGCCGAGGCCGGCTTCTCCTTCACGGAGGGCTCCATGTGGTGGGCGACCGTCTCGCTGCAGACCGCCGACGGCGACCGGGTCGAGTTCCTCCCGCCCATGGTGGATGCGCGCGCTGCCGCGGGCACGTACAAGAACCCGGGCGCGACGGCCATGGACCCGCAGACGTTCAACTACTTCTTCACCTTCGAACACACGTGCAAGTCGCCCGCGTGCGCCCCGGCCTCCATCTCGGCCCCGTACCTCGAGAACCAGCCCGGCCGCCTGGGCAACGCGACCTTCGCGCCCGAGTACACGGGCGTCGGCTTCATGACGGAGCGCCCGGTCCTCGACGTCCGGGGCATCGGCCCCCTCATCCCCGTCCGCTTCGACGACCCCAATGCGGCCCGCGGGGCCACGTGCATGTGGTCGAACGTGTCGCCGAACCCGTGCGGAGCCACCCTCTTCGGCAAGGGCATCATCGGGGCGGTCGCCGGTGACGATCTCGTCATCCGCGGATCCTCGACGGACTTCGCCTTCCTCAACGACCTCACGCAGGTCACGGCGACCTACCAGACGCTCGCGTTCAACCTGAACGGGGCCAACGAGGCGGCCACGAAGACGGTCCTCCAAACCGTCTCGGTCCCGGTCAGTCTGGCCATCCAACACCAGAACGCGACCGAGAGCGTCAGCCGCAACACGACGCAGGTGAGCGGCCACACGTACCTGCGCGAGGCGAACTGGACCATCCACCTCGACACGCGCGGCCTCCTCGAGACGATCGGCCCCAAGGGCGATTTCCTCACGCGCCTCATGGGCATCACCCGGGCGCAGGCGCGCGGCGAACTCACCATCACGCTGCGAAGCGCATCGGGCTACACGTCGAGCCTCACCGTGGCGCTCCACATGGACCGCTTGGACGCTCCGACGACGACGCTCCTGGAATCCACCCGTACGACGACGGACCTGGCCACGTTCCTGCCGGCGACGACGCAGGTGCCCGCGACGGGCCTGGACAAGGTCAACAACGATCCCCAGTACCTCAAGATCTCCGGCAACCACGTGCTGCGGTTCGAGACGTCGGACCGCAACGGACTGGACCTCGGCAACGCCGCGCCCAACGCCCAGAAGCTCACCGGCGTCGAGATCGCGACCTCGCGTGAAGCGCCGGAGATGCAGTTCATGATCTTCGCGCGAAACGCCGAGGACCCCTTGCAGCCCTTGGGCCTACCGGGCTCCATCCCCGTGGATGCGCCCGTGCCCCTCGTCATCTGCCCGAAGAGTCCCCAGACGCCGGACCAGTGCGACTACGATGACGCCATGAGCACGCCGGGCTCCGCGCCGACCATCCCCACGGGCGGCTCCGAGTTCCAGGGCGTCACGTTCTACCTCGTGCCCCTCCGCGTCGGCCTCGACCCGCCCTTCATGAAGGTCGACAACCCGAACGACCCCGCGACGTGGCAGCCGGACCCCGGCGACACGACGTTCCGGGCCGACCTCTCGACGGGCGGCACGTTCGTCGACCAGCGCGGCCGCGGATACTTCATGGACACGCCCAACGGCAAGGACGCGGAGAACTCGAGCTTCATCGACTTCCTCTACGTCGGCCTCATGGGCAACGTGGACCCGTCGAACCCCCAGGCCGCCGAAAGCGTCACCGGAAAGGGCTCCGTCCAAAACCAGGCCGCGCAGGCCACGACGGCCCCCTGGGCCGAGGCGGGCATGGATGAGCCCTGCCAGGCCGGAATGGACCGCGTCCTCGCGGGCGACGCCGAAGGCGCCCAGGACTGCGTCTACGATCCCTACCTGCCGTTCAACCCCACGAACTCCAACCCATCCGAATGGGTGGAGTGGTGCACGGAGACGGTGACGCCCAACACGCAGCAGCTGCAACGCTGCTTCGAGGCCAACGACGACTGGGGCGCGTGCTTCCTGCAAGACCCCACGGGAGACAAGCGCGAGGGCAACTGCGACGGCTCGGCCGGCCAACCGGACGAGACGCGCGTCGAATCGTGGTACCTCATCAACCGCAACCTGCCGTTCTGGATCCAGGTCCGCGACCAGCCGCCGGCCGCCACGTGCGCGCCCGTCACCCCGGCGGACACGTTCTGCAACGACTCGTGGGATTGGCAACGCCCCTCGGACCCCAACGAGCCGGACCCCGCCTCGGGCAACTACACGATCCCCCGCGGCTTCATCTGGGCCCGCTACGACCACCCGCAGAACTTCACGACCCGACCCGACCTCAAGGCCGTGAACTACAACGTGAACGCGTTCGAGCACGTGTTCGTCACGCTTGACCCCACGAGCCCCGACTACGGCAAGCTCGTCCTGCCCGACGGCAACTACACGGTGAGCATCCGTGGCACGGACAACACGGAATCGTGGAGCAGCGTCCTCGACCCCCAGGGCACGCCCAACGACGCCAACCGCGTCGTGGACTTCAAGTTCTGGGTCGAGAACGACGCGGACGACGACGGCGTGAGCGACCTTCGCGAGGCGTGGCTCCAGGCCCGCATCCAGAAGTCGGACGCACTGCCCGCCAACGTCCTCGACATGTGCCAGGACCCGGCCTACGACAACTGCTTCAGCGACCGCTATTACGACGCCGACACGCAGCTCCCGGACGCCTCGGTCGCCTCGAGCACGGAGGACGACTGGGACGCCGACGGCATCCCGAACCACCTCGTGCGGCACGTCGACCTGCCCACGGTGCCCCAATTGGGAGACGTGGGCGAGGCGCCCGGCATCGACCTGATCTTCGACGTCGAGCTCCTGCTCAACGCGGACCCGCTCGACGACGACTTCCCCGGCGAGCCCGGCAACTGCGTCAACGGCGCCAAGGGCAAGGGCCTCTTGGGCGACCGCAACGGCGACTGCGTCCCGAACGGCCTGGACGTCTTCGACAACAGCATCAGCCGCTGCAACCCGCCGGACGCGGACGCCGACGACGACGGCTACTGCGACTCGTTTGAACTCCAACGCGGAAGCAACCCGAACGACCACGACTCGACGCCGGGAGACAAGGACGGCGACGGCCAGCCCAACCTGGTCAACGACGTGGAGGACTTCGTCTTCGGCACCCTCGACGACAAGGGGCCCTCGGGCGTCTGCGTCCAGGTCAACGGGTTCCAATGCCCCCACGGTCACCTGGTCTCCGTCGACATCGACCAAGGCGGCGTCGGCCACGTCTACGTGGACGCGAGCGCTGCCGGCTCGCCCTCGTTCAGCGTCGGCTTCAGCTACGCGGGCTCCAAGCCCGCCGCGTGCAACGAGGTCAAGCCCGGCCACTGCGAGATCGTCGGAACGTCCACGCTCGCGAGCGCGCAGCAGACCGTCCTCGACCTGCTCAACGGCCGGCTCTGCGTCGCCGGACTGCCCCCGCCGCTCGTGGGCTCCTGCCCCCACGGCCACGTCGTCTCGGTCGAGGTCGGCCAGGGCGGCGTCGGACACCTCTTCGTCAACCGGACGGGCACGAACTTCAGCGTCGGCTACAGCTACACGACGGATGCCAAACCCGCCGCGTGCCCGAACGAGGTCTCGGCCAAGCACTGCGAACTCGTGGGCACGGACAGCTTCGGGGACGCGGTCGCCACGCTCGTCTCGCTCGTCAACGGTGAGATCTGCGTCGCCGGCGCGCCGGCTCCGCTGCTGACCGCGTGCGAGGGCCACCTCATGACGGTCACCGTCAACCAAGGCGGCATCAAGCACCTCTTCGTCGACGCCTCGGCGCCGGCGGCGACGTTCAGCGTGGGATACCACCGCTCGAGCCCGCAGACGACGTGCCTCAACCCCGTGCCGAACAAGCAGGACGACTGTGAAATCCTGGGGACGCGGAGCCTCGACGCCGCCAAGAAGACCGCCCTGGACCTCGTCAACAGCCGGATGTGCGTGCGCGGCGTGACGAACGCGACCTGCCGCGACAACCACTTCCTCGTCGCCACGGCGGCCCTGAGCGCGAGCGGCACGACGATCGACTACGTCTACGCCGACCAAGCGGGCACGGCGTTCTCAGTCGGGTTCCACTACTCCGGGACGAAACCCGCGTACTGCCTGAAGGAGGTCAGCCCGGGAACCTGCGAAGTCGCGGGAAGCACGACCCCGAGCGACCTCAACGACTTCGACAAGGACTCGAAGACGAACGTCGAGGAACTGCAGGCGGGCTCGAACCCGTTCTACAAGTACTCGAAGCCGGACGACAAGGGGCGCGGGTTCCCGACCGACTGGGACGCGGACAGCATCGATAACCAGAACGAATTGTCCCACAGCCCGCCGTCGAACCCCTTCCAGCGGTGCAGCGACTGGAACCACCCCAACGGGTGGTCGACGTCGAACCTGTCGAAGTCCTGCGAGGACACCAACGCGGTCGGTGGCGTCTAGTCACTCTTTTCCCTTCGGCCCCGGCCGTTGACTCACGTGCCGGGGCCGTTCGATTTTCATCCAATAAGCCTTACAATAAAAAGCACAGTCTTTAAGTCCGGACCGACTGTCGCGCGACAGTTGGGATACGGGTGATTAGGACGCGACGAAGGCATGTGGGACTTTGGGTCTCGATCGCAATTCTGGCGGCCATTTTTGCCGCCGTCAATCCGCTGCCGGGCGCCGGCGCGGCCGTCCAAACGTTGTCCCCCGTCACGGTCTTCACGACTGCCGACAACAACGTCGGAGGCATCCGCCTCAAGAATCTAACATCGCAACTCACGACTTGGACTTCCGCAAGTGACCAGATGAGCCCGGACAACTGGGTTCACGGAAACCTGTCCGGGGTATTCCGCAACTGGGTCCGGGCAAGCTACTCGACGACGGGCCCGACCGAGCTGCTTTGGGACACGGCGAAGGTCTTCTACGACGTAAACGGGTCGGCACCAAGCAAGACCGGGCGCTCGTTCAAGATTGCGGCCTCGCCGGCCGTCAATAGTAGCTCGCAGGACTACAGCGGCGGCTTCCCGCTAGCGGACACGAGCGCCGGCACCACCGTCACGTTCATGATTGAACTCTACAGCGGGACAGGAACGCCGGCCGCTTGCGATTACGGTCGAAACCCCTCGGGCCCCCGAATCGTGGCGGGCGCGTGCGAGGCCGTCGCTTCGGCGGGCAAGGGCTACCGGTACCTGCTCGAATCCACGCGACCGCGGCTCGACGCTTCGGTCCAAATCCCCCGCCCGCAGATCGGCCTCGTGGGCCCCCAAGCGGCGGCCCGCGCAGTGTCCCCCGAGACCGAAAGCCCCGTGCAGTTCCGGATTCGGGACCTCAAGACGGGCGGCTCAGGCTTCAATCTCAAGATCAACCGTTCGAGTGTCATCATCTGGACGACGCCGGGAAACGACATCCGGTACTGCACGGAGGGCGGCGACCGCCGATGCACTAGCAGCGTGGTCAACCAATTCACGGAGACCGTATCGGATGATGGATACACAGTGACGCTTCGTGCAACCGCCTTCGATCCTCCGCTTCCTGTCAACTCCGTCGTGACGTTCAACATCCAGGCTCGCGACTATGCGAACAACACGATCGCTGGCCTCGTCAGCACGAGCCACGTGCAGAGCCTCCAATACTATCAGGACAAGAATGGTCCCACTTTCGTGCCCAATGGCGGCTTCGAGGACTACGTGACGTCGCCGGGCGCCCCCGCAGACTGGTCTCTAGCGGCGGGAACGCCCATCCTTTCGAGGGATACGACCCTCTTCCGCACCGGCCGGAACGCGCTGAAGATGGTCGGCAACGACACGACCAACCAAGACGCCATCCAGGCGACGCTCATCGGGCTCGAAACCGACCTGACCTATTACGTCGAGGTCTGGGCCCGCACCGGCGGTGGCTCCAACGAACAGGCGGTTCTCCGCGTCGTCGACGTGACCGGACCCGGCCCGCCCGAGGCGGTCCTGACGGCGTCCACGTCCAAAGGCGCCACGAGTTACGAACGCCTGTCCGGCACGTTCCGGGCGAACGGCGGCGACTTCGAAGTCTGGCTCGGCGAGCGCGCCGGCGCCGCGAAGAACGAGATCGTCTACTTCGACGACGTCCTCGTCCATGAGAGTCTCCTGGCCAACGGCGACTTTGAGGACTTCACCGGAACCCAGCCGGACGGCTGGAGCGTCCAGGCCGGGAGCCCGACCCTCTCCGAGAACACGACGGCCGCGCGGACCGGAAGCGCGCTGCGCATCCAAGGCACCGCCGGCAACAACCAGGAAGGCGTCAAGATCCCGATCACCATCGCGACCCCGCCTGCCTCGGGCGCTTCGTACTACGTCGAGGCCTGGGCCCGCACGGGCGGCGGCAGGAACGACGTCGCAGTCCTGCGCGTGCGCAACACGGGTGAGGGGACGACGCTCTTCACGTCCTTGTCTTCCGCGGCGTCCAAGACCTACGAGCGCTTGTCGGGCACGTTCGTGGCGTTCCCTCAGCAGAACTACGAGATCTGGCTCAGCGAGCGCTCCGGCGCCAACACCGGCGAGGTCGAGGTCTTCGACGACGTGACGGTCCGTCCGAACCCGGGCGACCCGGTGTTTGTCAACGGTTGGGTCAAGCCCTCGTCGATGAATCCCGGTGCCATCAATGTGACCGGGTTGGGCGGCTCGGCGACGCTCAACGTGACGATGAGGGACCTTCACATGAACTCGAGCCTGGACGCCTCGCCGGTGGCCGTCCAGGGCTACCTCTACGCGAAGACTCCGGGCGGCGCCCAATGCACGCCGGCGGCCCCGGCCAAGTGCCTTCTCATCACGCCCATCACGTCGTTCCACATGGTGCGCCGAGCCACTGGCCGGCCGAACGCCTGCGACAACCTCGTCTCAGGTTCCGCCGTATCCTGTTGGGAAGGCGTGACGCCCATCCAGAACTTGAGCGGCGTGACTCCCACGTTGCATCCACGGTTCAACGTGAACATGACGGTCATCGCGCAGGACGTGGCCGGCCACGTCGTCACCCGGGAATACCCGAACGTGTTCCGCGTCGAGATCGGAAGCCCCGTCATTGTGCCCAAGCTCACCCCCACGGGATTCGTCCGGGCCGGCCCGTACGCAGTGTCCGCCGACATGACGGACGCCAATCCCGGGGTCGACCCGAACCTTGCCATACTGCGCATCTCGAACCGGACGGGAAGCTTCGGCGGCACGCCCGCCGGTTGGACACAGGTGTCGGCCAACGTCTACGAGAAGAAGGGAGACCCCCCGGCCTCGGGCAACGAGTTCACGTGGTCCATCCCCGACGTGGCCGACGGCGTCACGGTCGCCTACCAGTTCCGGGTCCAGGACAAGTTCGGCAACCTCGCCACGACGGATCCGGTCGAGACGACCAAGCTCAAGTTCACCGTCGACAAGCTGCCGCCGGTCCTCGCGGAGGAGCCGTCGAAGGCGTACCGCGGGGCCCCCCCGTACACGATCCGATATGCCTCCTTCGATGCGGGGGCCGGCATCAACGAGACGACGGGCAAGCTCCACTTCCGCCCCGCGGGCGGCACGTGGACGGTCGTCAACCTCACGTTCGCCAACAACGTCGCCTCCGGCGTCATCAACGGGACGTTCGCGAACCAGGCCTCCGTCCAGTACTGGGCCGAGGTCCAGGACAAGCTCGGCAACGCCGTGACGAACGGCACGGAGGCCGCGCCGAAGAACTTCACCGTGGACACGATGAAACCGGTCACGACGCTGGACCCGATTCCGACCCCCGGCGCGGACGGCACGGTCACGCTGACGGCCGCCGCGAGCGATCCGACCCCGGGCTCGGGCGTCGACCTCATCGTGTTCGAAGGACACTACAAGGACAGCTCCGGCGTCTTCTCCAACTGGACGACCGTCGCCAGCGGCACGAGCCCCGGCTCCGGCGTCCTCTGCCTGCCGGGCGGAGCCACGTACGAGTTCCGCGCCTATTCCATCGACAAGGCCGGCAACAAGGGCGACGTCTCGAACATCCAGAGCGTCACCATCGCCAAGACGGCGGGCTGCGCCCAGAGCCTCACGGTCCTCGTGACCGACCCCTCGGGGACGCGCGTCATCGACGCGGATGGCGGCAAGCACGTCGAGGTGGTCAAGTACACCGCGGCGGCCAAGAGCACGTTCACGTCGCCGAGCTTCATCAGCATCCGGATCGACTTCTCGCCCGACGACGGCAAGCACTGGTTCTTCGTCGCGCAGGACCTCGAGAACACGAAGACGTACAACTGGACCGTGAACGCCCCCTCGTGCGAGCGGTGCAAGGTCAACGTGACCGCCACGGGACCCGGCGGCCTCAAGGCGTTCGACGAGAGCGACACGTTCGTCATCTTCAACGGCAACCCCACCACGGACTACGACGGAAACGGCCTCTTCGACGAGTGCGAACTCCACTACTTCCACGACATCGCGCAGCGCACGGGAAGCGACGACTCGGACGGGGACGGCCTCGGCAACCAGTACGAGTGCACGATCGGCACGGACCCGACGCGCCTGGACACGGATGGTGACGGCGCCAGCGACGGCACGGAGTCGAAGCTCGGCCGCAACCCCCTCGACGCCAACGACACGCCGGACGACCTCGACAAGCGCTTCGAACAGTGGAGGTCCTACTACCTCCTCATCCCGGTGTTCTTCCTCGCCGTCACGGCCGTCTTCCTCCTGGGCCTCGCGCGGAGGTGGTAAGCGTGGCGGAACACGCGGGAGTGCGCCGCACCGCGACGGGGCTCTTCGTTGCGGCCGTCGTCGTCTTCCTCATCGCCGCCTACGTGGGCCTCGTTTTCTACGAGAACACCTTCGGCCTCGGCGCCTCGGTCATCTACAAGATCCCCCTCGTCTACTGGTTCATCGCCTTCGCGGTGATCTTCGTCCTCCTCTTCGTCGCGCTGCTCATCCTCTACCTCACGGCTCGGCCGTCGTCCGAGCCGCGCACCACGATGTACGTCGAAGAGACGGCGCCGGAACCCGGACCCGTCATGATGGGCGAAGCGGAGGCCGCCGAGCTCACCCCCGAGGAGGTCCGCCCGCTCGAACTCGACGCGGAGGCCGAGGCGCTCATCGTCAAGTGCACGAACTGCGGCACCGAGTTCGAACTCCCCTACTCCACCGAGCGACCCCTGCACGGCACCTGTCCCCAATGCGACGAGGAGGTCGTCCTCGAGGAAGGCGAGGAGATCCTCACGGCGAAGGGTCAACCCGTCATCGACATCGAAGGCATCGGCCCCGAGTACGCCCAACGCCTTGCGGAGGCCGGCGTCACGACGACGGAGCAACTGCGCGCCGCGAGCGCCGCCCGCCTGGCCGCCCAGACGGGCATCCCCCAGAAGACGATCCGGACCTGGAAGTCCATGGCGGACCTCATCCGACTCAAGGGCATCGGCAAACAATACGCCGAACTCCTGGCCCGCGCGGGCATCCACAGCGCCGCGGAACTCGCCCGGGAGACGCCCGAACGCCTCGTGAGCCGCCTCAAGGCCTACCTGGAGAGCCTCGACCAGCCCCCGCTCAAGGGCGGCGTGAACGCCAAGCTCACCCGCAAGTGGATCACGGCCGCGCGCAAGGGCGAGCTCGACGCGGGCCTGGAATAGCCGCCGAAAGCCTTTAATCGGAGCCCCTTCTGGGAGGCTTCCCTCCATGGCCGAGTTCAAGTGCGTCGTCAACGACCCCAAAGACGGAAAGTCGTACCAGGTCGAGGTCAAGGGTCACCACGCGAACGCGCTCGTGGGCAAGAAGGTCGGCGAGGAAGTCGATGGCCTCTTCGTGCGCCTGCCCGGCTACAAGGTCCAGATCACGGGCGGAGCCGACAAGGAAGGCTTCCCCATGCGGCCCGACCTGCCGGGCATCGCCCGCCGCAAGGTCCTCGTGAGCGAGGGCTTCGGCTACGCGCCGGACATGCATGGCAAGCGCAAGCGCAAGAGCATGCGCGGCAACACCATCACCCTCGACATCATCCAGGTCAACGTCAAGGTCACGAAGCACGGGGCCAAGCCCATCCCCGACATGCTGGCCGAGAGCAAGGAAGCGGCCGCGTAGGACGAGCCTGTCAGCGACAGAATCATCCATAACCGTTAAGTCACGAACGCTCGTGGCGCGGAACGAGCGACATGAAGCGCGCATTCTGGGTTCTCGCAGCCGTCTTCGCCTTGGGACTTTCCGCCATCCAGACACAGGCGGATACCTTGAGTTCGGTCGGCAACGGCGCTTCGTGCACCGGCGGCACGGTCGAAATCTGTTTTGCGCCCGTCGCGGACCTGGGCCCGGTTTCCATCCCGGTAGATGCTCTCGTGGATCCTGGAATCACGACGAATCCCGGCCCGCCTGCGGCGTATGTGGGCCTTGTAAGGCTCACCATCGTCGACAACGTCTTGGAACCCGCGGCGGTTTCTGCCAACACCGCCGACCTGTGCAGCCCCTTCAGCCTTCTGCCGTTTGATTGCCAGGTCACGTTGGTTATCCCCATCGCGAACCCCAACGCGGCGGCCGATCCCAGCGTCACGGTCGTCGGGAACCAGATCGGCGAAGCTTGGCTCGGTACCCTGACCGTCAAAGTCTCCGGCCAACCAGTGGCCATCTTGCCGGGTTACGTCGACGTCTTGTGCGCCGGCGGCCCGAGCCTCGCCCTCGACTCCGACTGCGACGGGAATTCGAACCTAACGCTATGCGGAAGCGGGGAAACGATGTTGACGGATACCGACTGCGACGGGTCCCCAAGTGTGACCGAGCTACAGGCGGGCTCCAACCCCTTCTACAAGTACTCGATGCCAGAAGACAAGGGGCGTGGGTTCACGGAGGACTGGGACGGCGACGGAGATTCGAACGCGTTCGAGCTGACGCACTCGCCAGCAACGAACCCGTTCCAACGGTGCAGCCTTGGCATGAACCCCAATGGGTGGTCTTTCGCGGATCCCACGCACTCGTGTGAGGACACGAACGCGGTCGGCGGCCTATAGGAAGCCGACTCGAGGGCTGGACACGTACGTGTCATTGCCAAAATACTCATGTAGCTCGGCGTTCGTGGACGGGCCCATGTTCTGGCGTCCCGTGGCATTGGCCTTGGTGGCCGGTGCGTTCCTCCTGCCCGCAAACCCGTCCACGGCGTCCCTCACGCAGCAGACCCACTACCCGAGTTCCGTCTACTGCAGCATCGCCGACCTCCTCAGTTGTCAACCCCCCGCGGACGGCGTCTCGATCGGCCAGCGCTTCAGCTTCGGCGTCTCGCCCGGTCCGAACCAAGGCGTGCGGGTCGTCGTCGACGACGATTCGGGCGGCGACGCCCTCTTCGTCGTCACCTACGTCCCGATGGCCACGTTCAACGTGCGAGAGGTGTGCGTCGGCGAGTGCGAGGTCGGCAGCGTGGATTCCTCCATCACGGTCTCCGTGAGCCCCCTGGACCTGACGGGCCAAGAGGTCGCCGACCACCCAGACGCCGTCATCCCCACAATCGGCACCATCTACTGGGAAGGCATCTAGGGCCTGGGTCCGCCGGTCGCTTAATATCCTGGGGGGTTTTGCCCCGCCGAGATGAAGTCCGCCCTGCCACAGCCCGAAGCCAACATCGGCATGATCGGGCACGTCGACCACGGCAAGACGACGCTCACCCAACGGTTGACGGGCAAGTGGACCGACACGCACAGCGAGGAACTCAAGCGCGGCATCAGCATCAAGCTCGGCTACGCCGACGCGACGTTCTACAAGTACGCCGGCATCCAAGGCGCGGGCGCCTACGGCATTAAGGACACGGGCCCCCAGGGCGAGAAGGGCGAACTCCTGCGCGTCGTGAGCTTCGTCGACGCCCCGGGCCACGAGACCCTCATGGCCATCATGTTGAGCGGCGCCGCACTCATGGATGGCGCCCTGCTGCTCGTCGCGGCCAACGAGAAGTGCCCCCAGCCGCAGACGCGCGAGCACCTTCAGGCGCTCGAGATCGTCGGCGCGGACAAGATCGTCATCTGCCAGAACAAGATCGACCTCGTCAACGAACAGGGCGCGACGAAGAACTACGAGGAGATCCGCAGCTTCGTCGAGGGCACCATCGCCGAGAAGGCGCCCATCATCCCCGTGAGCGCCCACCACGACGTCAACATCGACGCCCTCATCGAAGCCATCGAACGCACGATTCCGACCCCCAAGCGCGACCCGGGCAAGGAGCCTCTCATGGTCGCGGCGCGCAGCTTCGACATCAACCGCCCCGGCACCCCCCACCAGAAGCTCCAGGGCGGCGTCATCGGCGGCAGCCTCGTCCAGGGCGCCCTGAACGTGGGCGACGAGATCGAGATCGCCCCCGGGCGCCTCATCGAAGAGAAGGGCCAGGCCCGCCTCGAACCCCTCACGACCGTCGTCACGGCGCTCATCAAGGGCGGCGCACAGGTCGAGAAGGCCAACCCCGGCGGCCTCCTGGCCGTCGGCACCGAACTCGACCCCGCCTTCACGAAGGCGGACAACCTCGCGGGCAAGATCGTCGGCCGCCCCGGCCAACTCCCGCCCATCTGGGAGGGCTTCACGATGGACCTCCACCTCCTGGAACGCGTCGTGGGCGCGGAGGAGGACTCGAAGGTCGACGCGGTGAAGACGCGCGAGCCGCTCATGCTCACCGTGGGCACGGCGACGACCGTCGGCGTCGTCACGAGCGCGCGCCCCACGAGCGCCGAAGTCAAACTCAAGCTCCCCGTCTGCGCGCGGCCCGGCCAACGCGTGGCCATCTCGCGCCGCGTGGGCAACCGGTGGCGCCTCATCGGCCACGGCATCATCAAGAACTAGGTGGGGGCGGACCTGGGCTTAGACCCAGCCGAAGAGCACCGCAATCGCCAGGAACAGTGCGCCGGTGCTCGCGACAAAGAAAAACGCCGCCGCGATCTCATGCTGGCGCGCTTCGCTCATTATCGGCCCAACCTGGCGCGTTTGGCCTTAACGATTTCTATTCGAACCGTTCCGTAGCCGATCGTAAGAGCTGCGAGCATCCACAGCACGGCTACTTGTTTCCTCGGCCAGACCATGGTCACCCCGCTGAGCAGCAGCTGGAAAAACGCGAAGGCGCCCTGAAGCACGGAAGCCCAGAAATCCACGGAGCGGGCGGTTGGAGGGACGCCGGGCGGTCTCACCAACCCGTGGCGGAATCGGTACCGTTTAGGTCGAACGGCAGCCGGCCTTGCGTGGTTAAGAATGGGACGCCCGTTCGCTCACACGTGGCGGCCAAGGTCGTGCTCGACACCAACGCGCTTCTCATCCCGTTCGAGTCCGGCGTCCGCCTGGAACCCGAATTGGAGCGCCTTTTCGGGACGTACGAGGCCATCGTGCCCGAAGCGGTCATGGTCGAGCTGGCCCGCATCGCGAGCGAGGAGAAGGGTCAACGGGCGGCCAACGCCCGGATGGCCCTGACGTTGGCTTCGCGTTTCTCGTACCGCGCCGCTGGCGGGCGGGGCGACGCGGCGGTCTTCGAGATCGCCCGCAAGGAGGGCGCGTTCCTCTTCACGAACGACCGGGAGCTCCTCGCCCGCGCGCTCAACGCCGGCCTGGGCGTCGTGCGCGTGAAGGGGAAGAGCCACCTCATCGTCGAGACGCGCCAAGGCGAGTCGCGATGAGGCGGGGCCGCTCCGCCTAGTCGAAGCGGCGGCGGCCCAAGGCGACGAGGCCCGCGAGGGCTGCGAGCACGGCGACGCCTTCGAAGCCGGGCATGCGGCCCTTCTTGGCGACCTTCTGTCCTCCGCTGGCGCCGGGGCCCTCGGAGGCGACCTGCTCGGGCGGGGCCTTCATGAGGGTGTGGAACGACGTGGAGGTGCTGTCGCCGCCGTCAACGTTCGCGGTCAGGCGCGTGAGTTCTTCGCTCGCGGCGCCGGGCAGGCCGGCGACGACGACGTTGAACACCTGCGATGAGCCGGCGCCGAGCGTCCACGCGGGCGCGCTGACGTCGCTCCTCCACCCGTGCCCGGGCGTGGAGAGGCTGAAGAAGCCGGTCAGCGGCGTCGCGCCGATGTTCTTGAGCGTCACGTAATAGGTCGCGCTGCCGCCCGCGTCGATCTCGACCTGGGCGGGGCCCACGACGCTGAGCTGGATCGGCACGATGGGGATGGCGCCGGGTTCCGACGCGGCTTCGTAGGCGAACGTGTAGTCCAGGCCGTAGGCGGGCGTCACGACCTGCTGCGCAAGGAGCGCACCGGGCGCGTCGAGCGGGTTGGGGTTGCCTGCGACCGCGTCGGGCGCGTAGTCGACGCGCACGTCGCGGAAGGAGGCCTCGGCGCGGAACTGGGTGAGTTTGGCGTCCTTGGCCGCGCCCACGTCGGCCTTGCGGATCGTCATCTGGACGAGGTCGTCCTTGAGGTCGACGAGGCCTTCGGGTCGTTGGAGTTCGACGCGCTTCTCCTCCGCGCCCATGCCGTCGATGCGGAAGAGGTGGAACGAGTGGAGGATGGTCGCGTTGGGGATCGCGGGGCCGCTCGGGGCCTGCGGGAGGTTGTCGGGGTCCGGCGCGGCGGCGTCCGGCCAACCGGGCGGGGCGCCGTCGCCGTCGAAGGCGGCCGCGGGGACGAGCTCGAAGACGGCCTCGGTCGTGCTGAGCGTCTCGATGGCGGGGCCCAGGACCTCCTCGATCTGCGAGTCCAGCGTAGCCGGGGCGTTCTCGTGGAGGGTCGCCTTGGCTTCTTGGAGGCTGTCCCGCGCGGCTTGGAACGCTTCGGCGATTTGCGCCCGGCAGGCGCCGGAGGATTGGGCGTCCGGCGCGTTCGCGCACGAGGTCCCGATCGAGGCTCCGGCTTGCGCGAGTTTCGCGTCGGCCGCGTCGATCTGTTGGTCGACGGCCGCATGGACGTCGGCGGTGAGGACGTCCTTCAGGGGGGCCGTCGTCTTGAGGTCGTCCTTGGCGGCGACGAGTTCGGCCTCGGCGCGCAGGAGCATCGCGTGCAGGTACTGGGTCGATTGGGCCTGCGGGAACGCGTTGGAGTTCTTGAGGTCGAGCTCGACGAGGTTCACGACGGCGACGAACCGTTGGCCGGAGATGGAGAAGTACACGGATTGGTTGACGACGTCCTGGGCCAAGCTCGGGTTGAACTCGAAGTCGTGGCCTTCGGCGGAGACGCGCGTGGCGGGCACGGGGTGGCCGCCGGGCGGGGCGGGCTGGAGGACCCAATCGTCGGGCAGGTCCGCGACGTTGACCGCGAGCACGAAGTGGTCCCGCGACTCGTGCGTGACCTCGTAGCGAACGAGGTCGTAGAGTCCGGCGTGCTCGACGGCGCCCGGCAATGTCGTGGCCCACGCGGTCGGGTAGACGTCGCCGGCGGGGTCCAGGGCGCCATTGGAGGGTTCATCCGCGGCGGTGGTCGTCGGCAGGGCGGCGACCGTGAGGCAACCGACGAAGGCGAGGACGGCGGCGCGCTGAAGGTAGGTGCGACCGAACATGGGATGACGTCTCCGACCAGCGCTCGCCCTGGCGTCGTTCAAAAGCCTTCGGCGCAATGGTCAAATATGGTGCCGAAGGGCTCTTTTTGGGCGGGCCTAGACTTCCTTGAAGAGGAGGGAGTCGAAGGCGTGCATCTTCTCCTTGTACGTCTTGGGGTCGAGGAGGAACGCGGTCGCGCTCAGGCTCGTGAGCAATGAGTTCCCGTCCTGGGGCGTGAAACAGTAGCCCGCGACCTCGCGGCCGTCGGGCGAGACCCAGAGCGTGGGGGCGACGAGGATGGCCTCGTCGAGGAGGCGGCCCCAGTGGCCGTGGTCGCGGCCGAAGCTGTAGACCATGTTTGCGACCTTCTTGTACGTGATCGCCGCGTAGGGGTAGGCCTTCCACCGCGCGAGCGCCTCGTCCTTGGTGAAGCGGCGTTGGGTCCGCAGGTGGAAGTAGATCGTGTGCATGTATTGGGTGGGGATCTTGACGGCGCTCGAGAAGAGGTTGAGGTTGTAGCCGAGCGTCTTGTAGAGGTGCACGACGTCGCGCGCGTGGTGGGTGCCGTACTCGGCGTCCTTGTGGCTGCCGACCTCGGGGCTCGCGAGGAATCCCTTCTCGTTCGAGACGTCGTTGGCGCGCCGGATGCAGACGAAGCGGCCCCACTCGAGGTTCTTGTCCTTCGCGCCATCGGCGAGGGCGAGGGCCTTCACGATGACGGAGAGGTTGTGCGTGTTGCACGAGACGACGTGGATGAAGCGGTCCTGGCCGGGGACGAGGGCCTCGTCGTTGACGCCGCGGGCGTACATCTTGCCGAAGCCGAACTCGCTGCCCTGCGCGATGAAGCCCTTGGCCTTGCTGAGCTTCTCGTAGACCTTCGCCTTCTGGTCGATGGCGACGCCCTCGGGGGTGCAGTCGATGACGACGTCGGCCTGTTGGACGGCCTCCTCGCGCGTCCAGCGGGGCTCCATGCCGAGTTCCTTGAAGCCGGCGAAGGAGTCCTTGTCCGTCGCGAACTCGGTGCCCTTCTTGATGAGGTTGTTCACCTTGGAGCGGTCGACGATGGCGGGGGTGCGCTTGTGGAAGATGACCCGGTCGATGCCGAGCTGTTTCTTGTTGGCGGCGAGGAGTCCGATGAGGGGTTCGCCGATCGTTCCCGTGCCGATGATGGTGACGGCGGTGTCGCGCTTGGCCACGGAGGCGCCAGTCGGGCCAATCTTTTAATCCTATCCCAGTGCGAGAACGGCGCTAGACGTTGTAGTCCTTGTTCGAGACCACGTAGAGCGCGGCCGAGAGGCTGACGAACGCGATGAGGAAGAGGACGACGTGCGCGGCGCCGGCGCTCACGAACCCGAGGCTGATGTCCTCGATCGAGTGGGTGCGGCCGGTGACCTCGAGGAGGATGGGGCGTTGGTAGTTGACGAGGCTGAAGCGTTTGAAGAAGAGGGCGGGGACCTGGCTCAGGATGAACTCCCACAGGAAGAGGTAGATGACGATGAGGATGATGGCGCGCCGCCACAGGACGCCGAGGAGGAGGAAGACGCTCCCGCTCCCGAGGACGGCGAGCGCGAGGACCCAGATGTGGCCGAAGAGTTGTCCGATGTGGGAGAAGGGGTTCTCGGTGAGGCTCACGCTGCCGAACCAGAAGATGACGAGGGCGGCCGCGGCGAGGAGGAAGACGGCGAGGTACGTGCCCAGTGACTTGGCGAGGAGGATCCAGTTGCGGTAGACGGGCCGCGTGAAGAGGTACGGCAGCGTCTTGCCTTCGACCTCTTCGCCGATGGCGCTGGCGGCGAAGGCGGCGATGACGACGGGGACGAGGAAGGGGAAGAGGATGCCGAAGGAGGCGTCCTGGAACCAGAGGATGCCGCCCGAGGCCCCGAAGGGGGCGCCGCCCCAGTAGTCGTTGTACTCGTAGCGGTCCATGCCGACGGCGCCGTGGATGATCCACGTGATGTAGAGGGGGATGAGGAGCAGGAGCAGGAGGAGGATGGCCTTGCGGGAACGGATGACGTTGGCGAAGGAGTTGGCGAAGAGGGGCCAGGGGTTTCCGGGGCCGGGCGAGACGGCGAAGGCCTTCGCGTGCGTGAGCAGCGGTTGGGAGCCCGAGTACACCTGGGGCTCGTCCGGGTCGGAGCCGGGCCCTGCCGTCGAGGTCGGCTGCGATGGCACGGGCGTGGCGGGGGGAAGGAGCGGCTTCGGGGGCGGGTTCTTGGCGACGGCCAAGCGCTTGCCGGGCGAGGGAGTGTCCGCCACGTTCATCCCACCAGGTACTTGAACACGGCCGCGAGGTTGTCGTCGGGGCTCGACATGCTCGTCACGTGGAACTTGCCGCGCAGCATGAGTTCCGTGACGCGGGGGTAGAACTCGTCGGGCTTGCGCGTCTGCACTTCGATGATGTTCTCGCTGGGAATGTGGACGTTCACGACGTTGGGCAGGCCCAGGATCTGTTGGGCCAGTTCGCGGGGCCGGTCGACCTCGATGCGGACGTTGTGAGGGTGCTCGTCGATGAGTTCGCGGATCTGGTGGATGTTGCCCTCGGCCAGGATGCGGCCTTTGGCGATGAGGAGGATGTTCTGCGTCATCGCTTCCACCTCGTGCAGGACGTGGGTGGAGACGAGGACGGACTTGCCTTGCTTGCCCAATCGCCGGATGAAGTCGATCATCTCGCGCCGCCCGACCGGGTCCGTGCCGGTGAGGGGCTCGTCGAAGAAGAGCAGTTCGGGGTCGTGGACGAGCGACTGGGCGATCTTTGCGCGTTGCTTCATGCCCTTGCTGTAGGCGCCGACGCGGCGGTGGATGGCTTCCGAGAGACCCACCTCGTCGAGGGCGCTGCGGGCGGCCTTCTCGGCCTGCGCAGGGTCCATGCCGCTCAGGCGCCCCATGAGTCGGACGAACTCGAGGCCCGTCATGCGGTCGTAGAACGTGTCATGCTCGGGCGCGAGGCCCACGCGCTGCATGAGGTACGGGTTGTTCCAAGGATTGTGGCCGAGGACGCCGATCCGGCCGCGGCTGGGCCGGATGAGGCCGGTGCAGAGTTTGAGGAAGGTCGACTTGCCCGCCCCGTTGGGTCCCAGGAGTCCGGTGATGCCCTTCGGGACCTCGACGGAGACGTCGTTGAGGCCGATGACGTCGCCGTACCACTTGCTCAGGTGCTCGGCCACGAGGATGGGCGGGCTCATTCGGCGACCTCGAGCGAGAGCATCTTCCACAAGAAGATCGCGAGCGCGCCTCCGCCCAGGAGGATCAAGAGGAGGAGGCTGACCTCCCACGAGGGCGGGCCCGGCGGGCGCTCGTAGATGGTCTTGGCGAAGTTGATGATGTTCGTCGCGGGCGAGGCGAGCAGCCACTCCCGTGCCTGACGCGCCGGCGGCCGGGCCAGGATGTCCTGGAGCATGTTGCTGATGATGAAGAGCAGGTAGTAGCCGCCGGTGATGCCCGCGAAGGCGACCCACCACTTCTTCGTGAGGCTGGACGCGGCCAGGAAGAGGAGGCTGATGACGACGAGGATGATGAGTTGGACGTAGATCATCTCGAACAGGATCTCGTACGGGTGGTCGATCTTCGTGAACTTGTCCCGCGAGCCCATGGCCATGAGCCAGACGAACAGGTTCGGGAAGACCGTGACGGGCAAGGCCATGACCCCGACGGCGGCCAGCTTCCCGAGGATGTAGTCGCGGCGCAGGAGGGGCTTGGAGAGGTAGATGTAGGGCGCGTTCGAGCGCAGGTCGTTCGAGACGAGGGGCGCGGCCACCATGCCGATGAAGATGGGCACGAAGAGGATCTGCCAGGCGCGGACCGTGTCGTAGAGGTTCTGCCGCAGCGTGCAATCGGCGTCGCGGCAGTTCGAGATGTTGAAGAAGAGTTCGTCGCCGGCCGAGGCGCCGCCGAAGAACCAGAAGATGCCGTAGAAGAAGTAGAAGGCCCAGACGACCATGATGAACAAGAGGAGGCCGGCCAGGCGCATCTTGCTGTAGATGACGGCCCGTAGGGCCTGGCGGGCGACCGTCCACCACCGCATGGCGTGTCCGGTGTACTCGCCCTCCCAATGCCGGTAGCCCTGCTTCCGGATGCCCACCTAGGTCTCCCCCACGGTCTTGAGGAACACGTCCTCGAGCGTGCTGCGCGTGGGCGTGAAGTGGCGCAGTTGGACGCGCGCCTGCGCGGCTGCCTGGAGGATGACCTGGGCGTCCTTGCCGGCTGCCAGGCGGACGCTGAGGGTCCCGTCCTCGTCCGCTTCGACGGTGCAACCCGAGCGTCGCAGGGCGTCCACCAGGCGTTCCGGGTCGTCCTTGACCCGGACCACGTAACTCGCGAGGTCGCGCTGCTTGAGCTGTTCGATCGATCCGCTTGCGGCCACCTGGCCCTTGTTGAGCACGACGACGTTCTGGCACACGTATTCGACGTCGGGCAGGAGATGGCTGGAGAGGATGACGGAAACGTTGTTCTTGTACGCGAGGTCGCGGATGAGGTCCAGCATCTCCTCGCGGCCCTTGGGGTCCAGGCCGTTGGTGGGTTCGTCCAGGAGCACGAGTTTGGGGTCGTGGACGATGGCTTGGGCCAGCTTGGCGCGTTGGCGCATGCCGGTCGAGTACGTCTCGATGGGCCGGTAGCGTTCCTCCTCGAGGCCGACGTAGTTGAGGATCTCGTGGGCGCGCTGCATCGCATCCGAGCGCGGCAGGCCCCCGAGTTCGCCGGCGTACGCGACGTACTGGAGGCCGCTCATGTTGATGATCTGGGCGTCCATCTCCGGCATGTAGCCGACGCGTTGGCGGATGTCCTGGGACTGGCTCACGATGTCAAGCCCGAGCACGCGCGCCGACCCTTGCGTGGGCGGCACGAGCCCGAGCAGCGTCTTGATGAGGGTCGACTTGCCGGCCCCGTTCGGGCCCAGGAGGCCGACGGCGCCCGCCGGGATCTGCACGGAGAGCGGGCCCAGGGCGGGGAAGGAGCCATAGCGCTTGACGAGGTCCTGCGTCTGGACGATGGGTCCCGCCGCAACCACCATGCAAACGGCGCGCAACCCGGCGCGCGATATCATCCTTGTGGAGACGATGGCCAACCTGCGTTCCGCCGCGGCAACCGCGGGCGGCCGGCAGAAACCTTAAGCCGAGCCCTTCTCTGGCGCCCGCGATGCAGAAGACCACGCTTCCACCGGTCCTGCGCGAGTCCAACTTGAAAGGCATCACGCTCCTGCGCCGCGGCAAGGTCCGCGACGTCTACGAGCACGACGGACGCCTCCTCCTCGTGGCCACGGACCGCCTCTCCGCCTTCGACGTCGTCCTGCCGAACCCGATCCCCGGCAAGGGCGTCACGCTGACCCAATTGAGTAACCATTGGTTCGACTTCGCCAAGGGCATTGTCCCGAACCACCTCCTCGAGACCGACTACGCCCGTTTCCCCGCAGCCCTCCAGAAGTTCCCGGAACTGCGCGGCCGCGCCATCCTCGCCCGCAAAGCGCAACCGCTCGCGATCGAGTGCATCGTCCGCGGCTACCTGAGCGGGTCGGGCTGGAAGGACTACCAGAAGACGGGCGCCGTCTGCGGCATCAAGCTCCCTTCGGGGCTCAAGGAGTCCGCGAAGTTGCCTGAGCCCATCTTCACGCCGAGCACGAAGGCCGAGAAGGGCCACGACGAGAACATCACGGAGCCCCAGGCGGAGACGATCGTCGGCAAGGCCGTCTACCGCCAAGCCAAGGAGGCGAGTCTCCGACTCTACAAGGCGGCCAGTGAGGCCGCCGCGGCCAAGGGCGTCATCATCGCGGACACCAAGTTCGAGTTCGGCACGACGAACGACGGCCTCATCCTCATCGACGAGGTCCTCACGCCCGACTCGAGCCGCTTCTGGCCCGCCGACCAATACCGCGTCGGCGTCTCGCCCCCGAGCTTCGACAAGCAGTACGTGCGGGACTACCTGGAACAGATCAAGTGGAACAAGCAGCCGCCCGCGCCCGAGCTGCCCGCCGCCGTCATCGAGGGCACGACGCAGCGCTACCTCGAGGCGTACCGCCGCATCACGGGAAGGGAGCTGCGCTTCTGAAGACGGCCTCTACCTCTCGGCCGGCCTGCCGCGTCCTTTCGCAATCGGCGGACGGCGCCGAGGCCGACCTCGTGGCCGTATGCATCTTCCAGGAGGATCTCAAGGCCGCGCCCAAGCGCGCCCCCGCCTGGAAGCCCCTCCTCGATGACCTCGTCCAACTCGGCGACTTCCACGCCAAGTACAAGGAGTTCCGCATCCTTCCGACGCGCGGCCAACTCGCCGCGCCCCGCATCATGTTCCTCGGACTCGGCAAGCGGGGCGACTTCCTCCTGGACACGGCCCGCGAGGTCGGCGCCCGCGTCGCGTTGACCGCGCGCGACCTCAAGCTGCGCACCGCCGCCGTCTGGGTCCCCCCGGTCAAGGGCGTCTCGCCGCGCGAGGCCGTGGGCGCCCTCGCCGAGGGCGCCGCCTTGGGCCTCTACGAGTTCCGCGAGTACAAGGGGGAACCCAAGGAAGGCGACGACAAGCGCGTCGCCTTCGAGGAACTGCGGATCCTCGACGCGCGCGCCGCCAACGAGAAGGGCGCCAAGGCGGTCGAGGAGGCCCGCATCATCGCCGAATCCACGAACCTCGCGCGCACCCTCATCATGCGCTCGAGCCTCGACAAGCCGCCCGAGGTGCTCGCCAAGGTCGCCCAGGCCGAGGCGGAGAAGGCCGGCGTCAAGGCGACCGTCCTCGCCCCCGCCGAACTCAAGCGGCTCGGGCTCAACGCGCTCCTGGGCGTGGGCGCGGGCAGCGTCAAGCCGCCCCGCCTCGTCGTCCTCGAGTACGGCGCGGCCTCGAAACCGGCGATGCTGCTGTGCGGAAAGGGCATCACGTTCGACTCGGGCGGCATCAGCATCAAGCCCGCGGACGGCATGGACCGCATGAAGTACGACATGGCGGGCAGCGCCACCGTCCTCGGCGCGATCCTCGCCGCCGCACGCCTCAAGCTTCCCGTGCGCATCGTCGCGATCATGGCCCTGGCGGAGAACATGCCGAGCGGCTCGGCCATCCGCCCCGGCGACGTACTCGTCGCGTACAACAAGAAGACGATCGAGGTCGCGAACACCGACGCCGAAGGACGCCTCGTGCTCGCCGACGCGCTGAGCTACGGCGTGGACAAGTTCAAGCCCGCCGTCGCCGTCGACCTGGCGACCCTCACGGGCGCGGCCCGCGTCGCCCTCGGCGGCATCATGACGGCGGTCATGGGCAGTGACAACCGCGTCATCCAGAGCCTCATCGAGGCCGGTCGGCACACGGGCGACGACCTCTGGCAGCTGCCCCTCAACCGATCCTACGAGAAGCAGGTCCAGAGCGACGTGGCCGAGTTGCGCAACCAAGGCATCGGCGGCATGGCGGGCGCCATCGTCGGCGGCGCCTTCCTCAAGCACTTCGTGGACGGCACGCCCTGGGCACACCTCGACATCGCCGGCACGTGCTGGACCGAGAAGGGCACGGCGGAGCTCCAGAAGGAATACCTGCCCAAGGGCGCCACCGGCATCGGCGTTCGCCTATTGGTGGAATGGATGCGCCGCTACAAGGCCTAGGGAACGCAGTCCGTGTTTCGACAATTGACGACCGGCAGGGGCGCGCGCATCCGCGGTTTCGCCCGTTTAACCCATCAGGTTTATCTTGGGGCCGTCTCTGTGGAAGCCAGCGTTTTTCCCCGGAACGGTGGGGCATGGGGACCATTCGGATTGCGATAGCGGGCGTCGGCAACTGCGCCTCGAGTCTCGTTCAGGGACTTACCTATTACCGCGGCGCCAACGGCGCCAAGCCCGTGCCGGGCCTCATGCACAGTGGCCTCGGGGGCTACTACGTCAAGGACCTCGAGATCGCCTGCGCCTTCGAGATCGACCGGCGCAAGGTCGGCCACGACGTCTCCGAGGCCGTCTTCGCCAAGCCCAACTGCACGGCCGTCTTCAGCAACGTGCCCCAACTGGACGCCCCCACCTACATGGGCCCCATCCTCGACGGCTACGCGCCGCACATGGACAAGTACCCCGAGGACGTCCGCTTCGTCCCCGCCAAGGAGAAACCCGTCGACGTGGCGAAGAAGCTTCGCGACCACGACGCCCACGTCCTCATCAACTACCTGCCCGTCGGCAGCCAGCAGGCCACGGAACACTACGCCAAGGCGTGCCTGGACGCCGGCGTCGCCTTCGTCAACTGCATCCCCGTCTTCATCGCCAGCGACCCCAAGTGGGGCCAGAAGTTCGAGGACAAGCGCGTGCCGGCCCTGGGCGACGACATCAAGAGCCAGGTCGGCGCGACGATCGTCCACCGCGTCCTCACGCGCCTCTTCGAGGAGCGCGGCGTCCAGATCACGAACACGTACCAGTTGAACGTGGGCGGCAACACCGACTTCATGAACATGCTCGACCGCACCCGCCTCGTCTCGAAGAAGATCAGCAAGACGGAGGCGGTCCAGAGCCAGATGAGCGAGCCCCTCACGGACGGCAACATCCACATCGGCCCGAGCGACTACGTGCCGTGGCTCAAGGACAACAAGGTCTGCTTCATCCGCATCGAAGGGAAGAAGTTCGGCGACGTGCCCATCACCCTCGAGGCCCGGCTCTCCGTCGAGGACTCGCCCAACAGTGCGGGCGTCGTCATCGACGCCGTCCGCGTGGCCAAACTCGCCTTGGACCGCGGCATCGGCGGCCCCATCGCGAGCGCCTCGAGCTACTTCTTCAAGCACCCGCCCGTCCAATACACGGACTCCGAGGCCCGTCGACGCTTGGAGGAGTTCATCGGCACGAACGGCAACCACGCCGCCGGCAACGGCGCGAAGCCCAAGACGGCGCGCGCGGCCCGCGTCACGCGGTAGGTCTGCCATGCTCGGCGGAGCGCGTGCCCACGTGCGGCCCTTCACGCGGGCCATCGCGGCGCCCTTCCTGTGGCTGCACATCCCGCCCAACGCCATCACCGTGTTGACGCTCGTGCCGGCCGGGGCGGCTGCTGTCTTCCTCGCCCGCGGCGCCTGGATCGAGGCCCTCTGCCTGGGCGTCCTCGCGTCGGTCCTGGACATGGTCGACGGCACCGTCGCGCGCGTCACGGGCCGCGTCACGAAGTACGGGGGATTCCTGGACAGCGTGGTCGACCGCGCCGTGGACGCGTTGTTCCTCTTCGGCGTCGGCTTCGCCATCGGCACGACGCCGGGTTGGATCCTCGTCGCGGCGGGCACGATCGGCGGCGTCGGGACGCCGTACGCGCGCGCCCGCGCCTACGAGGCAATGGACGACGTTCCCGAGGGCTCGTGGCAGCAGCTCTTCGAACGACCCGAGCGGCTCATCGTGCTGGGCTTGGGCGTCCTGGCCCAGGCGCTCGTCGCGTTGCGCGGCCAGGGCGACGAACGCTCCATCCTGCTCTACGCGCTCGCCCTCTACGCCGTCGGCTCGCTCTTCACGCTCGTGCAGCGCGTGCTCAAAGTGCGCCAGCTCCTGGCCCAGAAGGACGCGCCGAAGGCCTCGCGGCGGGCGGCGCGCGCGCCCTCCTCCCGGGCCGGCCCCTAGGTCGCCGGGCAGGGCCGGCTCACGCGACGAGGCGCGCGTGCTCTTTCATCACGCAGCGGTCCATGACGACCGTGAGGCCCGCCTGACTGGCGCGCTGGGCGGCCTCCGGGTGGACGACGCCTTCTTGGAGCCAGAGGGACTTGGCGCCGGCGCGCAGGGTCTCGTCGACGACCTGCGGCACGTGGGCGGGGTCGCGGAAGACGTCGACCATGTCGACGACGATGCCGTCGCGGCGCGCGCTGTCCAGGTCGGGGTACGCCTTGAGGCCCCAGAGTTCCGTGAGTTTCGGATTGACGGGTATGACGCGGTAGCCGACCTCGTAGAGGTAGCGGGCGACGCCGTAACTCGGCCGCATGGGGTTGTCGCTGAGGCCCACGACGGCGACGGTCCGCGTCTCCTCCAAGAGCCGGCGCATGTCGGGATCGGCGGGCACGAAGGGCTGTGCCATCGCCCGACCATGGGGCGGCGCGCTTAAATCAACCGGCGGCGGACTCGTCCTGGGGAGCGGCCTCGGACCGGTGCTCCTTGGCCGACTCGGGCGGCGGCGCGGGCACCGCGCTCGTGCGAGGCTCGGGCGGGCTCACCACGACGGGCGTCGTGGGCTCCGACTTGGGCGGACCATCCCGCTTCGTCAATTCGGCGTTGAGCTCTTCGACCTGGCGCGGGTTCAACCGGGAGGACTCCGGGACCTCGTGGACAAGGGCGGAGAGGCCGCGTTGCCGCAGTTCCCCGGCCTTCACCACGGGCGGCTCCTTCCACCACGCCCAATCGACGCCCGTGCGGCTGCGGCCGACCCCAAGCACGACCACGTCGACGTCCTCCTCCTTGCACGCGTCGAGGATGGCGTCGGCCGGGTCGTCGGTCTCGCGCAGGATCGGCTTGAACCAGATGCCCGCCTCGGACGCCATGGTCTCCAGCACGTGGAGGGAGCGTCCGCCTTCCTCGGCCGTCGTCTGGGGTCGCCGCGAGGTGAGGACGTAGACCCCGACGATCTGGCCCCGCAAGGCCTTGGCGAGCGCCACGGCGTAGTTGGCGCGCGTCGTCGAGGGTTCGGTGCCGAAGAGGGGCACCAACAGGCGTCGCGTGGCGGCGGGTGTCCGCACGAAGCTGTGCGCGCGCGGCCGAGGGTGCTTCTTGCCGTCCGACGGTTGGACGCCCGGCACGACGATGCCCTCGTAGACGAACCGGTCGTGGATGGACTTGAGAAGGTCCGATTCGACCAAGGTCCGATCGCGCGGATGCGAAATCCAACACCGCAGTTCGAGGTGGAGGATGGTGCCCAGGAAGCGGCGCACGAGCACGCGTGGGGCCGGCCGGCGCAACACGACGGGGTGAGACAAGGCGACCTCGATAAGGAGGTCCTCGACGTGCTGCCGGTCGGCCTGGGTGGAGACGTTGATCGGAACGTCGAGGCGGAACTCGGGGTAGACCATCGTGAAGTTCGTGATGGGTTCCGATTCGAGGTATTTGTTCGGCAGGACGATGTATTCCTTCCGGCGCGTCAGGATGCGCGTCGACCGGATGCCGATTTCCTGCACGTCGCCGACGAAGTCACCCACGCGGATCTGGTCGCCCAGTCGGAAGGGCCGGTCGAGGGCCAGGCTGATGCCGCCCGCGACGTTGGCAATCGTGTTTTGGAAGCCGAAACCGAGGGCGAGGGACACGAGGCCGAGCGTGGCGGCCAGGCCGGCGACGTTGGCCTTGGGGAAGACCGCTTTGGAGTAGACGAAGGTCGCGACGAGGACCGTCAGAAGGACGAACAGGGTGCCCAGGAGTTGGACGACGGCGGGCTCGACGCGTCGCAGTCGCACGAGCCGCCGAGTGACGATGCGCGAGCCCACGTGCGCCACGAACCACGTGCCAATGAGGAGCAGGAAGAACAGGAGCCATTGGCGAGGCAGCGTGGCCTTGAACCAGTCTATCCCGCCACGGAAGGAATCGTAGGCCTGGTCGTACCATTCGGTCAAAGGGGCGCCCGAAGGTCGAAGAATCCGCGGGCCGTGTCTAAACCTTTCCCGCGAAATCAGAAGGTCGTCTTAACTAGCGTCTTCGTCTGGGCCACGCCTTCCTGGGACCGGATCTTGTCGAGGATCGTCTGGGTGATCTGCTCGTGGCTGAGGCCTTCGAGCTTGACGATGAAGTCGTACTCGCCAAAGAGCGGGTGGACCTCCTTGGCCTCCTTGAGGCCCTTGAGGTGGGCGCCGACGCGCGTCTCAAACGTCGGCTTGACGCGCACCAGGACGTAGACGGATTCCAAACGCGGTGCCTCTCGTTCGCCCCAATAAGGCTGCGTTGATAAGACTAACTGGAGGCGACGACGCCCTTGCGCGGGCGCGTGGTCGGCGTGGGCGAGTGGCCGTTGCCGTTAGAGCGCACGAGGCGGATCTCCGCCAGCTCGTCGCCACGCCACACCATTTGCACGCGGCGGCGGCCCTTGTGGAAGCCCTTCTGCAGGACGTGGCCCACGATGAGCGGCAGGGCGAGGCTGATCTCGGCGCGCACCGTCGCCTTGTGGGCCTCCTTGTGGATCTTGCCCCACGACTGCGCCTCTTCGAGCGTGGACCCGGAGAGGGCGCCCCAGTCGGGGACGTCCGCCGTGACCTGGAAGGCGTACTCGTGGCCGGCCACGTCGTAGCCGAGCACTTCGGCGATGACCTCGACGTCGTTGATGTAGTTCTTGGGCGTGCCGCCGCCCAGGTAGATGACGCCCGTCTTCTTGCTCTTGCCCTTGATCTGCGTCAACTCGTAGTTGTCGCGGATGGGATCCAGGTGGAACATGGGCTTGCCGCGGTGGTTGGCGTAGTACTCCGTGAGGCCGATGCCCACCGAGGAATCGTTGAGGGCCGGCACGAAGCACGGCACGTCGAGTTCGTAGCACGTGGCGAGGATGCCCCGGTCACCCTTCTTGTACGCGACCTCGCCCATGAAGCGAAGGAACTCGCGCGTCGAGTACCCTCGCGGCTCGAGCTGCTCCGTGATCTTGCCGATGTAGTGGTCGACCTCGCGGAACTTCTCCTCGTCGACGAGCGTGTCGTAGATGCGGTCGATGAAGTGCTTGCGCAGCTCCAGGTTGTCCATCGTCGGGTCGCCGCGGTAGTGCTGGTAGCCCATCGCCTGGTAGAAGTCCTGGTAGAGGACGGCGCCCGTGGACACGATGCAGTCCACGATGCCGTTCTTCACCATGTCGCGGATGACGAGGCGAAGCCCCGCGGCGATGAGGGGCCCCGAGAGACCGAGGATGACCGTGGGCCGCGCCGAGTCCATGAGCATGTTCTCGTACACCGTCGCGCAGCGCCCAAGGTTTCGCGCCTGGATGGAGGCACCCTTGTACGCTTCGACGAGGTCGGTGACGGTGCGAATCTTGCTCAGGTCAATCTGTTGAATCGGAGTGGACAACAAGGTTTTGCGCGTAACCACGGCCGCACGCTCCCCAAGGGCTCTCGGCGAGAATTCCGGATGAGCCCGGGGGGCCAGTTAAAGATTTCCCGCTCCGTTGGACCCCTCGGGAATGAGGTAGACGGTGCCGCTGAGCGTGCGTCGGTAGCGCCGGAGGAACTCGCGGCCCCGGTCGCCCTCGCCCGTTCCCTGTTCGAGGACGAGTTTTTCGATGCTCGTGACCAATTCCTTGGCGTCCCAGTTCATCGTGGCGAGCATCTCTTCCGCGTTGCGTCCCCGCACGATCTTGTCGGTCTCCCACGAACCGTCCTTCTTGATCGTGATGAAGGCCTCGTCGGGCGGCCCGTAGAGGTTGTGGGCGTTCGCGAGGACGTCCTGGTAGGCGCCCAGGAGCATGAACGCGAGGTAGTAGGGGTCGTCCCCCGGCGCGTGGAGCTCGAGGACATCCTTGACGTTGCGGTGGTCGATGAACTTCTTGATCTCGCCGTCGGAGTCGCACGTCAGGTCGCAGATGGTGCCCGTCTCCTTCGGCTCCTCGTCGAGGCGTTGGATGGGGACGACGGGGAAGAGCTGCTTGACGCCCCATACATCGGGCGTGGACTGGAAGAGGCTGAAGTTGACGACCCACTTGTGGCCCAGGAGGCGCTTGAGGTCCGTGAGTTCTTCCTCGAACTCCTCGAGGTCCTCCTCGCGCCGCACGAACTTGAGGCAACGACGGCACACCTCGCGGAAGAGGAGTTCGCCCTTGGCGCGCGTCTTGATGTCGATCTGGCCCAGGTTGAAGAGCGACATGAGGTCGTCGCGGTGGACAAGGGCGTCGTGGTACTCCTCGATGTAGTTCTTGGGGCCGATCTCGCGCAGGCTCTGGTGCAGTTCGTGGATCGGCAGCGGGTCGCTCGTCTCGACGTCGATGGCCGAGGGGTCGACGGAGAGGGCAGGCTTCTCCATGACGCGCGCCACGAGCATCGAGTGGTAGGCGCTGATGCCCCGGCCGGCCTCCGTGATGATGTCGGGGTGGGGCACGCCTTCGTCGTCGCAGATGCTCATGATGGTGTACATGACGCTCGAGGCGTACTCCTCCATGTCGTAGTTGCAGGAGGTCGAACTCGTGGACTGGGACCCATCGTAGTCGATGGCCATGCCGCCTCCCACGTCGATGTACTTGAGGGGCACCTTGAGCTTCACGATCTCGGCATAGAGGCGCGCCGCCTCGCGCAGGCCGTTGATGATGCGCTTGATGTCCGTGATCTGGCTCCCGATGTGGAAGTGGAGCATCTTCACGAGCGGGAGGAGTTTCGCCTTGCGAAGCTGCGCGATGGCCTCGAGGATGGCGGGCACGCTGAGACCGAACTTGGCGCGCTCGCCGCCGCTCTCGACCCACTTGCCCCCGCCGCGCGCGGCCAACTTCATGCGGATGCCGATCATGGGCCGCGCGCCCGTGGCCTTGATCGCGTCGATGATCATGGGCACTTCGTCGAGTTTGTCGATGACGAGGATGATGTTCTTGCGGTAGAGGCTGCCGTAGCAAGCGAGTTCGACGAAGCTGTAGTCTTTGAAGCCGTTGCAGACGAGGATGGCCCGGTCGTTCTTCTTGAGGGCGAGGGCGGCGATGAGTTCGGGCTTGCTGCCGACCTCGAGGCCGTAGTCGAAGGGGTCGCCGTACTCGACGATGTCCTCGATGACCTCCTTCTCCTGGTTGACCTTGAGCGGAAAGACGGCGCGAAGGTGGCCCTTGTACCCGTATTCCTTCTTCGCCTTCTCGAAGGCGTTGTAGAGGCGGACGATGCGGTCCTCGATGAGTTGGGGGAAGCGCAGGAGGACCGGCGTCTGCAGGCCGCGCTCCACGAGGGTGTCGATGATCTCGCGGACGTCGACGAAGTTCTGGCCCGTCAGGTTGGGCCGCAGGACGAGGTGGCCCTTGCGGTTGACCGAGAAATAGTCGCGACCCCACCGGTTGATCCCATACAGGTCAAGGGAATCGTCCGGTTTCCAGAGTTCAGCCAACTCGGCGCATCAAGTCCCGTTCGCTATTTGAAACTAATCCCCGTCGCGGGTCCATCCGTCGTCGCGCGAGCGTGTCCTCCACAAACGTCGGCAGAGCGTCGGCGAGGTGAAGCGGCGCCATCGCGGGCGCGGTTGGATTGTTCTCGCATCGCTCGCTGCTGGGTCGATCGCACGCGTCGTTGCACCCGCATCCGCGCGTCGCCCGAACGTCCGGAAGGCCCGTCCGGCGCGGCCCCGCTCCTCGCGCTCCGTCGACGACGTCGACGGTGACGGGAACTCGAACGCGCAAGAACTCCAGGCCGGCTCCAATCCCACGGACGACTCCGACGACGAGGGCGAGTTGGGCTCCTAGGCTGTCCTCCCACGGGCGGAAACCGAGCCCGCGCCGGGATACCCTTATATCTGTGGGGGCGTAAGCCCGGTCCATGGCCCACGCCGTTCGGACCCGAAGCCGGTCACTGAGCGTTCTTGACGGCGGCGAACTGGCCAACCCGCGCATCCTGGAGGAGCTCGAGGAACTCCACGGCGCCGACTTCGGCTACGAGTCCGGGCAGATCCTCGGTTCGATGTGCACGGCCCCCCACCCCCTCGCCATCCAGGCCCACCTCCTCTTCCTCTCCTCGAACCTTGGCGACCCCGGACACTTCCCGGGCGCGAAGGCCGTCGAGGACCGGTACATCCGCGGCCTCCTGCGCCTATCCAAGGCCAAGGAAGGCCGGGGCGGTGGCCAAGCCACGAGCGGCGGCAGCGAGGCCAACATCCTCGCCTTGGCCCTCTTGCGCGAGGCCACGGGCCGCAACGAGATCATCGTCCCCGCCACGGGCCACTTCAGCCTCGAGAAGGCGGCGAAGCTCATGAAGATGAAACTCCGCGTGGCCGCCGTCGACGACCGCTACCGCGTCCGGCCCGAGGCCGTCTCCGAACTCGTGGGCCCCAAGACGGCGGGCATCCTCGGCATCGCCGGCAGCACCCAGGTCGGCAGCATCGACCCCCTCAAGGCGTTGGGCGAGATCGCCCAGGACCACGAGGTCCGCCTCCACGTCGACGCGGCCTTCGGAGGGTACCTCCTCCCGTTCCGCTCGCCCGCCCTGTCCTTCGGCTTCGACCTCGCAGGCGTCACGAGCGTCACCCTCGACAGCCACAAGATGGGCATGAGCACGCTCGGAGCGGGCGCGCTCCTCGTCTCCGACGCCAAGGACCTCGACGTCCTCGCCGTCGAGACGCCGTACCTCAGCGTGCCCCGCCAACGCGGCGTCCTGGGCACCCGAAGCGGGGCTCCCGTCGCGGGCGCCTGGGCGCTCCTGGAAGGCCTCGGCGCCCCCGGCTACCGGCGGCTCGTCGAGGAGTGCCTGGCGACCACGCGCCACCTCGTCCAACGCCTGGGCAAGGAAGGACTCAAACCCCTCGTGCCCCCCGAACTCAACATCGTCGCCATCCCCGTCGACGAGCCCGAACGCGTCCAACAGGCGCTCACGAGCCGCGGTTGGCGCGTCAACGTCCTGCCGCGCCTGGGCGCCCTGCGCATCGTCTGCATGCCCCACGTCACGCGCGACATCGTCGACGCCTTCGTCCCCGACCTGGCGGCCGTACTCGAAGACCCCGGAGGTGCCCCCCGTGCCCACGTCCTTGCCCCGACTCATTGAATCCCTCGAGCGCGCCCCCGTCCTTCGCCTCAAGGGCTACGACTACTTCGTACACCCCCTGTGCGACGGCGTCGCCCCCGTCGAGCCCGCCCTCATCGAGGAAGCCGCGTCCGGCCTGCGCTCGCTCCTGCCGACCCACTTCGACGTGATGCTCGCGCCCGAAGCCATGGGCCTGCCCCTCGCGACGGCGCTCACGCTCGCCACGCGCAAGCCCTTCCTCGTGGCCCGCAAGCGCTCCTACGGCCTGCCGGACGAGATCGCGGCGCCGTACGCCACGGGCTACGCCGCCGGACAGCTCCACCTCAACGGCCTGCGCCCCGGCATGAACGTCGTCATCATCGACGACGTCGTCAGCCGTGGCGGCACCCTGCGCGCCCTGGCCGACGGCGTCCGACGCGCCGGCGCACGCCTCGTCAAGACCCTCGTCCTCTTCGACAAGTCCCCCGACCTCGATGCCCTCGCCCGCGAACTGGGCTCCCCCCGTCGAGGCCCTCCTCCACATCCGAGTCCACGACGGACGCGTACAGGTGCGAAGCCCCCATGCAACTCCTCGGCTACCGACTTGACCTCGAACCAGTTCTGGAACAGATCCGCGAAAAGGGCTACAAGCTCATCGGACTGCAATTCCCAGACGGACTGCGCGACTTCTACGGGGAGGTCTCCCAAGCCGTCGAAGCGGCCACCGGCGCGCAGACCGTCATCAGCGCCGACCCCAGCTACGGCGCGTGCGACCTTGCCGACGACGAACTCGTCAAGATCCGCGCCGACTGCCTCATCCACTTCGCCCACACGGCGATGCCCCACTTGACCAAGTTCGAGCGCATCCCCGTCTACTTCGTCCGCGCCGAAGCCACGTACGACGTGCTGCCCACGGTCGAACGGGCCCTGCCGAGCCTCACGGGCCGCAAGATCGGACTCCTGGGCACGACGCAGCACTTGCACCGCCTCGGCGAGGTCGCGGACCTCCTGCGCTCGCGCGGCTACGAGCCCCTCCTCGTCCAAGGCGACGCGCGCGTCGCCACGGCGGGACAGGTCCTCGGCTGCAACTACACGTCCGCCTCCGTCGACGCGGACAGCTACCTCTACGTCGGCAGCGGGAACTTCCATCCCCTCGGCCTCGCGCTCAACACCGAGAAGCCCATCGTCTGCGCCGACCCGTACAACGGCGAGGTCCGCACGATGGACGAGGAACGACAGCGCTTCCTCAAGCAACGCTACGGCGCCATCGCCTCCATCCGGGACGCGAAGACCTTCGCGGTCCTGGCTTCGAGCAAGCAGGGACAACTGCGCTGGAACATGGCGCAGGCCCTTAAGCGTCGCATCGAGAAACGCGGCCGCAAGGCCTACCTGCTGCTCATCAAGCAGTTCGCGCCCGAGTACCTCGTCAACTTCCGCCACGTGGACGCCTTCGTCTCCACGGCGTGCCCCCGCGTCGCCATCGACGACTATGGGCGGTACCCGAAGCCGATCGTGACGCCCATCGAACTCGAGATGGCCCTGGGCGACCGGCCGCTCGACGACTACCGGTTGGACGAGATCTACGGCACGTCCATCTAGGTCTTGCGCGCCAAGACGATTCGGACCGGCGCGGGCGTCTCGTTGACCTTGAGGTCGATGGTGACCTCACCCGAGTACGTCGCGTTCGTGCCGCCCTCGTTGCGCGTCTGGTTCACCGTGAACTGGTACCGACCGCCCGGATAGAGTTGGACCGAGAACGTCCCGTTCGCGTCCGCCTGGGCCGTGGCGTTGGCCGTCGTCGGGAAGTCCAGGCCCGTGATCGTGACCGGGAAGCCCGGGGCGGCCGTCTGGTTGTCGTACACGACGGTGCCGTTGACGGTGACCTGCTTCACGACGAAGCTGAGCGTGGCCTCGCCCGTGCCGCCCGAGGGCGCATCGCCGCTCGTGGATTGGACCGTGTAGCCCTGGAGGCTTCCCGAGAGGTCGCTGCCGCCCGGGGCCACGTTCGAGAAGAGCGCATGGCCCGACGAGTCCGCCTGCTTGCTCTGGCCGCCGTAGGAGATATTGGCGCCGGTGGCGGGGCGGTCCGTCGAGGAGTCGTAGGCGCCGTTGCGGTCGTTGTCGACGTAGGCGAACACGTTGAGGTTGCCGGGCGCGACCGACAGGTCGCCCGAGCCGCCGATCGTGGCGCGCCGCATCGCCTGGTCCTGCGTGACGGCGAGGCTGACGTTGCCGATGCCGATCCCGCCGCGGCTGAAGCGGACCTGGACGAGTCCGAGTTGGCCCGTCTTCTCGTCGGCGAGGCTGGGCGGCAGGAGGACGTTGTAGCGGCCGTCCGCGTCCGTCGTCGTGGTCTGGTGGCGCACGCCAAGGTCGTCGTAGACCTCGACCGTGACGCCCGCAAGGGCCTGGCCGCCCGAGCCGATGCGGCCCGAATAGGGCGCGCCGAGGTAGAACTGGAGCAGGCGCACGGTGGGCGCCGAGACGTTGGCCGCGTCCCACTTGTGCGTGCGGTTCGCGTCCGCCTCGGGCAGGAGCTGGCGTTGGCAGTCGTCGAGGCTGCCCGCGGGCGTCATGGGTCCGCCGCGCACGAGCCGGAAGTGCAGGAGGTCGGTGCCCGCGTGGGGGAAGTTGCAATAGAACTCGATGGGCAGGTTCGAGCCTTGCGGAGGCGTGCCGTCGCCGCCGACGTAGCCCCGGTAGAACATGGTGCGGTAGTAGGCGTCCTTGAAGTCGAGCTTGACCTGTTGGACCTGGCCGCCTTGGCCGCCGTTGTCCGAGTAGTCGATGCGCTTGCCGTCGAGGGTGCGGACGATGGAGTTGCTTCCGACGATGTACTGCTTGCCGTCGGGGCCGATGATCTGGGGCGGCGACACTTGGACGCTCGTGTTGCCCTCCATGCGGTAGCCGGTCACGCGGTACTCGCCGCCGCCTTGGCGCACGTAGACGGTCTGGACGTAGTCGTCGGGGTTCTTGTTGGCGAGGTACACGGGGGCGTAGAAGATGCTGCCCGACTCGATGGAACGCGGCGTGTTGGGGTCGTCGATGGGCAGCATGCGCAGGTCGGTGAGGAAGTAGCCGATGTTGTAGCCCGTGGCCTTCGTGACGTTGACGTAGAACTCGGCGGCGCCGTCCGCGTCCTGGGTCTGGGACGTGATCAGGCTGTGAAGTGCGAGGTAGTTGGCGGGGCGGGGCGTCGGGGGTAGGCTCGAGACGAGGCTGCCGTTCGCGGCGGACAGGGCGCCCTTGAGGCCGTCGCTGTATTGGCCGCCGTGGTGGACCCAGTCGCCTTCGATGAGGCGGACGGTGAACCAGTCGAGCGCCTCCTTCTCGCTTTCCGAAGCGAGGATTCGCCCGGCGATGACGACCCCGTTCTGGAAGTTGTCCGCGACCGTGGGATGCTTCGAAATGTCGGCTTCCCAGAACCCGTAGTCCCACCAAGCCACGTGGCCCGGTCGGTCGGCCGGCGACATGCCTGCGTCCTGCGTGGCCAGCCAGCCGTAGACGTCGAGCCAGTCCTTGTCGAGGAACCCTTGACCGAAGGCGCCGGTCTGGTTGGAGCAGAAGTCGTTGCCGAAGACGCTCTTGCGGCAGTCCGCGCGCACCTCCGACGGGAGCCCCGCGTCGACGCTGAACCACACGTTGGGCACGACGAGGACGAGGCCGAGGAAGAGCGTGCCCGCCACCTGCTTGGCGCCCATCGTGGAGCGGACGGCCCGCGCCCACGATTCGTGCCGTAGGCTCTGGAAGTCGCGCACGCGTTCGCGGAAGTTCATCCACGTGACGATCTTGTCGACCATCCAGCCGGCGAGGATGGCGAAGACGGGGGCCGCGTTGAAGACGAACCGCGCCGCGGCGAAGGCCATGTAGATGGAGAGCAGGCCCCAGCCGACGATGAAGAGCTGGTCCCGCTCGCGCCGCTTGAAGAAGCGGATCGTCGCGTAGACGAACCCGACGAGGGCGAGGAAGAACGTCATGAACCCGATCGAGAACACGAACGGCCCCAGCTCCGTGCGTTGGGCCTCCGCGATCGTCGAGTAGACCTTGGACCGGTTGAAGTAACCGTTCGCGGTCAAGAGCTGGTCGCCGATGTCGGGGAAGACGTACGTGATGGCGAGCCAACCCAGGACGCCCACGAGCAGGAGCCCGGGAAGCACGAGGATCGAGGGCAGGTCCCTCGTGGGCACGAGGGCCAGCGTGAGCAGCACGAGGATGGCCAGGATGTACGTGGTGGCCATGACCGTCTTGCCCACCGTGACCCCGACCGTCCAGTAGTAGGGCATCGGGACGAGCGTGACGAGGCCCAGGATGATGAGCATCACGAGGACGTCGCCCGTCGAGTCCCGGCGGCGAAGCTGGTTCGTCAGGAGTTGGAAGACATAGTAGACGGCGTAGATGGCGACGGCGTAGGGGTAGCCCTCCCAGGCGTGGGCGATGACGACGAGGCACATGCCGCAGAGGAACGCGTAGGCCAACCCTTCGCGGTGGTGGTCGATGTACGTGCCGAAGCCGTCGCCGATACTCCGAAGACTACGCCAGGACTCCACCCGGGTGTCGTCACGGGTGGTGCGAAGGGCGCGCACGAGGAAGTAGAAGCCGAGCGCGAGCCAGAAGATGATGAACGCGTCGTGGTCGCCCAATCCGAAGCCGCTGCGTTGGATGTGGGCGGGGCTCGCCGCCACGAGGAACCCGGCCCAGAGGCCGGCGCGGTTGCTGTAGAGGAAGCGGCCGGTCAACCAGATGGGGATGACCGTGAGGATGCCCCAGAACGCGCTGCCCCACTCGAGGGCGTACGAGGCGGCCTGGTCGGCGGACATGCCGAAGAACTCGAGGAACCGCCCTTCCATGGCCACGTGCCAGTTGTAGAGCGGCGGACGCGGGTTCGCGGCGCCCACGGGGTAGTTGAGGAGCGGATCCTGGATGAGGTGGCGGCCCTCGGTCTGGATGTATTCGACGACGCGGTGGTGATAGTAGTCGTCGTTCCCGGCGTACCGGTAATCCCCGCCGTTGATGGCCGGGCTATAGTTGAAAGCGACCCGCAGGACGCCGGCGAGGACGAGCAGGGCGGCGACCCAAAAGATGGTTTTCGCGTTGCGACGGAACCACGAAGGGTTCGAGGAGTCATCGAATGCCATGATGGCGACCGCCCGGTCCAAATAGTCGGATGCCGGAGAACCTTGCGCGGGCAAACTGGGGTCGCTTAAAAAGATATTGCGAAGTTCAGCGGCTTTTCGACCTCAAAAACCCCGTTTCCGGGCCGTCTTTCCAAACTCTTAAATTTTCCGCCCGTCGTATCCTAGACCTTGCGACTGGGGATCGTGGGTTGACCGAACCGGAACGCGGCCCAGGCCTTCATATTCTCGTCGTGGACGACAACCCCGACGACCTCACGGCGTTTCAGCGCACGGCCCGTGGGAGCCAGTGGAGGGTGGACACCGCCGACTCGGGCCAGGCAGGGCTCGAAAAGGCCCTCAAGGGGCGGTATGACCTCATCGTCCTCGACTACAACCTCGGCGACATGACGGGCACGGAAGTGCTCCTGCGGCTCAAGGAGGCCGGACTCGCCGTCCCGGTCCTCATCCAGAGCGGCTTCGGCGGCGATTTCATCGTCGCCCGGGCCTTGACGCTAGGCGCCGAGGGCTTCATCCCGAAAGACTCGCCCCGCTACGAGGAGGAAGTGCGCGCCAAGGTCGCCGCCGCCGTCCAACGGACGCCCGCCCTGCGCCAGGCCCGGGCCGTCCGACGCGAGAGCGTCCAAGAGGTCGAGACGGTCCTCGATGACCTCATGGAGCGCGGACGCGGCAAGTTGGCCGCGGTCGGCTTCGCCAGTCCCGACGGGTTTCGCGTGAGCACGCGGTTCCGCCACGCCAAATCGCTCACCCCGGAGACGATTTGCGCGATGGTCGCCAGCATGACGTCGACCGCCAACTTCCTCGGCGAGGGCCTGGGCCTGCCGGCCCTGCGTCTCCTGTCCGCCGACTTCCGCGGCGGGCGCCTCTACGCGGCCCCCGTCCCCGGTTTCGGCGTCCTCTTCGGCGCCGTCACCGACACGACGGACGCGACGCAGAACGTCCAGAACGAGCTTGAATTCGCCGCCCGCGAACTCACCACCCTCCTCGCCACCATGAGCCAGACGGAGCAGTACAGCTACTGATGGCCGCCGCCCCCGAATCCCACACTTCACCGCGGACCGCACGCGCCAACCTCGCCCCCGGCGCACTCGTGGTCGCCCTGTTCGCGCTGGCCGGCGCCCTCCTCATCTCCGCGGGCGCCTCCGCCGGCCACGAGACCCTGCACGCCCAGATCGAGTTCTTCGCCGTCTTCACCGGCGTGAGCCTCTTCTTCCTCACGGCCGCGAAGTACGTCGTCAGCCGCGAACGCCTCTACCTTCCGCTGGCCGTCGGCATCCTCGCCGCGAGCCTCCTCGACCTGCTCGACCCGGCGCTCCTCGCGTTGCCCCGCCTCATGTCGTCGCAAGGGGACTCGATCTCGCCCTCCGCCTCCGGGTACGTCGCCCTCGCCTCGCGCCTCGTCTTCGGCGCGGCGCTTCTCTCGGCGGCCTTCGCCTACAAGCGCGGCGGACTCGACGATCGCCCCGGAAGGCGCATCTCGGTGGCCAGCGCCTCCGCCGTCATGGGCGCCCTGGCCGTCGCCGCGGCCGCGGCCGCCATCCCGCTCACGCCCGTGCACGAGCTGCGCGTCGGCCCCCTCGCGTGGCTCCCGCTCGTTCCCCTGCCTCTCTACCTCACGGCGGCCTACCTGCTGCTACGCGGCGAACGCGCGAGCGGACAGGGCGTGCGCATCGTCGGCCTGGCCAGCCTCGCCCTCGCGGTCCTCGTGCAGATCCTGTCCGCGCGCAGCCTCGTGCCCCTCGACGCCCTCTTCTTCGCGGGCCAGGTCACGAAGGTCGCCAGCTACCTCGTCATCCTCTTCGGCCTCTACATCGAGCACGTCCGCCTATACTCGCTCGAGCGGGGCCTGCGCGAGTCCCTCGAGACGGCCCACGGCGACCTCAAGACGGCCAAGACCGAACTCGACGCCATCATCGAGGACCTCACCGACGGCGTCATGGTCATGGACGAGGCGGGCCGCGTCGTGCGCTTCAACCGCGCCGCCCGCGAGATCATGGGCCGCGAAGGCATCGGCATCACGCCCGAGGCCAACAAGAACGCGCGCGTATGGACGCCCTCCGGCCATCTCCTGGCCGCCGACGAGTACCCCATTGTCCGCGCGCTGCGCAAGGGCGAGGCCGTGCGAGGCGCCGAACTCGTCATCGAGCGGCCCAGCGGCGAGCGCCGCCACGTGATCGCAGGCGCCGTCCCCCTCAAGGACGCGCGAGGGCGCATCCGCGGCGCCGCGGCCGCGTTCAACGACGTGACGGAGATCCGCGGCGCCGAACAACGCTTCCGCGACCTCACCGAGAGCGCCCCCGACGGCGTCATCGTCGTCGACGACCGGTGGCGCATCATCCTCTTCAACCGGGCCTCGGAGGTGCTCTTCGGGTACGACCGTGACGAGGTCTACGGCCGCGACGTCCTGCAGTTCATCCCCGAACGCCAGCGCGGCGCCCTCCTCAAGGTCCGCGACGAGGTCGAGCGGACGGGGCAGGCGCCCACCCTCGACCGCCCCTTGGCCGTCCGGGCCCTTCGCAAGGACGGCACCGAGGTCCCGCTCGACGTGAGCCTCAGCGCGAGCGGCTCGCCGCGCCCACGATTCTTCATCGCCTACGTCCGCGACGCGACGGGACCCGAGCGCGTGCGCCGCGAGCGCGAAGGGCTGCTGAGCGTCGCACACGCCTCGTCCGCGACGGTCACCGTGGACGACTTCCTCCAGCGCGCCGCCCAATCCATCACGCAGGCCACCGAATTCAACGCGTGCACCATCTACCTCCACGATGCGCCGCGCCACGCACTGGAGTTGCGCGGCCATGCGGGGTTGCCGGACGACGTGCGCGTCCAGATCCAGACGTACATCCTCGACCCCAAGTTCCCGGCCATCGCCGTCCAGACGTGGCACCGGCGCAAGGTCATGACCGAGACCCACCTCGAGGGCCTCGCCGACTACCACGTGAAGCCGGCGCTGCTCACGAAGTACGGCTTCGGCTCGCTCATCAGTGCGCCCTTCGGCGACGAACGCGAACCCTGGGGCGTCCTCCAGGTCGTGGCGACGCCCGGACGCCACCCGCGTGACGACGACCTGCAGCTCATCGAACTCTTGGCCCAGGAACTCGCCATCGGCCTGCGGCAGAAGCGCCTCATCCAACAGCTCGAGCAGAGTTCGACGGAACTTCGCCAGGCCAACGAGGAACTCGACTCGTTCATCTACACCGCCAGCCACGACCTCGCGGAGCCGCTCAGGTCCATCAGCAACTTCAGCCACTTCCTCCTCGAGGACTACGCGCCGAAGCTCGACGACGAGGGCAAGGACTACCTCCAACGCGTCCACGCCGGGTCCCTGCGCATGAAGCGTCTGCTCGACGACCTCCTGCGCCTGTCGCGCCACGGCCGCTCGAAGGCGCCCAAGGTGCGCGTCAACGTCGCCGAGGTGCTGCACGAGGTGCGCGAGAGCCTCGACGCGACACTGCGCGAACGCAAGGCCGAGCTCGTCCTTCCCGAGCGGGCGCCCGACGTGGCGGCCGACCGCACGAGCCTCGTCGAGGTCTTCATCAACCTCATCACGAACGGCATCAAGTTCAACCAGTCGCAGCGCCCTCGGGTGGAGGTCTCCGCCGACCGACACGACGGCTTCGTCGAGTTCCGCGTGCGGGACAACGGCATCGGCATCCCGGCCGAGCACCACCAACGCATCTTCGGCCTCTTCACGCGCCTGCACACGCGCAAGGAGTACGCGGGCACGGGCGCGGGCCTGGCCATCGTGAAGAAGATCGTCGAGAACCACGGGGGCAAGGTCTGGGTCGAATCGCGGCCCGATGAGGGAAGCACATTCTACTTCACCGTGCCCGCGGCGCCCGCCGCGGCGGCGCGGTTAGAACTCGCCGAGGCTCGTGCCCCGACCGCGTGAGGGTTTCGCCTTCTTGGGCGCCGCCTCGTGGGCCGGGATGCTCGCCTGGCCCTTCGACTCTTGTGCGCGCCGGGCCTCGACGTGGGCGACGATCTCGTCGACCTGCCGCTCCGGCAAGGCGTCGCCCAGCAGGGCCCGGATCTCGTCCTCTTCGAGGTCCGTGGCGAGGCTGATGGCTTCGGCGAACTCGGGCTGCGTGGCCGCCATGCGCCGGAGGGTCGCCAACGATTCCCGGATGACGGCGTCGGCGCCCATGTGGAGGTGGTGGCCCAGTTTCTGCGCGAGGCGGTCGCGGACCCCGCGGCTGCCCTTGGTGGCGCCCATGCGGCGGATCCACGAGGGGAAGCGGTACATGGGCGGCGTGCCGTAGCGTTGCGTCTTGGCGGCCGCGACGCCGCCCGCCATGAGTTCCGTCGCGTAGCCCCAGAGGCCGAACTGTTGGCGCCGCATCGTCCGGCCGAGGAAGACGTCGGCGCGCGAGAGGGCCTCGTACGCGCGCACGAGGTCCCCGGGGTCCCGGTATTCAGACGGGACGTTCTCGTCGAGCCACGCGAGGAGGAAGTCCGGGGGTTCGTCCAGTTCGCGCGCGGCGTCGATCGCGTGCCGCGCGTCGGAGGACTTGAGGATAGCGGCGACGACGTCGAAGGCGGATTCGGCGCGTTGCCGCTCGGCCAACGGGATGGCAGCCACGGACTCGAGGCGTTCGCGCCCGGCGCAGGCGGCCTCGAGGTCGTTGATGGCGGACCGAAGGTCGCCCTGGCTGCGCGTGGCCAAGACCTGGAGCACCTCGTCCGAGACGGCGACCTTCTCGTCAGTGGCGACCTCGCGCAGGACCTTGCGGATCGTCGCCGTCGGCAGGCGCCGGAACGCGAGGCGCAACGCGACCTTGGCGATGCGTTCCCCGGCGCCCTTCGTCAACGCGTAGGCGTCGTTGGCGATGAGGATGATGGGTTGTTGGGTCTGGGCGACCGTGTCTGCGATGGCCCGCTTGCCGCCACGGTCCGAGAGGTCCTGGCCGGCCTCGCCCTCCATGCCCTCGCCGCGCTCGTAGAGGTTGTCGGCCTCGTCGAGGATGATGAGCTTGAGTTCGCCGCGCTCGCTCGAGCGGTATTCACCCGTGAGCGAGAACGTCTGGTGGACGGCGCCGACCCCGGCCACGCGTTGGATGGCCGTGGCGTTGCGGGCGTCGCTCGCGTTGAGTTCGACGACCTGCCAGCCCATCTCCGCGGCCAGGGCGTGGGCGGCCGTCGTCTTGCCCGAGCCGGGAGGTCCGGCCAGAATGGCCACGCGTTCCTTGGGCCGTCCGGCCTTCCAGGCCTCGGCCCACGCGCGCAGTTCCGAGACGCATTGGGGGTTTCCCACGAGCTGTTCGAGGCGGCGGGGACGATACCGTTCCACCCAAGGTTCCGCCATGTTTCGTCCACAAGGGCCCGCGCCCGGTTAAACCTTGGCGGGAGGTATCGAAAGCATCTAATGAGTTGGACCCTCATGGGTCGACGTGCGACGGTGGACCGGCGCCGCGGCAGGGGCGACCGTCCTCGTTCTCCTCCTCGGCACAGTGCTCCTGGTCCCCGCCCAAGCGGGCCAGGTGGCCAGGTCCGTCGCGGGCGGCGCAGCCGGCTCCGCGGGCCCCAAGGCGAAGGAGACGGTGACGGGGGCCATTGACGATGCGGTGCGCTTCCTTGCCTTCGGGCGCCCCGACGTACTCATCCAATCGAACCTCCGCCTCGAGGCCTCGGACCCGCTGCCCAACGAGTGGCACCCGCGGACGCTGCTCGACCTCAATTGGACGGACCTCCATCACCCCAAGATCCGATACGACGTGTACCTCGCCAAGGCGGGGGTGCCGCTCTCCGGCGCGACGCTGGCCGTGACGGCGTCCAGACCGCATGCCAACGTCTCCGTCCCCGGCGACGGCCTCTACACCGTCTGGGTGCGCCCGCGCGCGGACCACGCCGGACGCGCGACGGCCTTCGGACCCTTCCTCGTCGACGCGACCCCGCCCCCGACGCCCCTCCTCACGGCCCCCGCCGAGCCGCCCGGGTACAAGTTCACCCTGAGCTGGACCTCCGTCGCGGACTCGTCCGGCATCTCCAGCTACGAGTTGCAGCGCCGCCTGGGCGGCACCCAATGGATCAACGTGAGCGCGGCGGCCGAGACCCAACACGTCGAGGACCAGATCGGCAACGGCCAGTACGAGTACCGCGTGCGCGCCGTCAACGGCGCGGGCGCGCCCTCGGATTGGAGCGACCCCGTCCAAGTCCTCGTGAAGGCGCCCATGACGAACCCGGGACCGGGCTCGCTCACGTACGGCATCCAGGCCAACTACACCGGCATCCTGCGCTTGTGGGACCTCTCGGACCCTTCGCAGTACGTCACCATCGACGACGTCCCCCCGAGCATCGCGGCCGAGTACCTGCGGTCCGAGCCCTCGATCGAGACCGAGAACCACACGTTGCAGCTGCTTGTCTCCAGCATCATCGGCTCGAAGACGAACTCGCTCCTCATCGCGGAGGACCTGTTCGCGTACTTGTGGGACAACACGGAGTACGACTCCGCCAAGGCCGCCGGCGCCGACAGCGACCTGCAACGCGCCGGCCTCACGCTCGACCGGGGGCTCGGGATCTGCGGCGACCTGGCCGTCCTCTACATCACGCTCCTGCGCATCGCCGGCGTGCCCGCGCGACCCGTCCACGGCTACCTGGACAACGCCCTCTCGGGCATCGGGGGCTTCCACATGTGGGTCGAGGTCTACGTGGGCCCCAACGATTCGTCCCACCCCTGGATGACCGTCGACGTGAGCGGCGTCAGCGGCCAATACCACCCCGAGAACCTCTTCGCCTACTTCGGCATCTTCAACCCGGACTACCTGGCCCTCGGCAACGAACTCAATTATGACCGCTTCGACGACGACCAGTGGAACACGTGGGCGCGGTTCCGGTACATCAAGCAGGGCGGGTCGAACCCGTCCGTCGTCGACGAGTCCCACGTCGTCGACTACGAGTCGGAGCTGGGCCGCCTCTTCTTCGACCCCGTGACGAAGCGCACGGAGTACGTCGCCTGCTACGCGGCCGACCCCTCGAAGCCGGAGGACCCGTGCAAGAACGAGGCGGCGCCGCACGGGTTCACGCGTTACTACGCGATGAAGGGCGTGAGCAAGAAACGGATCGACTTCGGGGCCCGCCTGGAGTCCTCCCTCCCCCGCTGCCTCAAGATCGACCTGCGTTACCCCTTGGCGGACCCGTACGGGTCGGTCCTCGCGGACCAATCGGTCATCTACGAGACGTACGAGAATTCGTCCTCGTCGCAGACGCGCGTCGGCGACCCCGACCCGGACGGGTGGGTGACGTTCTTGGATTCGAAGGAATCCAACCTCAACGAGGCCTGCAAAGGGCTTTGATCATTCCATCGTCGCGTGACGCTGGCGCAGCATCTCCTCGGTCTGATGGCGCCGCGCCATGAGTTCGGCGACGACGCCGTCGAGGAAAATCCACGTCGTCGTCTCGAAGAGCGTCCCCAGGGGCGCAAGGCGTGGGTCACGCTGCGTCGACGCGTCGCCGGCGATCTCGAGGACGACGTCGCCGAAGGAGGCGACCTTGCTGCGCCGGTGGGCCGTGAGGACGAGGACGCTCGCGCCGATGTTCTTCGCGATCTCGGCCGACATGGCGACGGGGTACGTCTCACCGGTTCCCGAGACGAGCACGACCACGTCGCCCTTCTGGACGGGTGCGGCGACCGTCTCGCCGATGACGTACACCGTGTATCCCAAGTGGGCGAGTCGGACGGCGAAGGCGCGTGCGACCATGCCGCTGCGTCCCGCGCCGTAGACGAAGACGCGCTTGGCCTCCGCGAGTTCGGCGACGAAGTCGCGCGTCGTCTTGGCGTCCAAGGCCCTGAGCGTGGTCCGAGCCTGGTCGAGGATGTAGTCGACCGCCTGGTCGAGTTCGCCGGAGGTGCGGCCGTTGGGTCGCGCGCGCATGGTCTACTTCTTTTTCTTCTTCGGCTTGGCCTTGGGCTTCTTGGCCGCGGCGGCCTTGCGCTTCTTCTCGGCCTCGGCTTTCTTCTTTGCCGCTTCCTTGGCCTTCTTCTCGGCCTCGCGCTCCGCCTTCTTGCGCTCTTGTTCCTTCTTCTTCTGGGCGCGTTCGCGTTCCAACGTCTTCTGCTTCTCGGCGCGTTCGCGCTCCTTCTGGCGTTCGAGTTGGATGCGTTCGCGTTCCTTGCGGGCCTTGTCGCGCTCGGCCTCTTGGATGGCCATGGCCTTCTCGCGTTGGGCCCGCAGCTCGCGCCGTTCCTTGACGCGGTCGAGCACGATCTTCATGTACATCGCGTCGTGCTCAAGGATGGGGCTGTGGCTGACGATGGTGACGTTGAGGTCGCGGTCGAGGATGGTCTCGACGAGGGGCTCGAAGCGCAGGTCGCCCTTCTTGATCGGGATGTGGTGGCGTTCGCTGCCGTTCTCGTAGAGTACGCCCGTGAAGTGGATGAGGTACTCCGGCAGGTTGAGGTCCTTGCAGAGGTCGAAGACGCGGGCGAAGTCCTCGGCCGTCTGGAGCCCGCCGTTCGTGCGCGCGTGGATGTGGGCGAAGTCCAGGATGGGGATGATGCCGGGGACCGCCTTGCACACGTCGATGACTTCCTCGATTGTGCCGAAGAGCGCCTGCTTGCCTGCGACCTCGAGGCCGAGGCGGACCTTGATGCCGTCCTCTTTGAACGTCTCGACGACTTCCCGCATGGATTCGACCACGCGGTCGTGCGTCGCCTTGGAGCCGGCGTCGTCGTAGAGCCCCGCGTGGATGGCGAGGGTCTTCGCTCCCATCGCGTCGGCCAGGGCGCCCGCGGCGATGATCTTCTCGAAGGCCCGCTCGACGTTGGGTTCGTCGCCGGCGAGGTTCGTGTAGTAGGGCGCGTGGACGTGGACCTCGACGTTGGCCTCCCGCGCGACGCGGCCGACCTCGAGGGCCTCCTCCTCGGTGGTCCGGATGCCGCGCACGAACTGGACCTGGATGGCGTCGAGTTCGAGGTTGCGTGTATAGATCACGCCGTCCTTGATGGTGCGGCCCTTGCACGAGAGGGGGATGCCGCCCGGACCAATGCGAATCGTACCCACGGATTGACCCCGCAAAAACCGTGGCCCGCAAGGGGCCGTTTCGACGCGGGAGAGGCCCCCCGGTTAAATACCTAGTGGGGTCGCTGAAGGGGCGCGCACTCGACCCGTTCACTCCCGAGTATTATATGGTCTACAACAACCGTTATCTACGACGCGTCGGCGTAGACGCGAACGACCTCGAGCCGTTGCCATGTCTCGTTGGACCGTCCGGATCTCGATCCTCGTCGTCGTAGCCTTGGTCCTGGCGGGCTGCGCCGGGCGCGGCGGCGGCAAGAAGGACGCGGCGTACACGGGCCAGTTCAAGTCCTTCGACCTCTACCTCTTCCCCAAGCTCAATTCGGCCGCGGGTGACAACCGCTGGGAACTCTACCCCGGCGCCCGCGTCGAGGCTTGGGCGTTCAGCCCCGACAATGACCCGACCCACGCGACCATCCCGGGCCCGGAGATCCGCGTCCGCGAAGGCGACACCGTCGAGGTCAACTTCTTCATCGCCGGCGGCACGCCGATGCCCCACACCCTCCACTGGCATGGCCTGCACGTCCCGTGGGACCAGGACGGCGTCCCCTACGTGAGCCAAGCGCCCTTGGGTGACGCGCAGTTCGGCGGCAACGGCACAAAGCTCTACACCTACACCTTCACGGTCAAGCAGTCCGGCACGTACTGGTACCACTGCCACGTGGACACGCAGCACCACCTCGACATGGGTATGTACGGCGCCTTCATCGTCGAGCCCGCCAACCCCGAACAGGACCCCCACTTCGACCAGGAACAAACCCTCTTCACGGACGAGTGGGACAAGAGCCACATCCACAGCAACCTCCAGCCCGACCAGATCATGCCCCGCAGTGGCCAACCCGAGGAGGCCCTCGACAACCTCTACAGCCAGCTGCGCGACTACTACCAGATGTCCACGCTCACGACCGTCGAACAGGTCTACCAGAAGGCCCGCAACGACCCGACGCTGCCGCAGCCCGTGAAGGATTTCCTCAACACGACGAAACCCTCGGTGCTGCGCGAGAACCGCACGTGGTATCCCGTCACGTACCCCGCCTACTACGCCGACTATGACACGTTCCTCCTTAACGGCCACGCGTTCCCCTCGACCGAACCCATCCTCGTCAGCCAGGGCCAGACGCTGCGGCTGAGGCTCATCAACGCGGGCAGCCTCGTCCATTCGCTGCACCTGCACGGCCACCACTTCCAGGTGACCCACAAGGACGGCTACCTCCTGCCCAACCCGTACTACGCCGACACGCTCCTCATCGCGCCCGGCGAACGCTACGACGTCTACGTCAAGTTGGACAACCCGGGCCCGTGGATGTTCCACGACCACATGCCGCAGTACGAACAGAACGACCACATCAACCCGGGCGGCATGATGACGCACCTGTGCTACCGCGACGGTTGGGCGCTCGCTGCGCTCTGTAACGAGAAGACGCACCCCGGGCACCACATCACGTCCGGCGACATCGTCGAGGGCACCACGAAGTTCCTCGAAGAGACGCAGAACGCCTACGTGGACCCGTCCTACGGGGCCGCCCACTCGCACTAGGCGGGGCCTAGAGGACCTTCACTTCGTCGATGGCGTGGTGCCGCTTGGCGAGGACGCGCACGAGGTTCACGTTTCGCCCCTTCTTGCCGACGGCCTTGCCCTTCTCCGTCTCGTTGATGAGGACGGTCGCGACGAGGGGACCCCCGCCGCGCTTCTGCTCGACGGTGATCTTCTCGACCTTGAAGGGCTTGAAGAGGTTCGTCACGAAGGCCGACTTGTCCTCGTCGTACTCGACGAACTTGATCTCCTTGCCCAGCATCTCCTGGAGCTTCTCGAGGTGGTTCGCCTCGCGCCCCAAGGCCATGCCGAGGTGGCCCTTCTCGACGACGAAGACGAGGCGGTCGGGTCCGTCCTCGACGCAGTCGACGACGTGCAGTTGGGTGCGGACGCGGCCCTCGGGAAGTTTCTCCATGCGCTGGAGCTCCCGCAGCGTCCACTTGTTGACTTGGTCCTCGACGGCCTGGATGAGCTTGATCGACTCACCGGAGATCGTGATGTCCGGCATGGGCGACCGCTTACCGCGCGAGTTGGAGGATGTCGGATTCGCCCGCGTCCAGGACGGCCAGGACGGCCACCGAGAACGGCTTGCCGCAGGCGGGACCGAGTTCCGTGCCCATGCCGCCGAATTCGTGGGTGGGCACGTTCTTGGTCTTGGCCGCCGAGAGCAGTTTCTCGCGCTCGGGCGTGTTCTGGGCGTAGATCACAAGTCTGGCTTTTCCGGTTTCGATCGCCTTGATGGCTTGGTGGGTCCCGAGGTGGACCTTGCCAGTGGCGACGACGGTGCGTAGGGCGCGTTGGATGTCCATTAGGCTGCCTCCGTAGTGGTGGTTTCAGTGGCAGGAGTGGTCGACGAGGGAGCCTCCGGCGCCGGTTCCTTCTTGGGCGGCGGCGGGGGCGGGTTGGGGGGCTTGACCGAGGCCAGGCGTTGGGCGTCGATCGCGAGGCGCACGGCGCCCGTGCCGAGGTTGACGGGTTGGCCGACGATGATGTTCTCGGCCACGCCGTTGAGGCTGTCGATCTCGCCGCGCATGCCGGCGCGCAGGAGGTGGTCGACCGTGATCTCGAACGCCGCGCGCGCGAGGATCGACGTCTTTTCGCCCGAGACGCCTTGGCGGCCGATGGCGCGCACCGTGCCGTCGACGGTCATCACGTCCGCCACGAGCATGAGGTGGCGCACGTCGACGCCGAGGCCTTGCTCGTTGAGCGTGTCGTAGGCCTCGTTCATGATCGCGTTGCGGGCAGCCTCGATGCCGAGGACCTCGTAGATGCCCTGGATGTCGTTCGTGGTCACGCGGCGCTTGTCGACGCCCTGGACCTTGAGGACCTCGGCGAGGTTGCTGCCCTCGGCGTAGATGACGTAGCCGTCCTCTTCCTTGCGGATGACGACGCGCTTGATGCCGTCGATGCCCTTGACCTTGAGGTCGCGCACGGTCTCGGTCAATTGCAGGAGGCGCTTGTAGCTGGGTTCGTCGAGCGTGAGGGTGATGTTCTCGGCCTTGCGCGAGACCTGGACGCGTCGGATCTTCTTGACGGACTCCTCGAGCTCGTCGAGCGTGAGGTCCTTGCGTTCGAGAGCCTTGCGGTTGGCCTTGACCGTGATGGTCATGTTGCCCAGGTCCGTCTCGACGTCGGCGACGTCACGCAGGTACGTCGTCTCGACCTTGTTCGCCACGCGTTGGGCGAGTTCGGCGTCCTCGGCGTAGGCCTTCTCGAGGTAGATGTTCATCATCGGCGTCGAGGGCACGCGGCGCGCGTCCACGATCTCGATGAGGCGGGGCAGACCCAGCGTGACGTTGATCTCGGCCACACCGGCGTAGTGGAAGGTACGCATCGTCATCTGGGTGCCCGGTTCGCCGATGGATTGGGCGCCCACGATGCCGCACGCCTCGGTGGCGTCGATCTGGTTTCGCTCGTACTGCATGAGGGTGTGGTCGACGACCTTCTCGACCTTCGCCTTGGTGAGGCCGCGCGAGATGCTGCCCATCATGAGGTCATGGATGACCTTCTCGGGCAGGAGGCGCTTCTTCGCCGCCAGTTCGTCCTCGATGATCTTGCGGAACTTGCGCTCCTCCTCGGTCTCGCGCACGGCCTCCTTCTCAATCTTCTCGTAGGTGACCTTCGCGCGCTCCTTCTTGGGCTTGAGGATGGCGAGCTTGCCCTTCTTGGGGCGCCGGCGCAGCTTGGCGTAGATGGCCTCGGCCTCGTTGCCCGTGAAGCCGGCGCTCATGAGCCGCTTGACCGTGGCGCGGCGCGCCTCGGCGAGCGTGAAGCGCTCGGCGAGTTTCTCCGCCTCGTCCTTCGTGAGGCCCGCCTTCTCCATCGCTTCAATCGTCTGCTTGCTGACCATGTCTAGGCCTCCCGGATGACCTTGCTGAAGATGTCTTCGACGTCCACGCTGTGGCCCCGCACGCTGCGCGAGGGGTCGACGCCGTCTTCGCCGTATTGGAACTGGACGATGGTGCCCGCGGTGTTGCGGACGGTGCCGTCCGACTCGACCTTGAGGTCCTCTAGGGCGTTGATGAGTCGGCGCTGCATGTAACCCGAACGGGACGTGCGCACGGCCGTGTCGACGAGACCTTCGCGGCCACCCATCGAGTGGAAGAAGTATTCCGTCGGCGTCAGGCCCACCTTGTAGCTCGAGGCGACGAAGCCCTTGGCGCTCGCGCCCAGGTCGCCCTTGCGGAAGTGGGGCAGGGTGCGCTTCGTGTAACCGCGCGAGATGCGTTCGCCCCGGACGGCCTGTTGGCCCACGAGGCCCGCCATCTGCGAGAGGTTGAGCATGGACCCACGCGCGCCGCAGCGCGCCATGAGCACAGCGGAGTTGTCCATTCCGAGCTGTCGGGCGGCGATGCCACCCGCCGCGTCACGGGTCTGGCCCAGGACGCGCATGACCTCGAGTTCGAGCGTCTCCTCGAGGCTGCGGCCGGGCAGGGACTCGAGCGTGCCCTTCTCGAAGCTCTCGACGAGCTTGCGCACGCGCTCCTGCGCCTGCTTGATTCGGTCCTCGATCTGCTGGCGCGCCTCGGGCGGGATGTCCTCGTCGTCAATCGAGGTCGTGAAGCCGCGGATCGTGATGTAGCCGACGCCGAGCTTCGTCACGTTGTCGATGAAGTCGCGCGCCGCGTGGTTGCCGTACTCGCGCGTGATGCGTTCCAGGAGGAGGCCCTTGAAGGCGCTGATCGCCTTCTCGTCGATGCCGCCCTGGACGAGCTTGCCCTTCTCGATGACGACGCAGAAGTCGCCCTTGCACGCCTCGTCCGACTTGTGCTCATCGGGGCACGCGGCGCCGCGGAAGCGCATCGAGATGTCCGTGGGGAGCATCGCGCTGAAGATGTCCTTGCCGTAGACGAAGCGGCGACCGTCCTTGGCGTCCTCGTGCACCGTGGGCATCTTGCCCTTGAAGCCGATGCGCGAGAGCACCTGGGTCGCGTCCTCGAGGCTCAACTTGGGGTTCTTCCACGTGAGGAGGAACGCGCCCGAGATGTGGTCGTGGATGGCGCCGATGATGGGACCGCCGAAGCGCGGGGAGAGGATGTTCTCCTGCACCTTCATGAGGATCTCCGCCTCGGCGCGGGCCTCCTCGCCCTGGATGACGTGGAGGTTCATTTCGTCCCCGTCGAAGTCCGCGTTGTAGGGCGGGCAGTTGGGCAGGTTGAACCGGAACGTCTTGCCCGGCATGACGCGCACCTTGTGCGCCATCATGGACATGCGGTGCAGCGAGGGTTGCCGGTTGAAGAGGACGACGTCGGTGTCCTGGAGTTGTCGCTCGACGATGGCGCCGACCTCGAGGCGTTCGGAGACCTCGGCGGCGTTCTTGTCGGTGACCTTGACGCGGCGGCCATCCGTGCGGATGATGTAGTTGACGCCGGAGAGGTAGAAGGCCCCCTCGGGCGGCTTCGGCGTCGGGCCGCGGCCGACGAGTTGCTTGCAATACTCGAAGTTCGTCGCCGTCACCCGCACGGGGACGGTGAGTTCCATCGCGCACTCGATCGGCACGCCGACCTCGTTGATGCTCAGGTTGGGGTCGGGGCTGATGACCGTGCGCGCGCTGAAGTTGACGCGCTTGCCGCTCAGGTTGCTGCGGAAGCGACCCTCCTTGCCCTTGAGGCGTTGGCTGATCGTCTTGAGCGGGCGGCCGCTGCGGTGGCGCGCGGGCGGGATGCCGGCCGTCTGGTTGTCGAAGTAGGTCGTGACGTGGTACTGGAGGAGCTCCCACAGGTCTTCGACGATGAGTTGGGGCGCGCCGGCGTCGCGGTTCTCCTGCAACCGTTGGTTGATGCGGATGACGTCGACGAGTTTGTGCGTGAGGTCGTCCTCGCTGCGCTCACCGCTCTCGAGGGTGATGGAGGGCCGCATGGTGACGGGCGGCACGGGCAGGACGGTGAGGACGCACCATTCGGGGCGCGCGACCTCGGGGTTGAAGTCGAGCAGCGGCAGGTCCTCGTTGGGGATGCGCTCGAGCCACTCGCGGACCTCGCTGGGCGTCATCTTGTGGCCGTTCTCGCGGAACGTCGTGGGCTTGTCCACGTCGATGGTGCCGTGCTCCTTCGAGCAGTGGGGGCAGACGTCGGCGAGGCTGGCGTCCTTCGAGACGCGCTTGGAGAGTTGGCCGATGTCCTTGCCCTCCTGCTTGTACTGGAGGAGGAGCTGGTCGTACTTCTCGCGCTCTTCCTTCGTGAAGAGGAGGCGACCGCATTGGCGGCACGTGGCGCGCAGGCAGGCGCGGATGGACTTGACGAAGCCCACGTGGATGACGGGCATGGCCAGGTCGATGTGGCCGAAGTGGCCGGGGCAGTCGCCCACGCGTTGACCGCATGTCTTGCAGCGCAGGCCGGGCTCGATGACGCCGAGGCGGGGGTCCATGAGACCCATCTCGATGGGGAACCCGTCGTCGTCGTACGTGTCGGCCGTGATGACCTTCGTCGCGCTGAGGTTGCGGATCTCCTTGGGGCTCAGGAGGGCGAACTGGAGCGAGCCGATCTTCTTGGGTTGGTTGGTGGAGATGCGTGCCATGTTCGGGTCCTCCTAGACGAGCGCCTCCAGGCGGATGCGCGGGGCGATGATGAGACTCTTCAACTCGTCGAGCAAGAGCTTGAACGCGTAGCTCATCTCGACGGGGTGGACGTCGGCCTGGTCACCGCAGACCGTGCAGCGGTAGAAGCCGCGCCGGTCGAGCATGGCCACGTGGCCGCAGTTGCCGCAGACGAACTGCGTCGTGAGGTCCGACTCGTCGAGGAGGCGGTCCTTGATGACCATGGCCACGCCGTGGCCGATCAAGCAGTCCCGCTCCATCTCACCGAACCGCAGACCGCCTTCGCGCGCGCGACCTTCCGTGGGCTGGCGCGTGAGGATCTGGACGGGTCCGCGGCTGCGGGCGTGGATCTTGCCCGAGACCATGTGGTGGAGCTTCTGGTAGTAGATGCAACCCGTGAAGATGTCCACGACGTAGCGGCGGCCCGTCTGGCCGTCGTAGAGGGCCTCCTTGCCGTGGTGCTTCATGCCGTTGGCGACGAGCGCCTTGCGCAGCTTCTCCTCGGGTTCGCCCGAGAAGGCCGTGGCGTCGATGGGCCGACCCTCCATCGAGGCGACCTTGCCCCCGATCATCTCGAGAACGTGGGCGACGGTCATACGCGACGGGATGGCGTGCGGATTGATGATGATGTCCGGGCTGATACCGTCGCCGGTGAACGGCATGCCTTCCTGGTTGACGAGCAGGCCCAGGACGCCCTTCTGGCCGTGCTTCGAGGCGAACTTGTCGCCGAGTTCGGGGATGCGCTCGTCGCGGACCTTGATCTTGACCATGCGCGAGCCGTTGACGGACTCGCTCAGCATGACCGTGTCCACGTTGCCGCGCTCGCTGGGCCGGATCGTGACACTCGTCTCGCGCCGCTTCTGCGGCGTGAGGAAGTCCGTGGGCTCCTCGAGGAAGCGGGGCGGGCTCGTCTTGCCGACGAGGACGTCGCCACCGTTGACGGTGACCTCGGGGCTGATGAGGCCGTCCTCGGTGAGGTTGCGGTAGGCCTCTTCGCCGCGGTAGCCACGGTCCTCGGGGTCCGGTCGCTCGAAGTGGTCTTCTTGGCCGCCCGGGTAGCGGCGTTCCTCCGCGGCGTACGTGCGGAAGAAGCTGGAGCGCCCGAGGCCGCGCTCGACGGCGGCCTTGCTCATGACGATGGCGTCCTCCATGTTGTAGCCGTGGAACGAGAGGACGGCGACGACGAAGTTCTGGCCGCCGGGTCGGCGGTTGAAGTGGATGTACTTCGTCGCGTGCGTGTCCACGAGGGGCGCCTGCGGGTAGTGCAGGAGGTGGCCGCGCGTGTCGGGCCGCATGCGGTAGTTCGAGTTGGCGAAGCCCAGCGACTGCTTGCCCATGCCGGCGCCCATCGTGATGCGGGGCGACGAGTTGTGCTCGGGGTAGGGCACGAGGCTCGAGCCGATGCCGAGGATGACCATGGGGTCGAGTTCGCAGTGGCTGTGGTCGGCGCCGACCTTCTCGGGCGTGAGGGCGATGAAGCAGTTCTCTTCCTCTTCGGCGTCGACGTATTCGACGAGGCCTTCGCCGATCATGTCGCTCCAGCGCAGGCGGCGCTCGCGCAGCGCGGCGAAGTGTTCGTCCTTGAGCAGGAGGCGGCCTTGGCGGGCCACCGCGAGGGGGCGGCGCACCCGGCCGGGGTCGCAGTTGATGACGACGTCGTTGCCTTCCTCGTCGAAGAAGACGTTGACCTCGTTGGAGAGGAGGCCCTTGCGGCGGCGGGCGCGCAGGCTCTCGGCGAGTTCGAGCGGCCGCTCGTGCAGGCCGACCAGGTCGCCGTTGAGGTAGACGCGGGCGCCCTTGACGTCCTTGGCGACCGGCTTGAGGCCGAGGTCTGCGAGGACCTTCTCGACTTCTTTCTCGGGGAAGCCTTCGCTGATCTCGACGCAGAGGGCGAGGTTCTTCACGAGGCCGCAGTTGGGTCCTTCGGGCGTCTCGTTGGGGCACAGTCGTCCCCATTGGGTCGAGTGCAGGTCGCGGGCCTCGAAGTGCGGCTGGCTGCGCGTGAGAGGGCTCGTGACGCGGCGCAGGTGGCTGAGGGCGGCGAGGTTCGACGTGCGGTCGAGGAGTTGGCTGACGCCGGCGCGGCCGCCCACCCAGTTGCCCGTGGCGAGCGAGTGGAGGAGGCGCTGGGTGAGGACGTCGCTGCGGACGGCGGTCGCGATCTTGACCTCGCGGCCGCGCGCGTGGGCGCGCTCGATCTGGTACTTGAGGTCCTTGGCGAGGGCCATGAAGCCGACCCGGAAGAGGTCCTCCATGAGGTCGCCCGCGAGCTTGAGGCGCTTGTTCGCGTAGTGGTCCTTGTCGTCGGGTTGGCGCAGCTTGAGCGCGAGTTCGAGGACGGCTTGGCCCATGCGGGCGAGGAAGATGGCCTTCGTGATCCGGTCGCTCGGGTCGTTGCCGAGGTGGGGCAGAAGGTTGCGGTCCATGAGGTTCTCGACGCGCTTGATGCGGTACTCCTTGGCTTGACCGCCCGCGAGGCGCTTGCCGAGGTAGGAGACGGCCTCTTCCTGGTTCTGGACGGAGTACTCGAGCGCGGCGCTCTCGATGTTCGCGAGGACGAAGGGCTCCATCTGGGGGTGGTTGCCCAAGAGCTTCTCGACGATCTCCTGGTCGCTCTCCATGCCGAGGGCGCGCAGCAGGACCACGAGGGGGATCTGGCCGCTTGCCGCGGGGACGCTCACCATGAGCGTGCCGTCCTTCTTCTTCTCGACGATGACGAGGGCGCGGTAGCCCTCATGCTGGGAGAACACCTTCGCCACTTCGACGTCGGTGCCGTAGCGCGTCGCGTACTCGACGAGCACGCGGTTGGGCGCGAGGTCCTCGAGCGTGATGAGCACGCGCTCCGTGCCGTTGCTGATGAAGTAGCCGCCGGGGTCGAGGGGGTCCTCGCCGGCGTCCACGAGCTTTGCGTGGTACTCGTTCTCGTTGAGCTTGCGCTCTTCCGTCTCTTCGAACGTGCTCTTGGCGATGTTGCAGTTGGCCGAGCGCGTCATGATCGGCAGCTTGCCGATGTTCACGACCTCGGCCTCGTGCTCGACGCCGTCGATGACGGGGATGAACTCGAGCTGGATGGGCGCTTGGTAGGTGAGGTTGCGCAGGCGCGCCTCCATCGGCGTGAGGGGGCGCAGGGAGCCGTCAGCTTCCTTG
>Ga0070694_100000035_pt1 | contig 61687 bp, 45 predicted proteins | sample KBSK1251metaG_FD_65470 | JGI IMG/M metagenome (GOLD analysis project Ga0070694, IMG submission 65470) | Corn, switchgrass and miscanthus rhizosphere microbial communities from Kellogg Biological Station, Michigan, USA - KBS K1-25-1 metaG | ecosystem: Host-associated > Plants > Roots >...
CCTGGTTCCAGGGGCGGTTCCATCTCCAGAAGGGCGGCCCCGTCTGCTGGAGCGGCACGACGACACGGCCGAGCAGGCTGGCGTACCGTGTTCCGAATCGGAACCCGGACCAGGCCCGATGCCTCCACAGAACGGCATTCCAGAGGACATCGGTCTCCCGGTCCCACAGGACCGTGAACGAGGAGCCGGTCGTTCCCGAGGTCGGAGACTCCTTCAGGCTCCCCGCCCGGATGCCCCGGGCCAGGAAGGCGCTCGCATCCCTGCGGATGAGATCCTTGGTGACGATCGGGAGCTTGTGCAGGTCCCTCCGGGTCGCCACGTCGGCCGGTCGCAGCCGCCGCTCGTCCATGGCCCTGCGATAGAAAGGGACACGTTCATAGCAGTGAGCGACCAGCGACGCCAGCGCCCGATCCTGGTGGTCCCCCAGCTCGTCCGGACCCCATCGTTCCGAGCGCTCGAAGAGCTCGGCCCACCTGTCGTAGTCCCGGTTGAATCGCTGGCGGCGGATGCGAAGGCCGTAGAGCGAGATGTACAGGTTCTGCAGAAAGATCGGACTGCGGGCGTAAATCGATTCCAGCCGGGGATTCACGTCGACGCGTCCTCGTTCGCCGCGGGGCTCGAACCGCGATCGTCCCTGGAACGCCATTTCGATCCGAACCGAACCAGGCCGGCGAGGATCCCGAGCCCGTACGCCAGGTGGATGATGGCGTAGGCCAGGGAAAGCTGTGGCATGGTCCCCCATCCAGCGCTTCTCGCCCCGGCGAGCGCTGCGGCCAGGTTCGCCGCCACGTACGCCAGCGGAACGGCACACCAGAACAGTACGGCACCGGGGAACGTCCAAGCGGCGGCAGCCGAAAGGACGAGCGCCGCCACGAAGGCCGGGGGCGCCAGCTGACGGAGGTGGATCTGGCGCGGGTGCTTCTGCATCACCCGGACCTTCCAGAATCCATACTGGAAGTACTGCCGCCACAGGGAACGTGGGGTTCCACGCACGGTGTACGACGACCGGATCCTCGGGCTGAGGAGGATTCGTCCCCCTAGATCCAGGAGGCGATAGTTCAGTTCGTCATCCTGGTCACGGACCATCTCCTCGTCGAATAACCCAATCCTGTCCAGCGTTTCCCTGCGCCAGGCCCCCAGGTACACCGTGTCGACCCATTCCTCGCCCTGGGAGTAGTGAAATCGCGCGCCCCCGACACCGAACCGCGAGCTGGTCGCCGCGGCCACGGCTTTTCCAAACCGACCCTCTCCCTCGGCCCGCATCGGTCCACCGACGTTGTCGGCCGGCGATCGACAAAGGGCCGCCACGCATTCGGCAACGTAGTCCCTCGCGATGATCGTGTGGCCATCCACCCGGATGATGACGTCCCCCAGCGCCTCCCGGATGGCCCGGTTCAGACCGGTCGGCACGATCCGCGACGGGTTGTCGATCATCCTCAAGTTCGGGTGGCTCGCCATCATCCCCCTCACGATGTCGCGCGTGTCGTCGTCGGACCTCCCGTCCGCGACGATGACCTCGAGCAGACGCGAGGGGTAATCCTGCTCCAAAACCGCGGCCAGGCTGCGCCGGATGAAGGGACCCTCGTTCCGAACCGGCATGACTATTGTGGCAAAGGGTTCCTCCGGTGCGCGCCCCAATGGGTTCCGGCGTGCCGTCATGGCAGGACGTCGCTCAGTGGCGCTTCCACAGGCTCTCCAGCTTCTTCGCCGTGAAACGCGCCAGCATCCCGACGTGCACCGGACGTGCGCGCAGAATGTTAGTCCCGAGCTCACGCCAGTGTCCTTTGCGCAGGTGGACCACCAGCCAGGCCAGGATGTTCCCGGTGTTCAGCTCGGCCCGCTGGCGCGCGAATAACCCAAGGTACTCTCCTGACGAGATCTCCCGGGAGATCCTCTCCAGCCTTGCGATGATCTGCAGGGCCTGGTCGTCCGGGGCGACCTTCACCGTCAGCTCCGGCGTAATGGCAATCGGCACCACGCGCAACTCGGCGACACCGCGGCGATCCAGGTCGATTAGGAAGATGGCCGATTCGAGCTGCCTCTCGGGCACAGGCGTGACGCCCGTTTCGCCCTCGTAAATGTCGGCGATGAAGTTGCCCAGGTTGTACACCGCTACGCGGCCATCCTTGGCCGCGTAGCCCTGCAGGACGTGCGCGTGGTGCATGAGGACGATGTGGGCGCCCTCAACCAGCAGCCGGTCCGCCGCCCGCTTGAAGGCCGGATTGGGATAGTCGATCCACATGAAGCCGATGTGAATGGACACGACCACGACGTCGACCGTGAGCCGCAATTGACGGACCGCGCGCACGGCCGAATCTTCGTCCCACTCGACGAAGCCGGGAGCGTCCGGGTCCTTCTGAGCCTGCAGAGTGCGGCCGAACCCCAGCAGGCCGACGCGCAGTCCCTTGTGTTCCATGATGACTGGCTGCCGTGCAGCCTCCTGGCCCCGGCCCGCGCCAAGTACCGCGATGCCGTTCCGGGAAATGAGATCGACACTGCTTTGCAGTCCCTCCGGGCCATACTCGAGGATGTGGTTGTTGGCGAGGGAGAGGACGTTGAACCCCGCCGAGGCGAGCGCGGGAGCCATGGCCGGATGCCCGCGAAACAGGGCGCGCTCCACCTGTGGGCTGCAGAGCGGCGTTTCGAGGTTGCCGAACACGATGTCCCCCGACCGCAGGATTGGGGCGACCTCGTCGAACATGCCGACCGGGCCGAGATCCGGCCGGTGGCGCCTTGCCACATCCCCCGAAAGCATCAGATCGCCCACAGCCGCCAGCCGGCAGGCAGGCCCTTCTCGCGGTCCCTCTCGTCTGTACAGGGTGCGATCCATCGGCCGCTATCCCACCTCAAAGATCTCGTCCCGCAGCCTGCGTCCCCGCGCGGTCGATCCCGCCGCCTTCAGCAACCTCAGCAGGACCTGCTCGACCTCGGACACCAGTCGCTCGACGGAGTATCTCTCGGTGATCCGCTTCCTTCCCGCGCCGCCCATCGTTGAGCGCAAAGCGGTATCCGCGGCCAATTCGACAATCCGGTCAGCCAGCGCCCGGGCATCGCCGGGATCCACCAGGTACCCGGTCAGGCCGTGCGCCACCAGCTCACCGCATCCCCCCACGTCAGTACACACGCACGGGAGACCCGCCATCATGGCTTCCATCAGGGCATTGGGCAGCCCTTCGGTCCTGGAAGAGAGGACAAACAAATCGAACCCGGCGAGCAGAGTCCATGCCTCCTCCCTTTCCCCGAGCAGCGTGAACCGATCCCCCACCCCATAATCATGGATGGCTGTCCGCACGGCCTGCTCGTCGGGCCCTCCGCCCACGACGCAAAATCGCAGCCGTGCCTCCGCCTTGCAGAGAGACGCGGCGCGGACCAGCATCGTGAGGTTCTTTCTCTCAGCGAGCCCGGCGATCGTGCCTACCACGATCTCGTCCTCGGTCGCTCCGATGTGGAGCCGCGCCGAGCGCCGTTCGACAGGGCCCGGGTGAGGCCGGATCACGACTCCGTTTCGGATCGTGATGATCTTGTGCTCCGGCAGCCCCGTCCGGTCGATCAAGTCGCGCCGGATCGCCTCGGCGTTGCAGATCACACATTCGGTGAAGCGAATCAGCACGTGTTCCAGCAGTCCCATGCGCCTGGACATATACACGTTACGCTCGCCGGTGAGCAGAATGGGCACGCCAGCCAGCAACCCGGCCAGGCGGGCATAAGCGTTCGCCTCATAGTTGAACGAATAGACCACGTGCGGTCGGATCGCCCGGAAGATCCGGACCATTCCGGCAAGACGCCGCAAATCGAGGTGGCCGCGACGGCCCATCTCCACGACGCTCACGCCGGCCCGCCGCAACGCTTCGGCCCACTGTCCGCCGCGGGTCATCGACACGACGGCGACCTCGAATCGGCTCTTGTCGAGACCCGTCGCCAGCAGATAGACCTGCTTTTCCAGACCGCCCAGGCCGAGTTGCCCCACCACCAGGCAGATCCGGTGGCGCCCCCTGGGTGCGTTCACTGGCGCAACCGCGCCGGCTCCCACGGACCCAGGCCGTCCATGGGGATCGTCGTACCCTGGCCGAACGTGCTCAAGGAATCTCCAGTCCGAGAGCGGCGCACTGCTCGCGATAGGCGGTCTCGTCGGGCGCCATCAACTCGAGGTTCGAGCAGACATCGGCGAGGGGTCGAATCTCGCGGTGGCGCGTGTAGAATCCGAGCAGCGCAGCCCACGCCACGGTGCTCTTCGGGTTGATCTTCGCAGCGGCGACGAATTGCCGCTCGGCTTCCTTGATCTGACCGGCCTTCTCTAGGGCTTCGCCGAGGAAATGGAAGAACCTGATGTCCTGGGGGTCCTTCTCACGGGCACGCCTGAATTCATCGATCGCCCCTTGGAGATTGCCCAGGGCCGTCTGTGCGAACGCCATGTGCACGTGCGGAGACGGGCTCTCAGGCAGGCAGCGGGTGGCTTCCTGCAGGTGGCGCAGCGCCGCCTGGTGATCGCCGGACTCATAACTGGCGACGCCGAGATGGTACTGCGCCTCGTAAAGATCAGGAGACAAAGCGACCGCACGACTCAAATAGTCGATGGCCCTCCGCGCCTGGCCGTTGCGCCATAAGAGCACGCCTGCCTCGCTCTCGATCGTTCCCGGCGGGATCATCGACTCCTGCCGTCGCGAGTCCTCGAATCCGAGGATGGCCGCATCGAGAAGCTCGGGAGCAAGATCGGGAACCGTGAGATATCTGTGATCGCCCAGAACGGGATAAGCGGCCACGGAGCGGCGGCAATAAATGGCTGCGGTGTCGATGTCACCCAAATCCATGAATTTCTCTGCCAGGAGATCATGATAGATGTAATTGTCGGGCTCCAGGCGGGACGCCGTTTCCAGCGCAGCCAGGCCGAGGTGATCTTCGGGCAGGAGAACGGCCATCGGGTCCTCGGAAAGCGAAGAGAGGTCCAGGGTTGTGTTCTGGCGCCGGAGCCTCGCCGCGTGGAAATAGGTGTCCGAGGCCAGCGACCAGACGTATGCCTTGAAGGGCGTCTCCGCGACCCGGCGCGCCACGAGCTGCAACGCCCTGCTCACCGCCTTCTCGGAAGGCAGGGCCGGCCTGACGCGAACACCCGCCCAGGCCTGGTCCAGGCCGAAAAGCAACAGTTCGATCTGGTCGGTCTCCAGGGTTTCGCGGTCGCCCCCCAGGGCCATCGAACGATGGTAGCTGTTCCACGCCCGCTCGTGCTGGTTCCTGAAAAAGGCCCTTTCCCCGCGGAGGCGCAGGATGCCCGCAGCGGTTTGGCCGGTGAAGTAGGCGCTCTCCGCCAGCATCAGGATCGTGAAGCACGTCAGCAGGAGAATCTTCTGGACCATCGGGATCACACGATTGTCATGAGCGCCGGGACTCTGAATATACGGTGCCTCTGTCGGGCCGGCAATCTTATTCGACCCAAGGGGCATGGATGGCCTGGACCGACGGGGGCCCGGCGCGGCCCGTGTCGGGGGTCCGGTGCAGAGCCACGATCAACCCGCCGAGTAGAGCGCACAAGAACCCGTTCGCGCCAATCTGGAGGCAGAAATCGACGCTCGAGTGCAGGGCTATGCTCAAGAGTGAGACGGCCATGCCGACCCGAAACAGATCGACGGGTCTCTCGTGGCCAAGCAGGGCAGGCCACCAGTATCTCCGAATGAAAATCCCTGAGCCCAGAACGAACAACAATCCCCCCGCGATTCCAGTTTCCCACAGCAGCTGGAGGTAGTCGTTGTGCGCCCTGTCCCACCGCCCCTGCGAACCAGCCGGCGACACAGGTGCGAAGCTGTCCTCGAAGGCTCCCAGGCCCGAGCCGACCCAGGCATACGCCGGCATCTCGCGTATCACGCGCTCCCAGATGATGACCCGCAGCCGGAAAGAGGATTCGCGCGAAAGGTTGGCGTAGGTCCCCAGCTGCTTCTTGACGGCCTCGGCGCCAATCAGGGCGAGCATCGCGATCACGACAGTTGGAAGCGCCAGAACGATCGACACCCGGACGAGCCGCGACACGATGCGCCGGCACAGCAGGATCAGCAGGATCGCCCCGCTGATGAAGGCGGACAGAATCCCCCCCCGGGAGAGCGAGATCAGCAGCGAGACAATCAGGATGACTGCCGCGAAGGTGGCCAGGGTTACCCGGCTCAGGCGGCCCCTCTCCTCATTCGAGCCGTCCGGAAGAGCGCTGCTCCAGCCGTCCCTTTGCGCGGTGGATGCCGCCTTGAATGACGGCGTGCGCCGGTTGCCCACCAGCCAGAGGGCAAGGCTGAGGGCCACCGGGATGATCATTTCGACGTACCCCGCAAAATGATTATGATTGACGAAAGGCCCAAAGACCCTGGGCATCGTCCCGGACCCATGGGGAACGCTGCGCACCCAGAAGATCTTTCCGTTCCAAGTCAGGAGCTGGACCAGGCCGAAAACCGCTACCAGGAAGCCAACGACCGTCACCGTCTTCAGGATGGAGACGGCCCTCCCGCCGTCGACCCAGCATGCGACCATGAAGAAAAGCGCGACCAGGGTCCCGAGTTGGACGACCTTCCCGCGGGTCCGGACGGGATTCACGCTGATCGGCCTCCGGGCACGCTCCTCGAGCTGGAGCAGAGGATCCTGGCGGCCCGCCCTCGCCTCGGTCGCACCGACCTGCGAACTTTCCCAGTTTTTCAGATCAACGCTCGTATACATCCGCGCCGATCCCGGCGAGATGACCTCGAGCCATGGCAGCGGCAATGGCACCATCTGCAGAATCGTCAGGAGCAGGAACATGCCGATCGGCAGTCCGATGCCCAGGAGCACCGGTCCCCTGCGTGGCGGGGCGACGGGAGTGGCCTCGCCGGATGGCCAGAGGCGGGAGAGGGCGAAAACCAGCACGATGGTGACGATGCCCCATTCCATGATGGCGATCGACCAAGGCTCCACTGTGCCGAAGGCGAGCGGGGTGAAGACGATGAGCGCCACCAGGCCCCAATGGATGATCCTGTCGCACACGGCGCGCATCACGGACGCCCCCTTCAACGCCAGGCCCCCAGAGGCCCTCGCAGAACATGCACCACTTCGCGCACTCTCTGGGCAGCTTCCCGGTGACAAACCAGGAGCACACCTTTCGAGTGCACGGCCACGATGTCCTTCACGCCGACGAACACCGTCAGGCCGTTCTCGTTGACTCCCAGGCACCGTTCGGCGTCCAGCGTCAGAATCCTCCCGATCGCGGAATTGCCCCTGGCGTCCCCCGGGATCAGGGCCCCCAGCGCGTCCCAGTTGCCAACATCCGACCAGGCGAACGAGGCACGCAGGACCAGCACACCATCGGAGCGTTCGAGGACGGCCCGATCGATCGGAACGCGCGGAAGTCTCCTGAGCACGGATGCCGGTATTCTCCACTCGCCCCTGGGCACGCGGCGCGCCCATTTATCGAGTGGCGCCGCGATGTCCGGCCTGTGGCGGGCGAGCTCTCCCAGAATCGTCGAGGCCTTCCAGAGGAACATGCCGCTGTTCCACAGGTAGCGCCCCGAGCGCACCATCCGGGCCGCCTGCCGCGCTCCTGGTTTTTCGATGAAGGCCTGCACTTCATGTGCGCCATTCCTCGTGGCGGTCCCGGCCGCGAGGATGTAACCGAAACCGGTCTGCGGCGACCTCGCCGGCACACCGATCGTCATGAGCATGGCGGACCGCCTCACGATGTCGATCCCCCGCCTCATCGTCGCGCGAAAGGTGGAAACGGGATGGATGGCGTGATCGGCCGGCAGCACGATCATGATCGGGTCGCCATGCTTCCGGCGCAGCCAGTGGGCCGCCAGCGCAATGGAGGCCGCCGTGTCCCGGCTGGTCTCCTCGACCAGGATCTGCCCCCTTGGGATCCTGGGGATCTGCCGTCGTACCCACCCAGCCTGGGCGGCTCCGGTCACCACGATCACGCGGGAGGGTCCGACCACAGGCACGATCCTGTCGTACGTTCGGCGGAACAGGCTCACGCCCTTGTCGAGGGGCAGAAATGGCTTCGGTGAACGAAGCCTCGCCAACGGCCAGAGGCGCGTTCCTCCTCCCCCGGCGAGGATCACGGCGAAAGCGCGGGCCTCAGTCGAAAAACCGGTACCAGGCGATGCAGCCGATCGCGGTGATGCCGTCCTTCCAGGTGATTTTCTTCCCCGATTCATAGCCCCGTCCATGATACGAGACCGGCACTTCGTAGATGCGGCAGCCCAGGCGCGCGACCTTGGCGGTGAACTCAGGCTCGAAACCAAAGCGGTTCGATCTCAGGCGGATCTTTTTCAACAGGTCCGCCCGAATCACCTTGTAGCAGGTTTCCATGTCCGACAGGTTCAGGTTGGTGAACATGTTCGACAGCGTGGTCAGGAAGCGGTTGCCCACATAGTGCCAGAAGAAGAGCACGCGGTGCATCTCGCCGCCACCGAAGCGGGATCCGTAGACCACGTCCGCCTGGCCCTCCAGAATTGGCTTCACCAGTCGTGGATACTCGGCCGGGTCGTATTCCAGGTCGGCATCCTGGACAAGGACGATGTCGCCCGTGACCATCTCGAAGCCCGTCCGCAAGGCGGCCCCCTTGCCTCGGTTCCTGTCGTGATACAGCACGGTCGTGCCGGGGGCGGCCAGGCCGCGCAGAATCTCCCGCGTCCCGTCCGTGGAACTGTCATCCACGACGATGATTTCCTTGTCGAGCGGGATGCCCCTGACCTTTTCGAGAATCGCTCGAATCGTGGCCGCTTCGTTGAATACGGGAATGATGACGGAAAGCTTCATGGGAGGAACGAGGCGAGAGTGCGGCGCAGCCCTTCCTCGAGGGAGATTCGCGGCTCGTACCCCAGGTGCCGTCGGGCTTCCTGAATGTCCGCCAGCGAATCCCGCACGTCGCCCTGCCGCGGACGTTCATGAACCGGCCGGACGGTGGATCCGGTCAGGCGCTCCAGAATTTGCAGGAGTTGCAGCAGCGTGACTCGTTCGCCGCAGGCGATGTTGTAGGCCCGTCCGGCCGCCGAACCGGGCGCCTCGCAGGCTTTCAGATTGGCATCGACCGCGTTGGCGATATAGGTGAAATCGCGGGACTGCAGTCCGTCGCCGAACACGATCGGCGGCTTGCGCAAGGTCACGGCGTTCATGAAATTCGGCACCACGGCCGCGTACTGGGACTTCGGGTCCTGCCGGGGCCCGAAGATGTTGAAATAGCGCAACGAAATCGTCTCGAGACCGTACAGGCCATGAAAGATCCGGCAGTAGTGTTCCCCCGCCAGCTTGCCGACCGCGTACGGCGACAGCGGAGCGGTCGGCATCGACTCGACCTTCGGCAACGTCGGCGAATCCCCGTAGGCGGACGATGAGGAGGCGTACACGAAGCGCTTGACTCCGGCATCGCGGGCCGCTATCAAGAGGTTGAGCGTACCCGTGGCGTTGACCGCGTGGCTGGACATCGGATCTTCAACCGATCGCTGCACGGAAGGCAGGGCCGCCTGGTGCATCACGTGGGTTACCCCGCGCACCGCCCGGCTCACGGTCGGGACATCCCGGATGTCCCCCTCGATGATTTCCGGAGCGGGCGACCCTGCCGCCCGCGCTCTCAACGCACCTTCGAGATTGCTCCGCCGGCCGGTCGAAAAGTCATCCAGGACAACGACGCTGTCGCCCCGCCGGAGAAGCTCCTCCACGATGTTCGAACCGATGAAGCCGGCTCCGCCGGTCACCAGATAGCGGGGGGCCGTGCCCGTCACCGCCCCACCCCCACGTACCGCATTCCCAGATCCCTCATCTGACCTGGCTCGTAGACATTGCGGAGATCGACCACGACAGGAGATTTGAGCGCCTTTTTAATGCGTTCCCAGTCCAGGCTGCGGAACTGGTTCCATTCCGTGGCGATCACCAGGGCATCGCATCCGGTGGCCGTGTCGTAAGCGTCCTCGGCATAGTCGATCCCGGGAAGGACCTGGCGCGCCTCCGGCATGGCGACCGGGTCGAACGCACGGACGCGCGCGCCTGCACGGACCAGTTCCAGGATGATGCGGAGGGCCGGCGAATCACGCGTGTCGCTGGTGTTGGGCTTGAAAGCGAGTCCCAGGCAGCCGATGGTTTTCCCGCTGAGCCCGCCCACGGCCCGCGTGATTTTTTCCACCATGCGCCCGGCCTGATACTCGTTGGCCGCGATCACCGCCTCGACGATGAGCGCCGGCACCCCGGCCCGCGCGGCCATGCTCGCCACAGCACGCGTGTCCTTCGGGAAGCACGATCCGCCGAAGCCCGGCCCCGGGTGCAGGAACTTACGGCCGATGCGGTTGTCGAGGCCCATGCCGCGCGCCACCTCGTGCACGTCCGCCCCGACCGCCTCGCACAGGTTTGCGATCTCGTTGATGAAGGAGATCTTGGTCGCGAGGAAGGCGTTGCTGGCGTACTTCACCATCTCGGCGCTGACGACGTTGGTGATCACAAACGGCGTCTCGATGAGGTACAGCGGGTTGTAGAGGTCCTTCAGGATGGCGACGGCCTGCGGATCCTCCGCGCCGATGACCACTCTGTTGGGGCGCATGAAATCCTCGATGGCCGCCCCCTCGCGCAGGAATTCAGGGTTGCTCACCACGCTGAACGGTTCGCGACCCGGCCGGTTCTCCTCGATCAGCTTGCGAATCATGGCCCCCGTCCCCATCGGCACCGTGCTCTTGGTCACGATCACCTTGTAGCCGTTGAGGTAGCGCGCGATACCGAGCGCCACCTCCCGAACGAAGCTGAGGTCGGCGCTGCCGCCCTCGGCCGGCGGCGTCCCGACGGCGATCAGGATGACGAGCGCTTTCTCCACCGCCGTCTTCATGTCGGTGGAGAAGGCCAGTCGGCCCTCCTTCATGTTGCGGCGGACCAATTCCTCCAGCCCCGGCTCATAGAACGGCACCTGGCCCTTCTGAAGGGATGCGATTTTGGCGCCGTCCTTGTCCACGGCGATGACGCTGACGCCGAACTCCGCGAAACAGGCGGCGCTGACCAATCCCACGTACCCTGTGCCCACGACGGCGATGTTCATGCGCGCACCTTCAAATCCCGGTACCACTCAACGAAGCGCCCGATTCCGTCCTCGACGCGGGTCTCCGGCTCGAAGCCCAGGAGGCGCCTTGCCTTGTCGACGTCGGCATAGGTGGCCACCACATCGCCCGGCTGCCCCGGTTCCTCCTCGATGACAGCCTTTCGCTTGAGATTTCTCTCCAGGTGGCCGATCAATTCGTCGAGGCGGGTCGTCTGGGCTCCTCCCAGATTGATGATCTCGAATCCCTGCACACGTTCGATCGCGCGCTGGACGCCATGGATGATGTCGGTGATGAACGTGTAGTCGCGCCGGGTCGAGCCGTCGCCGAAGCGCGGCAGCGGGAGCCCCCGATCGATGAGGCGCGTGAACTTGTGGATGGCCATTTCCGGGCGCTGCCTGGGTCCGTACACGGTGAAAAACCTCAGCGCGAAGACGTTGAGCCGGTACAGCTCATGGTACGTGGCGCACAGCAGCTCCCCCGCCCGCTTGGTCGCGGCGTAGGGCGATATCGGCCGGTCCACGTCGTCCTTCTCGGAGAACGGCAGCTTGGTGTTGTTCCCGTACACCGACGAAGACGAGCCGAAGATGAACTTGGCCGTGCCGTGACGGCGACAGGCCTCGAGCAGGACCGCCGTCCCGTTGACGTTGACATCCGTGTAGAGAACCGGCTGCTGGATCGACGGACGCACCCCCGCCCGTGCGGCCAGATGAACGACGATGCTGATCGGATGGGCCTTGAAGACCCTTTCGACCAGCGCCTCGTCCCGGATGTCTCCTTCCACGAGGGAGAATCCGGGGCGCCCTTTCAATGACTCGAGGTTGCGTCTCTTGAGCTCGGGCAGATAGAAGTCGTCGAAGTTGTCCAGTACGACGATCTCGCGCCCCGCCTTGTGAAGAGCGTCCACCAGGTGAGAGCCGATGAAACCCGCGCCTCCCGTCACCAGAATGTTCGACATGCCGCTCAGAGTCTCCTGATTTTCTCGCGCCCGCTTCGGACTCCGCGCGTGGCGTTGCGCGTGTCCAGGACGCACCGCGAATGGGTCACGATGAAATCATAGTCGTACGTCGAGTGGTTCGTGACGATGATGACGAGACTCGCCGATTCCAGCTCGCGGCGGTCGAGGGGCACCGAGGCGTATTTCCTGCCGCCGTCGATGCTGATCTCGGCCGCGTACGGATCGTTGAAGCGCACGTCCGCGCCCCGATCGGCCAGCAGCTTGATCACGTCCAGGGCGGGCGACTCCCGTACGTCTCCCACGTCCTTCTTGTAGGCCACCCCCAGGACCAGGATGCGCGTGTCCCGTACGCTCCTGTTCTGGTCGTTCAGGGCATCCACGACCTTGCTGACGACGTAGTGCGGCATCTGGGTGTTCACCTCGGACGCGAGCTCGATGAACCGGGCCGTGTAGTTCAGCGTCTTCAGCTTCCAGGAGAGGTAGTGCGGGTCGATCGGAATGCAGTGCCCACCCAGCCCCGGCCCCGGATAGAATGGCATGAAACCGAAGGGCTTGGTCGCCGCGGCGTCGATGACCTCCCAGACGTCGAGACCGAGCCGGTCGCACATCAGGGCGACCTCGTTCACCAGCCCGATGTTCACGCTGCGAAAGGTGTTTTCCAGGAGCTTGACCATTTCGGCCGCGCGCGTGCTCGAAACCGGGATGACCTGCTCGATCGCTGGCTCGTAGAGCGCGCGGGCGACCCGGCTGCATGCCGGCGTGACGCCACCAACGATCTTGGGCGTGTTGCGCGTATCGTATCTTGCGTTGCCGGGATCGACGCGCTCGGGAGAGAACGCCAGGAAGAAATCCCGTCCGGCCTTCAGACCCGAGGCCTGAAGCTTCGGCAGGATCACCTCCTCGGTCGTCCCGGGATACGTCGTGCTTTCCAGCACCACGAGAAGGCCCTTGTGAAGGTGGCTGGCAATCTGGTCGACGGCGGCGACGATGTAGGAGATGTCCGGATCGCGGGTCTTGCGGAGAGGGGTAGGCACGCATATGACGACCGCATCACAGGAAGCCAGCACCGAGAAGTCGTGGGTGGGGCGAATCGCTCCGCCCTTGACCAGTACGAGAAGGCGATCGTCAGGCACATCCTGGACATGGGAGTGGCCGCTCTTCAACCGCCCGATCTTGGCCTCGTCGACGTCGATTCCCTCGACGCTGAACCCGGCCCGGGCGAATTCGCAGGCCAGCGGCAGGCCCACGTAACCGAGGCCGATCACCGCGACCCTGGCCGCCCGCGTCCTGATCCTCTCCAGCAGGCCCCTGGCCGTGTCGGACGCCGGATCCGGGGCATCCTCCAGGGCGGCCGCTGCGACGCCGGCGCTACGGCTGGGGCGTGGATTGAGGGCCTGGCGCGTTGGGCGGGGTTTCCCCCCCGGTCTCTTCGTCGTCGGCATCGTCTCCCCGTTTTTCGCCATCCTTCGAATTCTCCTGCGCGCCCTTCTTGCCATAGTGCCGGATCATCCCCTTGCCCACGCGGCTCTTCTGGATACCACTCACGATGTCCTTGAGCCCCAGGTACACCTCGGGATCGTTGACGATCCCGCCGAGAGTTCCCTTGCCGCTGTCAACCTTGCGCAGGATCGAGTCGGCGCGCCCGGCGACGCTGTCGATCTTCCTCAGGAGGCCGCTAGCGTAGGCCTCGTCGTGCATCAGCCGCCCGATCAGACCCTGCCCCTGGTTGACTCCCTCGGCCGCCTTGCGCAAAGCCGAGGCGCTGGCTCTCAGATCGGCCAGCGCGCGTGCGCCCTCGCCGTCGGGCTTGCTGATCTGAGCCAGGAAGCCCTGGTCGGCGTCCAGCCTCTCCATGATGGAGCGCGCGTGGGTCAGCGCGGCGTCGATGTTCTCGACCTGCTTGCGGGCCAGAGTCTCGTCGTTGATCAGCACCCCGGCCAGTCCCTTGCCCTTCTCCACCCCCTCGAGGGTGCGCCGCAGTGAGGACAGGCTCCCTTCCAGGTTGGTCACCCCTTGGCGGCCGAACTCCGGATTGTGGATCATCTCCTGGACGATCCCCCCGCCTCGATTGATCGCCACCAGCAGATCGCGCAGGGAGGCCGTGATTTCCTTGATGTCGTCCGCGATCCCCTGGCTCTGCAGAATCGTCTCCTCCCAGACCGACACTCCGGGTTCGATAAAGCCGTTTTTCTCCAGGGCAGGCCGGTCGGGGTCGCCCGGCGTCAGCTCGATGTACTTGTCCTGGGAAAGGTACGTGAGCGATTTCAGGAGGGCCTGAGTTCCGGACCGGATGCGGTTGGCATAGGTCCTGTCCACGGAAAACACGACCTTGATCTTCGATTCACGCAGATCCTCGGGGAATTCGATTTCCGAGATGGTACCGATCTGCACTCCCACCAGCCGCACGGGCGACCCCTCGGCCAGCCCGCTTGTGTTGTCGAACTGGGTCCAGTACCTCGTTTTCCTGGAGAAGAGACGCTGCTCCTTGCTGATCGCCATGACACCCACGGCGAACAGGATTAACCCGATCGAAACGAACGCCCCCACGCTCACTTCCTTGGTTGCCCTAGACAATCGCATCGGACACCTCCCTGCCGCCGCTCAGGAAATGCCGCAGGCGCGGCTCCCGGGACACCTTCGCCTCCTCGACGGTCCCCACGAAGTGCATGCGGCCCTCGAACAGGTAAGCGATCCGATCCCCCACCAGGAACGCGCTCGCGATGTCGTGCGTCACGACCACGGACGTGACCTGGATGCGTCTCTGCAGCCCGCGGATGAGCTCGTTGATGGTGTTGGCCGTGACCGGATCGAGGCCGGTGGTGGGCTCATCGTAGAGGATGCAGCGCGGATCCATGGCGATCGACCGGGCCAGGGCGACCCTTTTCTTCATCCCGCCCGACAGCTCCGCCGGCATGAGCTCCTCGACCCCTTCCAGTCCCACGAGGGCGAGCTTGGCGCGCACGTTGTCGCGGATCCGATTCTCGTCGAGATCCGTATGTTCCCGCAGACCATAGGCCACGTTGTCCAGGACGTTCATCGAATCGAACAGGGCGCTCCCCTGAAAGAGCATCGCCACCTTCTGGCGAACCGGGATCAGGTCCTCCTCATCGTAGTCGACGATGTCCTCCCCTTCCACGAATACGTGTCCCCGGTCCGGCCGGTGCAGGCCGATGATGTGCCGGATCAGGACCGACTTCCCGCTGCCGCTGCCTCCGAGGACGACCATCGTTTCGCCCCGTTGGATGTCGACGCTGATCCCCTCCAGGACCTTCTTCTCCCCGAAGGATTTGTGGACATCCTCGAACCTGACGAAGGTGTCGTCCACGGCCGCTCTCAGAGCGCCAGAAAAAACTTGGTCAGGAAGAAGTCCGATACCAGGACCGCAAGCGAGGCCGCGACGACGGTCTGGGTCGTCGCACGGCCGACCCCGTCCGCACCGCCCTCGGCGGACAGACCGCTATGGCAGGCGATGAGGGAGATGAACAGGGCGAAGAAGATCGACTTCCCGACGCCGCTGAGGACGTCCTGGACGCTGAGCGCCTGGACCACGTGTTGCATGTAGAAGGCCCCGGGCTGGTTCAGGCTCGTCGTGGCCATGGTCAATCCGCCCAGGATCCCGACGAAATCGGCGAAGATCGTGAGAATCGGCAGCATGATCAGGATCGCCAGGACCTTCGGCACCACCAGCTTGCGCACCGGGTTCGCTGCCATGGCGCGGATGGCGTCGATCTGTTCGGTCACCTTCATGGTGCCGATCTCGGCGGTGATTCCGGCCCCCACGCGTCCCCCCACCATCAGGGCGGTCAGGACCGGCCCCAGCTCGCGTACCAGTGACAGCGCCACGATGTCTCCCACGAAGAACTTGGCGCCGTATGCCGCCAGTGAGTAAGAGGTCTGAAGAGCCAGCACCATGCCGGTGAACAGCGCCGTAACGGTCGCGATCGCCATGGAGCGCACGCCGAGATGGTGCATCTGGTCGAGGACGACGGACCACTCCGGTTTCCTTCGGACGGTCTCCCGGACGGTATGGGTGAACAGGAGCGAGATGGCTCCGAGATGTCCCAGCGCCAGATCCAGAAAACTGTTCATCGAGACAACCCCCCCCTCGATGGCGATCCGGCTGCGCAAAGGTGCAGATGCCCGCCTCCCCGGCGGCGGCCCGGGTCTCATTTTCCGCCGTAGCGTACCACAGAGCCGTCGACCAGAGTCGGGCTGGCGGCAGCTTCACCGGGCCGTATTTGAGCCATGAGTCCCCGGGCTCTTTTTCCGCACCGATTCATGAAAGTTTCCTCAGGAACCCGCTGACATCGGGTCCCAGGCAGGAGCCATGTGAACTGACCTTTGGGTCTTCGGATACGGGTGGCTGGTCTGGCGGCCCGCGTTTGCCTTCGCCGGGCGCCTCGAACCCCGAGAGCGTGCGCGATCGCGCCGCCGACCTCGCGGCCCTCGCCCCCGGTTGACGCCGCCCGGGAGGCAATGGAAACTCCGAGCAGATCGGCCGCCGCAACGACGAGAACAGTGCTCGGCAGGCCGGCTCAAGAGCGGACCACAGTTTACCTGCGCAGCCCCTGACCGTGATCCCGCGAGAACATCCTCGCGATCCGGTGGCGCGGACGACTCCGAGCCGCACGCCCAGGAGGGATCGGCCTGGGTTGCACTACGTTTGGATGCTGGCGGGTCAGGGCGCACCGTCCGGAACGGAGCTTCTCAGCGATGCTGTCCACGAGAAGTCCTCCTCTTGGGACCGATTCGGCAGAGTTACTCTCCCCCTGAATCAGTCGGTTCTTGATCGTTGGAATCTCGCCGCGCCTCTCTGTCTCGCTGCGTGCTTCCTTTTCGTGGCGAATGTGGGGTTCAAAGCAAAGCCGCCTGGCGACACGGACTTCCACATCGAAGCCAAGTCTCTCTCCGCGGCCCTCCGCGGCGAGACGCCCTGGACCAGCGTCGCCATGACGAAGGCTCAGGCCCCCGTCGTCTACTACGCGATTCCTTATCTGTTCATCAAACAAGGTTCGTCCGACGACGACTATTGGCGCGGTGGCGTGTTCTGGACTGCACTGTGGATGGGCGTCTCCCAGCTGTTGTTGCGAAGAGCCGCTGCTCGCGTTCCAGCCGCGTACTGGAGCGTTCATGTTGCGATCAATGCGCTGAACGTCCTCGTTCTTGCCTGCGCGCTCGTCCTCACGTTCCGCCACCCGGGAGGACCCTGGTTGGTTTGGCCGATTCGGGTGCCTTGGCTCGCGCTGTTGGCGTTTCACGCCCTCTTTTACGCCGAGCCGCGCTATCAGTTGCCGACGCGGCCCGGCCTGATCGTCGGGGCTGCTGCGCTGATTTCCGGCGTCCTGTCACAGCAGAATCGATCCAAGGTCACGGGGAGCTCAGGCTCGATCTGACCCGCCGGCCTGCATTTGTATTTCCCAGAAAGGGAGCCAATGGGTCAGATAGCCTGATGTCCGTCCTCGTCTACGACCTCGGTGACGACGGCGACCAGCCTCGCCTTGACCTCGTCGAAGATGCGGCCAGCGTAGTCGCCAAGGATACCGAGGGTGAGGAGTCGTATTCCGCCGATGAAACACTTAGACACGCCGATCGTGGCGACTCCGGCGCCTGTGGGGACCAATCCCATGAACCTCCGGGACAGAACGACCACAAATCCGTTGAGCGCCATGCCGGAGATCGCGAAGCCGAGAATCGAGGCAAGCCGTAGCGGAGTACATGAAAACGAGATCAGGCCATCGATCGCCGGGCGACACGGCTTGACAAGCGTACTGATGCGTCAGTCGGCACGTTCATGGATGTCGATGTTCGGTCCGGGCCTCTGGATGTCTTGGAAACCGGCGAAGGGCAAATAGAACGCGTCCTGCTGATCGAAGAAGTTGTCCTTCCGATCGATTTCGGTCACGTGGAAGGACTTCATGAGTCGGTAGGATTCCTCCAATAGGCCTCGTATCCCGGCCGGGATCTCATTGCGCGCTAGAAGCGGTGACGAGGCCGTTATGATGTATCGGGGTCGATCATGTCTGATCTCATTCCCAAAAGCGAACTTGCGAGACTGGGCATCATAGGTCCATTCCTCGAACACCTGGATCTGCTTCGCCTCTTGATGATCGGCTCGGATGCGGTCCATCTCCGCCTTCATCTCCCCGATGGCACCGGACGCAGGTTCAGAGGTCCTCTTCAGGGATTCACGAGTTTCGGGCAGCTGCAGGCGCTCCCAGCCGCCGGTTTGATAGACGGAACTGTGTCCCTTGAGATGAGACTGGGCCCAGTTGGTGGCGAGGAGGCGACTATCGGGTGTGCGGAGAAGCGAGTTTGATCGGATGACGTTATGGGCCGAAGGGAAGACAATGAGGCCCGCGAGGACCACGGTCGCACCCTGCTTCAGATAGGAGGAACGGCCCCGTGCAATGACGTCGGCGAGGTCATTGACACTGACGGCTGCCGCGATGCAGAGAAAAGGGACGACGGGAATCATGTATCTGAGGAACACGGTCAACCCTTTCCCCGCGATGGCGTAATAGACCATAGGAAAGGACCAAAGGACGAGTGCGGTTCTCGGACTTCGGCGCGCGAGAATGAACAATCCGACCAGCGACGCGACCAGCAGGCTCCATCCAAGGCCGTGCCACAAGGTAAAGCGCAGGTGGTACCACCATCCTCTGCCCAGTTCGATGCCATCGCCCGAAGAGAGATGCCGCGCCTCGAAGAGAACCCCGGAAAGGAACGTCCGGAAGTCGATCAACGCGAACGGTGTCCCGGCCAGGAAGGCGAACACCAACCCAAGGGCAAAGACCAAGATCCGTCCATCGATCAAGGACCCGAGCACGCTGACGTACAACGGGCGGACAAGCGACACGTGGCACAGAAGGAGAGGGACGACCAGAAAAAGACCACTGTACTTCGTGGACATGGCCAGTCCGGCGAAAATCCCGGCGAGCAGGTAATTCGTCCGAGTGGGATGAGCTTGGATTCTTGATATGAACAGAACGGAGCACATGATCAGAAACGCCAGCGGTACGTCCGTGACGCCAAAGTGCGAGTCTCGGACATGGAGGTGTGTCAGGGCGAGAAAAAGTGCTGCGACGAGCCCCGTCCTCCGGTCGACGGAGCGCGCGCAAATGAGGTAGACGAGCCAGACGGTCGCGATGCCGAGAGTGGCCGAAATGGCTCTGTCGATGAGGTGGAAGTTGGACGGATCGATCGCGTATTCGGTGAGAAAGTCAGTTCGCGATGAATACCTTCCCGACAGGGTCCCGAGAAGGTAGTAGCAACCATACAAGAAGAACAGGACATACATGTACAGCGTGGGATAGTTAAACATATGTGGATTGAGATCGCCGGAACTGAAGCGAAGCGCCGTTCTGATCAGGTGAGCCTCGTCGGGCCGACACTCCGGGTTCGGGAGCCCGAAACCGATTCCCCGGAATCTTACGAAGGCGGCGACACACAGAACAGCGAGGAGAGCCAGGTGGTGCCCGGTCGAATTCGAGTGCGATCCCTGGGCAAGTCCCGTGGTCATCCCGAAGACTCGGATTCGGCTGGTAGAGGGGCCATGGCGACGCTCAAAAGTCAAATCGTGAGGGCGCAGCGACCTCGTACAGGGAATGGCGGGATGAGCATGATCTTCTCGAATTCATGGGAGCCGAAGGTCCCCATGCGCAGATCGGCCGCGCGGACGCATCATGCTGGCACGCACGAGCGGTGTCAGGCCGATGGCGATGATGGCGGTGCGTCATGCCGACGATCGCAAGGGTCGCACGCCGTCATTCTAGCACTGTCGGGGCCTTGGGCCGACGTGTGCTATCGCGCGGCAATCATCCCAAGACAGCCATTGACTGCGTGCGACGGCGCTTCCGCACGAAGGGTCAGGAGGCGACCGGAAAGGGGCTGCGAAGTGGCACAGCGCCAGGCGACGCGTGGACGGTTGGCCCTCGAGGACGGCGCGGTGTTCCCCGGCTTGCCCTTCGGCGCTCCCAAGCCCGCCTCCGGCGAGGTCGTGTTCACGACCGGGATGGTCTACCCGGAGACGCTCACCGATCCCTCCGACCGCGGCCAGATCCCGATCTTCATCTATTCCTCCCTGGGCAAATACGGCGTGCCGGCACTCCGCGTGCCGGACACCCTGTCCGATGCGGGGCCGGGCAGCGGCAGCGCGCATCCCCCGCGTCCCTGGGAATCGGGCCGGATCCGGGCGGCGGGCGTGACCTGCGCCAACTACTCCGCCGAGTATTCGCACCAGAGTGCCGGCGCCAGCCCGGGCGATTGCGCGGTTGATCGGCAGGAGTTGGCGGATCCTCTTCGAGGTGTCGTCGCGCCGCAGCCCCTCCATCAGGATGTCCTCGACCTTGATGGACATGAGGGCCTGGTCCCTCGGCGACATCATGACCTTGGTCTTGGACTGCAGTTCCAAGGCGTCCTTGAGCTGCTGCTCGGTGATGATCCCCTCGCTCAACATGAACTGGCCGAGGTACTCGCAGGGGTTGTTGCTGGTGGAGCCGATGATCGCCCCGTCCTGGAAGCAAATCCTCCTCTCGAGGGCGTCGCTCCGCAGCCCGAGGGGCCGACCTTGAGCCCCAATCCGGCCCACTGCAGGAGGCCGGCCAGGGACACCGTTCAGGTTGCCGGTGAGGCTTGCCTTGAACATCGCTCCTCAGGGGCCGTCCTGGTGGGGAATCACAGGAATGAGGCATAATTGGCGATTGCATGCCCCGGGTAAACGTCGTATATTTCGAGACCCGGTGGACCCTCGTTACGTGATGAACCCCTTGGCTTGGAACGCCCTGCTCTTCTCCCTGCTTCTGGGAGGGGATACGGCTTGCTTCGGGCGCGAGTGCGCCGCCGCGGTCTTGCGCCAGCGGGACGAGCGGGCCTTCTTCAGGAACGATCACCGCGCCTCGTGGGGCCACTTCGGGGCTGCTCTCGCCTGGGGAGGCGATCCCGAGCGCCTGCGGACCGACCTGGTGGAGCTCCTGCTCTTTGGTCTCGACCAGAGCGAAGCCGGAGTCCGGATCGATCTGCCGGTGCCCGCGGAACGGGCCGTCGGCGAGACGCGCGATCTCATCGCCCCCTGTCTGATCCCGGCGCCCTGCAAGGCGTACTACGGGTCCCGGGCTTCGGACATCGATCTACACGACGCCGAGCGGCGGCGGGAAAGACCGATCGACCTCCAGGCCCCGTCAGAGGATCCCCTCGAGAACCCGACCCCACCGCGGTGGCTGGTGGTCGCGTCCCTGGAGATGGCCGCGACGCTCGAGCCCAACTACAATGTCCACAACAATCTGCTGACGGAGATGTTCTTGGACGTCGGTAGCCCCGGGACGACAGAACGCTACTGCCGGCGGACCGTGGCGGCCTATCCCACCCTCGACAGCCACAGTTACCTGTCGCGGCCCGATCTCCCTCCGGAGGTGCTCGAGGCCGCCGTCCACGGATTCGAGGACATGCGCGGCGAGGTGTTGGTGGTCCCGCCCGCCCTCATCGAGATCGGCGCCGCGCGCCTTTGGGTCGCGCAGGACGAGCGCGAGTACGTCGTGGACTTCCTGAAGAAGGCCATCGCAATCGACCCGGCCTCCTACGATGCCCGGTTCCTGCTCGGGCTCCTCGCCCTGAACCCCGGCGCGAGCGACCACCGGGAGCAGTGCGCCAGCCTGGCGCCTGGTACCGCACGATGAGCACGCTGCGTCGTGACATGAGCCGCCCGATCATGATGCTGATCGTACTGGGCTACCTGACGCTGCTGGCAGTCGGACTGATCCGGATGCACCTCGAACCGGACGTCGTCGCGGCCCTGACGATCGGCGGGATCGGCCTGGTCGTCCTGGCGCTGCGCCCGTATCTCGGAATCCATGCGTTCATCGCGGTCATGTACCTCGAAAATGTCCTTCCCAGCGAGGGCGGTGTCACGGGCCCGAAGGTGCTCGGTGCGGTCATCCTCATGGGATGGCTCCTGAGCGCCGCCTTGCGGCGCGGGCTGGGCTTCCGGCTGGGCGCGTTCGTGCTGGTCATGCTCGCGTTCGTGACCTGGAGCGGCGTCTCCTCGGTCTACGCGCTCGACGCCGAGCTGGCGCTCAGTCGTGTCTTCAGCTTCGTGCAACTGGCGGGCGCGACTCTGATGTTCATCTCGGTCATCGATCGCCCAGGCCGGATGCGGGGAGTGCAGTGGGCCATCGTCCTGTGGACTTGCCTCGCGACCATCTTCGCCCTGGCGGAGTACTACCTGGGGTTGACCAGGGTCGCCGTCGGGTTCATCGGCAACCGGAACGGGCTCGCCAGCGGAATCAGCATCGCGATCGTCTCCGCCTGCTTGCTCTACCAGGCGAATCCGGGGCGACTGGCAAAGCTCTTCCTTGTCTTCACCCTGCCGATCTTCTTCCTGGGACTCGCGCTCACCCTGTCGCGTACCGGCTTCATCATGCTTGCCGTGGGGCTCCTGGCGGTCTGGTACAGGATCGTTCGGGAGAAGGGTCTTCTGATCCTGGCGGGATCGGTGGTCGCGCTCTGTCTGGTTACCGTCCTGCTCCCGGACACCGTCTGGCAGCGCGTCGGCAGCATCGTCCCGGCCATCCGGCAGCAGCGGGACACCTTCGGCTTGCGGGTCCGGCTGTGGGAGGCCGGCATACGGATGATCAACGACCGGCCGGTGTTCGGCGTAGGTCCGGGCAACTTCGTCACGGCCCTGCCGCGTTACTCCCCGGGGGAGCTGACGCGCCGGCAGATGGTGGCCCACAACTCGTACGTGAGCGTCGGCGCCGAGATGGGGCTCGTCGGCCTGGCCCTTTTTCTGATGATGTACGTGCTGGCGCTCCGCGAGGCCGGCTTCGCCGTGCGGTGGGGGCGAGGGACGGGATCGAAGGAGTCGGAACTCCACGCGCTCGCGACGGAGATCAACCTGATCCTGGTGATGACCGGGGCGCTCGCCGGTAGCCTCGAGAGCCTCAAGTTCAACTGGATGTGCCTGGGGCTGGCCGTCGGCCTCGGTCAGGTTGCGCGGCGGGCCTCGTCGAAGGCCGAGCCGCAACTCCGCGGCAGGGCGGTCGGCGCCCTCACGTAGGGTGCGGACGGCTCAAACGCGGTGCCGTGGCGACTCGGCTGACGAAGCCCCAGGCGCCACACCGCCGGGTCCTCGTGGTCGGGCAGCTTGCCCTCGCGTGCTCGAGAGACAGGTCGTCCTGCTGGTTTCCGGTCTCGATCGCCGCCCGTTCGAGATCGGCGTGGTTTCGCTCACCGACGATAGCATCTCGGGAATGGCATTGGGCGAGATCGCGCCGAGATGTCACAACGCCAGATCCAGAATGCTGTTCTGATTGGAGAGGGACGGGATTCGTGCCCCGGATGGTCTGGGCGCCCGACGTCAGCGCCCTTGAAAAGCCGGATCCGAAGTAAAACTGGAAGTCCTCGGAAAAGTAGCCGCCGGTCAGCCCCACGCCATATACGGCCACACAGGCCGCCGAAAGAAGGAAACGGAGCGCACGGTCTATACTTGCCGCCGGAGGGATCGCACTATCCCGCGACCGAGCATGCGCTGATGAACCTGCTTCGCCTGGCGCTCATTGTCCTGTACACCCTCGTGATCGCAACGATCACGATTGTCCTCTCTATTCTGGTCCCCGGGGGTTCGACTCTGAGGCCGCTGGCGCGCCTCTGGTCCTGGCTGGTGCTGCGGACCTGCCGGGTGCGCTCCCGGGCCATCTACCATCCGCACCTGGATCCTGGCAGACCGAGCATTTACATCGCGAACCACCAGAGCCAGTTCGACATCCCCGCGCTCGCATTGGCCATGAAATCCGATTTCCGGATGGTCTCCAAGCGAGAGCTCCTTTACGTCCCCGTTTTCGGCTGGGCTCTCTGGTTCGCGGGATTCGTCTTCATCGACCGCACCGACCGCGCCAAGGCGATCCAGAGCCTGGATCGGACGGCACGCATGTTTCGCAAGGGAACGTCGGTCGTCGTGTTCGCGGAGGGCACGCGCAGCCCCGACCGCCGGCTCCTTCCCTTCAAGAAGGGGGGGTTCATCCTCGCGTTGCAGGCCGGCGTGCCGATCGTCCCCGTCTCCATCCGGGGAGGACACGACGTCCTGCCCAAGGGCAGCCTGCGGATCCGGCCCGGCATCATCGAGGTCGTGTTCGGCGAACCGGTTCCCACCTCCTCCTATTCCCTGGAGACCAGGGACGATCTGATCGCCGCAGTGCGGGAGCGGATCACGGCGGGACTCGCTCAGGCGCCGGACCTGGTCCGCGTCTCCTCCTCTGCTATCTGATGTCGTGCAGCGAATCCTGGCGGCCCAGATCCCCGTCCACGAACATGCGGAACCACAGCTCGAGCCAGAGGAGCGCCCACAATTTCGTGGACTGGTCCTCGCCAGCCATGTGGCGAGCGATGAGGCTCCGCACCTCCGATCGATTGAAGTAGCCGCGACTCTCGAAACGCGGGTGTGCGAGCAGCACTTCGAGCGGCTTTCTCAGGGGTCCGCGCAGCCACGACGCCAGCGGGATGCCGAAGCCCTGTTTGGGGCGGTAGACGACCGAGGGAGGGACCAGTCGCGCGGCCAAGGTCTTGAGAAGATGCTTCGCCCGCAACCATTTGAATTTCATCGAGGACGGCAGCGCGGCGGCGAACTCCAGGATGCGGAAATCGAGCAGCGGCGAACGGGTCTCGAGCGAGTTCGCCATCGACGCGATATCCATTTTCACCAGCAGATCGTCGGGAAGATAGGTCTGGATCACCACCTGCAACCCCCTGTCCACCTCGTCCGCTCCATCGGTGCCGAGGTACAGCTCATGGCAGTACTCGGCCGGATCGAGCCGGGTCAGCTGCGAACGGAAGGAGGGAAGGTACAGCCTCTCCAAGTCTGCGCTTTTGTACCCCGGCCAGATCCAGAAGAGGTCGGCGGCCGAGCGCTCGGCCCACTCCGGCAGCAGGCCCGCCAGGGTCAGGAGCCGGCCGTGAGCCCCCGGCACCCTTTTCAATGCGCTCCCGAGAGACTTCAGGGCGGCGCGGCTCAACCCTCGGCCCGCCAGGCGGCGGCACCACTCGATCGTTCGAATCGCGCGGTTCCAGGGGTAGCCTGCGAAGGACTCGTCGCCCCCGTCGCCATTCAAGGCGACCTTGACGTGCTTGCGGGCCGCTTCCGACACGTAGTAGCTCGGAACCGCGCTGGAATCTGCGAAGGGCTCCCCGTAATGCCACACCAGCCTGGGAAGAATGGCCGCGGCGTCCGCCTCGACGCGGATTTCAGTGTGCTCCGTGTGCAGCGCCTCGGCAACAGCCCGTGCGTGGGGCAGCTCGTTGTGGCTCTCTTCGGCGAACCCGACCGAGAACGTCCGCACGACGCCACCGGCCCGGCTCATCATGGCGACGACCGTGCTCGAATCAACCCCGCCGCTGAGGAACGCCCCCAGAGGGACGTCGCCGATGAGGCGCAGCCGGGTCGCGTTCTCGAGAAGTTCATCGAGCCGCTCGACCGCCTCTTCCCGGGTGCAACTGATTTTTTCTCGAAACGACAGCTTCCAGTAGGAATCGGTGCGCGCACCTGTCCGCGTGCAGGTCATGACGCTTCCGGGCGGCACCTTGCGCACGCCCGCATAGATGGAGATGTCACCGGGAACGCACAGGTAGCCGAGGTAGGCGTTCAGGGCGGCCTGGTCAACCGGTGGGATGCTCTTCAGTCCCCGGACCAGCGCCCGCACCTCGGAGGCAAAGACGACTTCCCCGTCCCCGTCCCGGTAGAAGAGCGGTTTCTTGCCGACCCGATCCCGGGCCAGGTGGAGCATTTGCCGCGGCGCATCCCAAAGGGCGATGGCGAACATGCCGTTGAGGCGCCTGACCACGTCGATCCCCCAATGCAGGTACCCCTGCAGGATGACCTCGGTATCGCTCTGGGTGAGGAAGCGCCGCCCCTGCGATTCCAGGTCGGATCGCAGTTCCCGATAGTTGTAGATCTCGCCGTTGAAGACGATCCGGGCGGCCCCATCCGGGGATCCCATGGGCTGATTTGCCTCCGGGGACAGATCGATGATGGCGAGCCGATTGAAGGCCAGGCCGATGTGTTCCGACGTGTGCAGGCCCCGGTCATCCGGACCCCGGTGCGACTGATCGTCCCTCATCCGCAGGAGACGATCGGCCTGGATCGGCGAGTCTCCACGATTGAAGATCCCAGCGATGCCGCACATGGATCGGTCCCTTACATCTAGAAGTACTTCAACAGACCGATCTGGAATTCGGTTCCACCCTTGAGAGGCTCGAAGTCCGACTGCAGGGCCACGCCGACGTCGAACTGCAGGACCGTTTCCCAGGGCCCCATCATGTTGCCCGAGATCCCGAAGCCGGTGAAGGAGTGGTAGTCGTCCGAGGTCAGGACGTCGCGGACGCGGGCCCTGTCCAGGGAGGCGTCGAAGCGGACGACGTTGGCGACGTTGAAGGCGTACTGCGCCCGGACGATGCCGCCCTGGTCGTAGCGCACCCCCGATCCGGAGAAACCGCGTACCCGGTTGCCGAAGAACGAGAACTGGTACTCGCTGAACCGATCGAGGCGCGATCCCGTCTGCCACATCGCCTCGAACCGCAGCTTCTGGAAGAGCGGCAGGAACACCTGCTTCGCCACGCTCAGCTCGTACGTCTCGTAGTCCTTCTGGGCCGGGTCGAATTCCGAGAGGCACGACCCGGGGGACGGGCAGGGGGACGTCTCGTCGCCCCACGCCCCCCACCGGCTGCGGAAGCTCTTCTGACCGGACGCCACGATGCTCCAGGCCGCCCGGTTGAACTCCCACTGGACCCCCGGCGACTGGATGAAGGTGTCTCGCGGCACGACGAACGTGTCCGAATCGACGTCGCGGCTGTAGTTGGCGTAGTCGAGCCCGTAGGTCGCCTTGAGCCGCATGAAGCTCCCGAGCGAGGCCCCGAGGGATCCGGACAGGCTCTGGTAGCGCGTGTCCACGTTGCTCTCGGGGAGCTCCTTCCCCTGCACGAAGAGCTGATCGGTGATGTTCACCGCAAGGCTCACCACCTGCGCCGTCGCGTCCAGCCGTTTCCCGAAGAGGTGCGGGTTGGTGTACGAGAACAGGTTGACCACCCCGCCCACGAGCGCCGTCGCCTGCACGTTCCGGCCGCCGACGTCGTAGTTGAAGTACCCGGCCCCCAGCAGCGGCAGGACGGGGTAGTCGAGCCCGGGCTGGCGGAACAGGCCGGCGAGGCCCAGCAGCACGGACTTACCCATGCCTTCCTTCACCACGCGCTCCCCGCTCTCCGTGCGCTCGAGATATCTGAGCCCTTCCCGGGTGTCGCGCAGCATCTGGCGATCGGAGTGGTAGGCCTCCTCCCTCGCCTGCGCGAATCCAGGGTCGTTGATCGACACGTTCTTGAAGTCGATCTCCCGGAGCAGGATCAGGGCCTGTCCTGCGACCGAGAGGATCTGCTGCCCTTCCACCCGGGTCAGGAGCCAGTACGTCGTGCCGTCCGGACCGGCCTGCGGGGTGTAGAAGTCCACCTCCTCGTCCGAGGTCAGGGGCGGTGACAGGATCGTCCGAACCGTGGATGTCTTCACCGGCGCGAACGTCCGGGTCTCGATCCAGGCCCGTCCTGCGGAGAGATTCTTCGAGGGGTCGATCGGCTTGAACTCGAGAACGTGGCAGTCGAACCCGCCGACCCTGTCCTCGCCGACGTACTCGTAGACGTAATCCTTGTTCAGGTTGATCTCGAGGGGCTGCGTGAACACCTTGTCGGGCTGCGGAATCGGCAGCTCCGGCAGATTGTCCCCCTTCCAGCGGACGCCGTTGTAGTAGAAGGCGCGCTGGTCCCATTCGCCTCCGGTTTCAGGCTCCCAGAAGTAGGCGTTGTCGAAGCTGAAGTCGAGCGTGTTGCTGCCCGCGATTTTCCCGTGGTACGACCGGAGGGCGTCCGCCCGGAAGTTCTTCAGCCTGAACTTCTGGTCGGCCATGAAGGCCTGGTGCCCGGTGATGACCTCCTCGGCGGTGATCAGCCCCTTCCCCTCGATGTGCAGCTGCTCCTTCTCCGCCTCGAAGCCCTTGATCGCCACGCGGGAGTACTGCAGCACGAGTGGCCGGGAATACAGGGGGACCGGGACCCGGGTGGTGTTGCTCTTGAAGTCCGGCTCCACGGCTCCCCCCGGTGGTCCGGCCGCCCCCCCGACGATGTCGTAGATCGCCGCGCCCCGGACCGCGGCGGTTCGAAGCACCAGACGCGCACCGCGCTCGGGGATGGGGCCGCGGGCGAAGTACCCGACGAGCCCCTGGTAGACCTCGGCGTCGAAGAACGCGTAGGAGGTGACCCCTTCGATCCGCCGCCCCGCGCCGTCACCGGTCGACTCGAAGTCGAGCGCTCCGCTGACCGGAGCGTAGGTCGGAAGGAACAGCTTGTGCAGATCCAGGAGCACCCCGGGGAACTCCGGTTGCCCGTTCACGTCCGCCTCGAGGTCGAAGCTGACCACGGCCGCCCCTTCCCCCTGGGCCGTGATGAAACGGCCGAGGAGATCGGAGGCACGCTCGCGATCGGTGCTCCCCTCCGCCGCGACGTGGACCGCCCAGAGCTGGGCGGAAGGGTCCTGATCCAGGAGCAGCTCGGAGGCCTTGGAAATGGCGCGCTCGATCGGGAGGCCGGGCGGCGGCCGGACCGGCAGGACGTCGACGTACGTCGCGACCCCCTGCTCGTAGAGGCTCCGTTGCCAGGCCAAGTCGGCCTCCAGGGTCTCGGCCCCGAGATCGAGGGCCCCCTGGGCGATCCGGCTCTCGGGGTCGGCGGAGCGGATGACCACCGAAGTGTTCTTGAGGACGTAGGCGAAGTCCGCCACCCCGCCGGCCGTCCATCCCTTCTCCCGATTGGGGGCGTCTCCGATCTCGTAGTAGCCCACCCGGCCCTTGAAGTGCATGGCGGCGGCACGGGCGAATCCGAGCCAGCTCTTCAGGAGAGCCGGCTGCGCTGGGGACGGCATCGAACCGCCCGGGTCGATCGCCGGGTTGCCTCCATAGAGGCAGAGCGTGACGACGAAGTGTGCCGCCCGATAGGGTTCGACGATCCGGTCCACCTCGCTCCAGTCGTACGTTCCTTCGCCGGGCTCCAGGAGCGACCACGGTGCGCGGACACGGATGTAGAAGGGATGGTCCGGGGCGACGGAGGGGTCGAGGATGGGATCCGGCAGCAGGAATTCCTCCCGGCCGGCTCCCAGATCGTATTCGTAGCCGAGACCGAGAGCGGGGGGCCGCGGAGCCGCTCCGCCGGGAGGCGCCGACGCGGCAAGCGCCGGGACCGCGAGCGCCAGCGAGAGGCAGGCTGCGGCATCGCGGACGTGGACGAACGCTCGCCTCATGGGCGACGGACGTTATCAGACCCACCTGCGGCAGTCAAACGATGCGGCCGTCTCCGCGGCCCTCATCCGTGCTATGGTATGTCACCGTCCAGGGCCCGGGCCGCAAGGGATTCAACGAGATAGAGAGGATGAACCTTAGAACGGACCTGCTGATCGCCGGCGCCGTCCGAACGCCACTGGGGAAGTTCGGGGGGGCGCTGGCTTCCTTGAGCGCCGCGCAGCTGGGGGAGGCCGCCTCGCGGGCCGCCCTCGAACGGGCCGGCATCAAGCCCGACGATGTCCAGGAGACCATCATGGGCAACGCCCGGCCGGCCGGCACCGGACCGAACCCCGCTCGCCAGATTGCCCATCGAACCGGCATTCCCGACAGCGCTCCCGCCTACACGGTCAACATGGCCTGCGGCTCCTCGCTGCGCGCCATCCTGAACGCCTGCCAGAGCATCGCGGCCGGCGACCGTGAGATCGTCCTGGTCGGGGGGGCCGAGTCGATGAGCCGCGTTCCCTACCTCCTGGAGGGGGCCCGATTCGGCTACCGCATGGGCCACCAGAGCCTGACCGACGCCATGTACCGGGATGGGTTCCATTGCCCCCTGTGCGATCAGGTCATGGGGGAGACGGCGGAAACCCTGGCGGAGCGCTACGAGATCTCCCGGGTGGAGCAGGACGCCTTCGCCGCGGAATCGCAGCAGCGCTGCGAGCGGGCCCGGAAATCGGGGCGCTTCGCCGATGAAATCGTTCCCTTGACGCTGGCGGGACCGAAGGGGTCCGTCCAAATCGCCGAGGACGAGCACCCGCGCGACGGCGTGACCGCCGCATCGCTCGCGAGCCTGCCTCCGGTGTTCAGGAAGAACGGCACCGTGCATGCCGGCTCGTCCTCCGGCCTGGTCGACGGGGCTTCGGCGATGGTCCTGCTGACCGCCGAGGCCGCCCGCCGGCTCGGGGCCCGCGCGCAGGCCCGTGTGGTGGGCTACGCGACGGCAGGCGTCGATCCCGCGGTCATGGGAATCGGGCCGGTTCCGGCGGTCCGGGATCTCCTGCAACGCACAGGCCGCGCGCTCGATGAGATCGAGCTGATCGAGATCAACGAGGCGTTCGCCGCCCAGGTCCTGGCGTGCCAGCGCGATCTCCGGTTCGACCTGTCGCGCACCAACGTCAACGGCGGCGCCATCGCCCTCGGTCACCCCATCGGCGCGACCGGGGCGCGCATCACGACCACCCTGATCCACGAGATGCTGCGGCGCAAGGCCCGCCTGGGCCTGGCCACCCTGTGCATCAGCGGCGGCCAGGGGATCGCGCTCCTCATCGAGCCGGCCTCAGCGTGACCCGGGCATGAAGCAACCTTACAAGGCGCTCGACTTTCTCGCGGTGGACGACCTGCTCGACAGCGAGGAGCGCATGGTCCGCGATACCGTGCGGGCCTTCGTGAGCGACAGGGTCCTGCCGATCATCGAGACGCACTTTCGCGAGGGCACGTTCCCCGCGCAGCTGGTGCCCGAGATGGCGGAGATGGGGCTCCTGGGCGCCAACCTGGAAGGGTTCGGATGCGCCGGGCTCAACAGCGTGGCATACGGCTTGATCATGCAGGAGCTGGAGCGCGGGGACAGCGGGATCCGCTCCTTCGTCTCGGTTCAGGGCGCCCTCTGCATGTACCCGATTCACGCTTTCGGCTCTTCCGAGCAGAAGGAGCGCTGGCTTCCGGCCATGGCGAAGGGAAAGGCGATCGGCTGCTTCGGCCTCACCGAGCCGGACGCCGGGAGCGACCCTGCGAGCCTCAGGACGCGGGCGGCGAAGAAGGGCGGGCGCTACGTCCTCAACGGGTCGAAGGCGTGGATCACCAATGGATCGATCGCCGACGTCGCGGTGGTCTGGGCCCGCTGCGAGGACGGCGTCATCCGCGGCTTCCTGGTGGAGCGCGGAACGCCGGGGTTCTCGGCGCGCGATCACGGCGGCAAGTTCTCCCTGCGGGCGTCGGTCACCTCCGAGCTCATCCTGCAGGACTGCGAGGTCCCCGGCACGGCGCTGCTCCCGGGAACCGGCGGCCTGAAATCACCGCTCATGTGCCTCAGCCAGGCGCGTTACGGGATCGCCTGGGGCGGCATCGGCTCCGCCCAGGCCGTGTTCGACGAGGCGCTGACCTACTCGAAAGAGCGGCTGGCGTTCGGCAAGCCGATCGCCGCCTTCCAGATCCAGCAGGAGAAGCTCGTCTGGATGGCCAGCGAGATCACCAAGGCGCAGATTCTGGCGCTGCGCCTCGGCCGCCTCAAGGACGAGGGCAGGGTGACGCCGGCCCAGATCTCCCTGGGCAAGAGGAACAACATCTGGGTGGCGCGCGAGTGCGCGCGCCTTGCACGGGAGGTCCTCGGTGCCAACGGGATCACCGATGAATACCAGGCGGGGCGCCACATGTGCAACATCGAATCGGTGTACACGTACGAGGGAACGCACGACATTCATACTCTCATCCTCGGCGAGGCCCTGACGGGACTCTCCGCGTTTTCCTGAGGAAGGGCCGAGTGCCGACCATGCCACATTCCTTTTCAGGCCCGACATGGTGAACCCGGCCACGAGCTCCCTCCCCGGGGCGAACCCCTCGGAGCGGTCGTCCCCTGATCCGCTTCCGCGCCTCTGCTTCATCGGCCCCCTTATGGCGGAGCGTCACCCGGGTTACGTCGTGACCCAGGGGGTCGTCCTGTCGGGCCGCTTCCGGAGCGCCGGGTATCCGGTGGTGACCGCCTCGGCGTCCCCCAACCGGTATCTCCGGCTCCTCGATGTCGCCCGCACGATCATCCGTCGTCGAGGGGCCATCGACATCCTGATCATTCATGTCTATAGCGGCCCGAGCTTCGTCGTGGAGGACGTCGCGAGCTGGCTCGGCCGGCGCTTCGGCCTGCGGATCATCATGCTGCTCCACGGGGGCGCCATGCCGGAATTCATGGCGAAATACCCGGCCTGGACCCGCCGGGTCTTCGACCGCGCCGACGCCATCGTCGCCCCCTCCCCGTTTCTCGCCCGATCCGCGACGGCCCACGGCTTCGAATGCCAGGTCATCCCGAACCTCATCGACTTGAATCGCTACCCCCATCGACGGCGCGCCATCCTCGAGCCCCGCCTCTTCTGGATGCGCTCCTTCCACCCCGTGTACAACCCCATCCTGGCGGTCCGCGTGCTGGAGCGCCTGCGGGCCACGCATCCGCGCGCCACGCTGGTCATGGGGGGACAGGACAAGGGGATGCAGGCCGAGGTCCTGGCGCTCGCGCGGCGAATCGGCCTGGGGGATGCGGTGCGGTTTCCGGGCTTCCTGGACATGGCGGGCAAGGCGCGGGAGGGACAGGCGGCCGATATTTTCATCAACACGAGCCGCGTCGACAACATGCCCGTGTGCATCGTCGAGGCCGCCGCCATGGGGATCCCTGTGGTGAGCACCGCCGTGGGGGGCGTCACGGACCTGGTGCAGGACGGAGAGACGGCGCTGCTCGTCCCCGATGACGACGTCGAGGCCATGGTCGCGTCGGTCCAGCGCCTGCTGCGCAATCCGGACCTGGCCGGCCTGCTGTCCGAGAAGGGTCGCAGGCTCGCCGAGCGATCCGCCTGGGAGCGGGTCCATCCCCTCTGGGAGGCGCTCTTCGCCCGCCTGCGGTCTCATCCCCCTCCCACTTCGCGCCGAGGCACCGATGTGCGGAATTAGCGGCATCGTCGGGTCGAGAGCGGTCGCCGAGGTCGAAATCGTGGCGATGCGCGATACCCTGACCCATCGCGGGCCGGACGATGCCGCCCATGTGATGACGCCCGGGGTGGCCATGGCATCCCGCCGGCTGGCCATTTTCGATCTCTCGAGTCGCGGACGGATGCCGATGTCCACGCCGGACGGCCGGTACAGCATCACCTACAACGGCGCGGTCTACAACTTCCGGGAGCTGCGCTCCTTTTTGGAGGGGCGCGGCCATACGTTCCGGACGCAGACCGACACCGAAGTGATCCTCCACCTTTATGCGGATGAGGGCCCCGCCATGCTGGGGCGGCTGAACGGCATGTTCGCCCTGGCCATCTGGGATGCCCGCGAGCGCTCGCTGTTCCTCGCCCGTGATCGACTGGGAGTGAAGCCTCTCTTCTACGCCGAGCACGAGGGGGGGCTGTACTTTGCCTCCGAGCAGAAGGCGCTGTTCGCCGCCGGTGTTCCGCTCCGTTTCGACCCCGCCGCATGGGAGGAGATCCTGTGCTTCCGCTACGTCAGCGGGACGAAGACCCCCTACGCCGGGGTCGGAAGACTCCTCCCCGGCCATTACATGATCTGGAAGGACGGGCGCTCCGCGATCCACCGCTGGTGGATCCTCGCCGATCGCGCCCGCTCGCTCAGGGATTCCCTCCCTGCCGACCCGGTGCGCTGGTACCGCGAGACTTTCGACAGCGCGGTGGACCTGAGGTGCATCAGCGATGTTCCCATCGGCGTTCTCCTGAGCGGCGGGCTGGACTCCTCGAGCATTGCCGCATCCCTGGCGCGGAACGGTCGGGCGGGGCTGGCCAGCTTCACCGTCTGCTTCCCGGAACCCGGATACGACGAGGGGCCGCTGGCGCGCGAAGTCGCGTCGCGCTTCGGGATGGAGTACAACGAGACGACGGTCGGCACCGACCTCCTTGTCGACAGGATCCTGGAAGCTGCCCATCTCAACGACGAGCCTCTGGCGCACGACAGCGACCTGCACCTCCTCGCCATCTCGAGATACGCCAAGCCGCGGGTCACGGTGCTGCTTTCAGGGGAAGGAGCGGATGAGACGCTTGGCGGCTACGTCCGTTACCGACCGCTTCGCAGCCCCCAGCTGCTCGCGGTCGCGCGGCCGGTCTATCCCGCCGCCGCCCTCCTGTTCGGAGCGGGCGGGAGGCTGCGCAAGCTCGCGCGCTTCCTCGACCTGGGGGGGCTGCGCTCGTACATCCTCTACAACGCCTGCAATGTCCTCCCGTGCGACCTGCGCGCGCTGGGGATGACGCCTTCCGGAGACTTCCCCTACCGCCACGCCGTGCTCGAGGAGGCGGAGGCTCTCTACCCCGCGGAACCGGTGCGGCAGGCGATGTACGCCGACCAGCACACCTTCCTCTGCTCGGTCCTCGATCGCAACGATCGCATGACCATGGGGGCTTCGATCGAGTGCCGCGTCCCCTTTCTCGACTACCGCCTCGTGGAAGCCCTCGCGGCCTTCCCTTCCTCCGTCCTGGGCCCGGGGCGACGCGGGAAGCCCCTCCTGCAGCGCTCCATGACCGACCGGCTGCCTCCTGCCGTCCGTCACAACAGGAAGTGGGGTTTCGGAGTTCCGTGGGGTTCCTACCTGCGGGAGATTCCGCCGCTGCGCGGCCTGGTGCAGGACCTTCCGGACCTCGAGCCCATCCGGAGCGGACCGCTCGATCGCGGCTTGCTGGCCACGGCGATCCGGAGTTTCCTTGCGGGGGACGAGAGCCACCTGGCGCTCGTGCGACAGCTCGTGATGATCTCGGCCTGGTACCGGGCGTGCGTCAAGCCCTGAACTCCAGCCTACCACCCGACCTTGCGATCCCGCAGCCAGACCTCCAGGGCGAGGAGCATGAGCACCCTCTGGTAGAGTCCGCCCCGGCTGATCGTGCCCACCCTGCGGCCCTCTCCCGCCGCCCGGAACCACGCCAGCCAGCGGTCCACCAACGTGCCGCTCAGGAACAGCCGGATCTGCGCACCGTCCGAGGCAAGCAGGTCGGCAAGCATGGCGTGGAACGCGGGACCGACCATGCGGTCGAGCGGGATCGAGAAGCCCTGCTTCCGATGCGCCGCCACCCCGCGGGGAAGCCAGCGGCGGGCCAGGGCGCGGAGCACGAGCTTTCCCTGGTGTCCGTCCGTCTTCAGTCGATGAGGAAGCCTGAGCCCGCAGCGCACGACTTCATCATCCAGCATCGGCACCCTCACCTCGATGCTGGCGCGCATGCTCATCATGTCCACCTTGCGCAGCATGTCCCCCGGAAGGCTCCCGGCGAAGATCGTATCGGTCAACCGCCGCGACAGCGGCTCGAGGTCCATGCCCCCCGGCGGATCGTACGGTCCGAACAGGCGGTCGACGGAACGCAGTCCCGCCCGCGCTTCGGGCAGGACCAGCTCAGCTTTCTGGGGTTCGCTCAGGTAGCTGTAGAACCCCGCGAACAGCTTCGCGGTGCTCCCGCTCCCGGTGCCGGCCAGCCGGACAATCTTGGCGGCCTGACGCCCCAGATCGGCCGTCCACGGCTCGAGCATGTCCCCTCCCCTGGCCAGGAGGGCCCGAAGCGGACCCGGAAGGCGGCTCAGTCTGTGGAGGGCATTGAGGCGCCAGAACGAGGCGTATCCTCCAAACCCCTCGTCTCCGCCGTCGCCCGACATCGTGCAGATGATCCCGTTGTCACGGATGGCACGGCACACGGCGTAGGTGGGCAGGAGGCTGGAGTCGGCGAACGGCTGATCGAAGTGCCGCAGCAGACCCAGGACCGATTCGGGAGCGAGGACACCATCGTCCACCTCGATCGTGCGATGCCGGGTCCCGTAGTGGCTCGCCACGGCGAGCGCCATCCCGGTCTCGTCGTACCCGGATTCCGGGAAGCGGACGTTGAACGTCGAGGGGCTCCCGGAAGTGGCCCGGCACAACGCGGCCACTACGAGCGACGAGTCGATGCCGCCGCTCAGGAGCGCCGCCACGGGCACGTCGGCGCGCGACTGCTCCGCCGCTGCCCGCAGGATGGCCGCCTCCGTGGCGTCGACCGCCTCCCCCAGGCTCAGGTTCCCCTCCGGCTCGGCATGGAGAGCCTTGAACCTGCTGAGGGTCCGTCCCTTCGCGTGAACCAGGAGGGTGGTACCGGCGGGCAGGGTTTCGATCCCGAGGAAGCCGGTCGCGGGCTCGGGCACGTACGCGAGCGCGAGGAAGTCGTAGCAGGCCTGGCGATCCACTCCCGTTTCGAGCCCGGAGGAGGCGAGAATCGCCTTGATCTCGCTGGAGAAGACGACCTGGTCTCCCCGCACCGCGTAGTAGAGCGGCTTGATACCGAAGCGATCGCGCCCCAGAAGGAGCGACCGGCCTTTCCGGTCGTAGATGGCGAAGGCGAACATGCCCCGCAGTCTCCCGACGAGGGCGGCACCTTCCTCTTCGTACAGGTGGGCGAGGACTTCGGTGTCCGAGGTCCCTCGAAACCGATGGCCCCGTCCCAGCAGCTCCCGGCGCAGCTCGGGATGGTTGTAGATCTCCCCGTTGAACACCACCTGGACGCTTCCATCCTCGTTGGGCATCGGCTGGTCGCCGGTCGACGTCAGATCGATGATGGCCAGCCGCCGGAAGACGAGTTCGCAGGTTCCGTCGAGGAAATGGCCGCTTCCATCAGGCCCGCGATGCTGCAAGAGGGCTCCGGCACGGGCCGGCCAGGCGGGGTCGGGGGGCAGTTGGGTCGGGTGAAATCGGCCGGCAATCCCGCACATGGGCTGCGGCAAATTACGGCATGCGGGGTGCAAATGCAATGCTTTTCTGCCCTCGGAGGTCCGTCCGCGGACGCGATCCCGGCAACACCCCTGCTGTGTCTGGAATTCGCAGCATTGAAGGCACTATAATCCCGCCCGCAAGGACGGAATGGCTCCGGCAATCACGCGCTCGAAACGAGTCGGGCTGGGCGACGGAAATGACGCGACGAGAGCGAATCACCTGCGCCGTGTACGAATCGGTGGACGATCTGAACGGGCAGCTGCCGCGATCACAGCGCCTCGTGAAGGCCCCCGGCACGCCGATCCTGGGACCGGGAGCGACGCTGGACTCGCTGGGCCTCGTAAACCTGATCGCAGCCACCCAGCAGAAGATCGAAGAGGTCTTCGGCGCGCGCCTGACGCTGGCCGACGGCGACTTGCTGGCCGACGCCACACGGCGGGTCTCGACGCTGGACGGCTTCATCGATTACATCGAATCGGCGCTCGACAAGAGGGGGCATGTCTGACAGCGTCCTGCGCGGCGTCCTGATCTCCGATTTCAACATCGCCAACCTGGCCAGCCACCTCGCCAACGATTCCGAGACGCCCGTCGTGGAGGCGGTAGTCGCCCCCTTCGGCCGAGCGATCCCGGTCCTCATGGGTGGAGACCCTGAGATCTGGCGGGGCGATCCGTATTTCGCGGTCGTCTGGACGCGTCCCGAAGGCGTCATCGAGTCTTTTCATCGTTACGCGCGGCACGAGATGGAAAGCGTCGAGACAGTTCTCCGCGAGGTGGACGCCTACGCCGCCCTTCTCGTGCGGGTCGCCGAGCGTGTCCGGACGGTGTTCGCCCCCCTCTGGACCCCGAGCTCTCTCCGCAGGGGCCTCGGAATGCTCGACCTGCGGCCCGGCGTGGGACTCGCCCATCTCCTCCTGCAGATGAACCTGCGGCTGGCCCAGGGGTGCGCGGGACGATCCAACCTCTTCCTGCTCGACGCCGAGCGATGGCTCGTCACGGCGGGGCGATCGGCCTTCAATCCGACTCTTTGGTACATGGCGAAGATCCCGTTCGGTCCGGAGGTCTTCAAGGAGGCCTCCCGGGACATCAAGGCCGCCCTCCGTGGACTCACGGGCCAGGCGAGAAAGCTCATCATCCTCGACCTCGACGAGACTCTTTGGGGTGGGATCGTGGGCGAGGTCGGCTGGAGCCACCTGAGGGTGGGCGGCCACGATCCCGTCGGCGAGGCCTACGTCGATTTCCAGAGGGAGCTGAAGGCGCTTCGCCGTCGCGGACTCCTGCTGGCCCTGGTCAGCAAGAACGACGAGGCCGTAGCGCTGGAGGCGCTGCGGACGCACCCGGAGATGGTCCTGCGCACTGAGGACTTCGTCGGTTGGAGGATCAACTGGGAGGACAAGGCGCTGAACGTCGCTGATCTGGTCGCCGGCCTGAACCTCGGTCTCGCCTCGGCCGTGTTCATCGACGACCATCCGATCGAGCGGGCACGGGTCCGCGAAGCCCTCCCCGAAGTGCTCGTCCCGGAGTGGCCGGAGGATCCCGCGCTCTTCGCGCATGCCCTCCTGTCCCTCCGCTGCTTCGACGTTCCGGCGCTCAGCCGCGAGGACGCCGCCCGGACGGAGCTCTACGCGGCGGAGCGGCACCGCCAAGAGCTCGGGACGAAGGTCGGATCGGTGCAGGAGTGGCTGCATTCTCTCGGCATCAGGGTGATCGTCGAGGAGCTGAATGCTGGCAACCTGGCGCGCACTGTGCAGCTCCTGAACAAGACGAACCAGATGAACCTCGCGACCCGCCGCTTGACCGAGCCGGAGCTACTGGCGTGGACAGGTGCGGGATGCCGGAAGCTCTGGACCTTCCGCGTCGCCGACAAGTACGGTGACGCAGGCCTCACCGGAATCCTCGGGATCGAGGCCGGCGATGACGGAGTCGCGATCACGGACTTCGTCCTGAGCTGCCGCGTGATGGGCCGGAAGGTGGAGGAGACCATTCTGTCGATCGCCGTCGAGCACGCCCGGAGCCTCGGCCTGCCGCGGGTGATCGCACGGTACGTTCCTACCCAGCGCAATCGCCCCTGCCTTCAGTTCTTCATGCAGTCGGGGTTCCGGCAGGAGGATCCCGAGACGTTCGTCTGGTCCACGACCGAAGACTATCCGACGCCCGCTTGCATCCTGGTGGAGCGCCGATCCTGACGAACGCTCCGGACTTGCCATCGAGGAGCCCCGCGTACTCGATCTCTTGGATTTCGCCGGCCTCGCTTTCGGGGAATCTCGCGGCGACGAGAAAACGGTCCAACTCTTGAGAGAAAATGAGGAGCGATGTATCCACCTCAGGGGTGCGGGGAATCCCCTTCCCGTACAGCCATAGAGGAGTCCGCGCATCATGGTTTCGGGGAAGGGGTGGTACTGGACACGAAATCCTTGTGCCATCAGGAGGCGGCGCAACCCCTCTTCGTCCTCTCTCGCGACCACGCGCGGAGGGGCCGCCGGGGTAAGGTGTGCCGTGCCGTGCAGGTCGGGCGGACGACACTGAGCCGGAAGGCCTAGCGTATGATGTGGATCCGGAATGTTGCTGACGGAAAGAGCCGCGCCGGAAGACGTATCTATGCCTTGAGGGCTGGACCCGGGCGGGTGTGCTGACGAGGAGGCGGCAGGGTGAAGGAGCGCACGTTCACCTTCCAGGATCAGGAGATTTTCGCGACCCTGTCGGGCGATCACAACCCCCTGCACGTCGATCCACTCGCCGCGCGCCGCACGATGTTCGGGCGAGTGGTGGTGCACGGCATTCATGCCGCACTCTGGGGCCTGGACGTGTGGCTCGAACGTCAGACGGAGCATTTGGCCCTGCGCTCACTCCGAGCAAGTTTTCAGAGCGGGATCGGACTCGGAGAAGAAGTCCGGTGCTCCATCGAGAGCCTCGCCGACCATCACGTCGAGATCGTGCTGCTGGTCGGGGACGCCCCGGTCGTGTGGATGGCGGTCGAGTGGGTCCCTCGACGAGACCAGTCTCCCGGGTCGTTCTCACGCCGGACCCCGGAGCGCTCGGCCTGTCGCTCCCTCTCCTTCGACGAGGTCGCAACCGCCTCCGGGACCCTCGATCTCTGTCTCGCCCTGCAGGACGCCGGCTCTGTGTTCCCCAACCTCATGCGAACCCTGCCCCCGACGCAGGTCGCGGAGATACTCACCACGACGCGCCTCGTCGGCATGGAGTGCCCTGGTCTGCACTCCGTTTTCGCAGGTCTCGACCTCGTCTTCGTGGAAGTCGCGGATGACATCCAAGGCATGACGTACCGCGTGACGAAGCATGATGCCCGGCTCGCGCTGGTGTCGATCGAGGTGCGCGGGCCCGGATTGACCGGGACCCTCAAGGCCTTCGTCCGTCCGGCGCCCTGCGCCCAGCCGAGCGTTCAGGACCTGCATCGACAGGTGGGGGAAGGGGAGTTCGCCGGTCAGGCCGCGCTGATCATCGGAGGCTCCAGAGGATTGGGTGAGGTGGCGACGAAGCTTTTGTCGGCGGGAGGGGCGGGCGTGAGAATCACGTACCTTCGGGGCGCCGATGATGCACGCCGCGTTGTGGAGGAGATCAATGACTGGGGAGGGTCGGCGGCCTGCATGTCCTTCGATGTGCTGTGCCCACCGGGCGACCTCAATGAGAGATGGGCGGGCGCATGGTCCCCGACTCATCTCTACTACTTCGCCACGCCATACGTGTTCGCGGGCAGGCGGGGATCGTTTTCCGCCGATCTCTTTCGAGTGTTCTGCGATTATTACGTCACGGGGTTTCTGAGCACGGTCCGGGCGGTCCGATCGGCTGCCCCGGACCTCCGGGCGGTCTTCTACCCCTCCTCAACCGCCGTGGTGGAATTGCCACTCAACATGGCGGAATACGCGGCGGCGAAGACGGCGGGCGAGGCGGCGGGCCGCATGCTGGAAAAAACGTCGCCTGGCCTCACGGTTCACTTGCCTCGATTGCCGCGATTGGCCACCGACCAGACTGCCACCTTCCTTCCGGTGGCGAACCTCGATCCCACGCCGCTGCTGTTGCAGCATCTTCGTGAAATCCGGGAACGTGCTGGAGCGCGCCGCGCGGCGTGCGGAACCTGAGTGTGGTCGACGCCGCGGTGCATCTCCAGCGCGTCCGGGTCGGAGATCTCCCGGAGCTCGCCCATCGCGCGCTCCAGGACCGTGCCCGGTACGCCATCATGCCGATCACAGTCCAGCGGGCCGAAGCGCAGATCCGGAACCCCGCCGCCTCTCCGGACGATGCGGGACTCATCGTTGCCTATCTCGAAGACCGGTGTATCGGCTACCTCGGGATGTTTCCGGTATGGCTGGAGGAGCGCGGCCGGCGCACGAAGGTCCTCAGCCTCTCGACCTACTTCGTGGGACCGGAGTACCGATGGACGGGGGCAGGCGTTCTGCTCCTTCTGCAGGCTCTGTCTCTGGGGCAGGACTTGTTCGTGGCCGGTTTCACCGAAGTGGCGGGGCGGATCTACCATGGGGTAGGCTTCCGGCCGGTCGGCCCCGTGGCCTTCCTGAATCTGCGCCTCGACGCGGCCCTCGTCCTGCCGCTTCTACTCGGCAGGCTTCATCATGGAATCGGAAGCCGGGGGCCTGGATGGGTCTCCAGGGCGATCGAGGGCGCCCACAGGCTCAGCCGGCGCAGCGTGGAGGCGGCACTCCGTCCATTGGTGATCCGTCTTCTTCTGCGTCCCTTGCGCTCATCACCGGGAGCGCTGCGCTTTCGCGCCGTCGAGAGCGTCCGGAGCCCCGAGCATCTCGCTCATGTCGAGCAATCCCGCGGAGGATCGAGATTCGTGCGCGACGACGCCGTGGTCAACTGGATGATCCACCATCCGTGGATTACGGAGGATCCATCCGTCCGGCCCGACTACGCCTTCTCCCACCGGCGCGAACTGTTCCGCTTTCTCCCGTTCCAGCTTCGCGCGGACGCCAGCGGACAGGACCTGGGGTACGTCGTGCTGCGCGTCTCCGCTGAATCCCAAAGGACCGTGCTGAAGATCCTCGACTGTGTGCTCGTGGACGAGCGGCATCGCCATGCCGTTCTCGATCTGGCTCTCCGGGAGGCGCTCCGCTGGTCGGCGGACCGTATCGAGTGCGGAGAAGAGTTCGGGCCGCTCCTTCGTTCGTCCTTCCTCCACCGCGTGCTTACCCGGCGCGAGCAGAGGAGGTGCCTCGTGCTGGCCAGGGGCGGGGCTTCCGGGAATCGCCTGCGCGAACTGGAGCCTGGGATCTGCGACGGCGACGCGCCCTTTGTGTAGGCACCGACGGAGTCTCCGGATCGCCCGATGTCACCTTCGCTGAGGTCCGTCGCGCAAGGCGCCCTGCGGGCGATCCCTCTCCCGCTCTACCGCGCGGTCATCCGAAGGGACGTCCTGGTCTTCCTGTACCACCTCGTCGGACCGGCGGATCTGGCCCACGCACGGCACCTCTATCCCTACAAGTCCCCTGAGGCCTTCGAGCGTGACCTTATTTATCTGGCCCGTCACTATCGGATGGTGTCGTACGACGAGATCGAGTCTCCGCGGGATCGCTCCGGACGCCCGGCAGCTCACATCACCTTCGACGACGGATACGCGGAATGCGCGACACTGGCGCGACGGATTCTCCTGAAGCAGGGGGTCCCCTCCACTTTCTTCGTGACCACGGAGCTGATCGACAATCGAACGATGTTTCACCGGAACAAGGCCTCACTGTGCGTCGAAACGGCCCGCGGCCTCCCTGAGCGAGAGGCCTCCGCTTTCCTGCGTGATCTCGGCCGGCTCCTCGGGAGGCCCCTCATCGACCGCGAGGCCTTTCGACGCTGGATTCTCGGTCTCGCGCCGCACGAAGAGGCCCGCATCGACGAGGCGTGCGCGATCCTGCGGATCGACGTGCCGGAGTACCTCCGCGAGCGGCGGCCGTACCTGAGCAGCGACCAGATCCGCCGTCTCGTCGACGACGGCTTCACTATCGGGGCTCACGCTCGGCGGCACGTCCCGCTCGGATCGCTCGGCGAGCCCGCTGCGGAGGAGGAGATCGTCGCCTCCTGCCGGACGATCCGGCAGCTCACCGGCCGCGATCCGGTGCCGTTCGCCTTTCCCCACTCCGCGGACGGTGTCGATCGCGCCTTTCTCCGGCGTGTGGTGGCCTCCCACCCGTTCGTCGGCCGCCTGTTCGACACGCATCAACTGCGCCGGGACAACGCCATCATCCTGAACCGCATCACCGCCGATGCGCCTCCGGCGGACCCTCGCTCGTCCAATCTACCGCACCTGCTGCACGCAGCTTACCGGGAGGAAGCCTCCGAGTCGCTGCGGCGGCGCATCGCGACGTATCGCAAACGTCCCCCGCCGGCGGGGGAAACGTCAACTCCCGGGGAAGCTGGGGAGTCCGGGGGGCGCTGAGCACTCATAGCTCCTCGATCACAAGACGACCTCAGCCGCCCTGCTCCCGTACCACTCGGCCCCGCGTATCCTCGGGCAGTACGAGTGCGTCCGACTCCTCGTCCTGCGCTGGGGTGATCCCCATCGAGGCCTGCGCCAAGAGGGCGGCACCTCGCTCCGCGGTCTCCTCCTCCCCCCGGCAGAGCACCGGGCGGCCCGGGAATTGTGCCACCGCGAGCGCCCGCCGATGCACGTGAGAGTGGTAATCCAGGGGAACGCACGTCAGGGCGCCGCCCATCGAAAAGACCCTGCCCCGGTCACGACCGTGCTCCACCGCCCAGGGCGATGCAGCGGCCCGCGAGCGAAGTCTGGTCCGGACCACGATCTTCAGGTGAGCCGCGGGTCTCGCGGCGCGCCCGGGACCCGGGCGCGCCCGACAAGCTCCCGATAGAGGGACGCAAGGGCATCGGCCTGGGTGTCGAACGAGAACCGCCCCTCGACGGTCTTGCGGGCCATCTCACCCATGGCGGCGCGCGACTCAGGCCGATCGAGAAGGCTCGACACACAGGCGGACACGGCGCCCGCATCGTCGGGTTCGTTGACTATGACGCCGGTCCTTTCCGGCAACACGATCTCGGCGGCGATGCCGTCGAGCGGACTGACGACGCACGGCAACCCGCAGGAGAGGGCCTCCAGAATGACGATACCCAGTCCTTCCTGACGAGAGAGGAACAGGAACAGGTCCGAGGCGCCGAGGTAATCATTCACGTTATCGACCCTCCCGACCCAGTTCACCGTCCTGTCCAGACCGGAGATGGCGGAGGTCTCGCGGATCCCCCGCGCGAACCGCAGATCCTCGTCCTGCAACCCTTCGGCGGCGCTGGCGGGGCCTACCACGAGCAGGAGATCGTGGCCGGGTCGCGGTCGGAGGTGCTCCCACGCGCGTAGAAGGCGATCGGTGCCCTTCCTTCGCATGACGCCTCCCACCGAGATCACGATGCGCGCCGCCGTGGGGAGTCCCAGCCGCAGGCGCGTGGCCCGACGTTCGTCCGGCGTGAGCGGCCGGTAGGCATCGACATCCACCCCGGGATAGACGAGACGGAACTTCTCCCCGGGAATCCCGGCGGCCAGCAGCCGAGGCAGGAAGGCGCCGGACACGCCGAGCCAGATGTCGACCTGCTTGAGGAGCCTCAACTTGAGGGACCCGAAGCGCTCCTTCGAGGTGGAGATCGGGTCGTCCCCTCCAAGCAGCGCCATCTCGAGGATGACGGGCAGGCCCTGCGACTTGAGGTGGCGGACGTTCAGCAGAAACTCCCACCCCACCATGTCGCTGTGAAGGACATCGAATGCACCCCTACGACTGGCGAAATATCGGCGGAACTGGGCGGCTCGCCGGAGCGCCGACAGGTGGTCGGGGCCCGGCGCCAGAACGCGCTCCACCCTGCCTGCATCGCTCGGAGGAGGCCCGAACGTGCGCGGGAGGCGGCGGGTCAGGATCGTCGCCTCGACGCCGCGCGCGCGCAGACGGGGCAGAGTCCGCTGGAGCTGGATCCCCTGGCCGCCGAACAGCGGCGGGTACAATCCGATCGGGATGCAGACCTGCAGGGAGCGGTCAGGCGCGATCATGTCGCAGCGCCCCGTCGCGGGGGCGTCCGAGGAGTCCGCGAAGGCGCGCGTCCAGCAGGCGCGCCTGCTCGCGGGCATCGAACCGGTCGATGAAGCTCCGATCGTTCACGATGGGAGGCCTGCCGGCCGCATAATCTCGAACGAGGCGCTCGATCGCAGTCACGATACCGGCGACATCCGCCGGATCCACTACCGGCCCTGCGCGTGCCTGCCGGACAATCGTCGCATTCGCCTCGCTGTCGCGCAGCATGGAGAGGATCGGGATTTCGAAGTGCAGGTATTCGTAAACCTTTTGGGCCACTTGGGCCTCCGTGTAGTAGAGGATGTTGAGCAGGATGTGCGCCCGGCGCAAGATTGGGATGACCTCGGACTTCTCCATCCTCGCCAGGACTTGGACCATGTCGGCGACACCGCAATCGTGCGCGCAGGCCATGAGGTTTGCGGCCTCCTCCGTCCCGGCCCTGGCTCCCACGAACACCACGCGGGCGCCGCCCGGGCCGAAGGCCCGACGCTCGGAGAGCTGGCGCAGCGCCCGGAAGAAGCCCACCGGACGCTGGACGGAGAGGGGCTCCGATCGCGGAGAGCGGTCGGCGATCGGACCGTAGAGAGTCCCCGCGTAGACGAATTCGAAGCGCTCGCCGGGCCGCCAGGCCGGTCGCGCCGGCGGTCCCAACTCATCCGGGTCGAAGCCGTTCGGAACGATGATGGACCGATCGGCAATCCGGGGGTTGCGCTCCAGGAACGCGCGCAGCATCGCCTCGTGGTTGGCCACCACAAGGTCCGCGGCCAGAAGGAGGTGCCGCTCCATCCGGGTCTCGATGCCCCGCCTCCAGGCCGGGACAGGCCACCACGGATGCTCCAGCCAGACATCGCGATAGTCCAGAACGAGCGGAACCCGCCAGAGTGTCTTCAGGAGCCGACCCACGAGGAAGACCGAGAAGGGAGGGCCCGAGCACAGGATGGCGGCGACCGGCAGTTCGCGACGGATGCGTCGCGCCGCAGAGAGGGCCGATGGGAGCCAGAAAAGCTGCGGATCGGGGATGAAGCACACCTGCCGGAGGAACCTGCGCAGGCGAGACGGCGGGCCCTCGCGGGATGGGCCCTGGGGTTTCCCCCCCCGTGATGCCGGCCCCGCAAGGGCGCGATCGAAAGGATCGTGGACGCTCACCACGCGGAAGGGATCCGCGGGGTGCGGCGCCACTCCCGCCGGGGCGGGCCCGCAGAGAACGATGACCTCCCACCCGCAGCCGGACAGCCGACGGGCAAACCGGGCCGTGCGATGCGATCCGGAACCTCCGCCACGCGGATAAGCATGGGAAATGTAAAGCAATGCCGCGCCCATCAGCCCCGCGTCCAGGCCGCCATCGTCCGGGCCAGTCGGCCCAGTGCGTCGGGGACTTCCCGGATCCCCAGCAGCAGCAGGGAGAGCGCGTACACCAGGCCTCCCAGGGCAAGCCCTCCTCCCACCTCCGCCAGGCGAGCCGATTCTGTCTGCATGTCGAACGTCCGCTCGAACCAGGAGGAGCCGGCAAAGACGACCAGGCCCATGAAGGCGGCGCCGGCGAGGACCCGAAGGATGAACATGCTCTCTCCAGGCGCCAGGATCGTCATCCCCTCCCGGTGCACCAGGTATCCTAGAACCAGGGCAAACACCATTGTGACCCCCGAAGTCGACAGAGCGATGCCGCTGATGCCGAACGGTTTTATGAGCAGGGCGTTCAGGACCCCATTCAGCGCCATGGCCCCCAGGGAGGTCCAGACGATCGCGCTCATCCTCCGCTTGGCCAGGAGGAAGCGCCAGAAGACCGCGAAGTACCCCATGAAGAGGACCTCCGGCGAGAAGCACGCCAGAATCCTGCCGACGGCGGCGGTTGATTCGGGGTCAAATTCGCCGCGCTCGAATAGCAGCCTGGCCAGGGGCGCGCCGAACGCGAGACAGCCGGAGCCGATCGGGGCGGTGATCAGGAGCATAAAGCGAAGGTAAAGGCGCAGTTCCTCCGCGAGGGCCTCCGCGCCGCGGTGGGCGGCAGCGCTGAACCTCGGGAAAGCGACCTCGGCGAGCGAGAAAATGGTCAGCAGCTCCGCGCTGGCGATGATCACGGAAGCGAATCCGAACCGGGTGATCGTCCCCGCAGGAAGGAAGGACGCGAAGGAATTGTCCACCAGGAGGTTCACCTGCCCGAAATTCGCGCCGACGGTCATCGGCACGAAGTCCCTCCAGCGTATCGAGCCTCGATCGGCAGCGGCTTCATCCGTCCGCGGCACGAAGCCCTGCGTGTCCTTCAGAAGCCGCGGCGCCGCGGCGCCGAGGACGGCTACCGCCAGCAGGGTCCCGAGAACGGGACCCAGGGCCAGCGCGAAAATGCCGGCGCGCCCCACGAGGAGGACGAGGGTCGCGAGGGACGTTGCCCCCACCAGCAGATTGACGAAGCCCGGGACTGCAAACCGGTGGTGCGTGTTGTAGAGCGCGCGGAACACGGCGAAGAGAACCGTGCCCGCCATCGCGAACATCGTCCATGGGAGGAGGCGGGCGCTCAGGTCAAGCCGATCGGGGTCGAATCCGGGCGCGATGAGCGCGATCCATAGACGGGGGAAGGCGATCGCGAGGAGGATCATTGGAATGAGCACGCAGCCGAGCCAGGCCAGCGTCTGCCGGATGAGCCTGAGCTGGCCGTTCACGCCCAGGCGGGGTCCTGTCTCCGCCAGCCCTACGACCAGCAGGTTGTAGAGACCTCCGACCAGGATGGCGCCGAGGATGGAGGGAATGGCCTGGGCGATCACGTAGCAGTCCTTGGCCATCCCGGCCCCGAAATAGGCAGCCGAGAGGACCCCGAGGAACAGGATGAGCGCCTGGGAGAGGCACCGCGTGGCGGAGACTGTCACGGCCGACAGCAGGCCGCTCGGAGCCGCGGGAGGCAGTTGTGGTTGGACGGGTCCGGCCGGATCGGCGACGATGTCCCTCGTGAGCGGAGCCGATTCGGGGCGGGGCGCCATCACTTCAGGAGACGGAGGTCTGGGCCGCGAAGGTTTCATCAAGGGATCGGGCAAAGCGTCCTGTTCCCTGGGACTGGTCCAGCCACAGCTCGAGCATGACAACGGACAGCCGCGCGAACTGCTGGGCCTGGGACATGTCGGACCCGACGTCCGCCAGGCGGAGAAGCGCGGCACGTCCGGCGAGCCCGGAGCGGGTCACGCCCCCGGACTCTGGCAGCCGGCGAAGAAGGGAAGACCAGAACGCGGAATGTCTTTCGAGGAATCGGATGTTGCCGCCGTAGCCGATCTTCTGCGCATACACGAGGTCCGAGGGAAGCCACCGCTCCAGCAGCCGCTTCAGGATGGTCTTGTTCCGGGAGGGATCCCTCGAGACCTTGTATTCCGACGGGAGCGAAGCGGCGAACTCCACCACCCGCGCGTCCAGAAAGGGGGAACGGATTTCCAGGCTCTGCGACATCCCGACTGCGTCCGGGATCATGACGTGGTTGTGATGCAGCGTGACCATCAGGTCGCCGAACAGTGCCCCGTCGACGGCGTCGCTCACCTTGGCCGCCTCGAGCCAGTCCACCAGCGTGCCGCGCACCTCCTCGATGGCGCTCCCGGCCGCAGGGTGCGAACAGCCCAGGCGAGCCAGATTCCCCCGCATCTTGCGGACCAATGTGTCGCTGATCGCCGTCGGCACGGACCGCCCGTGGATCTCGACGCGCGGAGCCAGGTGCGCCTCGACCCCGGGCAGGGCTCGCAGCGGGCTCCCGCCCCCGAATAGCCGCGCCAAGGTGCGTTTGATTCCCGGATAGCGCCGCAGGAGCGAGTAGTAGGGGTAGCCACCGAATACCTCGTCCGCTCCGTTACCGGTGAGAATCACGGTGACACCCTGCCGTCGCAGAAACTCGCACATCTGCATGCGATAGATGACGGAGGGCTCCGAAATCGGCTCGCCGAAGTGATCCAGGACACGCAGCAGGGTCTCCGGTTGCAGGACGAAGATATGCTCGTCGTGCCGAGTGCCTAGGCGGGCCGCAACAGAGCGGGCCCGCAGGAATTCCTCGTCGGCAGGTGAGCCGCCGCACGCGAACGTGTGCATGTTCTCCGTGCACGATCTCATCTTGAAGGCGATGCTGCTCGAGTCGACCCCGCCGCTCAGGAGCAGGCCGATCGGCACGTCGCTCATCAACATGGACGAGACGGTCGCATGCAGGATCTCATCCAACTGCTCGACGGCGGCGTCCAGGCTGCAGGCCTGCTTCTGGCTGAAATCAGGGATCCAGTAACGTTTCAGGGTCAGGCCGTTCCTGCTGACCGTCAACGAGTGGGCGGGCGGCAACTTCTTGACACTCTGGTAGGCGGTGCGGGGGAACGGCACGAGCTTTCCGGTGGCCAGATAGGCCAGCAGCGCGACCTCGTCGGCCGTTCGAGGCACGTCCGGGTCGGCCATCAAAGCGTGGATCTCGGAGGCGAAGGTGAACGAGCCGTCCACGTCCGCGTACACCAGCGGCTTTTCGCCGATACGGTCGCGCGCCAAGAACAGGACTTCCGCGCGCGCGTCCCATACGGCGAAGGCGAACATGCCAATGAGCCGCTCGACGCACCGCGGGCCCAGTTCGATGTAGCTCCGGAGCACCACCTCCGTGTCCGTCTGGCTCCGGAAGCGGTGCCCCCGCTGTTCGAGCCAGGTCCGCAGTTCGCGGTAATTGTAGATCTCGCCGTTGTAGACGAGGGTGTAGCGGCCGCTCTCATCGCAGAACGGCTGGTGCCCCAGGGGCGACCGGTCGATGATGCTCAGGCGCGTGTGGCCCAGCGCGACGCGGCCGGCCATGTGGATCCCTTTGTCGTCGGGGCCCCGGTGCCGCAGTCGCCCGGTCATCTCCTGGAGCACGGACTCATCAATCGACCGGTCCGAGCGATACCGAAAAATACCGGCGATGCCGCACATCGGCAGATCCTCTCCCTGGCCTCAAGACTCGGCGGTGCGCTGTGATCCAGCAGGCTTGCAAACATCGGGAGTATAGCGTAGCTTTAGCCGCGGAAGGCCGTCGGGACATCCTGCCAATGCGGCTTCAGAAGCGCATCATCCTGGAGTGGGGGATCACGCGCGTGCGCGCCGCCGCAAGGCGTCGTGGCGTGATCCGGGGGGTCCAGATTGTCTGCCACTCTTCGGGCTGGGTTCGGCTCGAGCCTACGGAGATCCTCGGGCCCGGCCCCGGAGAACTCCTGGTGCGCACGTCTCTGTCTGCAGTCAGTCCCGGCACCGAGCGTGCCCAATACAACCGCCTGCCGAACACCCGCGTGACGTATCCCTACTCACCCGGTTACTCCGCCGTGGGAACGGTGTTGGAGGTCGGCCGCGGCGTGCTTTCGCCGCGCCCGGGCGAACGGGTGGCCGGCGAAATTCCGCACGCCAGCATGGCGAACGTGCGAGTCGATCGGTGTGTGCTTGTCCCGCCGGGCGTGGGAGACCCGGCGGCGGCGTTCGTGACTCTGGGCGTTATCGCCCTGCAAGGCGTCCGGAAAGCCGGCATCGGCTTCGGTGATCGGGTCGCAGTCCTGGGCCAGGGTGTCCTTGGTATCCTTGCCGCGCGCGTGGCGCAAATCGCGGGGGCGTCGGAGGTGGCAATCCGCGGCCGTATGCCCCTTTCGGCCGGACCCGGGGCGGCCGGGGGCCGATACGACGTGGTCCTGGACGCGACCGGCAACCCCGACGCGGTGGCGGATGCGGCGCGGATCGCAGCACCCGGGGCGCGCGTCGTGCTGATGGGAAGCTCCAGGGGGATCTCGCCTCCCCTGCCTTCGGGAGCCAAGGGGCTGCCGCCGTTGGAATTCCGCGGCGCGCACGCCCGGATGGTGGCTGAACGGGAGAGCGTGCCGGGACGATGGACGTTCGCCGACGAAGCCGAATTGTTCGCGGACTGGGTGTCCGAGGGGAGGCTCGTGCCATTCGACCCACCCGCCGAGACGATCGATCCGCGCGAAGCCTGGCGGTTCTACCGGCGGCTGGGCAGGGGCAAACCGTCCGTCGGAGCCGCCTTGTTCGACTGGGGCCGTCTGACCGACAGCCTGCGCGGCCGGAAGACCACCTTCCTTCTCCCAGCCGGCGTGTTCCGGGTGAATCCAGAACAGGAACGGATGGTCGCGCGCATCCCTCGTCTGAGAGGCCTGCGACGCCGGGTGGACCCTCAAGGAGCGTCGATGTCTGCGAACAGTGGTGAGCCGTTCCAGAAGATGGGCGTCGCCTTCATCGGCTGCGGAGAGATCGCCTTGCACAATGCCCGGGCAGTGGCCGAGTCCGGCGTCGCGGAAGTTCGTTGGGCCATCGACACCAATCTTGGCCTGGCACGTGATTTGGCCGGTCGCTGGGGCGGCCGGGCCGCAGCGGAGAGCGCATCCGCCCTGGAAGACCCCCAAGTCAAGACCGTCCTCATCTGCACGCCGCACCATCTGCACGCACCGCTGTGCCTGCAGGCAGTGGCCGCAGGCAAACACGTTCTCGTGGAGAAGCCGATCGCGCGCACTGCGTCGGAGGCCGCGACCATGATCGCGGCCGCCCATGCCGCGGGTGTGGTGCTGTCCACGAGCTACCCGAGACGGTTCCTCCCGGAGATCCTGGCGGCCAAGAACCTGGTGCAACAGGGCGCCCTGGGCCGCATCCTTGGGGCCAGGATCACCGAGCACCTCTACCGGGAGTCCTCGTACTGGTTCGGCGGCAGCAGCGGGCGATCCCGATCGAGTTGGAGGACGCGCCGGGAGACGAGTGGCGGGGGCGTCCTGCTCATGAACCTGTGTCACCATCTTGACGTGCTCTTCCATGTCACGGGTCTTCGGGCGGGGCGCGTTTACTGCGAGAGCGGCCAGTTTGCGGCGCCCGGAGACGTGGAGGATCTGGTGGTGCTCACGCTGCGCCTGAACGAAGGCGCCATCGCTTCGGTGGATGGGAGCACCTGCGCCCCGGGAGCGGCCGATGGCGCGTTCTCGATTTGGGGCGCGGACGGCCAGATTGCGCTTGACGATCCGCCACGCTTCCTGTCCCTGCGACAGAATCCTCTCGGAGCACCTGGCCAATGGACCCGCCTGCCCCATGGGGGCGAGCGCCAGGCGCGCCGCGATCTCGTGCGCGCCTTCACCGCGGCCGTCCTGGATGGATCGGCCAACCCCGTCCCGACCGAGGAAGCGCTGGCCGTACAGCTGGTGATCGACGCCGCCTACCGTTCGGCGGAGCGCCACGAGCCCCTCGATGTTCCCGCCACACCCGAAGAGTCGGCCGATGTGGTTTCGAACAGCTGACGTCACGGCCACGCCGGACACCGTCCGGATTAGGCACGAGACGACTTCGGGTCCCGAGTGCCGCTTGCGCGCGGCGCTCCTGCGCTGGAACACGGCCGGCAGCGGGGCGCCCGGCGCGACCCTCGCCGGGGCCGCCTGGGAAGGCCAGGACGGCGCCATCCTCTGGGGCTGGCCGGACGAAGCGGGACAATTCAGTCTGAGGCCGGGGCCCGGCGGTCCAGAAGTGTGCAGCATCCTCCCTCCCGCCCTGTCGCTGGCGCTCACGTTCCGGCGAACCGGCGCCGAGATGGGAGCGCGCACCCTTGTCGTTGGAGAAGGGTTTCTCGCACGCGTCGCACGCGCCGTCGCCTTGTCTGTAGGCTGCCGGGTCACTGCTGTGCCGGGCCGAGGGGAGGAGACCCCGGTCGAGCGGGGGCATCCGGATATCGTGATCGAGACGACGGGAGAGCGGAGCAACCTCGACCGGGCTGTGGAGCGCTGCCGCGACTGGGGCAAAGTCTTCTCCATGGCCGGGGCTCTGACGTCTGTGCCGCTGGACTATTACTCTCACGTCCACCGGCGGGCGCTGACGCTGGCGCACGTTTCGGAGCGCCCGGTGCTCCTCCCGGGAGAGGAGGATCACGCCGAGCGTTGTGCCGTCCTCCTGGCAGAGGCCCTGCGCGGGATCACGCCCTCGCAGGACGAAGCGCTCGAAGCGCAAGTCCTGCCCGAGGAGACGCCAGGTCGCCTCGCAAGGGAGCGGAGCGGCTGGGGCCTTCTTCGGGTCGAAGAGGGCTGACCAGGATTTGCCGAAACGACCGAAGCGCTCCGGGCGGTGAACGTCCCCGCGCGCCCGACACGCACCGGGCCCGCTGCCACGGCGTCCTCACCCCCTGCGTCGCCTGGCGCCACCTCGTGGTCCCGGCAGGGCCTCGATCGAGCAAGATCTCGCGCCTCGCCGTCGCCGCGCCGCTCCCGGAGAGGCAACCGGCTTGTGCCCGGAAGCGGAACACGGTTCCCATACACCAGATGGCAACCCGGCGGAGCGATCACCTCCCCCTCTGGGTGATCGCGTCAAACGCCGACTGCTCCTGCTCCGAGTCTCCGGCACGGCTGTTGGCGCCTTGATTGACGGCATGGCCAGTACCCGATCTAAACTCTCAGCTTGAAATCCCTGTGCGGTCGGAAGGGTCAAGGGCCCTGGAGGTGTGATGAGCGGCGTGCGATCGGATGCGGGGACGGCGCGTACGGTGACGTCGAAGGTGGTAGTGGTCCTCCCGGCTTACAACGCCGAGAAGACCCTGGAACGCACTTGCGCCGACATCCCGCGCGGGGCGGTGGACGAGATCCTGCTGGTCGATGACGCGAGCCACGACCGAACCGTGGAGGTGGCGCGCCGGCTCGGCATTCCGACTCTGGTCCATGCAGCGAACCGCGGCTACGGCGCCAACCAGAAGAGCTGCTACCGCGCGGCCCTCGAGCGCGGCGCCGACATCGTCGTCATGTTGCATCCCGACTATCAGTACCCGCCGCAGCTCATCCCGGCCATGGTCGCCCTGCTGCGCTCCGGCCTGTACGACGTGGTTCTCGGATCGCGGATCCTGGTTCGCGGCGCCCTCCGGGGCGGGATGCCGCTCTACAAGTACATCGGCAACCGGGTGTTGACGATGTTCGAGAACCTCGTGATCGGTCGCAAGCTGTCCGAATACCACACCGGCTTCCGCGCCTATCGCAGGGAGGTCTTGGAAAGCCTGCCGATCGAGGGCAACGCCGACGGCTTTGTGTTCGACAACCAGATTTTGTGCCAGGCGATCTATCACGGCTTTTCGGTCGGGGAAATCAGCAGCCCGTGCCGTTACTTCCCGGAGGCCTCTTCGATCGGGCCTCTTTCCAGCCTCCGATACGCCGCGGGCGTGGTGCGGACCGCGTTCCAATTCCGGCTCAACCGCTGGGGGTTGCAGCGGTCTCGGCTGTTTGCGCGTGCCACCGCGCCGGCCGCCGCCGGCAACCCACGGACACGCTGATGCGCCAATGGCCTCGGACGGATGCTCGCTTCTGGGCCGGTCTCGTCCTGACGGCCCTCCTCGCCCTCGCCGTCCCTGCTGCGTGGTACGCAGCCTGGGAGGTTTTCTGGGCGCCGTCGCACGACGACATGGTCTCTCTTCTGCTGAGCTCGAAGGGACACAACCGCGCGGACCTCGTCCTCTCGCCTCCATCGACATCGCGAAGGAGCGGGCGGGAAATCCTCAGCACGATCGACCCTCAACCGGACTACGGTGTCCTGGACACGGTCCTGGACGTCTACCGACTGAGCATCAATCCACCCGTTTACCTGGGCCTGCTGAATCTGTGGCGCCGGATCGTGGGGGGATCCATCCCCGCGGCCATGATGTTGAGCCTCGTGCTATGCAGCCTGTCCGCCTGTGCCCTCTTCTGCATCCTGGCCCGGGAGCGCGGGTGGCTGACCGGCCTGCTGTTCTCGGCACTCTATTGCTTCAGCCCGACCTACTGGGAGGCCGCCCTGGCCACTCGACAGTATGCGCTTTCCGCCCTCCTGGCGGCGTTCCTGGCGGGGACTTTGGCCTGGTTTCTGCGGACTGGGCAGGCCTCCCCCTCCCGCGCGGCCGCGGCGTTCGTCGTGGTCGGCACGCTTTTGACGCTGACGGCCTACCAGTCCGCGGTGCTGGTGCTGTCCTTGCTGGCGGGCCTCATCGCCATGGCCGCCCTTCGCAAGGACAGGAGGGTCATGACGGTGGCGCTGGGGACTGCCCTCGCTTTCATGATCGCCGTCGGACCGATTCTCCTCCTGGCGAAATGGCAGGGCCTGCGTGGCGGTCCCCTGGGGGTGCCCGTCCACACCCTGGCCCCCTTCGGGGGGCCCGCGGAGACACTGCAGGCAGCGCTGCAGGTCCTTCTCTCTCTCTTCGTGGATATTCCCTTTGCTCATGTGCCACTCGCTGGCCTGGTGATCGCGGTCCTCATCCTGCTGGGCGGACTCGCGCGCCTCGCGGCGGAGGAGATGCCGACGCCGGCCGCCGGAACGCTTCTGGTCGTCTCGGTCACGGCGGGCTGCGTTCTCTACGCTGCTCTTGTATTTCTCAGGCAGTTCCCGGCCTGGTTCGCCCTTCGCTACTTCACTGCCTACTCCAGCGCGTATATTGTCCTCCTGGCCCTGGTTCAGGTGCGAAGCCGTCGGGCCGCCACGATCCGGCAGGTCGTCCTCGGAATGCTGCTGGCCCTGTCGAGCGGCACCTTCATCCTGCGCACGGGCCATTACTTCGCCTCGGGCCGGCAGGAAGAGCACTTCGCCTTCCAGGATCTCCGTCGCGCCCATGTGGTACTGACGGATGCGCGGGAACATTGCCAGGTTCTCCGGGTCGCCGCCCACGCGTCCCCGGAGGCCGATTTCTGGCTCCTGCGCCTGCCGATCGATCCAGATTCGTGCGGCGCGATCGCCGCCGACTGCCGCGGGCGCTCTATTGCTCTGGTGAGGTCAGGGGAGAACGATCGCGGCGAGCTCGAGAGAGCGCTCCGTTCGTGCCTGCCCAATCTCGGCGACGGGAGGATCTTCAATCGAAGCTGGCTTGATCTGACGGTCTGGGAGCCTCGACGAGAGCGATCAGCCGACGGGTCCTGACCGGGGCGCTCAAAATTGCCTCGGTCGACTCGCCCATCTGTTCGCCGGACTGAACGGTTGAGTCACCCTCGTGCGTGTGGTAAGGGTCCGTGGGAGTTGGCGTGGCCTAAGGGATTCTCCGGAGATCCCTGATTCGACCAAGGTGTTCATCATGGGTGGCCTTGCCCCGTTTTCATCCGCGAGAGGCTAGCGTCGCCCCGGCGCTTTTCTGGTACGCCCGCCGCATCCTGGCCAGCGTCCGCGCGCGGCCCGCGCCGAACCCCCAAGACCACGGTCCAGAACAGCTCCCTCGGATCGACCTTGCGGCGTCGCCGGACCGGGCCGATCAGGCGTGCGAGGAAGTCAACTGCCGGGTCGGTATCATGCTGGTCAACCTCCGGCGGACTCCGATAGACTGTCGTCCGCTGGCGGTTCCGCGGGTTGCTGGACCATCAGTCGAGAGCGCGGATGATATAGTCTACCCACCCGATCAAGGAGATCCCCCGGCGTGAAAGCGATCCAGAAGGTCGTCAGAAGGCTGATGCTCTCGAAGCGCTCATTCGAGTTCTTTCAGCGGTTCGGCATCCAGGTTGTTCCCAATCATTTTTACAGCCCCGTCCCCGACACGCGCGATCTGGCTCGCCGGCGCGACCTCTGGGACACCGACTCCGATCTTGCCGGCATGGACCTGAACGCGCCCGGCCAGATGGAGTTCCTCGAAACGGTCATACCGCGCTGGCGGCACGAATGCGGCTTCCCGTTGGAGAAGACGACGACGCCCTACGAGTACTACATCAAGAACGGGGCGTACGGGCTGCTGTCGGCGGCCGTTCTCCACTGCATGATTCGGCATCACCGCCCGCGCACCATCATCGAGGTGGGGTCCGGCAACTCGACGTATGTCAGCGCCAGGGCCTGCCTCATGAATCAAGCGGAGGGACGCGCCACGCGGCTGCTGTCGATCGAGCCGTACCCGGGCGAGACGCTCAAGCGAGGCTTTCCGGGCCTGTCGCAGTTGATCACGCTTGGGGCACAAGAGGTCCCTCTCGAGACCTACCGGGATTTGCGCGAGGGCGACCTCCTGTTCATCGACTCCAGCCACGTCGTGCGCATGGGGAACGACGTTCTCTTTCTCTACCTGGAGATCCTGCCCAAGCTTGAGAAGGGCGTGATGGTTCACATCCACGACATCTTCTTCCCGCGCCAATACCCGGAGGACTGGATCCTGAATCGCCGGTGGTTCTGGACGGAGCAGTACCTGCTGCAGTCATTCCTCATGTTCAACCGGTCCTTCGAGGTCCTGTGGTGCGGCAGCTACATGCATGCCAAGCACCTCGAGCGGCTCAGGGCGGCGCTCCCGTCCCCTGCGGGGCTCGGTGAACGCGAAAACTATTTCTCGAGCAGCTTCTGGATGCGCAGGATCGCCTGAATCACCCGGACTCAACCCTACGAGTGCCACTCCGGGGCGTTCCGCATCCGGGCGCGGGAGGGCCTGTCCGTGCGTCAGGCTTCCACGACCAGGTGCGCCCGGTGTACCGGCCCCTGGTCGGCGCGCTGCGCGGGCGCGGGTTGCGGCTCCAGGAGATCCGGCGGCACTTCTGGGGCGGCGCGGACCCCGGGATCGCCCCCCCCCCGCCATGACCCTCACCGGGCAGCCGCCCGCGCACCCCGGGCAGGAGTGCGAGGTGCAGGCGGTCGGGTTTTGCCCGCTGCCGGGAGGATCTTCAATCGAAGCTGGCTTGATCTGACGGGCTGGGAGCCTCGGGGAGAGCGATCTGCCGACGGGTTCTGACCGGGGCTCTCAAAATTGGCTCGGCCGATTCGCCCATCCGTCCGCCAGACTGAACGGTTCATTCACCTTCGTGCGTGTGGTAAGGGTTCGCGGGAATAGGCGTGGCCCAAGGGATCGCCGGAGATCTTTGATCCGACCAAGGTGTTCATCGCGGGTGGCCTTGCCCCGTCTTCACGCAAACTGAGGCTTGGTTGGTTTCTCCCTGATCTGTACAAATCTGCCCGATCCGAGATAGCCTCTACGGGCCCGTGCGGGGAGGCAGGCTACCGGGAGGAGCGGCGTTGGCCGGTCTGGCGGCCCGGACTTTCCTGACAATGCTCGTGGTCTTCGACCTGCGCGCCATCCAGGTCGCGACCGGAATCCTGGCGTCCTTCGGGATCGGGGAAGCCTGCCCGGCCAGAGCGGTGTCAACGTCGTGATTCGAGTTCTCGGGAGGCTGCTGGACGCTTTGGCCGCGCAGTATGTCGCCGACGGCGTTCGCGGGCTTCTCGACTGAGCCTGAGGGATGGAACCACGGTACCGGGAGAATCGCTTGCGCCTGCGCTGGTTCTTCGCGTTCTTCCTCATCTCCGGCTTCTGCAGCCTGGTGGACGAGGTCGTCTGGCTGCGGATCGCAATGGCCCAGTTCGGCGTCGTCACGCCCCTCGTCTCGACGGTCCTTTCGGTGTTCATGGCGGGCCTCGCCCTCGGGAGTTGGTGGGGAGGGCGTCTGTCGAAGCGCGCGCAGGGTCCGCATTGGTTGTCGGCGCTGCGGCTCTATGCCTCGGCTGAGTTGATCATTGCCACCTCGGCATTCATTGTTCCTCCGCTCCTGCGTCTCGGACGCGGCCTGCTCCTGCGCGGCGCGTCGGAAATGGCCTGGGGGTCGGTGCGCTACCACACGGTCTCCGGTGCCTGGATCGCCCTGGTGCTCCTGCCATTTTGCGTCTGCATGGGGGCGACCTTTCCCCTGGCGATGGCCGCCATCAGGGAAGCCGGCGGGGAGCCCGGGCGGCGCACTTTCGGTCATCTTTATGTCGCCAACGTACTGGGGGCGACCTGCGGCACCATCGCCGCCGCCTTCGTCCTGGTCGAGCTCCTCGGGTTCGCGGGGACGCTGCACGCCGCCGCGGCGCTCAACGTCGTGATCGGAATGGCCGCCCTGCTCCTGAGTTTCGTTCGAGTGCCCCCGGGCGCCGACATCGTGCCGTCCGGAATCGCGCCAGCGAGATCCCGGCCCTCGGCCGCGAGCGGCGGTGGGGTCCTCACGATGCTGTTCGTGACCGGTCTCGTGAGCATGGCGATGGAAGTCGTGTGGGTCCGACAGTTCACCCCGTACCTCGGGACGGTGGTCTACGCATTCGCGACCATCCTGGCGCTGTATCTCGGGGCGACGTTTCTCGGGTCGACGATCTACCGCCTGGGTTCGGACTCGGGTCGACCGGGACCCGACGGATCCGCGCTCGCATTCGCCTGGATCGGGGCGGCGCTGTGCGGTCTCCTCCCTCTGGTCGCCAGCGACCCGCGCCTGCCGCTGGGCGCGGATTTCCTCACGAGGGCTGCGCGCGTCGCGCTTGGTCTGGGGCCATTCTGCGCCTCAGTCGGATTCATGACCCCGATGCTCATCGACCGCTTTTCGGCAGGCGACCCCGAAAGAGCGGGCCGGGCATACGCCATCAATGTCGTGGGGTGCATCGTGGGGCCCCTGGTCGCCTGCTTCGGACTTCTGCCGGCCCTGGGAGAGACCTGGTCGATCGCGGCAATGGCGGCCGCGGTCTTCGCCCTCGCCCCTCTCGCGGCCGCGCGCGCCGCGGCTGGGCCGTCCGGCGATGAAGGCCGCATCCGGACCAGGCTCACCGCGGTGTCTGTCGGGGCGCTGCTGGCGGGGCTGGTCGTGGTGCTGGTTACGAAGGACTTCACGGGCCGCTTTTCCAGCTACGAAGTGCGCCGCGATTACGAGGCGACCGTCATCGCCACCGGTGCCCGGGGGAAGAAGGAGCTCCTGGTCAACGGCGTCGGGATCACCGAACTCACGCCGATCACCAAGGTGATGGTGCATTTGCCGATGTCATTCCTCATCGATCCTCCGCAACGCGCGCTGGTGATCTGTTTCGGGATGGGAACCACCTTCCGCTCGGCGTTGTCTTGGGGCGTGCCGACGACAGCCGCCGAGCTCGTGCCGAGCGTCCCTCTGCTCTTCGGCTTCTACCACACGGACGGGCCGGACTTGTTGCGATCGCCCCTGGCTCGAGTCGCGATCGACGACGGCCGGCGCTTCCTGGAACGCTCGCCGGAGCAGTTCGACGTCATCTCGATCGACCCGCCGCCGCCGGTGGAGGCGGCCGGATCGAGCCTGCTATACTCCCGCGAGTTCTATGGCGTGGCGCGCCGACGGCTGCGGCCGGGCGGCATTCTGCAGCAGTGGTTCCCGGGGGGAGAGCCGGCGATCTTCGCCTCGGTCACGCGGGCGATCACCGTGTCGTTCCCGAACGTGCGCGTTTTCCAAACCTTTCGAGGATCGGGCTTCCACTTTCTCGCCTCGGATCGCCCGATCCCGGACACTTCGGCGAAGGTTCTCGCCTCCCGGCTGCCGCCCCGGGCTGCCGCCGACTTGGTGGAATGGTTCCAGGACGTGCAGCCGGAGCAAGTGTTCGAGACGGTCTTGGGCCAGGAGGTGAGACCCGATCGCATCGTTGCCGCCGCACCGGACGCTCCCGTGCTGACGGACAACCGGCCGTTCAACGAGTACTACCTGCTGCGCCGGACGCTGCGCTAGATCCTCCGTGCCGGCCCGACGGTCACAGGGGTGTCATTCAGGCGCGCCACTTCCAGGAAATGGTTTCCCTCGCTCTTGTGCTTTAGGATGCTGCAGGTCTGGGCATTCCCCGGGCCGGGTCGTGCATCCCTCGCACCGAATGAGCACAGAGTTGACTTGGATGCGGTTTCCATCTGGCAGTCGTCTTGGGAAGTCTGGGGAGCCTCATCGGACCTGCCCTGGTCCGTCTCTTGCGCCTGACCCCGTGATGACACAGTAGTGCTACGGCATTGCCCGGGAGCAACCTGCCCGCGCGCCGTCACCGCCATGAAGCACGGTTGCGCCCCATCGGGCGCCCCATTATATTGAAACGTCGGTCTCGGCGCTCCCTCGTGTCAAGACCTTGACACCGACCCGAGGGGACCGCGACCAGGACCGAGGCGACGAGGGTCCTGCAGGAAACGATGACCAGCACCGGACTCACCGGAAACCTGAAGACGATGTCCCTCCCCGACCTGCTGCAATGGGCCGGGGCCGGGCGGAAGACCGGCACTCTGTCCCTCAAGGCCGGCACTCTGAACAAGAAGATCTACTTCCAGGGAGGCGCGATCATCGGGTCGTCCAGCGACGACACCCGTGAGTTCCTCGGCCAGTTCATGCTGAGCGAAGGAATCATCACCGAGCAGCAGCTCAAGGACGCCTTCGACCTGCAGGCGCAGACCAAGGTCATGCTGGGGCGGATTCTCGTCAAGAAGGGTCTCGTGTCCGAGGCCAAGGTGAGCGAGGTCCTGCGGCTGAAGGCCGAAGAGACGATCTATTCGCTGTTCCTGTGGCTGGAGGCCGACTTCGAGTTCCTCGAGAACGAGCTCCCGCCGGGGGATCAGGTGCTGATCACCATCAAGGTCGAGGACGTCCTGATGGAGGGACTGCGGCGCTACGACACCTCGAAGAAGATCCGCCAGGTCCTGCCGCACAACGGGGTTGTGCTGCGGCGGGCGAAGAAACCGCTCCCCGCCGACGTCGCCGCGAAGAAATTCCCCAGGAGGATCTACGATCTGGTGGATGGCCGGCGCACCCTCGCCGAGGTCATTCTCGAGGCGCACGCTTCGGAGTACAACGTCTGCCAGATCCTCTTCGTCATGGTCCAGAAGGGGTACCTGGGAATCCTCGAGGCGGCCTCGGAAGCGCCCGCGCCCGTCCGGGCTCCTGCGGACACCCCGCAGGCGTTGATGGAGGCGGCCAAGGAGTTGATCAAGAGCGGCGACTGCGAAGGGGCGCTGGTCATCCTCGAGAAGGCGCGCAAGAGCGCCGGCAAGAATCCCGAGATGAACGCGCTCATCCAGGTCGCCGAGGAACACTTCATCGACAAGGCCTACCGTCACTACCTCCCGCCGAAGAAGATCCCCGTCCTGAAGAAACCGCTGGAGGCGCTGATGAGCCAGGACCTCAGCCCGGAGGAGGGGTTCCTGGTCAGCCGGGTCAACGGGTCGTGGGACCTGCGCTCGATCATCAGCATCTCGCCGCTGCGCGAGGTGGACGCGCTGCGCG